>Ga0190334_1000372_pt1 | contig 23569 bp, 20 predicted proteins | sample 48720478_MG_FD_161270 | JGI IMG/M metagenome (GOLD analysis project Ga0190334, IMG submission 161270) | Hydrothermal vent sediment bacterial communities from Southern Trench, Guaymas Basin, Mexico - 4872-04-7-8_MG | ecosystem: Environmental > Aquatic > Marine > Hydrothermal vents > Sediment ... | reverse complement strand
GGTCCAATCAATATCAACTCCAAGCATCTGCGCCCCAGCCTGTTCCTCGACCATCGCCGCGCCAAGGAGCGGACCCGGTGAATCTCCACAATTGCCGACGACCTCCGTCGTCACCCCTTGGCGGATTTTGCTCTCCGCCATGGGGTTCGCCAGCAGTGTCAGTTCGGAGTGCGTATGCGCATCAATGAAGCCTGGGGCCACATGCAACCCTGAGGCATCAATGATCCGGCTCGACTCATGCTCAATGTCTTTCGCCAAGAGAGCGATATGGCCTTGAGAGACCCCGACGTCGGCTCTGAGAGGCGGTTTGCCGGTGCCGTCCAATACGGTACCATTCTTTATGAGGAGATCGAGCATGGTCCATGCCTTCCATCACTGATAACCGGGATCGTGCTGCGGCTATCCATCATAGGTTCTCTCCCTAACTTACGCCCGTTCCCTTGCCACGTAATCGGCCGTGAGCAGGGCGCTGCCCAATTGAACACGCACCAGTTTCTGGATTGGAATCACGGTGTAATCAATTTCAGCCTCCAGTGTGGAGGCGCGTTTTTCGAAGGCGTCTTTTGTGATCTCCTGCGCGGAGACCAACGCCGGGGCTGGGCCAGTTTTCGAGATCTGGACTTGTAGCATGCGAAGAAACATACCCAGCATTGTCAACCGGTGGAACTTCTGGATGACCAGGTTATCGAACTTTTCGGCGACACTGGCCGGTTGCTCGGTGCTGGGGTCTGTGCGCGCCCATTTCTCTTCAGCGGCCAACTCTTTGTCGCTTGTCCGAAGATATTCTTCGATCGCGTCTCGAAAGGGCGATGCGACGGTAAGTTCGCCCTTTACACGATCATAGAGCTCGGAAAAGAATCCCAGTGCTTCCCTGCTCTCCTCGATCGCCCGCAGAAGCGCATCCCTGCGCAGCATATCCGATGGCGAGCTGTCGTTGATCGCCGGATGGTAGAAGTAGGGCATCTCGCAGATTAGCGTGAAAGGATTGCAAAACCTATGCGCATACTCGAAGCTGAGTGTGCCGCCCGAGATGATCTCGGCCGGGTCGGAGTCCAAGTATTCTTCGAGAAAGTCGTACTCAGCCAAAATGGATGAATCCTTGTAGATGGCGCTTGCGTACAATTCTTCATAGGGTCTCTCGGGCTCGCCCATGTGGAGCGGTAGTCCTTGGCTCTCAACGAGCCTGTGGAAAGGCTCGTACAATGGAGGTGCCGGTTCCCAGAGGAAATAATACACACCACCAAAGTCAGAGTTGTGCAGCGAATACATGAAATCCGGCTGCACCTGCTCAATCAGGCCCATCAAAGCCTGAGTCTCAGGAATTGGGTCATTGAAATGAAGAGTCTTGTAATCAATGGGAAAGGTCCATGCTACTTGTTGATGTGCAGGGGGGCGATAATAATGACGGGCATAGTTTTCGAGCGTGAACGGGCCTTTGAACCAGCCCTTATTGAGGCGGGTGCCATCGGGATCGATGCATTTGACCAGGTACCACGTATATCCCAGCGAATCACACCATCCCTCATCTTCTGCCAGCCGGTGCGATAGAAATTCGAGCATCATGCTGCCAATCGGTTCGTTTGGGTGGGGCATGGCGAACAGCAATGCCACTTTGGGCCCATTGCCTATTTTGATCGCATGAATGATCTCCCCCTGTCGTGATTTGCCTATCGGCAGAAGCTCCACGGTCCTCGGATGCCTGCTTGCCAGTTGCCGGGTGCTTTCATTCAATTCATCAACCGTAAGAAAGGCATTGTAGTCGGGGACATCGTCAAGAATTTCGAGGACATCGTCGAGTTTCATCGGTATTTCCCCTTTCCTCACGTCCTGAGAAGATGCTTTCGCTTCTGATGTGCTCCATTGCGATTCATGCATGCAAGCATGCTACTTGGTGGTCTTCACTCACGGGTACGAGTTGAGGGTCGATTTGACTGCACTCATCCTGCGCCTGGGGGCAGCGCGGGTGGAAGCGGCAGCCACTGGGTAAGTCGATGGGGTTGGGCACTTCTCCTTCCAATACGACCTGTTTCCGACGGCGGCGCGGATTCGGTGCCGGCACCACAGAAACTAAAGCCCGCGTGTACGGATGTCGTGGCTCAGATAGTACAGCTTGCGTCGGTCCAAGTTCCACAATCCGCCCCAGATACATCACAGCCATCCGGTCGGTGAAGATCCCTGCGGTTGCCAGATCGTGCGTGGTGTAAAGGATGGTGATATTCCGTTCCTCCCGCAGTTCATTCAAGAGGCCTAGAATCTCCGCCCGAATGGATACATCCAGCATGGATACAGGTTCATCAGCGACGAGCAATTCTGGTTCTAACACCAGCGCAGCGGCGATGACCAGGCGCTGTCGTTGCCCCCCGGATAAGTGATCAGGATACCTGTCCCAGAAGTGTTCGGCCGGCGCCAACCCGCTCTCCTCCATTGCCTTACGCACCCGCTCTCGCTTCTCCTCCGCGGAGCGGCCAATCCGATGGATCTCCAGCGGTTCCACGATCGTCTCAAACACCTTTTGCCGCGGGTTCAAGGATTCATACGGATCTTGAAAGATGATTTGTGCCCGCCGGCGCAATTCTAGGATCTGCTCGCGGCGCTTCTTGGTGGCGACATCATCCGATTTCACACTCTCCAGATCGCCCCGCGCCCACCGGGTCACATCATAGCCATCAAATAGGATCTGGCCCCCTGTGGGCTCCTGAAGGCCCAGCACGTTCATCCCGATGGTCGTCTTTCCGGATCCTGACTCACCTACCAAGGCCAGAATCTCACCTCTATTTATTGTGAAACTGACGTCGTCCACGGCATGGACGAATTTGCGTCGTCTGTGAAATAGCCTATCCGCCATACTTCTCTGGCATGGGAAATATTTTCTTAAAGATTGGACTTGGAGAATGGGAGCTTCCATCACTCTCTTCTCCCAGTGTAGAGATGGCAGGCACACCAGTGGCGATGTTCGATCTCTATCGGTTTCGGTACCTCGATGTGGCATCGCTCTTCAGCGATGTGACAGCGGGGCGCGAAGCGACAACCTGGCGGCAGTTCGTCCAATCGCGGAGGGTTTCCTGGGATGGAAACCAGGTCTGCGTTGGGGCTCTCAATGTCGGGGAAGGCTTGCAGCAGCCGCTCTGTATATGGATGTCGCGGATGATTGAAAATGGCATCGCTGCTCCCTGTTTCTACCACTGTCCCGCTGTACATCACCAGCACATCATCACAGATCTCCGCCACCACGCCTAGATCATGCGTAACGATAATAAGCGCAAGATTTAGCGATTTCTGCAGTTTCCTCAGAAGGTTGAGAATCTGCGCCTGGATCATCACATCCAGCGCGGTGGTTGGCTCGTCGGCAATCAAGACACGAGGGTTGCAGGCGAGTGCCATGGCGATCATGGCCCTTTGTCGCATCCCTCCGCTATACTGGTGAGGATACTGTCGTCCCCTCTCGGGAGGGATGCCGACTAGCTCGAGCAACTCGCCTGCCCTCACGCGCGCCTGTTGACTTTGGCCTTCAACGCCATGGATTCTCAATACCTCGACGATCTGGCTCTCGATTGTACGCACGGGGTTCAATGCATTCATCGCTCCCTGGAATACAATGGAAATCTTCGACCATCGTAGATTGCGCATTTCGGCTTCGCTGCATTGCAGCAAATCCTCCCCGTCAAGGAGCACCTGGCCCTCCATGATCCGTCCCGCCTCTGGCAAGAGGCGCAGGAGAGCCAACATGACCGTCGTCTTGCCACAGCCGCTCTCACCCACAATGCCCAGGGACTTTCCCTGATCTACCTGAAAACTAATATCCTCGGCGGCGTTCAGCGCCACGCCTTCATCGGTTAGGTAACTGACCGATAGATGCCGTACATCTAATGTCGCCATTTAAGTCACTCCGTGACTTCGGGCCGCTTAAGGCCTGGGGATGCCACTTTAAAGAGTTCCAGCATTCTGCCCGGATCGAAGAGATGGTGGGTCTTTAGCCTCGGGTTGACGATTTCTTCAAGTGTGCTGCCCATCAACACCAACCCGACACTCACCCAGACAATGGCAAATCCGGGCGGAAGCAGGAACCACCAAGCCATGCGGCTGATGGCTCGTTCAAAGGCAAAGTTGAGCATCATGCCCCAACTAACGAGCATCGGGTCGCCAAGCCCAAGGAAGCTGAGAGAGGATTCGGCAATAATGGCCCCTGAAATGCTCAGTACCGTTTCAGCCAGGATGATGGGGAGCACCTGAGGAAAGATATGGCGCATAATCGTTCGAAAGTTGCTCGCGCCGATCGCCTTAGCGCGCAGAACGAACTGGCGTTCCTTGAGAGAAAGCACCTGCGAGCGCACCAACCGTGCTGTGGTTGTCCAGCCCAGCAGGCCAATCACAAGGATGATCTTCCACAACCCCCGGCCCCAGATAGAGATGAACACCAGCATCAGGGGTAGGTCGGGAATGACCAGCAGGAAATCCACCAGCCGCATCAACGCGTTGCCGATCCGTCCGCCGTAGTATCCAGCGACCAGGCCCACCGTGGTACCGATGAACATCGCCATGAATGAGGCGACGAAGCCAACCGTCAATGAGACCCGTGCGCCGTAGATAAGCTGGCTCAAAACGTCCTTGCCCGCATCATCACGACCCAGCAGATGCTCGGCATCCGGTGGGGCCAAGAGGTCCTCGGGTTCCACGTGGATTATTGCGTCAGGATCGTAGGGGGCGAACCACGGTGCAAAAATGGCTATAAACACTACAGAGAATAGCATAAACGTGCCGAGCATCCCCATCGGCTTTCGTCGGAACGTTCGCCAGATTTCTTGAAGCTGCTCCTTCATCACGCCTCTCTCTATTCCGCCCTCACGCGCGGGTCCATAACCGAGTACAGCAGATCGGCCATCAGATTGGCCAAGATGACACTAACAGCCAGAAGCAAGAATGTGCCCTGCAGCACGGGGTAGTCCCGCAGCATCACCGACTTGTACATCAACTGGCCAATGCCGGGCCAGGAGAAGACCGTCTCCACCTGAATCGCTCCGCCGACGGTATACCCAAGGTTAAGCGCAACCATGGTCACGATTGGCAGCATGGCGTTCTTTAGCGCGTGGTCGCGCATGATTCTGAAGGTGCTCAATCCTTTCGCTTTAGCGGTCAGGATGTAGTCTTCGCTGAGCACTTCGACGGCAGTGGAGCGCATGATCATCACGTACGAGCTTGTATACACAATGGCCATCGTGATGGTGGGCAGGATGAGATGTTTCCCCACATCGATCCAATACTCCCAACCGTCCGATGGCCTCAGTCCCGGGACGACCATCCCGCCCACGGGCAAGTAACCCCGGGCCAAGATGAGCAGGATGATGCCTAGAAAGAATGTAGGCAACCCCCAACTGAACAGCGACCATAGCAGGATGGTCATATCCAGCCGCGTGCCCCGCCGCCAGGCGCTCACCAGTCCGAGGGCGATACCGAAAACAAGGGCTAGTGTTTCACCGCCCGCAACTAGCACCACAGTTCGCCACACGCGTTCCTTCAGCACTTCGGCCACCGCCCTCCGACTACGGAAGGAGATGCCCAGGTTGCCGTGCAGCAGGGCTTTCACATAAGAGGTAAACTGGCTATCGAATGCCCCGATAACGTCCCCTTCCTTCAATCGCAAGACGTCGAAGAAGACCGGCTTGTCGAGCCCGAAATCGATGCGGAGCTTCTCCCGCGCCTCGCGCGTTAGCCGTGGGCTGCGCGCGATCGCTTTAATCGGGTCGCCGGGTAGAACCCGAAAGAGGAAGAAATTAAAGATGATCACAGCAACTATGGTTGCCAGCGCGAAAGAGATCTTGCGGATCAGAAAATCGCTTTGCTGCATGAATGCCTCGGAAGCAATCCGGTCGGTCCAGCGGGAGGCTAGACCGACCGGAGCTGGAGCTTATCGCTGCTACTTCACAGGCTGAGGATCTCTCCACAGGGTCCACTTTTTCAAGAGGTCCCCTCCGGAAAGATCAGTGAAGATGAACCGGTCGCTGCGATAGGCTTGGATCGTCGGTGGGTAGGCGAGGTTGATATAGGGGCGATCTTCAAACAGCATCTCCTGCGCCTTCCAGACCAATTCACGGCGCCTCTCCGGATCCATAGTTCTGCCCTGCTCGAGATAGAGGGCGTCGTATTCCTCGTTGCAGTAACCGACATCGCTGAGGTAATCCTCGATCGCCTGGCAGGTGAAACAGTACAGGGCAAAGTCGGGATCCGGATCCCACCCCCAGCCCCACAAGATCATGTCGAAGTCCCAGTCGGGCTCCAGCAAGTCGTATAGGGCGTCGCCGTCCATCATTGTGGGCGGGGCCGAGATACCTATTTCGGCCAGGCCATTCGAGATGACCTCCAAGACGCGGGCTGAGGTGCCGATATCCTCTGAATACAGGCGGTACTCCAGCGGGTTGCCGTCGGCGTCCTCGCGGACCCCGTCGTTGTCGGTGTCCAAGTAGCCAGCCTCATCCAGGATGCGGTTCGCCTCCTCGGGGTCGTGGGGGAGAGGCTTGATGTTGGGGCTCACCCAGTCTCCCATGGAGGGGGGCAGGATGCTCCCCGCTATCTCGCCATAGCCCGCATAGGCGATGTTCAAGATCTTCTGCTTGTCAATGGCATAGTCCATCGCCAGCCGCACCGCCGGGTCGTTGAGGCTCTCTGGCTGGGTGCCGTTCGCATGGGAGTTGATGACCAGGTCGTCGAGAGAAAGTGACGGCATGATCACAACCTCAACGTCTTCCTCCGCCTGCAGGGTTTCTACTGCCGTGTACGGGACCTCGAGGATCAGATCAACCTCGCCGGCTAGAAGCGCCTGCACCATGGCATCCTCGGTGGCGTACTGCCGGATGACGATGCGATCAATTACTGGCTTGCCACGATAGTAGTTCTCGTTGGCGTCTGCGATCAGATGCTCGTCTTCAACGTATTCAGTCAGCATGTAAGGGCCGGTGCCGATGACCGCCGCTGGATCCTCGAACTCCATGATCTCGTCGTAGGTCATACCCTCCCAGACGCTGCGCGGCAAGATCCAGGCATAGTGCAACCGGGCAGTGAGCATGAGCGCCGTGGGTTCCGAAACGGTGATCTGGACGGTGGTGGGGTCCAAGGCGACCACTTCCTCGAAGCCATCCGTGTAAAGCTCAAGCGGCCCGATCATCCCTTCCATGAGGAAGTTTAGGCTCCATGCTACGTCCTCAGCAGTGCATGGGGTGCCGTCGTGGAAGGTTAGCCCCTCTCGGATCTTGAAGGTCCATACCAGGCCATCGTCTGAGACCGTCCAGCTCTCAGCTAGGCCAGGCTCAAAACTCTGCATTTCTGCCCACTCTATCAATCCGTCATGGAACCAGTAGCGAAGTACGTAGGATTCCCAGCCCGTGGCAGGGCTTATGGCATCCCAAATAGTGGTCGCGCCGATGCGCAGGATGACGGGCTCGGTTTCTGGCGGCTCTGCTGCCGGCGCCTCAGTGGGCTCTACTGCCGGCACTTCGGGCGGCTCTTCGGTCGCTTTGGCGCAGCCAGCCATGCCTATCATGAGCAATGACAGAAAAGCAAGCACGATCAAGTCTTTCAAGAGTCGATTCTTCATCATATCCCTCCTTCAATTTGGAATATGCTTATCCGGATTGATCCGAGCCAGTTGCTTATTCTGTGACTGCTTGCCTCCTCTCCTCCTGGGACGTGTTTGCCAGGAAATATTCGCTCAAAGGCTCAATGCTGCTTGCTCATTCCAGTCTCGATATCTTCATCCATAGGATGAAGCTGCGCCCAAATCATGGACTGAAACTGCGATAGTATTCTCCACAAGAGAAGTTGGCTCGCAGCGACTGGTTGTTCAGAACAACGCTGAAGCGAATGCGCTCTGGAGAACGGTTATCCTCCCCGACGCGAAAGACGCCCTCTCCAATTGGCGCCAGTGGCTGTTCTTCTCCGGATGGGTAAACGAGGATCAACTTGCCCTTGCGTTGAACGATGCGGAAATGGGTCATCCAGGGATTGTGCGAACAGTAATGGCCTGGATATGCATCCCAATCCGGTGGATAGTCGAAAGTGCTGGAGCCTTTATAACGATCGCTAACATACCAGTCAGGACCGTGGAAGACCTCTACCACCTCCCTGCCTTCGCGTCCAAAGCTGAGCAAGAAAAGCGCAAAATCAGGATGGTCCACATAGAACTGATCGCGGCCACGTTGTTCGAGCAGGAGGCGCTCATCGCCATATTGCAGGAATAAATGCTCTTCCTCTGCCACAAAGGTGAGCGCATCGATGCCAGGCAATTGCATGTGCCCTTCTGGAAGCTCAGGGAGCGCTTGAGAGCAGAGCCGGTAGGTTCCGGCGTAGTCGGCGGCGTTCTCAAGCTTGGTCGGATCGGTCAGCGGCAGGGAGGGCATCGCCTGATCGTGGAGTGCGGCGCGCATTAATTGGAGCGCATAATTCGCGATCTCTAGATCCGATTGACCCGCCGGCCCATTCATCAATACGACGACGCCCAGACCTTCGTCCATGTCGATCAAAATGTGGGAACGGTACCCGACCATTCCACCGCCATGGCTGATGTAGGTGTGCCCCTCGCTCTCTTGGATGCTGAGGCCGTATCCATAGTAGGAGCCATCCCCTTCCTCGTCGGCCGCGATGACGCGCCGGGTTAGTAGATCGAAGCTCTCCTCGGAGAGGATGCGACCATGCAATCCCATACCCCGGTTCATCAACATCCGCAGGTAGATAGCCATGTCTGCCGGTGTGGAAGCGATACTGCCGGCACCCTCGGCATGTTCGAGCCACGTAGCCGGCGCCAGGGGATGGCCTCGAGGAGGCGGTCGATCGTCGTAATAATGTTCGTAACCCACCGCCAGCCGTGGGCGCGTTTCGTTTGTGACGATGGGGACCGTATCGCTCATCCCTAGCGGGTCGAGGATACGCGCCTGGATGATCTCGCCGTAGGGTAGCCCGAGCAGCTCCTCCAGGATCACCCCGAGGGTCTTATAGCCGGCGTCCGAGTAATGATAATAAGTGCCCGGAGGCGTGGTGGCTTCTGTCTCGCGCAAAGCCCAAGCTTCATAGCGCGCCTCGCCCGGAAATTCCGCCCCCATGGTGATGCCAGCTGTGTGGCTCATCAGGTGGTGCGGAGTAATGGGCTCGTACGCCGATTGCACCTCGAACCAGGGCAGGTAGCGCGTAACGGGTTCGTGCAGGTCCAGCAGTCCATCTTCCTGCAGTTGCAGCAAGGCGATGCTTGTGAAAGACTTGCCGATCGAGCCAATTTCAAACAGCGTCTCGGGTGCGAGGGGGGTTCTAGCAGCCAGGTCGGCAAAGCCATAAGTAGATACGCGGAGTAGGTTCTCACGATCAGTCAGAGCGATAGCCACACCTGGAATATTGACGGCCGCCATCCAGTTCTCAATATACTGATCCAGGAGTGGGAATGCGCTATTGAAGCTTGACATTGCGTCCTATCCTGCAAGAAGCCATGTTGGCGCCGCCATCCAGGTTAGAAGCCTGAAGGTTCTATGACAGGAGATCTCAACGCCTGGGTCGGAGACTCGGGCCGGCGGAGCCGTCGATGAATGCGGTCTTGGGCCCTCTCCGGTGACCATAAAGCACGCCCCCGGCAACCCGGGCTGGCCTCGCCGTCCTGAGCGACGCCGCGCGGTTGGAGCGATGAAGTGGAAGAGACCTCTGTCATCCGGGCGCGAGCGTCGATGGGTGGATCCACGCGCACCGTTATCCGCCGAGTGGCCGTCCAAACCTGATTTTGCCATGGTCCTAAGAACTCAGAATCCCTCCACCTGCTTGGGGAAGTAATCCTCGAGAGTCCCCTCCCGGTACACGTCTGCGGTGCAGCAGTGAAGCCCACCCCCGAAGGGCGATACGTCGTAGAACGGGACCGGAACGACGTCAAACCCATGCTTATCGAGCAGCTCCATGATGGGAGTCTCACTGGCTTCGACGCAGACGGTTTTCGGATCGAGGACAAGCGTGTTCATGTTCAGCCACCAGCTGCAGAAGTCATAGGGTTGCTTCTTCTTGAGGACCGATTTTGGAGCTTCCACAAGCTGCCAACCATTCTTCTCGTAGAATTCCCTCTCCTTCTCGTCCAGGAAGGGGCGCGTCGGATTGACCAGCGCAAATCCGGGACGAAGCGGGACGAGGGTCGAGTCCAAGTGCCAGGGCAGGAGCTCCCGGCGGCCCACCTTATGGATGCGGTGATTTGGAAAGTGGCGGCGAAGCCAATCGATGCCCGCATCGTTCGTAACCATTGACTTCTGGACGATCAGGTCCTTCCCCAGGCGGACAACATCAGCAGCGTCGAATAATGGTTCCTTTTCGGTGAGCACCCAATCGCCATTTTCTGCGCGCTCAAACTGCTCTTCTTCGGACATCGAGTGCCATTCCCGCCACCAATCCTTCTTATATGAGTGCTCCGTCAGACGTGGCTTGGGCGCGGCCTCGAAACGAAAATTTTGATCCTCCTTGAAGTACTGCTCGAGCAGTGGTCGATAGCAGATAAACTCAAACCAGCGGCTGCGGTAGGACATCGTGGCTTCCAGGATTTCGTTGCCGACGGTCAGCAGGATATCCCGGATGGGACAACAGCCGAACATCGTCTCTTGCACCCAATCAGGAGTCTGCACCGTCTGACTAAAGTCAATCGGGACGGGGCGGTCCACTCGTATGCCCCGGCTTTCGAGCATCTTGGCGAAGTTATCCAGCTGTTCGTTGGCCTTGTCTTGCATCTCCTTGGGGTAGGGGCCGTATTTGCCCAGGGGGAAACCGTCCTCCGGCCAATCTCTTTGAATGGCGATTTCAGGAGCTTGGATCATGGTCCCATCGGCGCGACCAACAATCACGTGTTTCAGCGGGTCCCATTCATTCCAGGAATTGACGATCGTCTTTTGCCTTTCCCCTGACATAATTTTCTCTCCGAGGTTCAGCAGATAGATGCGGACTCCAACCATGGATAGGTCTGGTCAGCTGCGCGGTTCGCCTGTCCAGAAAGCACTGATCCTGTCGGACATCGATGGGGCCTTCTCTCTTCTCCTTTTGCCTATATTCATCTCTGAATCTGGGTACGAGCTTATAGGTAGCAGGATCATCACAACCCCATCCGCTGTTGCTTCTCTTCGAGGACGTGCCTGGATATCTCAAAGACCTCGATAAGATCCTCTTTCGTGCCCTCGATATGGCTTGTGGAAAGCTGCGCGGCGAGAATGGCGTTCCTCTTGGCAATTGCATCGACTAGCGCCCGGTGCTCCTCAATCTCCCGCTGAAGCCGACGTCTCAAGGAGTCCTGGCGACGATAAAGGCCTTCATAGAGCATCCAATCCGGGAATCCGTTCCATAAGATTTCAAACATCCGTTCTAACATTGCGCTTTGGCAGGACTTGCAGATCATGGTGTGGAATTCCCTATTCAGCCGCCTGCGAGTGGACATATCGTCCAGCGAGGTCATCTTCTCCGCTTTGGTCACAATTGCTCTAAGGTCTTCCAACTGTTCTTCGGCAATCTTTATCGTGGCCAATCTTGCGACGAGAGGTTCCAGATACAGCCGGAGACAATACACCTCGGCTATATTGCTGTCATCGATGATGGAGACGCGGACCCCCTTATGCGGAATCCGCTCGGCCAGCCCATTCGCTACCAGGCGATCCAATGCCTCCCGCACAGGCGTATGGCTGACGCCAAGCAATTGAGATAACCTCTCTTGCCGAAGCCAGTCCCCAGGCTTGAAATCGCGTGAGAGGATCCTCTCACGGATCGCATCATAGGCTATATCGGCCAGAGATTTGTGCTCGATCATTAGAGGCTCCACTTCATTCAACCTGTCGTAGATATAATGTGAATACGGAGACGAGAATGGGGCTGTATCGGCTGGCTGCTGCTCACGGCCGAAATGGGCGCCAACCTCGATACCGCTCCCGGGCCCACCTACCCACGTAATTGGCTATACCAGCGAGAATTGGAAGTCCCCCTAAACACATTAAGTAGCAAATATAATATATAATACTTCGCAAGCACGGTCAAGCCGGAGAACTGCAGGGCAATCGCGTTTTCATAAACGGATCACTTTGAGGAGATATTCGTCATCCATAGCGCAGATCAGGCGCTTGCCCTTGGCTCCGCACTTTTTGCTCTTATCTTGCCTTAGGGTATTGAGTGCGATCTTGTGCATGATCGCCAGGTTCTCATGGGCACGACCCTTGCGCACACGGCTCTCGTCCTCTCTGAAAACCACATCCAGACACCAATGAAGCTTGTTCTCTACCTCCCAGTGCCTGCGGATAGAAGCTACTTTCCCACTTCTTCCCCTCCTTATTTGTCCCACTCCCGCCAGCCCGTTGCGAATCGCCGCAGGCTGAATGGGACATTGGAGAGCAGGTTGCTGGCGCGGAAGAAGCGCCCCGCCAGCACAACCATCAGATAGGTTGTGAGAGCCAATCCCCCAAGGCCGGAGGTGATCTGCCAGAGAGGCACTTGCGTTATCGCCAGCCGCGTCACCATGGCACTCGGAGCGCTGAAGGGGAAGAGGCTTAGAAACAATACCAGTGGGCTGTTTGGCTCCTCCAGGAAGAGATTGCTGAACATCAGCGTTGGCATGAGCGGCAGGATCAACAGCCAGATCACCTGATTGGCCTCGCGGGCGGTGGGGGCCATTGCCCCCGCCGCAGCCATGACCGAGGCGAAGAGCAGGAAGCCCAGCGCCAGGAAGAGGATTCCCCAGGCGATGAAGCCCGGCGAGAAGGCGAAGCCAGAAACGTCCATCAAGACTGAGCCGCGATCCAGTATCAACAGGCCGCCCCCGAACCAGACGCCCAGTTGAATCAACGTCACCACACTTAGACCTAGGATTTTTCCCATCATCAGTTGGCGGGGGTGCAAGCTGAGCAGCAAGACCTCGATGGTGCGATTTTCTTTCTCGGCGGCGACGCTGCGCAGGAGGTAACTGCTTCCTACCAGCAAAATGAAATAAAACAAATAGGGCATTACACGCGAGACAACCTCAGCCATTGCCCGGGCATCTCCGTCGGCTTCCTCGGGCGGGTTGATGACGTGTCGCGCCGCGTAGGCCTCCGGGATGGGGCTTCGCAGAGCGGCGGCCAACTGCGCGTCACCAGTCAGGTTGAGGGCGATGAGGTAGCCAAGCATCCCCTCGCTGGCGCTATAGAAGGCGGATCCCATGTCTTCGCTGCCGGCCATGATCTGAAAGTTCTTATCGTAGACGATGATGTCCCCGCTAGCAATGTAGTCAGCGGGGATGTGAATGTACTGTTCGATTTCATCCCTTTCCAGGGCGGCCCGTGCAGCCGCTTCATCGGCGTAGCGCCGGAACAGGTTGGGGGGGAAATCTTCCGGCATTTCGACGATCAGGCCCGCCTCGTCCACCAGGCCAATCACGGGCATATCGGCGGCGCTTACCTCCTCTGTTTTTCCGGTGTCAACGCCCCCTAAGTCCAGGCCGCTATCTTGAATCGCGCTGTAGATTTGGGGCGCGAGCAGCAGGACCGGCATCAGAAAGGTCATGACCCAAAACATGGGCCTCCTGATCGTCGTTCGGACTTCATGCCGGATGACAAGCCAGACGCTTCGCATGGATGTCATCCTCCTAGCCCCGCCTCAGCACTGCCACGGCGGCCTTCAGCCTGAGTGGCTGGCCGTAGCGCAGCATGCCTGCCCGGAAGATCCGTGCCGCTGCCCACACCATGAAAAGCGTTGTGGCGACCAGTGAGATCCAGCCAACCCCGATTTGCCACAGCGGCACCGTCCCCAGGCCCCATCGCAGGGAGATGGTCAAGAAAGCTGTGGTGGGGAACAAAGAGAGGAATACGCTGACGGGGTGGCCAGGGTTCCTGAGGATAACCACCAGCAGGAGCATCGGGAGTACAAAGAGGAGGTTGAGAAGGCCGGATATTTGCTGGGCCTCCTGAATCTTCGTCACCGCCGAGCCTATGGCCACCATCAACGCGGCAATCAGAGCATACGAGGGGAAGAAGAAGAGCCCCATCACCGCCAAGTATGTCCACGGCACCGTCAGCTGCTGGAGCGCCTCGATACGGGAGGAGGCGATCATCAGCCCGATAACAGCAGCGACGACATAGATGGCCAGCTGTGTCAAGGCTGCCGCCAGAAGCCCCACCGTCTTGCCGCCGATGAGTTGCCCCGGCGTCACGGAGGTGATCATGAGCTCCATCGTGCGGTTTTCCTTTTCTGCGGCCACCGCTTGCAGCATATAGCCGGAGGCCGACATTGTGGCGATGAAGAAGAATAAGCTGGCCACGAAAGGCAGGATGATGTTGACGATGTCTCGCTGGCTGAACTCCCGCTTGCTGACGATGTCATGCACGGTCACGTCAGGCCCCTCGAGCAGTCGCATCTGCATGCCCTGCGGGTATCTGGCCACGAGATTGGCGCGCACAAAGCTGCTGAAATCGCGCCAGACATCGGTGCTCGGCGGCTCCTCCAAATAGTAGAGATCTGTCTGGAGGGCATCCGGGTAGTCGGCAGGCAAGACAAAGAAGGCCTGAATCTCTTCGCTTTCCAGGGCAGCCAGTGCAGTCTCTTCGTCAGGGAAGGCGCGGATATCGACGCCTGTCGTCATGGAGGCCAGTGATTTTCGAGAAAGGTCGAGCACGCCAGCCCGATCCACATAGCCGACTGGCAGCCTATTCTGGCTGGATGTCTCCGCAAGGATTGCCAGCGCGCTAATCGCCAACAACCCCAATGGAATTGCCAGGGTCACGAGGATAAAGGCACGTCTGAATACGGTGGCGCGGTACTCATGCCTGGCGATCAACCAGAGGTTACGCATGGCCGGCCTCCAACTTCGGCGCGCCGTTCTGCACCACGTTGATGAAGATATCGTCCAGTGAAGGCTGCTCCAGTTCGAAGCGCTGGATCTTCACGTTCTCGCGGGTGGCCAGCGTGCGCAAAACGGCTTGGGGGTCTGTGCCGGCTTCCAGCGCCAGGTGCCAGGTGTCATTCTGCCTACGAGTTTCTAGCACGCCGGGGATGCCGCTGAAATCGCCCTGTCCTTCGATGACCACCGCATTGCCGGCAAAGCTCCCCTTGATCTCGTCCACCGCGCCATAGAGCACCGACCGCCCCTCAGCAATGAGAACGATGCGATCGCAGAGCGCCTCCACCTGATACATCTGGTGAGTGGACATCAGAATGGACTTGCCTGCCTGCCGCTGCTCCTCGAGGATCTGCTTGACCAGGCGGGTGTTCACCGGGTCCAGGCCGGCGAACGGCTCATCAGCCACGATCAAGTCTGGGTCGTGCAGCAGTGTGGCGATGAGTTGCGCCTTTTGCTGCATCCCGGCGCTCAATTCCTGCACCTTTTTTTGGCGATGTTCCGTCAGGTCGAACCGCTCCAGCCACTCGCCGAGGCGGCGCTGAGCGATTTTTTCGTCCAGCCCCTTAAGCGTCGCCAGATAGAGGAGCGTGGACTCCAGCTTCAGATCTTTATAGAGACCTCGCTCTTCGGGCATGTAGCCGATGCGCCGTTTCTTGGGGAGGTCCATCTCGCCGCCGAAGATGCGGATGGTGCCGGCGTCCGGCTTGAAGATATCCAGCATCATACGAATTGTCGTGGTCTTGCCTGCGCCGTTGGGGCCAAGCAAACCAAAGATCTCCCCCGGCTCGACTGCGAACGAAACGTCCGCCACTGCTTGCATCTCGCCAAAGTGTTTGGCCAGGTGCGAGACTTCTACTGTGAGCATTTGAGCTCCTCGCTTTGTGTAGACTAACTTGAGGTATGGCCAAGGAAGTTTAGGCACGAAAGCGTCCGATTTGGGCCACTAACGATCATGAGAAGATGCTTTCCCGCCAGACAGAAGGTCGTAAATTGTACTCGGAATTTTGCGGGAAGAGAAGACGCATTTGACATGTGAGGGCCTGGAGGGGCTACCAGAACAGGTGCGCGTTCTGGCGAATGCGGATTGAGAGACAGAATTACCAGGGTGCTTGTCTGTATGAGCGATCACCGCACCTGCGCCCAGGGTAAGGGTGCGCTCTCGGCGGCCAGCGCATATCCCCGCTCGTCGCGCAAATGGCTCGACTTCTCGATGTACTCATCCACTTCAGCTTTCAAGGCTTCCGCAATCATGCGCCGGGCGCCCTCGCGCGCCAGCTCATCCAGGCTTTGACTAACTCCTTGCGCTGTTCCATCGGGCTCATTCGTGATAAGCTCAAGCATGGCGTATCCTTTCCCCGGCTTAGGCCGGTCTTGGGTTTCGTCACCCGAAGGATACGCCGCCTTTCTTTATCATGCCAATCCACAACTTTCGGTTATAACCCGCCACTTAAAGGTATGAAGAGGAGCACGCTCTTGCTGCATGATGGGTTAGCCCTCAACTGTCCACCAAAGCGGGGCAACTCCACATCGCGATGCCACAGAGCTCTGTGCCAAGATTTCTAGGTGTTGTCTTGAGTTATGACATCCTTAGTCGATAAAAGGAGAAGCATCCTGGAGCGAAATCAAATGCCGTCTCATGCAACGAGCCTTCGATCATGATGGTCAGATCCATCTCGGCAAGGAAAGAGAAGGTTTGAAGCAGCTTGCCCTGAAACGCTGAGCCGGGTGCTGGGCACGCCGGATTGGGCAGTGAAGAGCCGCGAAATCTTTTTACAGAAGTGCGGGTTGGAGAAGACGCGCAAGGAAGTGACCTCGGGCCGTGATGGGGCGCCGTTCAACTACCTGAAGAGAATGGACGACGTCCGAAGTTGAGGGGGCATGCAAGAGATATTGTCTTGAACCATTGGGTATCCCCTGAAAAGGGATTTGGTGAAAGAAAAGGGGAATCGGGAGCCATGAAAAGGGTCGTTTGGGCGATGACGAGTTTGTTTCTACTAGTTGCCATTCTATTGGGTTGTAATTTGGAAGAGCAACACGGCCCCCAGCAGGCTTCAGATCTGGGGTTTACGGCTTTCATCCATGTCAATGTGGTTCCCATGACCAGCGAGATCATCACAAGAGATCAGATCGTACTCGTTGAGGGGGATCGGATCATTGCCGTTGGTCCTGGGAGAAGTGTGACGATACCCGAGAATGCCACGATCATCGACGGCGAGGGTGCGTACCTGATGCCCGGTCTGGCGGACATGCATATGCACACCAACCAGGATTGGGATGCAGACGCATGGCCCGTATCGCCCCTTACCCTTTACCTTGCCAATGGCGTAACCACAATTCGAGATTTCGGTCCCTCGGGCAAAGATTTGACGTATGTACTCGAGTGGCGAGATCAAATCAAGGCCGGGACTCGAATCGGACCAACCATCTACGCCACCGGCAAAATACTCTTCGCTAGCCCGCTAAGTGATCCCCGGGGCCTTGTTCGAGAGAACCATCAGCTCGGCTTCGATTTCTTGAAGCTCTATTCTTACCTGTCTCCGGAGGACGCACGCGAGGCTCTGATAGCAGCAAAAGAACTCGAGATGTACAGCGCGGGTCATGTGCCTTATGCCGTTGGGCTGGAGAACATTTTGGCCGCTGGCATGGACGAGATTGCCCATGTCGAGGAGCTGTTGTTCGCCTTCATCGAATATGATCGGAAGCAGCAACTTGCCCCTGATGCATGGCTGAGCTATCTAATCAATTCAGCCATGGGGCAATTCGATCTAGCTTCAGGTTTTAATGAAACTGTGTTTGCCCATCTACATGCAGAGACCATGCAGCATATCCTCAAGGAGTTGCGCACATACGGAACTCCAATATGTACCACCATGGTGGTCGACGATGTCATTCAGCATAAGCTGTTTGAGTTGGATGCTTTCCTCGCCCGCCCCGAGATCGGCTTTATCCCATCGGCCTATCTTGATCTTCTCCGGCTTGGAAAAGAGAAACATCAACTTCAATTCAGTGGGATTGAGGATCTGGCGGTCTATAAATACAGCATCGATCGCTGGGTGCTCACCGAATTGCACCAGGCTGGGGTTCCGCTCTTGTTGGGGACCGACTCGGGAATCATGGCGGTTGTCCCTGGGTTTTCCATCCATGATGAGTTGAGGATCCTGGTGGAAAATGGGTTTTCGCCCTATGAGGCCATTAGCGCCGGGACAGTTAACGCTGCGGAAGTCATCGAAGCGATGGTCGGAGAGGGCGATTTTGGAACAATCGAGGTGGGGAAACGCGCGGATTTGATCTTGGTGAACAACAATCCGTTGCAAGACATCGCAAGTATTCAAGATATCCTTGGTGTTATGGCAGCTGGCAGGTGGTTTTCAGAGGCAGAACTCGACCGGATGATGGCTCTTGAATAGGAAATTAGAGGGAACTCAAAGGATTTAGATGAAGAGCGGATTGAGAGGACGCTTGCCCTGAAGGCGAAAACGATTTGCTTACGAGCTACACGCCAACCGTCACCGCCACGAGGGCGCTAAAGTCGGATCATAATATGCGAGAGAAGGATCAAGTATGACTGAGACAGCTATTCGTATCGAGAATATCACCCGCGACTTCGATACGGTGAGAGCCGTGGACGGACTCTCTTTGGAAGTTCCACCCGGCATCATCTTCGGATTGCTGGGTCCCAACGGCGCGGGCAAGACCACTATCATCTATCTGCTGTTGGGTCTGCTGGAGCCAACCAGCGGGCGAGCCGAGGTGCTCAATTTCGATACTCAGACTCAGGCGGATGAGGTTCGCGCCCGCTGTGGAGCACTTCTCGAACACCCTGGCCTCTACGAGCAAATGAGCGCCGAGGACAACCTGGAATTCTACGGTCGGATCTGGCGGATGCCTGCGTCCAAACGGCAGGCTCGCATCAAAGAATTGCTCACCCATATGGGAGTGTGGGAGCGACGAAAAGAGCGTGTTGGAACGTGGAGCAAAGGCATGAAGCAGAGACTAGCTCTGGCCCGGGCCATGATTCACCGTCCACCCCTGATCTTTCTGGATGAGCCCACGGCCGGGCTCGACGTGGTATCTGCGGTGATGGTCCGCGACGATCTGGAAGCCCTGGCCGCCCGTGAGGGGGTGACGGTCTTCTTGACCACCCATAACATGGCGGAGGCAGAGAGGTTGTGCAGTCAGGTGGCTGTGATTCGTGAGGGCAAGCTGATGGCGATTGGCCATCCCGATGAATTACGCGCCCAGGCCGGTGGTCCCCGGCTGGAGATTATTGGGCGTGGGTTCGATGATAATGTCCTGAATCTGCTGCGAGCGCATGTTGATGTTGCTGCCGCTGAAGTGGAAAACGAGCGCCTGACTATTGATTTGCGCGAAGGTGTGGATGCTGCGCCAATAGTCAGCCTAGTGGTGAGCGCAGGCATACAGGTGGAAGAGGTTCATCGGGGCAGGCCCAGCCTGGAAGAGGTTTTCTTGACCTTGATGGAGGAAGAGAGATGATCGCCGATATTCTGACTGTGATGTGGAAGGAAAGGAAAGGGCTGCTTCGTTCTGGGGGCAGTCGAATCAGGGGGGTGTTAGGTTTTCTAATCCCAATGGTTATGCTGGGCATCTATCTTCCCTTGCAAATCGGACGTGCGCTGGTGGAGGGACCTTGGTCGCTCTTGGCCTCAGTATTCATCCCTATGATGCTGGCAGGGATGATGATCCCCGAGTCCTTTGCTGGTGAGCGAGAAAGACACACACTGGAGACGTTGCTGGCCAGCCGTTTGCCGGATCGGGCCATTCTGTTCGGCAAGGTCGTTGTAGCAGTGGGTTATGCATGGGGGATCACGCTTATGCTTCTCCTCGTGAGTTTGGTAATGGTAAACATCACTCACTGGGATGGCCGGGTCTTGTTCTACACCCCGATCATGGTTCTGGCCAATGTAGCTTTGAGTCTGCTCTTTGCAAGCCTCGTCGCAGGCCTTGGTGTGTTGATTTCATTGCGGGCCGCGACGGTGCAAGAGGCTCAGCAGAACCTGATGACTGCCACCTTGTTTCCTCTCGTGCTTCTGCAGATAGTACCGCTCTTGCTGCTCAATGTGGTTCCAAATGGCAAAGCACTGCTTAGAAAACTGGTGGCAGCTGCCAATCCCACACAGATCATACTCGTCGTCATCGCCAGTCTGGTTGTGTTGGATCTGGCGTTGTTTGTGGCGGCGATGGCGCGGTTCAAACGAGCGCGATTGATTGTGGATTGAAGCAGCTCTTATGCAATGTGACGGGCTGCAGATTCAACTCGCAAGTGCAACACAAAAGAATATGGACGTGATAAGCGACGTTCCTATCCGATAGCTGGCCTCTCAGTCAATAGTGTCATATCTGTGTGCGTCATCAGCTTCACCGAATCGCGATGCCACTCCTCAAGGCAAGGGCGCCAAGCGGAAACGCGCGGGATCAGACATGACCAATGTCTCCGCATCTGGGGCGATACAGGTAACATTTGCATAATCCCAGGCTGCGATATCGCTGCTGTCGAAGTGATGATCCCCACAGCGGTGTCTGCTGAGAACCAGGTCGGCTTGCCGCAGACTCCATTCACCCTCTCTGGAGAGCGATTGCGGGCTGACACACGGCATATGCAGGCCCCCGATGTGGTGCCGTCGCCCGGGCAGGGTGATCCTTGGATAGGCTAGCTGCCTGTGATCTGGCGATGGAAGTGCATCAGGAGCTTGACCCGCCTCTGCAAGGACCTGATGCTGATCATCAGCACAAGCCTGATTGCAGTGAAGAGGAAGGCTATGCCCACCATGCGCAGCGGGTTGAGTCAGAAGAGGCAGGAACCTAGCAGGCCCAATTGCGCGATGAGCGGCGAGGAGCTGCAAAGCCGGGCGCGGGTTCGGGCGTGGAAGGAGGTGGAAATACGGACTCCTTGGTAGTATGATGGGCCCTTGAACTCGACGGATTCAAATCGCAACAAGCGGAATGAAATCGATCAACCGAGGAGTGTCGCCGTGAGCGTCCTGGAAGCCAACCATCTCACCAAATACTACGGCAAGGCGCGGGGCATCATCGATGTCTCTTTCCAGGTGGAGGAAGGCGAGATCTTTGGCTTTATCGGGCCGAACGGGGCCGGCAAATCGACCACCATCCGGCTGTTCCTGTCCCTGATCTACCCCACCTCGGGCAGCGCCACCATCTGGGGCAAGGATGCCATCAAGTATGGCCCCGAGCTCCGGCAGGACATCGGCTACCTGCCTTCGGAAGTGTTCTACTATGAGCGAATGAAGGTCATCGACTTGCTCAAATACTCGGCCAGCTTCTACAACCGCGATTGCACCCAGCGCATGCACGAGCTGGCCGAACTGATGGAGCTGGAGCTGAACCGCCGCATCGAAGACCTGTCCTACGGCAACAAGAAAAAGGTGGGCATCGTCCAGGGCCTCCTGCACCAACCCAAGCTGCTCTTCCTGGACGAGCCCACAGCAGGCCTCGATCCCCTCATGCAGCGCAAGTTCTTCGATCTCATCCGCGAGGAGAACGGGCGTGGGGTGACGGTCTTCTTCTCATCACATATCCTGGGCGAGGTTCAGCGCCTTTGCAACCGGGTGGGGATCATCAAGGAAGGACGCATCATCGAGACTGCCGATATCCACACTCTGCAGCAGAACAACTACAAGAAGATCCGTGTCGAGGCCAGCGGGCTCGATCCCCAGCTCTTCGAGATGCCCGGGGTGACCAATCTCGAGCGCAACAATCGCGCCGTGCGCTTCTTCTATAAGGGAGACATCAACGCTGTGCTCCAGCGGATCAGCGGCTTGCAGGTCACGGATGTAACCATCGAGGAGCCCACGCTGGAAGAGATCTTCATGCACTATTACGAGTAGGTGCCGGCCATGCGCAAGAACATCTTCAAGCACGAGTTCAAGATGCACTTCCGATCGGTCATCAACTGGTCGCTGGCGGCGGCGGCGGTGGTGTTGGTCTACTTATCCTTCTACCCGGCCTTCTCGAAGGATGCCGAGGTGCTGAACCGCACGATGGAGAGCTTCCCGCCGGAATTCCGCGCCGCCTTTGGCATGCTCAATGTCGACCTTTCCTCCGTGCTGGGATTCTTCGGTTTTGTCTACCTGTTTCTGCAGATACTACTCGCCATCCAGGCTGCGGGATACGGCATCGGATTGGTCTCGATCGAGGAACGGGAGTGGACGGCCGATTTCCTGCTGGCCAAGCCGGTGGCGCGCTGGCGCATCCTGACCAGCAAGCTGCTGGCGGTCCTGGCCTGCTTGGCAATCACGCAGGGGGTCGTCTGGGCCAGCGCCTTCGGCTTTGTCAACGCCTTCAAGGGCGAGAAGAGCTACGATCCGGACCTGATGGCGCGCATGTTGCTGGGATTGATCGCGTTCCAGCTCTTCTTCCTGATGGTGGGCTTGCTGGTCTCGTTGATCGCGAAGCGGGTGCGCAACGTCACCCCCTATGCCATGGCGCTCGGTTTCGGCATGTACCTGCTGGGAGCTTTCGGCGATATGCTCGGCGAAAGCAAGCTGGAGCTGATCACTCCCTTCAAACACTTCAATCCCCATGAGGTGATCCGGCATGGCGGCTTCGATTCAGGCTTGGTGTTGATCAGCCTGATCGCCATCGTAGTGTCGGTGATCGGCAGTTACTGGCTCTACCTCCGGCGGGACATCCCCTCGGTGGCGTGAGGAGGCGACCGTATGAACATCTTCCTGCACGAACTCAAGGCCAACATTCGATCGTTGCTCATCTGGGGTGTGATCGTGGTGCTCTTTACGGTGATGGGCTTCACCAAATTCGCCGCCTATGCCGAGAACCCCGAAATGCTGGCTGTGCTGGATCAAATGCCCCAGGCGATCCTGGAAGCCTTCAACATGAATGCCTTCAATCTGACCACGCTCAACGGCTACTACGGCGTCATGTTCAGCCTGTATGCCTTGATGCTCTCGATCGCGGCGGCGATGTGGGGCAGCGACATCATCTCCAAGGAGGAGCGCGACAAGACGGTCGAGTTCTCGCTCACCTTGCCGGTGACGCGAGGACAGCTGGTGACGGCCAAGGTGCTGGCGGCCCTGATCCATTGCCTGGCGCTTTTGGCGATCACCTGGGCGGCGACGGTGGGGAGCGTGCAATCCTATCAGCCCGACCGGGAGTTCTATGTCTTCCTCAACCGCTCGCTGCTGCCGCTGTTCCTGCTGCAGTTGGTGTTTCTCTCGATCGGAGTCTTCCTGGGCTGCGCCATGCGGCGCTACAAACAAGCTGGCTCGGCTGCACTCTCGATCTTGCTTGGCCTCTACTTCCTCTCGATCATCTCGGATCTAAACGAAGATTTGGATTTCCTGCGATATCTCACGCCCTTCAAGTACTTCGACGCAGGGTTGTTATTGCGCGAGGCGCGCATTGAGATGACTTACGTGTGGATCTCGCTGGGGATCGCAGTGGTAGGCATGGCGGCGGGCTATGTCGCCTATGCACGAAGGGATTTGTATATCTAGCACTTGGGATTGTGGCGGGGTAGCCAGTTGCGGGAGCATCAAGGGCTTGATTGAGCGGTTGGGAGGTTGCCTGGCTGGCGGCGCAGAATGCGGCGATCTACATGCACGGGCAACTCACCCTAAACGCAGACCCCGCCCGCGTTGAAGGAGGATAAGATGCCGAGCACAGAGGATCATCTCAAAGTTGCGTTCGCCGGCGAAAGCCAGGCCTATCAGAAGTACCGGGCCTTTG
>Ga0190334_1000369_pt1 | contig 23629 bp, 44 predicted proteins | sample 48720478_MG_FD_161270 | JGI IMG/M metagenome (GOLD analysis project Ga0190334, IMG submission 161270) | Hydrothermal vent sediment bacterial communities from Southern Trench, Guaymas Basin, Mexico - 4872-04-7-8_MG | ecosystem: Environmental > Aquatic > Marine > Hydrothermal vents > Sediment ... | reverse complement strand
TTCCTATACAAGCTGTTTAAGGGGAGGCGAGCATCATGAGGACAACTGTAAGCTGGAAAATTGAAAGTCCGGAAGATAAGATTAAGGCGTTGATACTGGATCAGCTCGAGAGGACTAACACAGCCCTAAGCCTAGTCGAGAGGGATATGCTGGACGGCAGGCTACGGGCGAAGACATTATTCGAGTTCATTGTCCACCTGAACAGGCTATACCGGCAGGTGTTCATTTACCTACGCAAGGGTAAGGAGACAAAGAAAATCGAGGAATTCTTCGAGAAGAACAACATCATCACCACAAAGGAGCGAATAATCAAGCAGGCAAAATACACCAAGGAAGCAAATGTTAAGCTGCTAAACGACGCGAAAACGACTTTTATCAGGATAGTAAGGGGGCTCTACACTGCCGGAGTGATCAGCCTCCGCAAGAGCCCGAGGGCGGAGGCAAAGGTATATGGTCGCATTGCCGGGGCGGGTGTGGCATATGAGTAAGGTCAGCCTGACCGTCAGCAAGAAGACGCAGGAGGAGGTTCTGGCTAGGCTGACAGAATCGATGCCGGAAGTTGTCAAGTATATGCGAGGTAACATTGAGCAAGCTTATGTCGAGGGGCAGGACCTGGTCTTCCTGACCGTCGGGAGAACGGGTTATGGGAAGTCGAACTTCTCGGCCCTCATTAATGTTGGGATTCTCCCGATAGTTAAGGAGGTCACCGGAAAGAAGAGAGAGTTCGACTTCACGAAAAACGCAGCGTGGTCTGGGATGGACTTCCTTATGCTACTTAAGCCGATCTGTTACGATGTCGCGAGGAAACTGACCGGGTTGAACGATAAGGAGATATTGAGGTCGTTGATGTCAATTGACGTAAATTCGTTTTTCACCCAAACACTCGAAAAAATAAGCGATAGCGGGCTTGAAAAAAAGGTTTCAGAACTTGAAACCTTGGAAAAGAAGTATGGATACACTCAAATGTGGCTCGATGAAGCCCAAGACCTTAACTCCAAAGAGGCCCAGAACATCTTCAACCGCGAGATGGTAAAAATAATGAGCGGAATAAGGGATATGCACCTAATTTACACTTTTTGCATTCCTAGCCCCTTTCTATTGAACAATTACATTCGGGAAGAGCGGGTCAATACGATGTTTTTTCCCTTCCCGCTCCCGCAGCCAAGCAGCAAAAAGCGATACCCGCGTAAACTCGCGGTATATGACCTCGGAAGATACTACCCGATCCTGAATTTCGACAGCTTGTATGTCCGCCGGCTCATGATTAACCCTGTTAAATTCATCGGGAAGTTCAGACCGCGACTACTCGGGAGTGAAATCCCATTATTCCCTGAAGAGTCAAAAGAATGGATTACCTACCGAGTGATGAAAAAGCTTGCGACGGTGAGGTTGCCACTCCAGAGTATTGAAAAAATAAAGGAAAAAGTCGAAAATGCGAAAAAAAGCGGTTATAGGGCCTCTAAACCGCGAGAAGAGCTGTTGACACTCATGTAGTTTCCCAAGTTTCCCAAGTTTCTCAACATACCATATGACCCCCCTTTAATGTTACAGGGGTGGTTACAGGGGGGGTAAAAGTTTCTCAAGTTTCTTAAGTCAGGGGGAAAAATATATATACCCCTCATTATAAAGTAAATTAAGGGGTAAATATATATATATTATAGGTGGTAGGACGGGAAACTCGGGAAACACGAGAAACCACCTAATTTTTTACTTCACAACTTACTAGTGGTGTAAAAAAGCATAAATATGCCCCTTGGTTTCCCTCATTATGGTGGGAAAAAAGATTGTCGTGGCACATAGGCGCGTGTCGGGGAACCGGCTGATCAGCATTCCGAAGATAATTGCTGCGATCCTCGACCCGAAATACGTTACGTGGGAATACGAAGTCGGTGAGAGCTTCGTGAAGCTATATGTCGATCCTGTCGAAGGTGAGAAGCGGGGGGATGCCGGTGCCGACGACTCTGATTAGCGACATCATTGAGCGTGTCCTGAAGGAGATAATCGAAAAGAGGGCCAAGACTCCAACTGCCGAGGACGTCAAGATCACGAAGGGGGACATCTACGACCTCTTTATTTCCGACTTCGGCGAGGATTCCAGCAAATACGAGTTCATCTATCAAAAATTGAAGGAGGAAGGCATTATCGACGAATCCGGCTTTGTTGACGTTACAATCGCCTACCTATACCGCCTTCTCCAGCGCGGTCACTTTGACAGGCCTATCTTTTTTGATTCTGGCGTCCCAAAAGTTATATCGCCTTTTGGGCTTGCCAGCCCCAACGTCATAATCGAGCCAATCACATCACAGAAATATGTGGTTTCAATTCCCGAAACCATTTCTGTCTGCGAGGTTTTGAGAGACGAGTATATTCCAAAGGGAAAGCGCAAGCCTGTCATCACGAGGTTCATTTACTTCGGTGATGATAGGATTATCATCTCCCCTATTGGTTTCGAAGAGGTCGATGTTGTTGCGAACTACAGGGAGGAGGTAGTTGTCTCGCGCTTGGACGACGCTGCTCCCGACGTCGATTATCTGTGGAAACAGGTCCGCAACTTTTTTGTTACCTACGTGGACATGAAGCCATCAGATGCCGACATCTGCACACTATTTGTCTTCCAATCTTGGCTCGCCCCTGCCCTCGACTCGGTGTTCTACCTCGCCATCAAGGCGCCCTTTGGGGGTGGGAAGACAACCTTGGGGACAGCGATTGCCTCCCTCTGCCGGCACGGCTACACGGTGGGGAACGCCTCGCCTGCTGCTGTGGCTCGTGGTATAGAGAGGAGGCAAGGAACCGTGTTTTTTGACGAGGTGGACCAGGGGCAGAAGGCTGACTCGGAAAATAGCCTCTGGAATGTCCTGCGCATAGGACAGAAGAGGGCAGGGGGAGCCGACATCTATGAGCGCGTTTCGGAGGGGGGAAGAGTTCAGCGCTTTAACGTTTTTGGTCCGAAGGTGTTCGCGGTCCATAGCAATATCGAGCAGGCTTTGGCTCAGCGTTCTGTATCTGTTGTCCTTTATCCGACAAAAAATAAGGACATCCCTATCAAGAATCTCTTCAGGACTGGAGCTGTCGAATATCTGAAAAGTGAAATACTGCTGTGGTATCTCAAAAAGGGAATTCCGATCCTCCAGCGGCTACGTGATACCAAGATAACCGAGGTTGACGGGAAGATGTTTTTCAGCAATGACATTGCCAAGCGGGCGTTTGATAAGGTAATAGAGATATACAAAGGGTTGGGGCTCAGCCCACGTAACATAGAAATAGCTATGATAATGGCCCAAATACTTGAAGTTCTTGGCATAGACGCATACTCCTCGGTTAAGGATGTGCTGAAGCTGAAGATGCGGGAGGATGAGGAGTTCAGGGAGCTCGGAGTTCTCGACATTATCCGCAGTGTGCTGGCCGACAAATATGAAACCTTGGCCACGGAATACCAGAGCTTCTTCATATACGGCAGTTACATCGCAGTTCCTTATGATCTCGTTTACAAGACGTTCAACCAGAAGCTCAAAAAGTTAGGGCTTCCATCTTACTCTGTCCATAAGTTCCGTGGCCTCCTGCGTGAGCTTGGTGTTGACAAGCCGGATATCTTCAAGAAGGTAAAGCTTCCGAAGCTTGCTTGGAACCCTGATACTAGGGAGGAAGAAATTGTCCAAGGAAAGAAGACGCTGAAGATGGCGTTTGTCTTCAACGAGGAGCTCTGTGATATCTTGGGTGTGGAGGTGAAGCATGTTGGCAAATCCCTCGAGGAGTTCGGAAAAGAAGGTTAGGGTATCTGTGATTAGGAGCGTTTGGAGAAAATTGCGTTCCCACGTGGCTGTCCTGCTTTGTAATTCAGATTATCTTCCAGACGGACTTGCTGACGAGCTGCGGAAGCTCGCCGATATCTGGGATAGGTATGACGAGGAGGTGCAGAAGCTATGAGGAATACCTGTGCTATCTGTGGAGCTGACGGAGAGTTCCGTGTCGTTTTTCTCTGCCCCCAACATGCCGGTCTTGGCTCCGAACCGGACTGGCTTGATGGATGGTCAGCCGACGTGATACGGAGGTCAGCTGACCTTGCAGAGAAGCATATGGCGGAGCGACTCCGGCAAGCTGGCAAGGTTACCGAAACGAACTAATATCTATCTGTTTTGGTGTTTGCATGGAAGACGTAGTCGAGGAAATAGTGGACGATCCTGTTATCAGGTCGTCTTGGCTTGAAAACAAAATAGATGCCAACGAAATACCAGAGACAGGAACTACAACGACAATAGTGAAAATACGCAGGGTGACTTCGAGGCGGTTTGTTACAGATAGGAACCCGAATGGTGAGCGCTACATTATAGTGACACCACTTGGGGATGCCTACCTTAATTGGACGTCGTTCAAGAGCCTTAGGAATGCATTCGGACTGAATACGAAGGACTGGCGAGGGAAGTCTGTCAACGTATTCAAGCGTGTCCAGATGGTTCGCGGTGTGGAAAAGCAGGTTCTCTATTTCGAACCTGCTTAATTCTTTTTATTTGGTAAAACATATATATACCCGGCACTTGTTCTTGCGTGAGGCTGCACCTTGCCTTGCTTGTTCTCGTTATCGCGCTAGCTCCTGCTAGCGCGTGGCTTTCTGGTTGGAGCTTCCGAAGACCAATCGAGGTGAATGTTACCACTAACCTCACGGACTACCAGCTTGCCCTGAATATCACGTATGATAGCGATATGAATTCGGACTTCAGCGACCTGAGGTTCATTGATGATGACGACACGACAGAACTGAGCTACTGGGTCGAGGAGAAAGTAGATGGTAGCTGGGCGCTTGTGTGGGTAAAAACAAAAGAGCTGAACACCACGAACGGAACACAGCTTTACATCTACTACGGAAATTCAGGGGCGGCGAGCAAGAGTAATATAAGTTCGGTTTGGAATGGGGGCTATGTAATTTATTTCGATGATTTTGAAGGCGACACAATAGGAGGTAATCCATCTGGGTGGACTGTGATTGAAGGTGGTGGTGATGGGATTGTAAGCGTGAATGGAACAATAGCATATAGTGGGAGTAGAAGCGTTTTTATGAACGATAACACAAATGGAGCGGGTTCATTCCCAAGCATATATAAGCAATTCACAGGAGTGACAGGGATTACAGAGATGGTTGCGTATGTTTACCTCATTGCGATGCCAGTTATGAGAATTAATAGCGGGGAAGGGGTAACGACTAATGGATACCCGACCACAGAAGCAGGACACGAAATGCTTGGAAGCTCTAACCAAGTGCAGATAGTTGACCCAACAGGTGTAGTCACGACCAATTGCACATATTCGCTTGATACTTGGAACAAGATGAAGATGCGTCACGATTTCAGCACGAGCAAGGTAAAATATTGGTTTGGTTTGGATTATTGTGGAGAATACGACTTCAGAAGCACGCCGAGCACAATAGACACAACAACGATACAAGGAGGTAGCACCGAAACAGGCAAGTGGCTTGTTGACGCTGTGAGGTTTGTCAAGAGGGTTGAGCCAGAACCCACCCACTCCATTGGAGCAGAGTCATCTATTTCCAATTACATTCAGTTTTCTCCGACTTCACCTCATATCTACCAAGATGTCAATGCATCACTACTGAACGCGACCGACGAGTTTGTCCAAGCGTCTTGGTATTTATGGGATTTTGGTGACGGTAACACCACGAATATTACTCTTCCATACGTGGTCCACTCTTGGGATCACGGAGGGACCTATAATGTGAGTGTTGAGTACCCGAATGGGACAGGAACCGATGTAACATACAGTTCAATATATGTCTTTGAGCCGACATTGACATTCTACTTGAATGATACTGACACTGGTTCGCTCTTGACTGGTTTCGACATCATTTTCTCACAGGCTGGAACGAATGCTACATATTCAGCTACCGGAAACAACGTGACTTTGGACGCAACCGACCTTGGTATGTTCGGAAACGTCACAGTGCTCCCACTTAAACCGTTCTACAACACGACCTCAACTGTGATTAACGTCACCTACGATTCTGACATTACTTTGGTTATGAATGCAACTACTGCAAAGATCGTGGTTTCCCCTGTTGACTTTGGTTATCCGGAGGTTCTCGTTCCCGTTACCGTGACGGTGACGAACTCGTCTATGGTTGTGGAGCAGGTATCGGATTTCGAGCAGGTATCTAGCATAGATATTGGAGGGAACGAGCCGGTTTCGGATGATGAGGACTATTTGTCTTCTCCTGGTCAGATGTGGAAATATTACATCTATGTCAACGACGGGACTACTGACGATGTGTGTCGCAGCAATCTGTATATCTGTGATGAAGATGGTAGCAATTGCCAGCTTGTTAGGTCATTTGATTCTGTTCCGGGGACCGGGACGGATTCGGAGACAGGGTATTTCTACCTTAAGAAGGATGGCACATATAAGGTTTTGAACTCTTCTGGAGTTTCGATAGATACCGGTTCGTATTCATATTTTCCAGGTAGGATATACACAGATGTGGTGGCCCACGCAGCTGGTGCTGGTGAATACTGCTATGCAAAGGCTAAGGTATGGGAGGTCACTAGGTTCTTCCAATTCTTTTCCTCTAATTTCAGCCTTGGGAACGTTACTGTGCAGGTCGAGCAGACAAGCGACGGGATGTTCGGCTATCTAGAGAACACCTACTCCTCACAGAACTTGGCATACTACACCGATGCTTACTCCGTCGTTAACACTACTGCATATATGGTTCCAGTTTCTAGCACTTACAAGGTTAAGGTGGTGGTCAGGGATGATTCAGGGAATAATCTGCAGGGAGCCTTGGTGAAGGTCTATTATCTGTCGGATGATGGGGAGCTTGTCGAGATTTCCTCGGCGTTCACTGACGGCTTCGGCTCAACTGGGTATTTCAATCTTGATGCATTTTCAACTGTCTATATTGTCGCAACATACGGCGATCTCTCATCCGGTCTTTACAAGAAGTATGTAGATACAGACGACGAGCAGGTTGTGATTACGCTGTCAGAGGAGGTAGTTGTTGACGTCCTAGAGCTTCCATTTGGAAATGTCCAGGTGGATATATATCCTGATGATGTCACGTTGTCGGAGCTGACAGCTTATTGGTTCAACATCAGCGTCATTGACTCTATGTCGCAGCTCGCTAACGGCTCAGTGTGTTTGGTGTCGAGTGACCTTAATATATCGAACTGTTCGAGCTACACGTCGCCTGCTGGGTTCTTCTGGTCATACCACCTACCGGCTCAGGACATCAACACATCTGCCACAATTGAGCTTTCGCTTAACCTCACTAGGCTATTTGAGGGGGAATATGTGGTATATAAAACAACGAGAACCTACACGATGCTTGAGCGTTCCGGGCTATCTGCGCTTCCTGAAATAGTTGGGGATTTGGGGAACTTCGGGGCGCTGATTTCGGGGATTTTGCTGGCTATAGCTGTTGTTGTGTTTGGTGAGCTCGGGTTGATAGCTATGTCAATAGTTTTGTATCTGGTCAGAATGATCCCGATAGTCGTCCTTATATTGGCGCTGGTGTTAGGATTGGCGGTGAGGTATGGGGTGATAATGTGAGAATGACGGAAGGCCTAATCGGCTTGATGATTTTCGGGCTACTCACTTATTTCACTACGGACTATTCAGCTAGTGGTGCTTCGATATTGTCGGGGCTGTATATTGAGGACCCGTCACACTTTACTTCTGCTGGTTCGCTGCTTGCAACAGGTGGGGTGATTAGCGGAGCTCTGGCTTTGGGAACGTATTTTCTCAGTGGTGGCTCTTGGAGTTCCACAATCACTGCTGGAGCTATCGGTTTCGTCGTTGGGCTTACAGCGTCACCTGCTACTGTGATTTTAGGTTCGGACGCTCCTTACTTCGCGAAGATACTGGTAGGAGGGACGTGGCTGATGCTCATGATTAGCACGATAGGTGCAGCTTTGAGAGGTGAGTTTTGATGGCGTTGACTGATCCACCACCCATTCCGGCTGGGACAATCTGGTCCACGATATTTGGAGAAATAGCAGCGGGACTCGGATACGTCGAGGTCTTGGTTATCCTGCTCGTTTCAGCCTTTAGCTATTACGTCTGGAAAATGACTCATGACATGCGGAAGACAATGCTGATATTCTTGGTTCTCACAGTCCTATTCGGTCAGTTCGGGTTCCCGTCTTGGGTGTCCCTGCTCGTGTTTGCTCTGATAAGCTGGGTAGGAATACGCACATACCGTCAAATGAAGGGTGATTAGATGCCTAGAAAACGAAGGCGCAAGGAAAAGAGGAAGCTGATGTATTGGTCGAGGGCTTGGAGAGTTGGAATTCCGAAGAATATGATAGACGGAAAGAGCTATGTCGAGCTGTTGCTTAGAATCGATAAGGATAAGGGGGTGGTCGAATTTGAGTTTCCTGAGACAAAGAATCTCTGGTCTCCTAAGTCGATTGAATAATAGGGAAGCAGATAGGGACTATATCCGCGGGAAGGCTGTGGTGGTATGCAAGGTCTGCGGAAGGACTGCACTCGGTTCTGATATGATAGACGCTATCGACGGGAAAATCCACGACCCAAAGCTGGCGATACGGTTACGTAAATTAAAGCAAGCTCTGTCACTTAACAGAACTGTTCTGTCACCGATTTACAAGAAAGTTAAGGAGAAGGAAGGGGACACAGGTGACGAAAAGGACACGCTGATCGGTGTTGCCATATACTCCCATCTCACTAGGAACCATAAGGTTGAATTCGTGAAGTTCGTTGATATGATGGCTAAGGATATACGCAAAGCATACAAGACATACTTTGACATGCCGGACTGGTTGGAGGCGAGGTTATTTGATGTTTCCAAGGAAGGTTAGGATAGCTATAGTTTACCTTTTGGTTGCTGTGTCTCTGTTTATTTACCTCCGAGAATATCCGCTAAAAAAGGCGATTGCTGAGGAAGTTGTCAGTATGCACCGTCAGTATTCGGTTGAGGAGCCCAGCACTAACCAGAGATATGAGGAGCTGAGGTTGGAGTGGAATAGCGCCACGTCTCGGCAGCAATTCGCGGTTAATCTACTTATGCTGGCGATTGTGATTGCTGGACCTTCGGAGTTCAAAATCGAAAAGCTCATCCCTAGCCGTGTTATTAGGTGGATGCGACGGAAAAGCATAATTACCACCTAGACGTCGTAATATCATGAAAAAGACAGTGGTGGTCGTAGAGTGTGAAGTATGTCACTATATTTGGGATATACATTTCTGGGGTTTCAGGAAGATTTTCGATTGCGAGTATCACTGTCCGGTGTGCCGGTATGTTGGGAAGATTAATGAGGATAGTGTGGTGTGGATTGAGTGATCAGATTTTTGTCTTGCTGATTCTCCATAGCTTGTTGATGTTCGCTAGGAATTGGGGGGATAGCTTGTAATATACTCTGCCTCTCCAACCCTTCCTCCTTCGCTCTATTATTTCCAAGTCGATGAGTCGCTTGATCCATGTGCTTTTTGTTCTTTTGGACCAACCATCTAGTTCTGTCCAGTGAACTTTTCCGCTCTTGTCCGTGAACAGTTTATCGAAGAACTCACAGTAGAAGGCTTCTTGCGCCATTGTTCCACCGACTACGCGTCCTAACCACTGTGATACTGGAAGTGACATAGTAGTATTGTTTTTGCCGGTATATATTCGTTTCGTGTGAAAAAGTTTAAATATTGGCACAGATAAAAAAGTAACATGGAAGAGGAAAAATATGTCTATATCCGGAAAGTTTGGAAAAACGGTGGGTTTCGTATCCCCAGCTATCTTTACAAGTTGTGGGGAAAAAAGCCTAGGTATGTGAAGCTGACTGTCATGTCAGACGGCAAGGCAGTTCTTGAAAGGGTGGGGGTGTGAAAATGGACAAAGAGTCATTGACGAAGATAGCGAGGAGCATGTGCATGACATTGGGGACTGTAATTGTGGTAATGGCATGCACCATGACGGAGGGAATTCTTTCTCCAATAGAGTTCGCTGTTGCGCAGCTTGCTCTCCTTATCACAGCTACATACATATTTGTGAGGGCACAGGATATGGAGGTGTGAAAATGGACAAAAAATCATTCGTGAAGGTGTGTAGGGGTATCTGGATGACAACTGGGGTAGCGTTGACTATAGTTGCTTCTGAGGTCACTGATAAGCTTCCGTTTTGGAAGGCAGTTGTTACCGGGACGGTTGGCTTCGCTGTGGCTGCCTACATATTCGGGTTCATTGTCGGTATGTCCGACGACGAAATGCTGAGATTCATGGCTCCGGGGTTGGTGGAAGATGATTAAGGTCAAAATCAAAATAGATGGGAAGGACGCCAAGATGTATTCTGAGGGTGACGCTGATACTCATGAGATAATGAAAGTCGTGGCTATTCTCGACACTCTGAAGCTGCGGTTTCTTAATATACTTGATCAAGAGGGCATTCTGGACGTGGACGACCTCGTTGTTAGTGAGGAGGATATCGAGGGGTGAGTGAATGCCATACGACCCCGAATACTGGGAGCGCTACGCTGCCATGATGGCGGAGAAGCACGGGAAAACCATCCAGGAGATAGTTTATGAATGTGATTAAAATGGAACACACAGACGCATGGTGGAACATCTTCTGGGAAGGCAAAAAAGAAGCCATAGAATGGGCAGAAAACAGAAACGTCGAGGAAATTCAAAGGCAAATAGAAAAAATGGAAAGGGACTTCAAGGAACGGACTCCTTCCGCGAGGGAAGAAGGTTTTCTCGAGGGATTAAAGAGCTTGAAAGGAGCGTGATAAGAAATGAACGATGAAGAGATAAGGCACAAGGCGATGATTGAAATACTGCGGAGAAACAGGCATATAATAAGCAATATTGGCTATGATGAGTTTCATCTTGATACTATTGACGAGGCAATCCGCCTCGCAAGGCAGGACGAGAAGAGGAGGGTAATCTGCCGGATAACCCGGTTGATTGAGGGGATAGAGAAAGATAGATGGTGGCACATAGACCAGAACTACGAAAAGCCATCTGAGGCGGTATTGGCTGCTCTGAAGTGCCTAAAGAAAAGTATAGGTGGCGAAAGGGGTGAATGAAAAATGAGCAAAGAATGGCAAGACGCAATAGGGGTAGCGAATGAGGTAGCTGAGGTGTATGAGCGGGGCCCAAGCGTAAGTTGGAACCAATACGACAAGATAATTGGCATGATCAAAAAGGCGATGGATAGGGCAAGGCAGGACGAACGGAAACAAATTGTTAGATGGGTTGAGATAAAAATAAAGGATATTTTAGGAGATAAAGACTATTACAATCAGTTTTATGGGGTGGATATCCTCGTAAGGACGCTAAAGGGCATCATTGATGGAATTGAATGCTGCGCATGGGAAGATGTGGATGACTCGCTTTTAAAAAAAGCGAGTGGCGAAAGGGGAACACGGGTAAGTCCAGATGGCTCGCCTGCTCCGAGAGGAGCGGATTTGACTGATGAGCCATCTGGGTCTGGTTCTCCCGCCAAACTTCATAAACCTGATAAATGGAAGAAAAAATGGGAGGCGCTGAAATGAAAAGAAAGGAAAAAGAAGAAAAGAGAAAGGAAATAATAGCGGGCGTTCTCCGAACAGATGGATACGAGATAGACGAAAACAAATACCTGATTTCAGTTTGGGAACTTGCGAGGGAGATAAACGATAGGTGGGGCACGCCATACTTCTATGGAAGAAGAAGGGGTGTGATGAGATACTACCCGTATGCGACTCCGGAAGTGTGGGCACTTCCTGATTACGAGCTGTGGAGGCTGGTTGGTGCGCTGAATACCTATCTCAAAAAACAGGAATGGGCAAAACTCAAGTATAGGGCTCCACAGAACCTGTGGTATGAGATTGACGTGGAGGCGATAGAATGACCTGTGGAAAATGCAAGCTCTGTGGTAGATGCACAGAGCTGCTATCCGATGGTCTGTGTGCGGATTGCATGTATGAGGTGATTCGGTGAAAAAGGAGGAATTAAAAGCTGGCGGAGTGGTTGAGAAGGAGGGAGGCGCTGAAATGAAAGAGGATAAGACGAGAAGGTTGGGGCGAATCCTCAAACTCTGTGAGCTCTGTGAGGAACTGGAAGATGAGGAGAAAAAGGAGCTCCCAAAAATCGAGTGGGGGGGATTAGGTGATTGAGCGACTATACTGGCTAGTTCGCCCAAAAAGGAGTGGAGCAAAGACCCACATATCCTGTGTGAAAACATGGAAGGGATATGCAATGAAATGCGGTAGGTGGATGAAGTTCGAGGACGTGGTAATTACGAACCCAATTTCAATTGAGACCCTGGTAAAAATCGTGGAAGAGACCGGGAAAAGTGGGTTCTGCGAGCGATGCCTTGCGGGGTTTAAACTGCCAAAAGTAGTGTGGAGGCGAAAGGGCGAAGGGATAGCCAAGTCCTCCCGAGAGGCATCTGGCAATTCGCATCCTATCCCGACGCCCCGCCAGTTCCCGGAGGAAACGTTGAGGAGGTTGATGGAATGAAGAAAGAACTGAAAGAAAAGCTGCTGTGGTTTTTTGTTGGGGCAAGTGTTGGCTCCGGTGCAGCGATGCTCCAGAGTGGTCTCAGTATGTCTGCCGGTGTAGCAATTGTTATGGTGTCCGGACTCCTTTGGATGATTGCAGCTAACGGTGGTGAAAAATGAAATGCCAAATGGCTATGTGTGGCAACGACGCAGATAAGGTGCTGGTCAGTGGGGAAAAGGTATGGGCAGCGCTCTGCAAAAGGTGCTACCGCTATAATGGCAAAGGCAGGGAGCACATCTACATCAGGAACATCTTTGCCGGAGCGGGTCCCCGTATGTCAGATGCCAAGGCAAAGCAGATAATCGCTACCATCAAAAAGCTGCGGTGGGTGGATTATCATGCATGGAATTTCCAGAGAGGTGTAAAAAAGGAGCGTGGTAAAAATGAATAAACTCGACCTGCTGCTGGTTGCCCTAACTGTGGCGTTGGTGGTTGTCGTAGGTTACCGTATCTACTCGTGGATTATGGAAGAGTCCGCAGGGGATGGGTGCCTAATGGATAGGTTCATTTTGATGTGTGCCGAGCAGAACATTACCCTCGATAAATGTTGCTGGGATAGCTATGCGGTGAGCGTGAAGGAGTGTGAGAAAAAATGAATAAGCAAAAACTCCTCTGGCTCTGGTCGTTCATAGTCGGCACGGGGGTGGGAATGGGCGTCGTTCTTCTCGGCTCAACGTTTCAGCGCCTTGTCGTTATCGGGTATGGGGTGATACTGATATGGCTGGTAGCCTCAGCGAAGGAGTGAGGTGTCTGGTGATGGCTACCGTATTGGTCTGGGCGACCTGCAAGCTACTTGGAGATGTGAGGGTGGTCAGGTGAAAGTCGTGATAAACGTATCCCATGGTGGGTTTTCACTGTCTAGGGAAGCTGTGAAGATGTTGATAACCCTCGTAAAGGACAAAAGGCTCAAAGGCAGGCTTCAGAAAAGCCTTAAGGAAGCTGAAAAGACGTGGGGGGGTTCGGTTTACCCGGATATTAGCAGGACCCACCCAGCTCTTGTGAAAGTTGTCGAGGAGTTGGGTGACAGAGCGGGTGGCAGGTTTTCTAAGTTAAGGGTTGTCGAGATACCTGACGACGTAGAATGGAAGATTGAAGAATATGATGGAGTAGAGTGGGTAACAGAGAAGAAAAGGAGATGGTGGTAGTGACGAATAAAAAACCCCCATACCAGCCAGAAGAAAATACACTAGTGATTATGTGGGATGTCTTAGATGTTGTGAGTTCGGAACCTAAGGGGTATATCTACGGACCTGAGATGCGGAGACGGGTCGCTACCAAATCAAGAATTCTAGAATCCCAAGCAACGAGAGCCATTGATATTTGTGTGTCCGCTGGACTGCTCAAGAAAACAAGGATAACGTTCTGGAACAGGATGACTGTATTTAGGATCACCGAAATAGGGAAGAAATTCATAGAGATATCAAAGAAAAACAATGTGATAGAAGCTTGGAGGCATGTCAGGAACTGGACAAAAAATAAAAGTTAGCTGAGTTTCGTGTGGAAGCTACCTTTACTTCTGGTGGAGCCAACCTCTATTTCCTGTGGAACTCACGGAAGTATCCTTTCGAAGAAGCTCGCTATCCTAGACTTCTGGAAATATAGACCGACATCACGTGTCCCAACATCAACGCTCTTAACCTTTATTACCTTGTATTGAGCCCCACTCGGAGCATACTTCTTCCAGCGCTCAGCAGCTCTAACTGCAGTTTCCTTCTTCCTGAACAACTTCGGATACTTTCGAGTCTTTCTTTTCCCCCGGATTTTTCTAGGCCTCCACATTATCCCCCATTTACTGCGACTGCTATCTCTCAATAGCACGACATACGGCATGGACGGAATAGGCAACCAGATATATATCATTTACGGAACCAACACACAGGGGCATGATTTGTGCAAGGAACATAGCATTCTTCACCAGCGATACTTCACATATAGGGGCAAGAAGTATGCACCCTAATGCTGGGTAACCTTGGTTAAACGCGGTAAAGAGATGAAATTATAATAGGGGCACGATTTTTACCCCCTTCTGTATTTTTCCAGAACTTCCCTCACTCTCTCGATGTCGGATGGCCTGAATAATGTCATTGAACCTCTCCTTATTGGTCTTATCCCTAGTGCTTTGGCGATGTCCATAAAGACTTTAGGGGAGGTTCCCATTCCTCTTGATGCTTTCCAAAGGCTCTTTAGCCCCTTTAGCCGGTCCTTTATAGACAGTTTTTAGTAAAAATATCTGTTGTATTTGTTGTATCTGTTGTATCCTGTGGTTACTGTCGAGTGACATTATAGAAAAAATAAAACAACACCCCTCACATCACCTTGGATATGAGGGGATAAACAGCCATCAATATTAGCCCGATGGGCAGTATCATAGCAACGGCTCGCTCAGTTGAACCCTCAAGGTATGACTCATCATGCCACGTGTAACTCACGGTCAGGTTGGCGGTTGTGGTGGCACTCTCGTTTCCATCAAGGTCGGTTATGTTGAACTCTCCCGTATCATAATCAACAACAGTATAGTTGGTGTCTTTAGTCAGTTCAGCTCCCCCAGTTATTTCTATCGTTTCGGAATCATCCAAAACAGGATAGTCAGCCATCTGTATTACGGTTCCTTCCCGTATATTGGTGAAGTTCTCTGCGGTGTCATGTGTCTGGAAAAGTGGCAAAACGGCGTTCATACCCATATTTACCAAAAAGACCACTGCTATTGCTAGTCCTAGTGCTTTCCCGACGTCGGGTGCCGTCATGAAACTAATATGAGAACCTATATTTAATAATTACCTTACCTGAGCCACACTTCCATCTTGACGATTCCGTCTCCTTTGGTGCATGATCCGATAGCCTTCCCGATTATTGCTGAGCTATGGTTGTATAGCTCGAACATGCTCCAAGTAGCAACGTCGGACTGAAGTATTCCACGGGCATAGCCTGTCCCGGCTTGGGGAACAAGTATATCCCCCTCTGACACCCCTGTCACGTTGCAATCCACATATACATCAACCCTTCCGGACATACCAACTGGAACGTAGTCCTCACAGGCAGCCGTGAAATTCGTATAGCTTCCATTGTAGCCATCCTCATCAACCTTCCAATAGGTGAACCCACGCTCCACTGCATCACAGTCGGCGTTGGCAATAAAGCCGGGATTTGAGCTGTAAACTCCTGAAAATCTCCAGTCGTAGTCTTCCGCACAGATATCCAGCACCTGACCACTCACCATACACAGAACAACCCCAGGCTTTATCTTCCCATTATCGAGGTTAGTTGAGTTGACTTGATACATCTCTGCTATGTCAGAGTGACCAGTATTATACGTGACTGCATATACCTCACCAGCGTTAGCCGAGTTGCATCCACCATCATCATCAACGCAAAGAGAGCCATTCGCAACTCGTATCTTGGTGGGGGTATTTCCAGGACTGAATTTGACAACATCCGCCGTCAAGACCATTCTGTCAGCAGAAGGCTGGAAAGACATTATATTGCGAACCTTTGAATCATTGTCCAGATGATCAAGAACTAACCTTCCAGATGGAGAAGCAAACAACCTAAAACTGTTCCCACCATACCTCTGAAAAATTAGCCGATTGCTGCTGACCGAATCATTGATTACTATGTCATTGTTCGCCACGGAACTTGTGGAAAGAACACTATCTAGTCCCTGAATCTCGTTGGTCGGGTCAGCATCGGAATCATTCACGAGATCGGAACCACAGATGACAGTCCCCAACCCATCCGTCTTGACCGTGCAGCTGGAATATGAAGAAAGCGTCGGGGTTCCGGACAGCCAAAGGTTCCTCCACATATTCGTTGAGTTGCCGAGGTCCCACATATCTGTCTGATTTGGGATCAGCGAGAAATTGGCAATCCCGTTAAATCCGGTCAACTGATAGTTGTATATTTGCTTCGACAGACTCAGATACGGAACCGTTTCCTGGAGCCACACCATGGTCAGGGCTGCAAGCAGAGCTACCAAAATAATATTGACTCCTTTATCCATTACTCACCGCCTCCGGTGTATTCACCGCGAGCCTTCGAGTAATAGTCAAATGGAAACCATACCAGCGAGATAAATCCAAGGCTGAATAGAATCTTGCTGAGCATATCAACATACCAGTCGGTTTTCGTTGAATATGTGTAGGTGATTGTAGTTATTCCATTGCCTGTTTCGTTGAGAACCGCTCCGCTGGGATAACTCAAACCATTCAAATAGATGTCAGTAGTCGTCACCATCAGCAGGAGTGATGCAGTAACTATCATAACAGGGTTGCCCCTGCGGTATCCTTCAAAAAGAAATGCCAAGCCGAACAGACTCAGTAACGCAAATAGACCTATCTCCATTCCACCTTCTCCTCCTTATCCTTCATTCCGCTAAACACGCGAGTGATAACCCAAATAATGAGCATAGGCAAGCCAAAGAGCGCGAAAGTCCATCCAGCAGAAAAAATCCCATCAAGCGAAAAATCTGTCGTTGTCACGGCGACGTTCAGCCACATAATGACAACATAAACGAGCAACACGACTGGTTCGAGCTCCACGCCAAAATAAAGCAAAGAAATATATAACCCTTTCCCATATGATAACATGAGGACTATCACTGTCAGAGCGCACCGCAAAAAGAAGACGTGGAAAGTCCACAGGCGCGGAAAAACCTACACAGCAAGAGCACGAAAGAAGACTTGGACAGTTAAAAGGAAGGACATAGGTTACTTGGGGAAGGGTTCCCCAACGGGAGTGAAAATCCCAGTAAGAGCAGGTAGGCTGAAGGCAGTTGGATACTCGACTTCATTGCCTGCTAGTAAGAGGCACGCTGCCCTCGACAGAGCGGTAAAGAAATATGGAGCGACCACCGTGTGGAGAATGCTGAACGCACAGGTGATATTCAGGAAACACGCAAGGAACGGAGCAAAGAGGGTGTTTTTGGCAGATAGGGAATACATACACAAGAAATATCGTCCAGACGTCGCAAGGGCAGCGAGGAGAAAATGGATGAGCATGTCCCCAAGAGCCAGAGCAAAGGCTATGCCAGGCGGAGCCTACTAATAGGGTAGTTTTTTATACTACCCCCTTATTTTTTTCTGTGACCCTGCAGCTGCAGAAGAGAGTATGGACTGATGCGAGCGGAAAAGTCCATACTGTCTGGGTAGAGATAGACGAGCAGGGTCGGGTTATCGCTACAAAAGAAGAAGGCGGAAGGTGGAAAAGAACCGGAGTAGAACCAGCAAGACCTCCCCCCCAGAAGCCACAACCCGGATTTGGTTATATCAAAGAAGTAGAGCTGAAAGGAAAGGAAGGTCGCACTGTCGAAAAATACGAAAAGGGAGTCCTCGTCAAAAAGACTGAATATAGATATACTGGAAAGCCAAAAACGGAAAAAACCGAGAAAGAAGAAGTAACAAGAACCCCAGTAGTCGGTAAGGTCGTTACCTACACAAAGGAAGGCAAGCCCGTGGTCACCAAAGTAAAGGGCGAAGAAGTAACAAGAAAGACTGTAGTCGAAGCTGAACCAACAAAGGCAGCCGAACCCACAAAACCAGAACCCTCAGGAGCGGTAATCGAACCATACAAGCCACCCAAGGGCTGGAGACAGAGGGTCGGAGAGAAGGTGGCTAAATTCCTTATCAAAGCCAGAGAAAAAATAGTTGGAAAGCGGGATTTTGTTGGCGAGGATGTGACCATCGGCCTAGTCAAAGGAGCAACTTGGGGGTTGCTGCTTCCCGAGACACCAATCCACACAAAGGAAGCAGCAGTAGTAAGTGCAGAAGCATCCCTCCTAACCGGCGAACTTGTCGTCAGTCCGGCAGTTACCAAAGCCGTTGAATTTGTAGCTGGGAAAGTGTCGAAGGCAACACAGATAGTCAGGCACGAACTGAAGACAGCAAAAGTCACGACTGGAAAAACTGGACTTGCTGAAGTCCGCGGGAAAACAGTAGTTTCTGACATATTTGGAAAAAAGGCATATCCTGTCGGTGCAAAGTATCGCTTCGAAGCCAAAACAATAGAAACCGGAGAGGGTATCATAATGGAAACACGGAGAGTATACCCGGGAAAACTACCACCAGTCGACATCCCAATATCATATCACGGCAAAGTAACAGAAGGAGTAATCAACATTGGTGGGGAAATCATAGTCAAATCTCCAAAAGGAGTAACCATCGAATATGTTGACGTGGTCAAGCCCGTCATAACCTTAGAGAAGGTAAAGAAAACTGGGCTCGCTCTAGAAACCAAAGAAATTGTTGGGAAGCTAAAGGGAGTTGAGATAGGTAGGTTAAGAGGGGAGGAGCTAGCAATTGAGTTCATCGTGAAAGGTGATATGACCCCGAAAACAACCATAGTCGGTGGGAAGCTGGTGGAAGGTAGGACAATGATAGCATACGAAGAGATCGGAAAAACCGTGAAAGGCGAGATAATACCGGAGGGATACCTTGAAATCCCCGAGAAAATCCCATACACCAGAACAGTCACAATGACAACAACTGATGTCAACAAGTTAGTCAGGAGCCTCGGAGAGACAAGAGTAAAACTCCCAAAGATCACCGTGCAAGCAGGTCCAAAGGTTTCAACAACAGAACTGGTGGCAAAAACAAAGGAGGTCTCTACCTCTGCTACAGTCGCAGCCGTGACGGCGGAGGTAACCGGAAAGATAGCAGGAGCAGCTAGGACAGCCGAAATCTCGTCTGTTGCCGGAGCTGGAGCAAAGAAGGTAATGGAAGTCACGACAATAATCGGGGCTGGGAAAAAGCTTAAGATTCCTGAGAAGTTCGAGATCATTCCGACAAAGAAAAGAAAGCCGACACCCAAGCCTAGGATAACAACCGAGGTAATCGCAAGGCAGAAGGAGGAGGTCAAGGAAAAAGTAAAGACGACCCCGATAATAACGCAGGCAAGAAGGCCCGTTCACGAAGAACTGCGCGATATAATACCAGAAATCAAGGTAGGAACAATGACGAAAACGGACTTGAAGCTGGAATATGTACCTAAAGTAAAAATAGGAGAGGTCCCGATCGTCACCCCACCAACACCACCACCGCCACCGCCACCAAGTAGGGAAATAAGAATCCCACCACCTGTTCCGATCCCGATACGACGGAGGAAGGTAAAGGCAGCACTTCCGAGAGTGACCGCGAGAAAGCCGAGGGTGAGGAAGAAGAAAAAGAAAGAGAAGAGAACATTCCTCGCAGTCCCGGACATATTCGCTGTTGGAAGGTGGCAGGTCAGGACCAAGAAATATGGTGTGTTCCCGGTTCCGAAACAGACAAAGAAAGTCAGGAGAGCCTTCCTTATTTCGCATGTGAAGAGGCCCATGATGGGCAAGTTCGACCCATTCGCGAAGCGGACCAAGAAAGGGAAAAGGTTTAATATTCTGGGGGTGTAAAATGAACATGTTGAAAGGACAGGTGACAGTCGGAACGATTGTCTATATGGTGATCATGCTGATGATTTTCGCTGCGATGCTACCAGTGATCAACAGTGCAATAAACACCGCGTGGGATTACCTAAACCCAATGGGGCAGGCGCTGGCTGCGCTGATAGTCCCGGCGGTTCTGCTTGGCGTAATACTGATACCGTTTGGCTACCATTCAATCCTTGGATACTTCAGGCGTGGTGGTGGAGAGGAATACTAATGGATAGGACGGACCTCTATATCATATATTTAGTTCTTTTCTACTTGTCCAGCGGGTGGCTTAAACTACTGATAGGAGCGAGGATTGTGTGGGTATTTACAATATCGCCGATCATTAAAACTACTAGAAATGTGCTAAAAAAGCTCGGTAAAGCGAAAACCACAGCATAACAACAGAAAGGTATTTATACACAGCAACACACTACACTATATGAGAACTTTCAAAATAAAGACAAAGTCAAAAACAATCTACTCGAGTAGGATGATCTGGACAGCAAAGGGAAAATCTGGCAAACCAACTATAAGGTATTATAAGAACGGAAAGTGGCACACAGCAAAACCTACCAAGGTAGTATACGTAAAGATTAACCCGAAAACAAAAAAAGAAGAAAAAATAAGAAGGGTTTACCCCTGACTGACTACTTGCCACCAACCGGAAGCTCGAGCTCCTTGCCGTCCTTTGTGATAAATTTAACTCTGTCGCCATAATATATTGTAGCCGTTCCAACATCCTTACGTATGACCACCTTGTCCAAGCTTATTTCCTGAACCACGTCCTGTCCACTACCCCACCCGAACAGCTTGGCCCACGACGGAATGCTAACGTGCATCGTCCCGTTAATGTTCTTTACCTTGGTTTTGCGTCCAAACATTTTGGTCACCTCGATGTGAATATATGCGGTGGCAAGTCCTCCTCATAGCCCCAACTGATCCAGTCAATTATCTTCAGCACATCTTTCCTGGTTGGAGCCCAAGCCACCACACCCTTATCCATCTTCGTTTGACTCTTCGGAAAATACACAAGCTTCCACAGCCTATAATATTTTCCAGAGAGCCCATCGCAGTAAAAGTTTCGGATACCCATACAACACAACACACATACCCAATATATAAGATTTTGTATAATGTCCTATACAAAAGTATATATAGTAGTAGCGAAACCTCATAACATACTGACCCCCATGGTGTAGTCTGGCGGGGAATCCTCCTGCTGGGAGCCACTACCCAAATGCAGGGACAAAGGACAACCCCACAGCACGCACAGGTGTCAGATCGGAGTGGCACGGTCTGGTAGCACCTGTGAGACCCCGGTTCAAATCCGGGTGGGGGAACCAGAAGAAGTTGACCTCAAACAGGTCAACCAAGGGGAGCAACCTCCCCCCTGCTCTTCACCAGAGAGGCTGGGAGCGTCTCCCCGCCACCTTTTTGTGCAAAGCCCTGCGTGAGGCAAAATATTTATACCCCTTTATGGTATTCTAACATGCTTTCGGCAGGACAGGCAATTGCGTTGGCGATTGGACTCGTGATCGTGTTCCAGGTCGCCATACCGATTGTCAAGGATGCCATTGACAGCCTGAACGTGACAGTTTACGGAATCAACCTCGGCACCTTCGCCTCGCTAATACTGCTCGGCTTGGTGCTGATGTTCGTATTCTACGTGCTTCGTGCTTCAGGAATAGTCTAGAGCCACACGAGGGGCGAAAGCCCCTATACCCCCTAGGGGTGGTGATATGGAAGAGACTGAAAAAGAATTTGTTGAAAGACAAGAGGAATATCCATCTGAACTTCAACCGGAATTTCAACCAATTAGTTCCGAGCCCGACATTAACCAGCTTGTGGCAATGGTCATTTCCTCGATGGCTTCAATCGATATCGCGGATAACCCGGAACGCTGGGAATCCACAATGGCAAAGCACCGGCTGGGTGACTTCAAGCTCCCAAAAGACCTGATATTATCGAACCTCTCCCCCGCAGAGGAATACGTTATTGACCAGCTACTCGAAAGTGCCAGAGCAATCCTGTCGAACTTCCGGTGGAGGTCATTCCGCCGGCAGGCAATCAACATGATAATCGATGCCACGATCCGCATGAACCTAACACGCTCACGCGGTGCACTCCAGCAGAGGTTCCTGATAAATGCGACCGGGAACGTCCCGCGAGAAGGAGCCGAGAACTGGGGTGTCGAACCGCCAAAAAGGAGATGATGAGATATGAAGAGAGTTAATAAGTCGGACCAAGAGCTGGAAATCGAAACCGTCAAGATTGCTGAGGACAACATAAAGAGCAGTGAGCTAAGCGAACCAAAGTATATCGGCAGTGGGTTCCGTGACGTGTGGCAATCACACGGCACAATATGGATGAAAATCCCGCTGATCAGGAACCTCTACATAAACAAGAAGCTACGAGAGGGTGCGATAATTGCCGAAATAGTGTTCCCGAACAAGCATTCGCGATATTACTTTGTCGAATCCAAGACCAAACTGTTCAGGATCAGGGAAGGCAAGGTAACGAGATACTTTTCGACAGAGAAGGTTAAGCAGGACCCTGGGACATACATACGCAGGATAGGGAGGGTTCCAGTCGTGACGTGGTATTGGGATTATGTGAACCCCCTCCCTGTAAAGCCACTGAAGGACGGCCTCGACATACTCGACGTCGAAATATTGGCTAACGAGTTCGAGAGGATACGCAGCATACAGGGAGCTATGCCGATTGAGAAGTTCCTGAACGAGTGGGAAACGAAAATTAAGAGAATCGAAATGATGGTAATGTTCGCTCTTGGAGGACTTGCGATAATCGCTGCTAAGCTGTTCGGGTTCGTGAAATGGGGAGGGTAATCCGTAGGTGGCTGTGGGACGTTGAACCTGAATTCTTCTACAGGTTCGAGAACGCAGAAATAGAAATAAGAATCAGTAATGGTGGCGAAAACTTCGTGTTTAAGGGGAAGGGAATTCACCTGTTCGCGTTCCTATACAAGCTGTTTAAGGGGAGGCGAGCATCATGAGGACAACTGTAAGCTGGAAAATTGAAAGTCCGGAAGATAAGATTAAGGCGTTGATACTGGATCAGCTCGAGAGGACTAACACAGCCCTGAGCCTAGTCGAGAGGGATATGCTGGACGGCAGGCTACGGGCGAAGACATTATTCGAGTTCATTGTCCACCTGAATAGGTTATACCGGCAGGTGTTCATTTACCTACGCAAGGGTAAGGAGACAAAGAAAATCGAGGAATTCTTCGAGAAGAACAACATCATCACCACAAAGGAGCGGATAATCAAGCAGGCAAAATACACCAAGGAAGCAAATGTTAAGCTGCTAAACGACGCGAAAACGACTTTTATTGAGATAGTAAGGGGGCTCTACACTGCCGGAGTGATCAGTCTCCGCAAGAGCCCGAGGGCGGAGGCAAAGGTATATGGTCGCATTGCCGGAGCGGGTGTGGCGTATGAGTAGCTACCTAACCGTAGATAACGGTTTTTCAATATTGAAAAGAATCTATTTACATTTTTCAATATTGAAAAACATATATTTACTCCGCGATGAAGACATTAACACTGTTAATTTAACATATTTTGGGAGGTGGCTCGCGTGAAAAGTGTTGAGCTCAAAGTCAGCAAGAAGACGCAGGAGGAGGTTCTGGCCAGGCTGACAGAATCGATGCCGGAAGTTGTCAAGTATATGCGAGGTAACATTGAGCAAGCTTATGTCGAGGGGCAGGACCTGGTCTTC
>Ga0190334_1000368_pt1 | contig 23684 bp, 28 predicted proteins | sample 48720478_MG_FD_161270 | JGI IMG/M metagenome (GOLD analysis project Ga0190334, IMG submission 161270) | Hydrothermal vent sediment bacterial communities from Southern Trench, Guaymas Basin, Mexico - 4872-04-7-8_MG | ecosystem: Environmental > Aquatic > Marine > Hydrothermal vents > Sediment ... | reverse complement strand
AGCTCGTTCAACCACTCCCAACCAGGAATGTTAAGGCGATTGACAATCTTCGCCAACTTGGCTGCGCGGCCGACAACACCATCACTCAAGACGAGAACCATGCCTCCGCGCACACGGTTTGTTTCAATACGAGGTAGATCTCTGGTCCCCGACACCTCGAACTCTTCAGTTGGTTCACCTGTGAGCATTATGGGAAGTTTCGAAGCAGCAAGACGAATGAGATTTGGGTGCACCGGATACTGCAGATGGACAGCACGTGAATATAGCTCAACCTCTTCGAGGGCACGTTCTACCTCTTCTTCTGTAGACTTGAGGGGGGGAAGACCGAGCACTTGGCGTACATAATCGGCGACTAGAACGGTTACTGCGGCCTCCGTCCCACCAGCCGCCCGGATTGGCCCAGCCAAGTACAATGCAAGATACTTTTCCTCACCGGACCCACGAATACGTACCTTTGCAATCCCCTCCAGTGGAGCGGCCGTAATGCTCTCTGTGAGAATGGACAGGGCCACCCGAACGGCCTTGTCAGCGGCCTTCTCGGGATCTGAGATTCCACCAAGTTCGCCTTGCGCAATCTCTTTTGCTATCTGGAAGGCAACTTCTTCACGGGACTTGCTCTCTTGAAGCTCTCTGATTCTCTTGGCAACACCAGCAGGGCCATCAAGTGTGGCCTCGACACGAGCAGCCACATCGTGAGCGTGTGGGATTTCAACCTTTGTGACTGGGTCAAACCCTTTCGCGCGTGCAGTTTCTGCAATAGCGTAGATTTCTTTGACTCTCTCACTCAGCTGCTCAAAGTACTCCCCATAGGTTGGGCTGTGTACCGGAAGACTGGGCTCTGTTTCGTTCACGCTGATTCGAATCTAGCTCTTGAGGGTCTGTTTTTTAGTGTTAGCCTTGACTCGCTGATGCCGAGCAGAGATGCTTTAAAGCAACCCAACAAGAGTAACTTGTGTACCACTGATACACGGAAAAGGACGGAAGAGCGTTGCTCACACTTGAACAGACTATAGAGGTTATACTCAAGCATCGTGGGGACTTGGACAGAAAGGCAGTAATGGAGATGATACAGCAAAAGCGTGAACAGATGGGCCCTGATCTTGTCAACGAAGAGTCAGCCGCCATGATTGTTGCACGCGACTTGGGAATTGATCTTCAACAATTGTCCCCCCGGGCCCGCATGAAGATTGCGGACATCAATGAGGGCACTAGAAGTGTCACCCTCACTGCCAAGGTCGTTGGCATTGATACTGTTAGAGAGTTTGCCAGAGCTGGAGGCGGAACTGGTAGAGTGGCAAGCATCACAGTCGCAGATGATACGGGCAGGATTAGGGTCGTTCTCTGGGATGACATGACTAAGGCCGTTTCTAGTGGTGTCGTCAGCGTCGGCTGCTGGGTTCAAGTCAGAGGTGCCTATGTCAGGAAGGGTCTGCGGGGCGCACTTGAGCTCAACCTCGGGCGAATGGGTGGTCTGAGGACACTAGAAGACTATGAGGTGAAGGATCTTGACATCGATGTTGTTTCGACGGGCGTGACAAAACTGGGAGATCTGGAGGAGGGGATGTACGACATAACAGTTATGTTCAGTGTGCAGAGAGTCTTCGGTCTCTCGACGTTCACGAGGAGGACCGATGGTTCCGAGGGAAAGGTACTGAGTGTGATTGGAGCAGACGACACTGCTAGTAGGCGCATAGTGTTCTGGGATGAACACGCCGAACTCATGCAAGACGCCCACGAGGGAGAAGTTGTACGCCTGTCCGGTGCGTACACAAGGAAGGGACGTTACGGTGATGTCGAGGTCCATGCAGGCCGCAGTGCTGTCATTGAGAGGAACCTTGACGAAGTCATTGAAGTCGTAGAAACTGCTGCGGCCACGTTCCAAGAGATGGGAATGCAACCCATATCAAATCTGTCACTTGAGATGCGTGATGTCGACGTAGAGGGCAAAGTTGTTAAGATATTCCCAGTGAACACATTCCAGAGGGCGAATAGTGAAGGGCGCGTTCAGAACATACTCATCACCGATGGGACTGGAACTGTGAGGGTGACATTTTGGAATGAAGATGTGGACGAGATAAAGTCCTTACAGGAAGGAGACATAATTCGGATTCGTCATGGGTATGTGAAAGAGGGGTTCAGAGGCGGAGTTGAGTTTCATGTGGGCAGAAGGGCCGAGATTGAAATTAACCCCGAGGGATCAGGTCTCGAAAGTCTTGACACAAGTCAAATTGCATTAACTCCAACTCCAGGAACGGGAAGGGTCCGCATTGGTGACATTGAGGTGGAGATGGAGGGCAAGAATGTCGAGGTGGGGGGTCTGATAATGGGGGTGTCCCGGCGGAGCCCCATTTACGCCGCCTGCCCAAACTGTAGAAAGAAGCTGGAGGAGGCGGCCGATGGCTTTCGTTGCCCTGTGTGCGGGAGCATTCCAACACCGGAGTACCGCATGTTGTACAAAGTGACATTAGACGATGGGTCGGGGACCATTCCAGTCACACTGTTTGGATCATCTGCTGAACAATTGATTGGCATCACAGCTCAAGAGGCACATGAGATGATTGAGCGATCTGGGAATCCAACGGAACCCTTTGATAGGAATGCCCACAGAATACTCGGAACAAGGATTGTGATACAAGGAAGGGTCACAAAGTTCAGGGACACACTTGAGATTGCAGCTTCCTCTCTAGTGTTTCCTGAGCTGTCTGATGAGATTCAGCGGGAGCGGCGGCACATTGAGAGCCTGATGCAATAGACGCTGAAGGCAGATGACTTCGGTACCGTTCACGAACTTGCCTCAATCAGGGCCCGGAGAGCCTCCAAGAACGTATCCACATCATGTTCATTGTTGTAGAGATAGAAGCTTGCGCGTGCAGTGCCCTTGCTGGGAGGAATTCCCCTCTGATAGTGAAACGGGTTTGCACAGTGTGCCCCTGAACGTACCATCACCGCATATTCATCGTTCAGGAAGGTGGCCACATCGTGAGCTGAACCAACAGTGTCAATAGTGAACGCCACAAGACCAGTCCTGAGTCGTATGTCATCCGTTCCCAGAATGTGCACATGATTCATGTTCTTGAGTGTATCTAGTGCCCTCGACAAGAGCGAGCGTTCTCGCTTCTCAATCTCTTTCATCCCAATTGAAGACAGATAATCAGCTGCGGCGCCTGCGCCTATCGCACCGGCATAGTTCTGAAGACCAGCCTCAAACTTCTCGGGAGGGGGCAGGTACTCCGGAATTATGCGTCCATCCTCAAAACGAACGTCAGCGACTGTATCGCCGCCGGTGAGAAACATGTCCATGGACTCTAGGTGTTCAAGCTTGCCATAGAGTAGGCCCATTCCGGAGGGCCCACACATCTTGTGCACTGACAGTGCAGAGAAATCCACATCGAATGCCTGAACATCCAATGGGTGATGCGGAGCGTATTGAGCGTCATCGGAGAGCACCAATGCGCCCCGATCGTGGGCAATCTCGACAATCTCCCGCAGCGAGGCAACCGTCCCTGTCACATTGGAAGAGTGCACAACGGACACGAGGCTAGTCGTAGAATCAATTGCCGCTTTCCAGTCCTCAATATCGAAAGTGCCATCGGGTCTAGCCTCTACAACCTCAATTCGAAGTCCGTCACGATGTGCTCTCTCCACGAACGGAAGCGAGCCACTGTGATGCTCAAGGGAGGTGGTGACTATCTTGGAGCCCTTTGGAATCTTCAGCGACCGGGCAACGATGTTGATGGCCTCCGTTGCATTGCGGGTCCAGATGCATTCTTCAGCGCGGGACGCATTTATGAATCGGGCCATCTTTTCGCGCGCAAGGGCATAGGCCTCTGACACCTCTTTTCCAAACGTATGTATGCTTCGGCCCCCACAGGCCGGATACTGCTCGTAGTAGACATTCATAGCATCAATCACTTGACGAGGCTTAAGGGCCATGCATGCGCTGTCGAGATATACCACGGGTTTTCCATTAATTCTCCGCCTGAGGGCAGGAAAATCATCGCGGACTCGTTTCCAATCGGTCAACTTCATTCCCTCACAATTGACCAGCGGTAACCGCCCTTCCCAAACTTCTTTGAAATCAGACCACGTTCCACCAGCTCATTAGCGGCAGCGATGAAGGCATCACCGCCTGCACAGTCTGTACATATATCTGCAAACTGTTCCTGCTTCGCCAGTTCCAGTATCTCAGAAGTGGTCAGAGAGTCTGCAGTCTTGAGGATTCTCAGGACACACTCTGCATTTCTTGACAGATTGGACATGGTCGCGGCTGCGCCTGATGGCCGCACCATAAGAAATCTTCTGTATCATCATTGTGACACAGCCTCGACCCATACCGTTCGGCGCCGCTTCCCTGACACTTACAATCAGCGATTCGCTAGGTGAACCAGTCGTATGCTTACTCAACACAATGCTTAAATTAAGGTCGTCCGGCGTACAGAGTGCTCCTTCTTGTTGAGCCAACCCCGCCTGTGCAAAATAAGTAAGGTGAAAAAGTTGGGAAGAAGACGTAGACAGAAAGTCAGTAGGAGACCACAACGAAAAATACCAGATGTGTATCCATGCCCCGAATGCGGCAACACCGCGATCAAGATTGAATTGTATAGGGACAACGGGATTGCCGTGGTGAAATGTGGTTCGTGTGGCCTCGAGATGGTAATCGATGAGGTCAATCCACTCACCGAGGCCGTTGATGTATATGGGAGTTTCATCGATAGATTCTACGAGGAGCGCAGAGTCACTGCGTAGGGGCGTCACGTCAGCAACCATTATAAGAGATTGGCGTCGGAGAGGGAGCGATTCTCATGCAGACCGAAATGAGCGTTCAGATACTGACTATTATCCTCGACGCACTAGGTATTGTGGCTCTGCTTCTCATACTCGGCTATACGGTCTACGGTGAGGATGTCACAGAAGAGTGACCGTTTGCAACCTCTGGGAGCGAACAGCCCTTGAGTGGCGACTGGAAGCTGCTCATGCGTACTGCATTTGAGAGAATTGCAGGACATATGGCGAATCTGGACAGAATACGGGGAGTTGTGGAACGGGCTATTCAGAGTGCCTCGAGTCTTGAGGAGGCTATAGGATTGCTCCGCCGAGAGCTTGTGGGCGAAGACGTCACACTAATGACTGATATCCGCATCTTGATAAACGAAATTGAGCATATGGTCAGGCGGCGGGAGCTAAGTGAATGAGTTCTTTTGACGCTCTGGCCCAAGAGATCACAGAGTTCCTTCGTGAGCATGGAATTACAAGACCCACAGAGATCCAAGAGCTCGCGATTCCTGTACTCCTGAACTCGAGAGAGGACCTGCTGCTTATTGCACCCACGGGAACTGGGAAGACCGAGGCGGCTCTCCTCCCGCTCTTGCATCAGCTATTCCGTATGAAACAAGTCCGAGGAGGCCTCATGGGATTCTACATTCTATATGTGACCCCATTGCGAGCGTTGAATCGTGATGTCTTCAAGCGTGTCAGCGAGCTGTGCAACCGGTTAGGGGTGACAGTCGATGTCAGACATGGTGACACGACGCGGTACCGACGACGAAAACAGTCGCTTGAGCCGCCTAACGTTCTCATCACAACCCCCGAAACATTTCAGGCCATCTTACCGGGCAAGCGGTTGAAGTATCATCTGAAGACTGTTTCATGTGTTGTCATCGATGAGATTCACGAGCTCGCGGGAAGTAAGAGAGGTGTACAGCTTGCGATCGGGCTAGAGCGACTTGAGAATTTGGTTGGCTCAAGGGTGCGACGGGTTGGACTATCTGCCACAGTGGGCAATCCGAGGGATGTCGCATCGCTGGTAGGCGGACGCAGAGGACCGGCCCGGACCCTCTGGGCTGGCCAAGGGGGGCCATGTACTCGCCTCCGAGTCGAGATGCCCATACCTATCCAGAGGCACAAGAGAATAGCCAAGAAACTATCATATCCACCTCACTCGGTAGCTCGCCTTGAGCGAATTACGGAGTTGATTTGTAGCCATCGCTCCACAATTGTGTTTACTAACACCAGATCGTTTGCAGAGGTACTGGGAGCGAAGATGCGCCTGATGAATCCTCCATTCGAGTTTGATGTGCACCACGGGTCACTGTCTAGAGATGTCCGTGTAGCAGCAGAGAATCGATTGAAAAGAGGAGAAACCAAGGCGGTTATTGCAACATCCAGTCTTGAATTGGGAATTGACATCGGTCAAGCAGATCTGGTAATTCAATACAGTAGTCCTAGGGAGGTGGCACGTGCCCTTCAGAGGACGGGAAGGGCTGGGCACACTGTGGGAGAGAGTGGAGAGGGGGTAATCATCGCAACAGCTAACGTTGATGATATCACAGAATCGGGCGTCATTCTGAGGAGGGCACGTGCTAACAGGGTTGAGCGTACGCGGATTGCCTTTGGAGCAATTGATGTCTTGGCACATCAGATTACGGGAGTCGTTCTTGACGTAGGAGAGATTGAAACTGAGAAGCTCCACAGGGTTCTGAAAGGCGCGTTTCCCTATGGGCAACTCAGTCTACAGCGCTTGGAACAGATACTTGTATTCATGGCGAAACAGCACTTGGTACGAGTTGAAGGATCGATTGTTAGGATGGGAGCTAGGACACGCTCTCACTATTACGAGAATCTCAGCATGATTCCGGATGTGCGTCAAATCAATGCAGTTGATAGCGCAACAAGGACAAGTATTGGGGTCTTGGATGAAGATTATGTGCGAGATAACGTATCACCGGGATTAGTTTTCATAATCAGAGGCAGACCTTATCAAGTCCTCAATATTGAGGAGGATGAGATTCTCTGCGCACCTGCCACCAACACTCAGTCTGATGCGCCTCGCTGGATTGGTGAGATGATTCCAGTCCCCTATGAGGTCGCCACTGAGGTCGCCGATGTCTGGAACCGGGTTGTGCACAGGAATGACAGAGAAGTGCGCCACGATCTTGCCAAGGTGTATGGCTTCGATGAGAACTGTATACAACACCTGACCAGCACAATCAGGGCCCAATACACGGCCCTCGGGGCCCTCCCGTCAAAGAAGCGTCTTGTCATTGAAGCCTTCTCAGACGGGGTGGTGATCCATGCACCGTTTGGAACCAAGGTCAATGAAACTCTTGGTATAGTAATTGCTGCTTTGTTGACTACTCAGATAGGAGTGGAGGTGGGTGTAGAAAGAGACCCCTATCGAATTCTCTTAGTTTCCACACGCGCAATCCCACCTGAGAACATAATCCGCATCCTTCGGGGCTACACTGCCGGGCAAGTGAGAGAGATACTGCGGCTAGCACTCAAGACGACCCAGACATTCGCGTCAAGGTTTGTACATGTTGCACGAAGAATGGGAATCGTCGGACGCGACGCAAAGATTAGTGAAATTCCGGTGAAACGCCTATTGGCAGCCTATTCCGAGTCCCCTGTGTTTGAAGAGGCAATGAGAGAGGTCCTGCAGGAGAAAATGGATGAGGCAAGGGTGTGTGAAATCTTCGAGAGAGTCCGAAGAGGAAACATAGAAGTCCTCATCGCCCGAACTGAGAGGCCATCTCCATTGGCAAGGCTGATAGTCGAGGAGCGAAGCAGGTTTGAAGTAATGGGAGAGCTGTCCGAAGAGGGTGAGGTCCTACGACTCGTAGAAACACGCCTCTTAGCTAGACAGTTCAGGCTCGTCTGCATGAATGGTGACTGGGAGTCTGTGAGGACTGTTTCCACACTAGAGGAACAAATCACATGCCCAACATGCGGCTCGACCATGATTGCCGCGGTTCCAGTATCTCACGCGGGCCTTAGGAACATTCTTAGGAAACGGAGGGAGGAAGAAATACTCTCGAAGTATGAAATGAGAGAGTACTCCGCGGCTGCACTGTCAGCCTCTCTTGTGTCCCAGTATGGAAAGAGAGCGTTACTGGTACTAGCAGGAAGAGGCATCGGGCCTACGACTGCAGCACGGATACTCACACCTGGAGCCGCAGAGAACAGACTGGAACTATTGCGGAGAATAACAGAGGCGGAGAAGACCTATGCACAGACACGGAGATTCTGGGACTGAAGTTCCACCACTTGTTGTCTTCGCCGGAAGGAGCAATGTTGGTAAAAGCAGCGTGATTCGTGCGCTTACGGGAAAACGGGTCCCCGTTGGGAAACGCCCTGGCAGTACACGACGAGAGATACGTCTGGAGATGGGACCAGTCACGTTAGTTGACATACCAGGGTTTGGGTTCATGGCGAAACGAAGCAAACGGGCGATAGAGGAGATGAAGACTAGTGTTATTCACACACTTGAGGAGTGGAGTGACCAAATCGTCCTCGCCGTTCTGATAATCGATGCATTCCTCTTCAGAGAGATTGTAGAGAGATGGGAAAAACGGGGCGAGATTCCAATCGATATCGAGTTCTATGCATTTCTCTCAGAGATATCACCTGAAGTAATTGTGGTCGCTAACAAGATGGACAAGGTGAGGAGTGTGGATAGGGCCAATGTGATTGAATACATCAGGATGAGGCTCACCGAGGCGGTGCCGAACAGGCCACTCAACCTTGTGGAGGTGTCGGCTCGAAGGAAGACCGGCATAGGCGAGTTGAAGGGTCAGATGGAGGCCGCATTGAGGAAACAAGGAATTGTGGAGCCGATATGGTAACGCGGCCATCGGCGAACGTTCTTCTATGCACGTTCAACGAATCTTCTTGAACACATAGTATGCAACACCGACGAGGAGAATGAAAGAAGAGATTAGAAACATCGGATAGATTGCATTTGGCGGTTCCACAAAGTCGGTGGACAGCCAGTCGAGCATGTTCATGAAGAGTCGTGAGTTGTCAGCAGCATAGAACCATCTCTGTTCAGATCGCTCGTCGGACTCCGGAAGATCCAGATGACGCCCTGTGAACATTATTGTTGACCCGCAGACCACGACTCTGCTGCCTTCGAACTCAAATGCGGCCAACCAAGGCGGATAGGTTCCATTGATAGCCGAATACGAGAGAGGCTTCTGCTTAAACTCGTCGAGAGTCATGTTGGGATATGAGATGTTTGCAAAAGTGAACGGTCCCTTTCGATACTGAGCAAATGATGTGTCATAACCCCATGCAATCGCACTGGCAGTATCGATCGGTTTGAGTGTGGCGGTCATGACAATCAGTTCGTTGATGTCATGGAATATCGGATGCGAAGTGTCCCACGTGGTCGAGTCCAACTGAATGACTTGAGGATACGTTTCATTGAGCGCGTGATCGTAGTCAAACATGGAGTCAGCCCAGTAGCGATCCTCGCCTGTGGCATTGATGCTAAAACGAACTCCTGTTATGTTGAGCGCGTCCAAAAACCGGTTTACAGCGATGTTGTCGCCCAGGTCAGTAAATGGTTGCTCTGACCAGTACGTCGAGTTCTGATCAATTGCAGGATCACCCATGACGAGGAGGGAACTGCCGTTCTTCATCATGTCAGAGATTGCCTCGATTTCTGAGGCCTCGAACTCACCAGACCGGTCAGGATCTGCTATTATGAGAATGTCAACATCCTCCAAGACAGACTCGTTGATTGGGCCATTGTCATGTACTCGTACGATGTAGCGCGTAGAGCTGTTGACCATGTCGAGCATCAGTTTGAGTCCGTTCTCTTCATCAAATGCATCAAACTGTTGGAGATGGCTGGCATCGTACAGTACAACAATAGGATTAAGGCTCGTCTGGGCCTGAACTGTGATAGGCAGTGATGCCGCGACGACTAGGGCTACGATTGCCACTGCGAGTAGCTTTGTGGAACTTCGAAGGCTCGACATCTGTGCGTTCCGACCTTCCTGCTCAAACTGAGTCCTCGAACTAGGCACCGGTTTTAAACGTATTCCTCGAGAAACCGCTGCATGCCGATGACGAAATGATCTGACCGTGGTGCCTAGACTGCGTTACGGAGCATTGCAAGAAGACTGCGGCGAGCAGAGTCACTCTCGTTGATCGTCTTGTACTGCCCGCGAATCTCAGCGATTCTCTGTGCAAGAAGGTGATAGCAGAAGGGCGCCTTTCGTGCAATTACGACATCTTGGTAGAAACTCCTGCAGCTACAGAACACTCTTGGCATGACTAGATAGTCGTGTTCTCGGCCGCTCACGACCCATAGTGATGTGCCGCTAGGCTGGAAGGTATATAGCTTGACGTTTCCCTCCTCTACAGCCCTCAGTGCTCTGATGAATCTGTTTCCATATCGGTCACGGAAGTACTGTATCGTTTCTTGTGATATCTCAGGCTCGGCAATCATATTTGCCTCATGCATATTGAGCACCATCACAGGTCATCATCTCCAAGACACATGGTCACGTTAAAATGTTGCAGACGATGGTGGTAAGGAGCACAAGATGGAGATAGCATTCGAAGACCGCGCAATGGTACTACAGGATGGTGACGAGTCAGTATTATTGATTGCAGACCTACACATCGGTTTTCATATTGACTTGTCAAGACGGACGGGTGCCCTCTTACCGCCGGAACACCCTCAGATGATTAGGAGGGTCCAACGCCTTGCGAGTAAGTACAATGCCACACGCTTGTTCATTCTGGGTGATGTGAAGCACAGCATTGGTGTCGACACAAGTTACAACTGGGAAGGCATTCCGACCTTCATGGAGAAGGTTCAGGATGTTGTTGATGTCACAATCGTTCCTGGCAACCATGACGGAAATCTGCGACCGTTGCTCCCTCGCCGAGTGAGGGTCAGCAATCCCCGCGGGATTGTGGTTTATCATGGCGAACCATCAGTTGCCGTGATGCACGGTCATGCGTGGCCGTCTCAGAGCACGCTTGAGGCCCAAGTATTGGTCATGGGCCACAATCATCCGGGGATTCGTCTGACACGAAGCATCACCATACCAACAGGCAGAGGGCATGAGCTGAAAAGGGCCGTGGGATTGCTCCCAGTGGTAGTTAGGACGACAATGAACAAGAACTGTGTCCGACGAGCACAAGGACTTCGAGAGAGAGCGGACACGAGAAGTACACTGTTTGTTCTCCCAAGCTTTAATCCACTTGTATCAGGGATTGATGTCAACAAGGAGAACGCGACACTGCAGGGACCAGTCTTTAGCAGTGGTTGTGTTGACGTACAGAGTTCAGAAGTCTATAGCACACAGGGAATCCTCATCGGTTCTCTACGGGATCTCCAGATGAGAAACAGCGAAACCATTAAATGACTCCCATCGGGGATTTTCAATTGATGGGTCGGTGGTCTAGCTTGGTATGATTCTTGGTTCGGGACCAAGAGGTCGCGAGTTCAAATCTCGTCCGGCCCACCACCGACCCACCGCATACTTGTGCATTCATTATCGTACGCCATAGTTAATCATGGTGAACTCACTCGAGTCCGTGTTTGAGGGCATAGAGAGTGACTGAAACGGTACCTGCAGGGCCGATGTCGAAGTGCGCGTCTATACTTGCACATTCACCCATGTCCATTTCTTTGCGGGAGAATGAACTGTTACTTCCCGACACGACTATGACCAGTCTTTCGCCCGACTTGACGCGTTGTGAGAGCGCTGCGAGATTCACCCGCGTCTTAGTCAGAAGAGGTGAAACTAGGAGGAGCGGGCGATCGACCCCAAGTAGTTCGATGACATCAGAAAGGTCAGGGAGTACCATGAAGTTGCTTCTCATCTTCATCGCGAGCTTGTTCGCATCAGGGACCCCCGTCTGTGCAGCCGTGCCTTCAGGCTTGGAAATCACGAAGTTCTTGAATCCAAGGCCATATACTACTTGAGCCGTATCGATGACCTTGCTGACCGCATGGACATTATGCAATACGACATATACGTTGTCAAATTCACTCAATGTGCGACTGTACCTCCTTTGCGATTAGACCTGACACCAGAGGGGGCACACTCTCACCCACTTGATTGTATTGGCTGTCCAAGGGGCCTACAAAGATGTAATCATCCGGATAACTCATGAGTCGGGCATGTTCCCTCACAGTCAGAAGTCGGTCCTCGTAAGGGTGGATATATCGAGAGAGACCGTTGACAGAAGTGGCAATCTGATCCGGGGCCAGACGTACCCAGTTTGGAATGGTGCGACCTCTTGACCGAAAATGACGGACACCTTGGCCCCAACGTGCCTTACGTACCATCTTCTCGATCTTGGGAGGAAGTAGACGTAGTGTGTGATTAGGAACCGGATTATGCGGCTCTAGCAATGCGTCAACACCGAGGGGCGGTAAATCCCCAATCACATCCATCACAACAGGCGCCGGTCTTCGAGGAAGTCTGATACGAACATTGCTAATGAACACCCGCAGGCGACGAGAAGGATTGCCATGATCTTCAGCATGAATCAGATTGAAGAACACACTGTGGATTCCAACCCGCTCCATCTCACGGCGAATAATCTCGTTGCCGCCACCCTGAAGTATTGCGGCAACATTCTCAATGACAAAGACCTCAGGCTCAAGATCACCAATAATACGTATTGCGTCTAAAAGCAGGCGTGCAGTACCAGTTCCGTAGACACGTTCTATTGCGGGACGCTCGCCTGTGGGATTTGCAAGACTGTATTCTTCGCAGGGTGGTGAGGTTATTACTACGTGTGGTCTGCCACCTAGTGCTCGCTCAATCACGGAGGCATGAAGTGTGCCGATATCAGCTCGGAGAACCTTTGTCCGAGGGTGGTTTAGCGAGAATGTTTCCAGTGCAAATGGGTCGATATCGATTGCCAGATGTTCGTCTGATAGAGATAGGAAGCCGTGAGAGAATCCACCTGCGCCGCAGAACAGATCTAGGACTCTGACGACCATCTGCACCGAACACCTCTGAGCTGAAGGCACGCATTAGGCTGATGAGCCTTTTGTACGCACCATTTCGCACGGTGTCGAAGGAAGAGTTCAAATGTAACGATGAACTACGGGGCCTTCACACCGGAAGAAGAGTGTGTGAGAATGGGTGTCGGAAGCGGCAAAGGCAAGACGATACTCTTTGGCGAACACTTTGTAGTCTATGGCTACCCGGCACTGGCAGCGGGAATCGCAGCTGAAACCGTGGCCACCGTCACTAGAAAAGATACACCAGGGTGGTCCCTCGACGACCGAAGGCCAGAGATGCCCGGGTACAAGGTAGAGAAGGCTGAGGAACAGAGGGTTTCCATTGAGAACGTGATCAAGTTCTGTGGGATTGACCTGTCCAAACAGGGCATCCACATAGAGTTTGGAGGAGATCTCGTATGTGCCTCTGGAATCGGTGCAAGTGCAGCTAGCTGTGTGGCACTTGCGAGGGCTCTCAATGATGAATTCAATCTCGGTTTTGATGACGAGAAAATAAATGAGGCGGCATATGAGGGCGAAAAGGGATATCATGGAACTCCTTCTGGAATCGATAATACAGCCTCCACATTTGGTGGTCTCGTGTGGTATGTTAGGAGCCTTGACGGAGGCCCGCCAACCTTCGAGAAACTCAAACTCTCGAGAGCCGTGGACCTTGTAATCGCATCCACAGGGTTGACTGCCAGCACAAGGGTAGTCGTGGGCGATGTCCGAGCAAAGAAAGAGAGAGATCCGAACTGGTTCGATAAGATTGCCAGCGAATACGACGGGCTCGTCAAGCAGGCGAGGGAAGCACTTCTCGGCCTCGATCTCTATCGCGTAGGAGAGCTCATGGATAGAAACCACGTGCTGCTTCAAGAACTGACTGTTTCGTGCGATGAACTTGACAGCCTTGTGAGCATCGCAAGGGAGAACGGCGCCCTTGGGGCGAAGCTGACAGGAACAGGACGTGGCGGAAACATGATAGCTCTTGCTTCTGACCGTGCCAGTGCAGAGAAGATTGGTGCTGCTCTTGAGAGAGGAGGAGCGGCTGCGGTCTGGATAACGTCCTTTGGGCTATGAGAGGTGAGATGATTGATACTTGCAGACTATATAGCGACGTTACGTGAACGTGGTGTTCTTAGAGTAGTCACGGAACCGATTTCTAGACACCTTGAGATTGCAGGCGTCTTGAATGCAATGGAACCCACACCAGTTCTCTTTGAGAATGTGAAGGAAACCGACTTCAGAGTTGTGGGTAATCTCTTCTGCACAAAGTCCCAGATTGCGGATTACTTCGGCATATCTGTACAGGATATCATCCCAACGCTTGCAGATGCCATAGAAAAGCGAAGCCCCCCTGAAGTTGTTGACGACGCACCATGCCAAGAGGTCGTACGCAACGATGTGAACCTAGACGAGATTCCCATACTGGTTCACAATGAGGTGGACGGGGGACCGTATGTTTCGTCTGGTGTCATGGTGGCAAGTGATCCAGAGTACGGTCAAAACCTCGATTTCCACAGAGCAATGCAATTTGACAAGGACAAGATGGTCATCCGCGTTGTCAGAGGACGTGACTTCCACAAGTTCTTGGAACGCAATGGAGAACTTGACGTGGCTCTTTGTATAGGAAACACGCCCGAGGTCCTTGTTGCTGCGGCAACTTCTGTGGAAACAGGCGTGAACGAACTGGAGATTGCAAATGCACTTCGTCCAATACGCGTTGTGAGGGCCAAGACCTCCGACCTGATGATACCGGCAGACTCGGAGTTTGTCTTTGAGGGGCGTGTGTTCTTGGAAGACCTGCATGATGAGGGCCCGTTCATAGACCTTACAGAAACTGTGGACGTAGTGCGACAGGAGCCTGTCTTTGAAGTCCGAAAGATCACTCATAGAAAGGAAGCAGTATGGCAGGTACTCCTGCCAGGAAAACTGGAACACAAGCTGTTAATGGGAATGCCCCGTGAACCCACCGTATTTAAGAAGATAAAGGAACGGGGTGTCGATGTCAAGGATGTCTACATCACCCCAGGCGGAGCAAGCTGGCTCCACATTGCAGTGAAGATTCAGAAACACAATGAGGACGATGGTTTGAGGGCAATAGAGGCGGCGTTTGCAGGCCACCGAAGTGCAAAGCATGTGTGGGTCTATGACGATGACATCGACATATACAATGAGCAAGAACGCGAGTGGGCAATGGCAACTAGGTTCCAAGCAGACGTAGACCTCCTGATCAAGGACAGGGAGCCAGGAAGTTCGCTCGACCCAAGTGCGGAGCCAGGCACAAAAATGACCACGAAGGTCGGTTTCGATTGCACCAAACCCCTCGTCACGAAGGGAAAGAGCTTTGACAAGGCTAAGTTCCCAGTCGTAGATTTGAAGAGATTCATAGGTGAGTGAGATGGGGCTTGAACTGACAAGAGAAGAGCAGAGGATGCTGGATGGAGAGTATGGAAAGGCCATGCGAAAAGCGATGGAGATTATCACAACCCTTGGGGAGATCTATGGCGCGAACAGACTAATTCCGGTATCAAGTGTGCAGATTGCGGGCGTTTCGTATCACAATCTTGGGGAGGCAGGGCTCGAGTACCTCGCGGAGATGGCTGAGGACGGAAAAGTCCGCGTTCTTACAACGCTGAACCCTGCGGGAATGGATCTCACAGAGTGGAAAAAGCATGGAATACCGGAAGATTTCGCAGTAAACCAGCAAAGAGTGGTTGAGGCGTTTGCCAAGATGGGTGTGATAACCACCTGCACATGTACTCCATACCTGATAGGGAACCTGCCTCACTATGGTGAGCATATCGCGTGGGCTGAGTCCTCAGCCGTCTGCTTTGCGAACTCTGTGATTGGAGCTAGAACTAATCGAGAGGGCGGACCCAGTGCTCTCGCGGCTGCGCTCACCGGAAGAACCGCCGAATATGGGCTACATCTCGACAAGAACAGATACGCCCAAGTCAAGTACGAGGTCCAAGCAGAACTGAAGGGGACTGATGACTTCGGGCTCTTGGGCAAGGTCATTGGAGATAGGACCAAGAAGAAGATACCATATATTGCTGGAATCAAGAGCGCGACTACGGAGGAACTGAAGTCGTTCTGTGCCTCTGTAGCAACATACGGTGGACTTGGAATATTCCACATGGAGGGCATTACCCCCAATCAGACACCAGTTCCCGATGAAACCGAGATTGTGACCAGCGAGGACTTGGCCGATGCAAGAGATGCACTTGATGACGAGAATGCAGAGATAGATTTCATCAGTATTGGCTGCCCTCATGCCAGCATCAAGGAGATTGCAATGATTGCCGAATTGTTGGATGGTAAGACAGTCGCAGAGGGAAAGACCGTCTGGATTACAACGGCACGCCCCACCAAGGACCTAGCCATAAAGATGGGATACTACGACAAGATAGAGCGTGCAGGAGCCTTCCTTGTCAGTGATGCATGTTGCGCTGTGGCGCCACTGAAGGGCAGATTCAAGGGGCTCATGACGGACTCTGCAAAGGCCTGCTTCTATGCGAGAGGCAAGAATAAGTTCAAGATTAAGATAAGAACCGCCGAGGAGTGCATTAGGGAGGCGATCTCATGAGGCTAGAGGGGCGACGCATCTTCAAGGGAAAGGCCGCCGGCGAGGTACTGTATACGGAGGAAGATATCTCATTCTATGGAGGTTGTGATCCAGAAACTGGCGAGATAGTGGAAAAGGATCATCCACTGCAGGGGCAGTCTGTTGCGGGAAAAGTCCTTGTGTTTCCTACGGGGAAAGGGAGCACTGTTGGGTCATACGTCCTTTACGCGCTCAAGAAGGCAGGAAAGGCGCCTTTGGCAATCATTAACAGGACGACAGACCCCGTTATAGCAGTCGGATGTATTATCAGCGAAATACCCGCAGTTGACAAGATTGAGATCGAAAAGCTGAGGACAGGACAAAGAGTGGAGGTGGACGCCGATAACGGCGTCGTCACCATTCTGGACTAGAGTCGCTGGGCCTGTGGCTCAAAGTCTTCTGGAGTAAAGGCGGGCTCCGCATCCTCCGGAATGTCACCGCGCTCAATAAGCACTTGACGTGTGAGGAGGTAGTAGACCAAGGCCAGTGCTTTCCTACCGCGGTTGTTAGTGGGAATTACCAAGTCGACGTTTGTCATGACGTTATCGGTATCACAGAGTGCGACAACAGGAACGCCGATTCTTGATGCCTCGCTGAGCGCCTGCTGGTCGGTTCTCGGATCTGTAAGTATCACCAACTCTGGCTCAACGTATACCCGAGGCCCTGCGATGTTGGGGTTTGTCAGTGTACCGGGCACAAACCTGTCAGTGAACGCATAGGCCCCTACATAATGGGCGAATGTTTCAACAGGCCTCTTGCCGTACAGACGACCCGACACCACAGCCACCTTTGAAGGTTCAAAACGGGCAATGAACTTGGCCGCGACTCGAAGCCTCTCGTCTGTCTTTCGCACATCCAGTACGTATACACCAGTAGGTCTTTGCCTATAGACAAAAGGCTCCATGTCTTCCGTCTTCATATGGGTGCCAATGTGACACCCAGCTGCGAGGTAGTTGTCCAATGATGTCAGTAGATCAATTTCTGCAATCTCGCTCTCACTCACTCTACTTAGCCTCCTCAACACCAACCGTAGCAAAGGCCATGAAGCTGTCAATAATGTCAATATGCGACAATAGCATCCGGCGGCAGCAGTATCTATGCAAACCCAACCGGTCTAGCACCTCTGCAGGATCAGCGCCCTGTCGCACTTGCCGACGGAACTCCTCGTATTTGTCGGCCACCACTTTCCCACAAGTAAAACATCGAACAGGAATAATCATCTTGTCACACCTCACCTGTACGACTTCTGGTATCGGGACCGCGCAGAGGGGCCGCCGAACTTCTTGGGCTCGGTGCGACGTGGATCGCCCACTAGCATAGTCCTATCATGCTCAAGCATCCGTGAGCGTGCTTCGTAGTCTTGACTCATCTTGATCAATCCTGTAGCAATCGCCATTCTGACCGCATCTGCTTGGCTCATGAAACCGCCACCACGAACACGGACACGGATGTCATATTTCTTCCAGCCGTCACCAAACAAGAGAAGAGGCTCCATGATTCTGAGTCTTGCGACCTCAGGCTGTAGTATCTCGAGCGGTTTTCCGTCGATTCGAATTCGACCCTTGCCGTCTTTTATTGTCGCTTTTGCCAGTGACGTCTTTCTCTTCCCTGTTGAAACAACAACTCGCATCTCATGCCACCTCCGCGGGGTTCCTCCAGCCAAGCTCGTAACAGAGATCTCCAACTGTGATGTGCTTTCGTGTTAGACTTCGATACCGTGCACCCTCAAGAACGATTCGTTCGCTGTCGGCGTATTTCTCAGGGACGCCGATATACACACGCACTCGCTTGTAGGCCTCCTTCCCGCGGGGCTTGGGCCAGGGTAGCATCCCGCGAATCACTCGGCGAACAAGCTTGTCAGGTCGACGATGGTGAAATGGGCCTCGACGAGGGTTGTACGAGGTGCGTATGTTTCTCTTGGCCTTGTAGGCGTCTATCACCGTGCGGCGGTCACCCGTTATCACTGCCTTCTCCGCATTGACGATTACAACCGAGTCGCCAAGGAGAGCAGCTTTAGCAGCTTTGGCCGCAAGTCTTCCGACAACCATATTCTCGGCATCAAACACTTTTACTCTCTTTTCACTCATCAGGACCACCTCACGTGATAATCGTCACGCCACTTCCCTTTGGCATCTTGTCTAACAGCTCGTCGATTGTTATCAATGAACCACCCGCGCCAACAATGATGGATCTTGCAGTCGCCGAGGCGTTCAGGGCGGCAACAGTGACCTTGTGGGTAAGAACCCCCGCCCCGAGAACCTTGCCGGGCACCACAACGATGTCCCCGTCACTTGTGTACCGGTCAATCTTGCCGATGTTGACAACCACACGCCGTCTTGCCGGGCGGGCTATGAGCTCCGCAACCCTCTTCCAAATCTTCACGTCATGCTTTATGGATGTCTTTCTTAACGTCTTTATCAGAGCACGCGTGTTCGGGTCTGTAGCACCAGATTGAATCATCAGTACCATCCGCTCCTATAACGAGTTTGCAAAGTCAAGAGCTGTGCGAATCCTCTCTCTAAGTATCTCCAACGAACGTTCCACAATCTCCGCGGGTGTAAGAGCCCCCGTTGACTCTACTTTGAATAGGAAACTGTCAGGCTTCGAGTCGATGACTATGGCTCCAGGTTCGCACTCTCGGACACAGAGCTCACAGAGACTGCACTCAAGTGTGTTCTGAGTAGAGATTACGCTGTCGTCTAGACGAAACACGTTCTTGGGACAAGCTTCAACACAAGCCCCGCAGCCGTCACACTTACTCTTGTCGACACTGACAACAGGCACATACTTGTAGGCCACAGTAGCAACGGGCTGGAACTTCGCGTTCTCTCTGCCTGTACCAAGGCGTGCATAGGCCTCGATTATTATCCTCTGCTTAGGAGCAAGCTTCACGAGGGGAATCTTGTCAGAGGCGGGCACGACTTTGGGATCTTGGGATATCAGATCACCGGAATAGACCATCTTTTCTTCGTCTTCAGCTTCGACCTCCAGTGTCAGCGTGCATTGGCAGAGGCTACATCCTTTGCCTTCGCAGTCACACTCCTCAGGAAGATTGTAATCATCTAGTGGTGTGACGAGGGGGATCAAGCCGAGTCGGTGTGCCAGCATCTCATCGTACATGACGCTTGTGTTCTCCAAGATGAGAACTTCATCGATTGCCATCGAGGGCAGTCTAGTGAGCATGGTTCTGCGCAGAGCATTTGCAAACGCCACATCTACACCCTCGATGAGGAAGTGGCACACGTCATCTTCCATGTGAATGATTGTGATTTCCACTCGATCACCTGACCTCAGAGGTTCTGTGTGTCCACCCAAAAGACACTATTCCCGGACGGACTCGCTAAAGACCATCAGGTCAATTAGCTCACTCGCCCGTGTCCTGGGCATGCTGGCGTGGCGTCCATGCGCATAAAAGCGTTGTTGTAGGAGTCGAATAGTACGACCAAATACGTCCTGAAAAGATGCTGTTCGGATTATGAGGCGACCTGCACCATATCTCTTAGACCACTAACAATTAGACGGTAACCGCGGAGACGCTGCTTGGGGTCGATGGCGATCATGCCGTATGTGGGAACGCCTAAGAGGTCTTGAACCGACTCGGGCTTCATAGAGCCGGGCAGGTCCTGTTTGTTGGCGATTGCAATGACTTGCATCCCCTCCAATAGATGCTTGTACTTCTCGAGCAGCTGACGTGTCTTAAGAACGGCCTTTGGTGTGCTCTCTGTGACAACAACAACCATCCGGCTGCCCTTCATGAATTCGGGCCACATGAACTCGAAGTGGGTCTGCCCGCCTATCTCAATCAGAGTAATCTTTGTATCGCCATCTAGTGTGATTGTGCCGCAATCCATTCCCGCAGTCGGCTTGTACTTGCTCTCAAGCTTGGTGACATTGTCCGTGAGCAATCGGATCAATGTGGACTTTCCTGCGTATCCTGCACCCATCAGAGCAACCTTGACATATCGGGTCATATCGAGTGACTCCCAGACTGTGAACACGAGAGTACATACATGAACAGCATATCAGGTGTCGTGTTACGATAGTAACATTTGCACCCAAGACTCGAAACAGAAGCTCTTAACAACAGGAAACGGATTGCGTCAGTTGGTCTGATAACATGGCACGCGTTGGCCCCAATGTAGTGGTAATTGCACACGACGCAATAGACACTCTACCAGACATCGTAAGAGAACACGGACGTGCCATCTTTGTGACCGACCGTGTCATTTTCTCAAAATACAGGGATAGATTGAAGGAAGTAATGGGTGCGGATCCCAATTGGCTGACGGTGGAGGATTTCTCAAGTCGCAATATCCCGGCAGAATCTTTCGATGTGATTGTGGGGTTCGGCGGTGGTCGTAGCATCGACGCCGCAAAACTACTCGCAGCAGAAACAGGGCATGAATGGATATCCGTCCCCACTGCCGCCTCGCATGATGGCATTGCGAGTGAGGCTGCCTCCGTCAGTCACAATGGATATCGCTACTCGAAGCGGTGTAAACTACCGATTGCAGTAGTCGCTGACCTAACAATAATGTCAACGGCACCTCGTCAGCTTCAGCTCGCAGGCACTGGCGATATCCTATGTAAAGCGTCGAGCCTAAGCGAGTGGAAAATGGCACATGAGATTGGGGGGGAGCCCTTCAATAGAGATGCATTCGGTCTCGTCAAGCAGGCACTGGAGAGCATTCTTGAGAGCAATGATCTTGAAACCCTTGTTCGTGCCGAGATAGACGCGGGAAAGGCCATGTATCTAGCAGGCAGTTCCCGGCCATGCTCGGGCACAGAGCACGCCATATCTCATGCCATGGAGCGTAGAGAACACAGTCTTCATGGACTTCAGGTCATTTTCGCCACCCCTCTGTGCCTGCACTATCTTGAGGAGAGGGGCTATGCGATGTATCGTACGCAACAGATAATCGATGTGATGGAGAAAAGGGGGTTGCCAAGGTCCCTGTCAGATATGTCAACGGATGCTAAAACATTCCTAGATGATGTTCATCATGCATTGAGAATCATGGAGAAGAGGAACCGACTCTCAGTCTTGAAAGACGTAAGCGACAGTGAGATTCTCCAAACAATTCACGAACTTTACTGATAGAGGAGCTGAATGAGGCTCCACTTCGACAGTTTTAAAAGAACGCATCACGACGGCGACGAGAACGTCCCACCCGAGGGAGTTCACTTCAGAATTACCAATGAAGTGTAAGACAGAGGTAGTAGAAATGCCCAAGCCAAGTTTCGTAGACTGGGAGCCCACAGAAGAGCTTCAGAAGAAAGCGCTGGAGGCCCTTGAAGTAGCAAGGGACACAGGCCGTGTGAAGAAGGGTATTAACGAAACCACCAAGTCGATTGAACGTGGAATCGCTAAGCTAGTTCTCATAGCCGAAGATGTCGAGCCGCCAGAAGTAATAATGTACCTTCCGGGGCTCTGTGACGACAAGAATGTCCCATACATCTTCGTGAAGAGCAAGAAAGACCTCGGTGCAGCAGCCGGGATTGCGAGACCAACTGCTGCAGCTTCAATCCTCGTTGAGGGCAAGGGTAAGGATCTCGTGGCTGATGTGGTTGAGAAGATTGCTGCACTGCGGAAGTAAGCCCCTGCTAGGTGATGTATGCCCATGAGCAGTCAAGAAGACAAGGAACCCGCCATTCCTGCTGAGGTCATCCAGCTCCTCGGAAGAACCGGAGTGACCGGAGAGATCACTCAAGTACGAGTCAAGATACTTGAGGGCAGGGACAAGGGGCGAGTTCTGACCCGGAATGTGAAAGGCCCAGTCAGGCTTGGTGACATTCTCATCTTGAGAGAAACCGAGCGAGAGGCCCGCAAGATGAGGAGGCGCTGAGGGTATGGTTGGTACTCAGAAGTGCGTCTTTTGCGGCAGGGATATAGAGCCCGGCACAGGAATCGCATTCGTTCGGACAAAGGACGGCGCAGTTCTGTGGTTCTGCTCCAACAAGTGCAAGGTGGCCAGCCTCAAGCGAGGAATGAAGCCTCGTGATACAAAATGGACGGCGGGCTATAAGAAGGGCGGAAAAGCTCGATAACAGTGTGTCTTGCCGAGCCTGATTAAGACCCAGATGATAGAGTGACCATGGTGGCCAACGGCCACCTGGTACTCCTTACTCTTTCTTGTCAATCTCCTCTCTAATGAGAGAGAAGATTGCAGAGGCAAGTGCATGTACCTCTTGGGTTTCGATGTTTCGTGCATCCTTCGAGAGCCAGTCTTCCAGCGATTGAAGAACAGCAGTTGACTTGTCATTATTCTGTATTGCAGTGGTGATAAGCTGACGAATCTCAGCCGTATAGTCTACACCGTTTCTGGTGTAGCTCTCTATGTAACGTATCGCCTCGGATTGGGCCGACGGCGCCTCGATTACACCCCCTTTCTCGGTCCAGAGCCGAATCTCCTTAGCCGCAGTTTCCGGAGCGTCCGAGGCATGTGCAATGTTGATTCCTCCATACAGACCGTACTTACCCCTCAATGTTTCGGGAGAGGCCTTCTGAACAAAGGTTGCTCCAAGAGCCTCACGAATGCCCTCAATGACACTCGGCCCTTCGAATATCATCACCAATACTCGAGCAGAAGTGATGAACTCAACAAGCCACGGAAAGAACGGTTTCTCACGATGCACGTCGTAATGCATCTCTGCAAGTTCCTTACTTACCTTCATCTCCTTGAAGGCACATAGGCTGTAGCCACGATCAAGGAGAGCCTTCACAACAAGTGCCCCTATCGTACGGCGAACGGTACCGTCGGGTTTGATTATTACAAGCGAACGTTCCAATTTCGATTCACCAGTCGTTTGCTTCTGGCTGTGGACCCAGACGGCCTTTATTTTAGGCTTGTGCAGGAAACCATTACAACACTGACGACAACTTTCATAAGCTGTGCAGAGTTGCTCGCTGTTGGTCTTCTTGCGAGGTGCCGCCAATGACACACTCAGATGTAGAAGCAACAGGCCGTCTGCGATCGCCAATTGTCACTGTTCTTGGCCACATCGACCACGGCAAGACTAGCCTACTTGACCGAATGCGTGGTAGTGCAGTCCAACATCGTGAGGCAGCAGGCATAACACAACATATCGGAGCTTCGTTCTTTCCGACGGAAACCATCGTGTCAATTTGTGGAAACCTGCTCAAGGCCATAAACACTGAGCTGAAGATTGACGGGTTGCTGTTCATCGATACTCCAGGCCATGAGGCGTACCTCAACCTTAGAAGACGTGGCGGCGCCATCGCAGACATAGCTATTCTTGTCATTGACATCAATGAGGGCCCCCTGACTCAGACTTACGAGTCTCTCAAGATTCTAAGAG
>Ga0190334_1000366_pt1 | contig 23798 bp, 24 predicted proteins | sample 48720478_MG_FD_161270 | JGI IMG/M metagenome (GOLD analysis project Ga0190334, IMG submission 161270) | Hydrothermal vent sediment bacterial communities from Southern Trench, Guaymas Basin, Mexico - 4872-04-7-8_MG | ecosystem: Environmental > Aquatic > Marine > Hydrothermal vents > Sediment ... | reverse complement strand
ATGTTTTTTATTTGTAAATATCCCCCCTTGCTCCTATATAATCAACATAAATGGTATCATCAATTATTCTAAAAATAACTCTATACTTTCCTACTCTAAATCTTAAATATCCTTCCCACTCACCTGACATTTTTAATACGCTTAGTTTTTTAAATTTCCCCTCACTTAAAATTTCTAATTTCCGCTTTATCCTTTCCTTTTCATCACTTCCTAATTTCTTTAGATATGAAAATGCCTTTTTGTGTATTCTTATCTTATAACTCTTCAAGATTAATATAATCCTCGGTGGATTTTTTGTTTTTGATTTTTTTAAGATGTTCTTTTACTTCATTTTCAAGATCAAATCCCAGGGTTTCTTCTATCTTTTTGAAATCTTCCCATGAAATCAAAACATCCGTAGGATTACCTTTTTCATCATAAACTATTTTTTTACGGATAACCATTTTTCCCTCCATAAATTTATTATAGCATTTTTTCACCTTTCGGCAAGGGGGAATACGGAATTTGGTCTTTTACCACTCTTCATAGCTTTAAAATGCTGCTCGGCTTTGTGAAAAGCTGGAACGGCTGCTCAGCTTGCGGCTGTTCGGCTTCCGTTGTGCCTTGTCATACTTTCTCTTTTTATGTAAAATAGCCTTATCTTATAATAAGCGGAGGAGAGATGAAAAGAACCGATTATTGCGGTAATATTACGGAAAAATACATAGGAAAAGATATTGTGGTGCAAGGCTGGGTGCATAAATCAAGGGATATTGGCAATCTGATTTTTCTTGACCTTAGAGACAGAGAGGGGATAGTTCAAATAGTTTTTGAAAATGATTTCAAAGATTTTGAGCTTGCTAAAAAGATAAGAACAGAGTTTGTAATTGAGGTAAAAGGAAAAGTCAGGGAAAGAGAGAATAAAAATCCTGAGCTTAAAACCGGAAATGTTGAAATAGTTGCCAAAGAGGTTAAAATTCTTAATACTGCTGAAGAGCTCCCATTTTTCCCTTCCGAGAAAAAGGAGATTTCGGAAGAGGTAAGATTAAGATACAGATACATTGAACTTAGAAGGAATAAGATAAAAAATAACATTGCTTTAAGGCACAAAGCTGTTTTAAATATAAGAAATTTCCTCAATGATAATGGGTTTTATGAGATAGAAACTCCTGTACTGATTAAATCCACACCGGAAGGGGCAAGGGACTTTTTGGTACCTTCAAGGCTCCATCCCGGAAGCTTTTATGCACTTCCCCAATCTCCTCAGATTTACAAACAGATACTTATGATTTCAGGTTTTGACAGATATTTTCAAATTGCAAGATGCTTCAGAGATGAGGATTTAAGGGCTGACAGACAGCCTGAATTTTCTCAAATAGACATTGAGATGAGTTTTTCAGATGAAGAGGATGTGATAGGGATTTCCGAAAAAATGTTAAAATCGGTTTTTAAGGAAATCGGAGAGGAAATTGAAATTCCATTTAAAAGATTATCCTATGATGAGGCTATCTCAAAGTATGCAAGTGATAAGCCTGATCTCAGGATAAAGGAGATTGTTGAAGATTTTACAGAGCTTTTTTCAAATTCATCAATGAACTTTTTAAGAGATATTATCTCAACCGGCGGTGTTGTAAAAGGTATTAAATTTGACAATGCAAAAAGTTTTTCCCGTAAAGTTATAGATAATATTAATGAGCAGATGAGAAAAATGGGAGGCAAAGGAGTTTTCTGGGTAAGAAAACTTGAAGGTAATCTAAAAGCATCATTAAAATTTCAGGAAGATGAGCTTTCCCTTTTTGAGGAAAAAACAAAAATAGAAGAGAATCAGATTTATCTTTTGATTGCCGGAAAATTAAAGGATATTGCTCCTCAGCTTGATTTTCTCAGAAGAAAGTATGGTGCGGTCGGAGAAGGCTTTGAGTTTGTGTGGATAACTGATTTTCCTCTCTTTGAAGAGGATGATGAAGGTAATATAACTTCATCACATCATCCTTTCACATCTCCCAAAGAGGAGGATTTGGATATTCTTGAAAAAGAGCCTTTAAAGGTAAAATCAAGAGCCTATGATATTGTACTGAACGGATATGAAATAGGCGGAGGAAGCATAAGAATTCATGATTTTAGTTTGCAACAAAGAATTTTCAAACTATTGGGTATTGGAGAAGATGAAATTGAGAAAAAATTCGGATTTTTCATAAAAGCCTTAAAATCCGGAACTCCTCCCCACGGCGGGATAGCATTCGGTCTTGACAGGCTAATTATGTTAATGGCAGGTGAAAATTCAATAAGAGAGGTTATTCCATTCCCTAAAACGACATCGGGAATAGACCTTATGAGTGAAACACCATCACCGGTTTCAAAAGAGCAGCTCGATGAATTGAAGATAAAAGTTTTGGAATAGCTCAGATTTTCTCTATCAAGCCATCCCTTATGTGAATTATCCTGTCAGTCTCCTGTGCCACTTCAGGATCATGGGTAACTATGATAATAGTATTTCCTTGTCTGTTTAATTCTTTAAAAAGCTCCATAATCTCTTCGCCTGTTTTTGTATCAAGGTTTCCCGTGGGTTCATCAGCTAAAATCAAAGAGGGATTGTTTGCAAGTGCTCTCGCTATGGCAACTCTCTGTTGCTGTCCTCCGGAAAGTTCCGTAGGTTTATGGTGCATTCTATCGGAAAGCCCTATTGCTTCCAAAAGTTCCTCTATCCTCTTTTTTCTTCCGGCTTTTCCGACACCGGCATAAATCAAAGGAAGTTCCGCATTGTGAAAAGCTGTTGCTCTCGGCAAAAGATTGTAAGTCTGGAAAACGAAACCGATTTCCTTGTTTCTAATATATGCAGCTTTATCCTCTGATATGGAGCTTACATCCTCTCCCTTAAAATAGTATTTTCCTGAAGTTGGAGAATCAAGAAATCCAATTATATTCATCAGAGTGGATTTTCCCGAACCAGATGGTCCCATTATAGACAAAAATTCATTGTACTTTATTTCAAAGCTTACACCCCTTAAGGCATGGACCTCTGTTGAGCCCATTTTATAAACCTTTGTAAGATTTTCAACTTTAATTAAGATATCATTCATCTTTAACTCTTAAATTTGAATTTTGACTTTTTCTCGCCGGAGGAGATTATTTTAACATTATCCCCGTCCTTTAAAGTTCTTAAAACTTTAAAGGGACCTACTATAACCTGATCTCCTAACTTAACACCCTCTTTTATCTCAATATTCATATCACCTGTAACACCTTTTTTAACCTCAACAAATTTTGCTTTTCCGTTTTTTACCAAAAAGACACCCTCTACCTCTTTTTTCTTTTTATTCTTTTCCACCTCTCTTATCACAAGAGATGAGATAGGAACAGAGAGGGCATTCTTTGCCCTGTTTATAATGATATCGGCAGAAGCCGAAAGTCCCGGCTTAATGTTCTTCGGAGGATTTATGAGAGTAATTACAGTTTTAAAAGTTTTGGCTTTATCCGTTGACTGCTGCAATGAGTTTTTCTGAATGGCAGAGCTTCCTACTTCACTCACTTTTCCTTTTATTTTCAAATCCGGAAATGCATCAACACTAACTTCAGCTTCCTGTCCGACTTTGACCTTTATAATATCAGTTTCATCAACTTCAACTTCAACCTCCATTACGGAAAGATCTGCAACAGTCATTAAAACAGTACCCGGATTATTCATTGTTCCTACAATGGCAACTTCGCCCTCTTCCACATTAAGAGAGCTTACAACACCATCTATTGGAGATAAAATCACACTCTTTTTAATTCTTTCCTGAGCACTTTTAAAAGAAGCTTTTGCCTCTTCAATTCTATGAAGATATGATTGATAAGTATGAAGTGCATTTTCATAACCAAGTTTTACATTTTCAAAATTTTCCTGTGATATAAGTCTTTCTTTCCAAAGCTTTTCATATCTTTTAAACTCTCTTTCCTTGGATTTCAGATTTAGCTCCTGAATTTTCAACTGAACTTTCAAATCCTCAAGATTTGCTTTTGCTCTCTGAGCTTCCCATTCATTGTATGTTGAATCTATCTTCAAAAGAAATTGCCCTTTCTTGACAAAATCTCCCTCTTTTACCGCTATTTTAATTATTCTTCCTGAAATATCGGATGAAAGATCAACGAATTTTTTAGGCTTTACCTCTCCACTTGCATTAACCTTTTCAACAAGCTCCATTTTTTTAACCTTTTGAACCTTAACACCCTTTAAAACTCCCTTATTGCCTTTAAGATTTAATAAAATCACAATAATAACAATAAATATGATTAATCCTATAAAAACCTTTTTCTTCATTTTTCGACCTCTCAAAAAGATATATATATTACGGATTAGTTTTTTTATTGTTGCAAATGAGAATTCTTTTTATTATAATTCAACCTTATGAAAAGACTCAGAATAACTTTAATCCTATCACTTGTGGTTTTCCTACTGTTTTTCACCTTTGTGCCAAAAGCCTATTATCCCATAAACATTGAGATAAGGATAAAATCCGTATTCGGAGCCTTCAGAGGAAATCATTTTCACGGGGGTATTGATTTTTCAACTTTCAGAAAAATTGGTGTCCCAGTAAGAGCAATAGAAGATGGGTATATTTTCAGATTATCAAACAAATTTTATGGGTTCGGAAAGGCTGTTTACATAAAGCATAAAAACTTTATATCCGTTTACGGTCATCTTGACAGATTTGAAGAAAAAAAACTTAAATTGGAAACCCTTTCGAAAAGATTGGCAAAAAATTTTGACGGAAGATACTTCGGGGATTATTTTTTTAAAGGGAAAATGCCTTTCGTCAAAAAGGGTCAAATTATTGCATATTCGGGAGAAACAGGAGCAGGACCTCCCCATCTTCACTTTGAAACAAGGGATTTAAAAAATAACCCCATTAATACATTTAATATTATAAAAATTGAGGATACCATTCCTCCAAGAATCGGTAAATTCATAATAAAACCACTCCGTTATTACAGCTTGCTAAACGGTGAGCTTAAACCTCTGATTATAAAAGTAAACAATGGAAGACAGCCTGATATTTTTTATGCTTCAGGCCCATTTTCAATAACAATAACAGCTTGGGATAAATACTATAAATATGACAGAACAGCAATCTACGGGTGGAAAACATACATAGACGGAAAACTTTTGACAAAGATAATATTTGATAAAATACCATTTTACGAAAATCATCAAATTGCTTTAATTTATGATATAAACAGATCATCGTACAAAAAGGATTACTTTTTTTACAATGCTTATCCTTATTACGGAAAAACGCTTGGGAAAAACACTATATTACCGGAAGAGCTATTTAATTCACTTTCCTCAGGAAAACACACGATTACGATTGAAACATTTGATTTTTGGGGAAATAGTGTAAAAAAGAGTGTTAAATTTATCAAAGTGCCCTTAAAAAAGCTTGATATATTATCTCTTAAAAAAATTTCTCCCATTAAAGTAGAGGTAAAAATAAAAGAGCCTCTTTTAACTCCTTTCATTGAAATAAAGGGCTCGGAAGAAAAACTATTTTACAAGCCCTCTTTTAACAAAAACAGAGAAAATTCAATAATAATTAAAATCCCAAGGCCTTTTGACGGAGATAAATATACTTTGAGAATAAAAAAGTGCAAATACTGTTTATGGACATTTAAGACATTTGATATAACTTCAAAAAATACAGATGGTTTTAAGCTTAAAAAGGGAACCCACTATATAACTATTGATTCTCTTAAAAAGGGAGAATGGGTATTCGGAAATAAAAGGGGATCTCTGAACATAGGGAAAAACATAATTCCGATTTATAATGGAATTTTAAAAATAAGGGTGGAAAATAGCAGATACACCTTTGTTTTCAAAAAAAATGGAAAAAGAGAATTTGAAAAGAGGATTCTTCTTCCGGATGATTTTGTCATTGCATCCAATAAAACAGATGGAAATGCAATTTCAATATCAGATTTTTTTTACAGGAAAATGCTACCGGATTTTAAAGAATTTTTTCTTGTAAAAAAGGGAGAAGAGAAAAGCTTAAAATACAAGAATTATGAGCTCTTCTTTGACAAAAACTCTCTTTACAAGGATTTTTACTTTAAAATATCAAAAAATGTAATTAAATATGATCCTCAACTCCCACCTTTATCGGATTCAATAACCATCACTCCTGACAACTTTCCTTTTAAAAAGAGTGTTATCTTAAAATCAAAAAAACCGAATTATCCATTTATAAAAAGAGTTGGGATATTCAGATTTAATAAAAATACAGGAAAATGGACACCTTTAAAGTCAAATATTACAAAAACAGAGATTATCGCAAAAATATGGCTTGGGGGAAGCTATGCCCTGTTAGCTGATGAATCTCCTCCGGAGCTTAAAATATATTATCCTAAAAATGGCAGAAGGTACAGAAATGTGTGGAGAGCTGTTGCAATAATAAGAGATAAAGGAAAGGGAATAGATTATCATAAGACATTCTTTACAATTAATAAGAAAAAGATCTGGGCTATTTATGACTCTGATAAAGCTTCAATGTATTATCCCATAGGAAAATTTGTAAAAAAGGGGAAAAACACATTAATAGCCACTGTCTATGATTATGCGGGAAACAGGAGCCAAAAGAGTATTGTGTTTTATAAGAGGTAGATATTCGTAATCCCGGCTTCTTTGGATTAAAGAGTTTAGAACAAAATTGTAAAATATGGTTTTTAATGTTATATTTAGGTATGGAGGAAAAAGATAAGAGTTATCTTTTGTGGGATAATGATAAAAGCATTGAAACATTAATTTTCAGAGCACTTATGTGGGAGGATGTAAAAACAGTTCTTAAAGAATTTGACGAGGAGACATTAAAAAAAGTTTTCTTAAAATATTATTTTAAATTTGATGAAAGAAACCAAAATTTCTGGAAAATAGTTTTAAATATAGATGAAAATGAATTTAACAAAAGCTCAAAAAGAGAGTTTGAAAAAGATAGTTAAGAGCGGAATAACAGAAGGCTTTTATCTTGCCGGAGGAACAGCTATCTATTTAAAATACTCTCACAGATTTTCCGAAGATTTTGATTTTTTTCTTTTACCACAAATTAACAAAAATTTATTTTCTCTCTTGGATAATATTAAACCTAATAAAATTATTGATTTAAGCGAATCTTCATTAATCTTTATCCTGAACAACATTAAATTCTCTTTCTTCAAATACCCTTATAAACTTTTAAACCAACCAGACTACAACGAAGAATTTAACATACTGATGGCTTCGGATAATGATATAATTTCAATGAAATCCATTGCCATAATTCAGAGAGGAGAAAAAAAAGATTTTTTTGATTTATACTTTTTAATGAACAAGAAAAATATAAACATAGAGAGAGTTATTGAATTAAATTTAAAAAAGTATGAAACTTCATTCAATCCTTCTCTTTTCTTAAAAGCAATTGTCTTTTTTAAAGATGCGGAAAACCAAATAATTGATACGATAGAACCCCATTGGAATAGTGTAAAGACTTTTTTTTTGAAAGGAGCTCAAACATATCTTAAAAAATAAGGAATTCTGGATTTTTGCCAATAAAAGTACATTTACTTTTCATGGATACAAAGTTAAATTCTTAGTCCTGCGAGAAAAACTCTCAACTTATTTTACCCCGAAGCATTTCACTTCTTCAAAAATACCTTTATTCGAATTACTGTGGGTTTCGGACTTTGAGATTTGAAAAAAGGGGGGACACTTTTTAAACCTTTTATTGCCTCATCCTGAGTTTTGTACAATCCCCAAAAAACAGCATAACACCTTCTTCCCCCTACTTTTCTATTTATTATAAAAATCTTTTTTGAAAAAGAGGCTTTTATAAAGGCATTTTTTACAGAGTCCAAAAGACAGTCAACTTCAAGAAGTATTGAATACTCTGCATTTATTTGTGAAATGGCCTTTTTATACTTATTTGCAGCAAGCGAAAATCTTGACTTCCTAATAAGAGAGGAATAATCAGGCAAAGATCTTCTATTTACTATTTTATTTTCAGTAGTTGGCTTCTTAGGCTTTTCTGTCTTTTTAACTTTAGAACTTATGTTTTCATTATTTCGAGGCACTTGTTTCAAGTCCCCTGATTTTTGAGAAGCATTTTTATCGTGTGTGACCATCTTAACCTTTGTTTTAGCTTCACCTTCTGAAACAGTTTTTTCATCTTTTTTACCAAGCTTCTCTTGCCCCATCTCCTCCGTTTTTTCATACTCTCTCTCAAAACCTTTATCAACAACCGGTTTAACCTTTTTCTTCTCTATATTTAACACTTTTTGAGGAGTACTCTCTTCCGTACCTATTGAAACCAATCTATTTTTAAGATAAAAGATAGCTCCAACTATAACAGCAAGAAAAATTAGCCCTATTATAATTAAAACCTTTTTAAATTTCAGCTCTCTTTCCTCATCCAAATGAGATGTGAATATTTTACTATCTTCCTCTTCAGAAGAAACATCACTTGCATTTTCAAATGTATCTATTTTCTCTTCCTCAACATCTTTTCCCTGAATGTCTTTAAAGGCTTTATCTATTTCTTCATCTTCGGGAGAAAAAATGGGCAAATCGCTATCCTCTATTTCTTCCATTCCCTCTTCACCAAATGCCATATCTGAAAAATCAGTTTCTTCCTTATACTCTTTAATCGCTCCAACTATTTTCAAAAAAAGAAGAATTTTCAAAGTTTCAAATTCATCATAGTTTGACTTTCTTATAAGCTCATATAAGGATAATTTCTCTTCCAGTTTTCTTAAAAACTCTATCTCCTTTTCAGCAATAAAATCTTTATACTCACTTTCTGCACTTTCATAAACAGTATCAAGATTCCCCATGAGAGTTGCTATTATCACTCTGTCTTTACATTGATAGATACCTTCTTTTATAAGTTCAACTATTTCCATATTCAATGGAGCTATATTTGTAGGTAAATCCTCTTCAAAAAACCTAAATTCACCATCTTTTAAAAATAAGACAGAAAAAAATATCCTTTTCTGTTGAGATTCAACAAGTTTTGTAAGTTGCATTGGAGTAAGATAGCCTCTGTCAACGAAAATTTTTCCAAGAGATTCTCCCGGTACCAAATTATTTACGACATCCTCAATATACTCATCAGCAAGAAGCCCCGAAGATGAAATAATATCTAATAATCTTTCCCCTTTTAAATTCGAATGAGCATATGCAAATTTGCCATTTAAAAAATAAAGTATTCTAAGTGCATCCCCTTTTTTTACATAAAGAGAACCGGTTTTTCTTTCATTTGCAATCTTTAAAAATAGAGCAAAATTTCCTTCAAAAACATTTCCATTCATCACAAATTCCTCACCAAAACAGCTCCTCCACCTGTTGAGTATATTCTAATTGTCTTTAAATTGCAACTCACAGAATTATTAGTAAAATGAAAAAAAGGCGAGCTACTGCTTTTTTGCATGTGTGAGGGAAAGAGAATTTTAACTCCATTTGAATCAAAACCCTCTATAATAAGGTCAAAATGAGGATTAATCCCATCACTGTTCAAATTAGAATTTACAGAAATATCCAAACTGCATGTTCCCCCACTACCGCTACAACATAAGGAGTAACACCCAAATAACTGACACCAATACATCCAAAAAGGACTATTCCTACACGAGGATAAAGAAGGATTACAGCAAAGCCACGCACATATACCAGTACAAGTCGTTGTAGGGCACACAAGAGAAGAAAAATTCAGATTATCTATCTCCAATGCTTCATTTGTAGTATTTACTCTTAAAAATTTGATATTACTATTTTTTTTAGCAAAAGTAATACTCAGAGTTTTTAAATTTTGAACGATATCCCCATTATCATTTTCAAGAGAAATAACAAAAACTTTCTCCCCCGCAGGTAAATTAAATGTTACAGGATTCAAAAAATTTGATTCAATCTGCCCGGATGTTCCATTGTTTGAATAGACTGCAGATATTTTTACATTTTTTATAAGAGTTTCCGAAGCTCTGCTAACAACAATTCTTAATTCTTTGTTTACAAGTATCGTATTATAAGAATTTACTTTATCTATAATAAGAGGATTTGTCGGATAATAGATATTATCTTTATTCTCCGAAAGGCTTTTGTTTAAAGGTTCTGAAGAATTATAAGCTCTATCTTTTCCTTCTGACATAAGAAACCAACGGCATTTCGTATCTGTACTTTCACAAGGGGAATTTGAATTTAATTTAAGAAAAAATTGGAGATAATAATTACCATATGGATCAATTATTCCATTTGAATCACAATTTTTCAAAGAAATGTAAGGTCCCTTCCAACCGTAATAAACCCCACTTCCTGGGAAAGCCTCCGATGAGGATGGTTGATTACCCTGCAAGTAAAGATCTTTTAAATTTTGTGGAAAAATACCCATATCTCCTAAATAACCAAAGCTATTTTTAAAATCTCCTAAAATTGCTTTATATATTAGTTTAAGTTCACTTTCGGCAGATCTCTCTTTTCTGAAATCTTCAGACTTAAAAATTAAAGGTGCCAAAACACCGGCAAGTATTGATAAAACAGCTAAGACTATTATGACCCCAATAAGAGCAAGTCCATTTTTTTTCATTAAAGGTTTCTTACAAACCACCCTCCCCCTCCGGTTGAATAGAATCTTAATGTCTTTATTCCACATAGACTATTTGTTATTGAATACCTAAAGTGAGGAGAGGATGAATACTTTGTCATACGAACAGGTCCCCATATTTTTTCTCCCGAAGAATTATACCCTTCAAAATAAACATCAAATGCAGGAGTCTGACCTATATCAGCTCCGCTACAATTATTATTATTCCTATTAAAAGATGAGTTAAGAGAAAAATTTGATGGAAGGTCACATCCGCCATAATTTATTGTAATATTACAAAAGCCTTCAACAGTAGAAGAAAAAGTAATCTCTTTATTAGTAGGTGTAAAAGGAAGAAGAGATACAGTATTCCTTACAGAAGATCCTCCTATAAAGCTTCCGTCATCAAGAATAAAAGCTGCGTCTATAACTCTAACTCCTATCGTGGTATTATAAAAAAGTCCGCTATTTCCGGTTCCGGTTCTCTGGTATGAAGAACCATTTCTTACATCATAAAAGATAAAAGACACTCTTTGCGGCAAGATATCAAAGTCCAAAATCTTACTTTTTAAACTTAGAGAAGTAAATATAGTGTAATAAGTATTTCCTGAAACAGTATATGAATTCAACTTTAAAGGTTCATCAGGATAATAAAGATTATCCTGATTTACAGCTGCATTCGGATCAGTATTATCAAACTGTCCGTCTTTACCTTTGCATACAAGCATCCAGCTATTTGCCTGCCCCCAAGCATTAAATACTTGTACATAATAATTTCCCCAAGGATCAAAAATACCATTGTTATCATTATTGGAAGTGGAGATATAAGGACCTCTCCACCCAGCATAAATTCCTGAACCTGTTGGATTTTCTACAGAGTTTGGTTGAGTTCCTTGAATATATAATTCAGTCAAAGTATTAGGGAATCTTCCCATATCTCCCAAATATCCAAAATAATCTTTCTGATTTCCTAAAATCGCATTGTACAAATTTTCAAGCTCACTCTGAGCTCTTTTATACCTTGCAGTTTCGGTAGTCTTGTAAACAAGAGGCGCAAAAATTCCGGCGAGTATTGCCAAAATAGCAATAATTATAATTACTTCAATTAAAGAGACACCTCTTTTATTGAATTGAAAATCCAATGTCATCTTCACCAGTTTGAAGAGATGTTCCTTCAAAATTTGTGTCCATTAATTTATTTTGACCTGAAGAGATAACCCAGACTTTTTTGCTATTATCAGGAGTTGCTCCTCCTTCAAGAAAAGCTGCATTTATCAGATAGGGATTACCCCATGGATCAAGATTAATAGTAGAAAAGTACGGACCTCTCCAGGAGGGTAAATTATGAGGATTAGGGTCTATTTTTCTATAAGAATTATTAACATTTACAAGCTCCCACCAAATTGACTCGGAAGGTGTTCTATTCCAGTTCGAAATTCCGGAGTTTGAAGAAGGGATCCGTGAAGAGTCCGGATCCGGGCTTGTTCCTATCAGAAGACTCACTGAATTCCCGCTTCTATCCTTAACAGGCCAGGACCCCATATCATCCCTGCATTGAATCATCATTTTCCCAATAGATGCTGTATCATTTTTGGACTTTGTAATTTTGGAGTCATTTATATTCTTTATTATGGTAGGAACCAGAACAGCACCCAAAATAGCAATAACAGAAAGAACTACTACAACTTCTATTAGGGTAAAACCTTTTTTCATTGATAAATAATTATTTAATTCTTACGCCTATATCATCCCCTCCGGGAGCTGGATTGGTAGTTCTATAATCCTGTGCATAAGAGGTTTGGACAATTTTATCAGGTCCAGCAGAAATAACGAAAACTGCATAATACTCATAATTTCCACCTGTATACCATAGACTTATCACATTGGAAGAGTAAAGGACTCCCCAGGGATCAGCTTTCAAATCTGTTAAATACGGACCATTCCACCTTAATTCTCCACTTGTATTGTAAGCAGTCCCACCAACAGTACAATCAAGACCGGGTTGATTTCTCATCAAATGATTTTCAAAACAATCCTTTCTACCACTCCATGCGGAACCTCTACCCCAGTAAGAGGAATAACCACCTGCATTCATATCATTTGCAGTTGAAGGACCATGTAAGATGTAGAGATAATCTGGATTTCCGGAAGTCCCATTTGATGTAGGCCATCTTCCGGTATCTTTAAAAAAAGATGCCATTGCTGCAGCTATAACCTGAACTTCATTATTAGCTCTTGCTATCTTTGAATCATTAATGTTTTTCATTATTGTCGGTGTTAATATAGCTGCGAGAATTGCAACCACTGATAAGACAACCACCATTTCAATTAAAGTAAAACCTTTTTTATTCATTTTAACCTCCAAATTTTATTATAAATAGTTTTTTTACTTTTTTCAACTCTACCTTTATTCTTTCTATCTTTGAGTATTTTAAGACTTTCCAAAAAATACCGGAGATAGAGGTTTTTTACTGTTGCCAAGCTTTTTTTTTAGTGATAATATTTAATATTAATATTTTATAATACTTTTATAAGTGAGGAGGAATAATGGAGAGAGAAACAACAAATTTACAACACTTTTTAATTGAAAAACAGAGAGAGCACCCGGAAGCAACCGGTGAATTTACCTCTCTTTTTGCTGAAATACTGCTTGCTTCAAAAATAATTGCAAGGGAAGTAAGAAAAGCAGGCTTGGTTGAAATTTTAGGCCTTACAGGGAAAATTAATGTTCAGGGGGAAGAGGTAAAAAAACTCGACGAATACTCCCTTCAGGTCTTCGTAAGAGTCCTCGAAAGAGGAGGCTCTTTGTGTGTTATGGCCTCGGAAGAAACCGAGGATATAATAAAAATTCCCGATAAATATCCCAAGGGCAAGTATGTGTTGGTATTTGATCCGCTGGATGGCTCTTCAAACATTGAAGCTAATGTGAGCATAGGAACAATTTTCGGGATATACAAAAGAGTTTCGGAAAAAGAGTGCGGACAGGATGGAAGCCACAAAGATATACTCCAGCCTCCAAGAAATTTGGTTGCAGCAGGTTATATAATATACGGCTCATCTACAATGTTTGTTTATACCACAGGACAGGGAGTTCACGGCTTTACTATGGATCCCTCAGTTGGAGAATTTTTGCTCTCCCATGAAAATATTAAAATTCCTAAAAGAGGAAAGATTTACTCTGCAAATGAAGGAAACTATAATAGCTGGAGTGAAGGTATAAGGAGATATATTGACTATATCAAAAGTGATAAAAATAAAAATGGTAAACCATATAAAGCAAGATACATTGGTTCATTAGTTGCAGATTTTCACAGAAATTTACTCTACGGAGGAGTTTTTCTTTATCCGAGAGATAAAAAAGCAAGAAACGGAAAATTAAGACTTCTCTATGAAGCAGGACCTCTCGGATTTATAGTGGAGCAGGCAGGTGGATATGCAAGCAATGGAGTAAAAAATATTCTTGATGTTGAGCCCACGGAAATACATCAGAGGACTCCTCTTTTCATAGGAAGTGAAGAGGATGTAAAGGAAATAGAGGACTTTATTAAAAAGTATGGTGATGAAGTTTAAGTATGAAAGTAATTTTTAAAGGAAAGGAATTTGAGATAAAAGGGAAAACAAGTGTAAAAAAACTTTTAAAAAAATTCAAAGCTGACGAACTTTTTTATCTTGTAATAGATTTAAAAAAGAAGAGACTGCTAACTGCTGATGAGCAACCCGATAATGATTCTATTATAGAAATCAAAAAAGTAATGTCAACCGGATGAGATGCGCGGTTTGTAAAAAAAAAGCGGAAGTTTACCTACCTCATCATAATCTTGCTCTTTGCAGAGAAGATTTTATTAATTTTTTCCATAAAAGGATAAAAAAGGCAATAGATGAGTTTAAGATGTTTTCCGAAGAGGATAGACTTTTAGTAGCAGTCTCCGGTGGCAAGGACAGTCTTTCATTGTGGAATTCTCTTTTAAAAATGGGATATAGTGCTACGGGGCTTTTTATCCATCTTGGTATAGGAGATTTTTCAAAAAGAGCTTTTGAAATTGTTAAGGAGTTTTCAGAAAATAGGAAATCTGAACTTATTATTATAAACATAAAGGATGAATTTGGAGGTAAAACCCTTCCTGAGCTTATTGAAATAACAAAGGAGGCACCATGCAAAGTATGTGGAAAGATAAAAAGATACTTTTTTGATAGGATTGCATTAAAAGGAAACTTTGATGTTCTGGTAACAGGCCATAATCTTGACGATGAAGCAGCTTTTTTGTTGGGGAATATTTTCAACTGGAACATAGAGTATCTTGCAAAACAATCTCCCGCTCTTCCTGAGGAAGATGGTTTTAAGAAAAAGGCAAAACCCCTCATCTACCTTACTGAAAGAGAAATCGCTATTTACAGTTTTTTTAATAATATAAAATACAATGAATTAAGCTGTCCCTTTTCAAAAAAAGCCAAATCTCACTTCTATAAAGAAAGTCTCCACCAAATAGAATTATCTTTCAAGGGTCTAAGAATAAAATTTTATAAGGGTTTCTTGAGGAATAGAAAATTATTTGAAAAAGCTGAAAAAAACTATAGCTTAAAACCGTGCAAAATTTGCGGATATCCTACAAGCAGTGAAATTTGTGGGGTATGTAAAATAAAAATAAAAGCCGGAGTTTTGGAGGGAAAAGAATGAAAGTAGGACTTGCCCTGGGTTCAGGGGGAGCCAAAGGTTTGGCGCATATTGGTGTGTTGAAAGTTTTGGAGGAGTTCGGAATAAAGCCGGATTTTATTAGTGGAACAAGTATAGGAGCAATAATAGGCGGACTTTACGCTTACGGATTAAACATAAAAGAGATGGAAAAAATAGCGCTTGAAATTGATAAAAAAAAGCAAAAAGAGGTATTATCTCTTAAACCATCCCTTTCGGGTTTGATTTCACAGGAAAAGATATTTGAGTTTTATTATGATATCTTTGGTAAAACAAAGATTGAAGAGCTTAAAACAAAGTTCTTATGCATTGCTACAGATATTCAAACAGGCGATGAAATAATAATGAATAAAGGAGAACTTACAAGAGCTGTAGTATCAAGCGCATCTATCCCAATAATTTTTCCCCCTGTAAAGTATAAAAACAGATATTTGGTTGACGGAGGGCTCGTAAACCCAATCCCCATAAAACCTCTTTTGCATTTGGGCGTTGATTTCATAATTGCGGTTGATGTAACAAAACCTTTGAAAAAAAGGACTTCAGATAAAAAAAAGCAAAGGCAAAAAGAGGAAAAAATTTTATCAAAAATCACAAATTTATTTTCTTCCATGTATGATAAAAATTTCAATAAAAACCCTAATCTTCTTAACATATTTCTAAACTCAATAGATATAATGGAAGAACAAATCGTAAGAAAAGCTCTTTCACTTTATCCACCAGATATCCTGATTACTCCTGATATCAAAAATTTTAGTACATTTGATTTTTACAGAGCAAAAGAGATTATTTCTAAAGGAGAAGAGATAACAAGAACAGTAGCTGATTTTATAAGATACAAACTCACACATTAAATAATTAGTTTATTGAACAAATGGCTTTTTTGATGTATTATAGGACTCTATGAAACCTGAATGGCTTAGAACAGAATTACCTGATAAAAAAGAATTTTTTTGGTTAAGAAAAAAGCTGAGAAATGCAAATTTGCATACAATTTGTGAGGATGCTCGCTGCCCGAATATTGGTTATTGCTTTTCACAAAAAACAGCTACATTCTTAATTTTAGGGGATATCTGTACAAGAAACTGCTCCTTCTGTGCAGTAAAAAAGGGAAAACCCAAGGAAAAACCCTCTTTTAGAGAAATAATAGAAATAACAAAGCTTGTAAAGGAATTAGGACTTGACTATGTTGTTATAACCTCTGTCACAAGAGATGATCTTGAAGATGGAGGCGCTTCTCAGTACAAAGATTTGACAAACTATTTAAGAAAAGAAATTAATAATATAATGATTGAAATTTTAATCCCTGATTTTCAAAACAAAAAAGAGAGCCTTGAAATAATTTTGGAAGCCCCACCTGAAATTTTAAATCATAATATTGAAACAGTTAAAAGACTTTATAATGAGATAAAAAGACCGGAAAGCTTTTATGATAGATCTCTTAATGTTTTGAAATTTTATTATGAAAAGGGGTTTATAACCAAATCAGGAATAATGGTGGGCTTGGGAGAAACAATTGAAGAAATAAAAAAAACAATGGGAGATCTTCTAAAAGTTGGGGTTAAAATACTCACAATAGGGCAATACCTACAGCCAACGCGGAAAAATCACCCTGTTATTAAATACTATCATCCGGATGAATTTGAAGAGCTTAAAGAAATCGGAGAGAAAATGGGTTTTCTTGATGTGGTTTCCGGACCTTTTGTAAGAAGCTCCTACAAAGCAAAAGAATCATACTTTAAGGTTAAAAATGTTATATCTAATATTCAGTGATGTTCATGGAAATCTTGAAGCATACAAAAGGATGTTTAAAGCAGCAGAAAAAATTAACCCAGATGCCTTTATCTGCTTAGGAGACATAGTAGGTTATGGCCCCAATCCAAATGAAACCATTGATAGAACAAAAAAGATAAAGAACCTCTTTATAATAAGAGGAAATCATGACAAAGTTGCAGCAGGGCTTGATTCAACAGAGACTTTTAATCCTGTTGCCCGAAAAGCAATAATATGGACAAAGAAAAAATTAAATGATAAAAACAAGGAATATCTAAAAAATCTTCCGAAGGGACCTCTTTTAATTGACAATAAATTTACAATCTTCCATGGTTCCTACTTTGACGAAGATTATTATATATTCAATCCTTTTGACGCAATTCTAACTCTTCAGAATGCCCCGACTCGTATATCTTTCTTCGGCCATACTCACATTCCAATAATTTTCAAATTCACCCCTCAAGATAAACTTGAAGTCATTACTATTCTAACTAAAAAGAATAAGCTTGAAATAAAACTTGATACAAAATCATACTATTTGATAAACCCAGGTTCAATAGGACAGCCAAGAGATAGAAGTCCAAAAATAAGCTTTACGACCTATGATACAAAGAAAAGAATTATTACTTTCTATAGATACAAATATCCATTTCAAAAAACAGCAGCAAAAATCTTAAAGCAAAAGTTACCTAAATTCTTAGCTGAAAGATTGGGAAAGGGGATTTAAGCTTATTTTATGTAATATTTGGGATCCTTTAAATACTTTACTTCAAAGACAAAGTTATTATCCCTCTGTAGTTTTCGAGGCTCTCCTGTTTCATAATAAAGCTTTACAAGGAGTTTTTTTATTTTATAACAATGTTTGTTGCTATTGGGTTTTTTAAGCCAAAGAGGAAGGGTTAAAAAGAGTGAAGTAGAATTTTCACAGCCGGGATAAACTGTAAATGTTGGGCTTTTTGAAAGATAAATAAAACCATTCGTATTTCCACAATCACTCTCATAATAATAGTATGCCCTAATCCTTCCGCTATCAATAATTTTTCGCCCACAGTTCCATACTGATACTTCAAATGGAATTGTCACTTTATCATAATTTCGATGGGAAATATCAAAGGGATGAACCTTCAAAATCTTTTGTCTACTTCTATATGATATAAGTTTTCTCGTATTTCTTATCCACACTGCATCAATTCTTCCATTACTAACATTATTTCTATAAACTTTAAGTTCCAAAGTATTGTTATTTTCATTTAACTCAACAATTTTATTAAACGGATCAACAGTTATTCTTACAGTCTCCCCTCTACAATCAAGCTTATTGGCCATTTGAATCAATTCCACAGAGATTCTTTTATTCTTCTTAATAGTTAGATTTTTTGAAACTGTAAGTTTACCAGAAAGCCCCGGGCCTAAATATTCAATTCTAAAAATAATTGTTCCACTATAATCAAATCCTAAATTTTCAAGTTTAACTTTTAAATATCTTTTGCCATTCTTTTGCAAACTATAGATATCATACAATTTGAAATCCGGGAACTTTAATCGTGAAACATCGGGCTTTGTACTAATATAATTTTGATTTTGAGAAAAAGAATTCAAAGAGAAAAAAAGAATTAAACTAAAGATAAAAAGATACTTTTTCTTCATCACTCACCTCCTCAGAGCTGAATAAATATATCTTCAAGAATTGTACCACTCTGAACTTTCAGAAAACACTACATTCTTTCCAGTCTAAAAGTAATTAAACGACAAAATTATTAAATTTTTCGACATTTTTGTCTGTCATTAAGGAAGTATCTCATCCAAAAGGATATAAGCTCTTACTCTCTTGACAAAAACTCTTTTTTTTATTAAGTTCTCATATGTTTGCTGTGGAATTTGATTCAGTTTGGAAGATTTATAAAAAGGATTTCAAACAAGTCACAGCACTAAAAAATATCACCTTAAAGATACCCCAGAATTCAATTTTTTCAATTATCGGTCCCAATGGCGCCGGAAAAACCACAGCTCTCAAAATTATAACTGGTATAACCTATCCTACCAAAGGAAAAGTAAAAGTCTTGGGAGGAACTATCTCTGATTCTATTATAAAAAAAAGAGTTGGTTTTTTACCGGAAAACCCGTCCTTCTTTTCAAATATAACTCCTTTTGAGTTTTTAAAATTTGTTCTCTATACTTCAGAAGAGAGCATTGAAGAAGATAAAATTATATCAGCACTTAATGAGGTAGGGCTTTTAAAAGAGAAAAACGAAAAAGTGAAAAAATTTTCAAAGGGAATGGTGCAAAGATTAGGAATAGCACAGGCCATCATTCATAATCCTGATTTAATCGTTCTTGATGAGCCATTTTCAGGGCTTGATCCTATTGCAAAAGAAAAATTAAAAGAAATTATCCTGAGCTTTTTCAAAAAGGGAAAAACAATTATATTAAGCTCTCATAATCTTTTTGATGTTGAAAATCTCTCAACACATATAACTTTGATAAAAGAAGGAGAAATTAAAATAAGTGGAAAGCTAAAATCTCTACAAGCTAATGCAAATTATGAAATAGAGTTTTATGGAGATATAAAAAGTTGGGGAAAGAGGGAAGTTAAAAAAATTAGTGAAAAATCTATTATTATCCTTGAAAATGAAAAAGAGTTTGAAGAATTCTTAGTTAACGTTTTAGATTTAAAACTGAAGATAGTTTCAGTAAATCTTAGTCTTAATAATTACTTAAAAAGATATTACCAATGAAAAAAACCATTTATACTACTCAAGTTATTTTTAAAGAAATAGTAAGGGATAAATTTTTCTTATTTCTCGGACTCGGTTCACTTCTATTCTTTTTTTTAACTCTAATATTCAATGAAATGGTTGTCGGGCAAACAGCAAAAGTCACAAAAGATCTTACACTGTCCGCATTAAACATTTTCCCATTCCTTTTTTTGTTAATTTATGGTACAAGATTAATTTCTAAAGAGATAGAATCAAAATCAATTTACACAATCCTGATAAGACCATTTAAAAGATGGGAATACTTTTTAGCGAATCTTTTAGCGCTTTTCTTTTCAACAATAATACTGAATTTAATCATATTTTTACTTGGAATAACCACTATTTTTATCTTTTACGGAGAAATCTGGATAAAAGCACCATTTATTCATCTCTTGTTTACATTATCAGAATCCCTTCTTTTAAGCGGATTTGCCGTCTTTTATTCGGCAATATTCTCATCCTCTGTTTCATTAATGCTTTTCTTTATTACTTATGGGATAGGCCATTCCATAGAAGAGAGTCTTAAAAGCATTGCGGAAGGAAGTGGAGTTGCATTAAAGCCTTTTATAAATATTATCAAGTTCATAATCCCAAATCTCTCGTTTTTTGATTATAAAACAGAGCTACTTTATTCAATAAAAATTCCAGAAATGACTCTTGCATTCTCAGCACTTTATTCGTTTACATACACTTTTTTAATATTCATACTTGCTGTATACTTCTTTAGAAGAAAAGAACTATGAAAAGAAAAATCATAATATTTACAGGAATTTTATTTATTATTCTTATAAATATATTTGCGTTTTCAAAAATATCAGCAATTAGGAATAATATAAAAATACCTGAGCATTATTTTAAACTTCCTCCCGGAAAATATATGAGAGTCTTAACCTTAGGTAATAAAGAAATTATTGGAGACATCCTTCTTTCAAGAGCATTAACATACTATGGCTCCCATTATTATGAAAAAAAATATCAATACCCTTATCTTTTCGATTTTTTTAAGGATGTTTGTGAACTTGATCGCTTAAATCTTCAAGCATATTTAATGGGAGGAAGATTGCTCTCGGAAAGATTTCCCCACAAAGCCACAAAGTTATTAAGAAAAGGCGCAAAGACATTAGACAAAAGCTGGAAAATTCCGGAGCTTACTGGATTTATTTATTATTATAATATAAAAGATAAACATCTTGCTGCAAAATATTATGAAATAGCATCTGAAAAACCATTCCATCCACCCTATTTACCTTCTTTATCATCAAAATTTTATAGGGAATACGGTGATATTGAAAATGCAATAAAAGTTCTATATTCTTTTTACATAAATACAAATGACAAGAGATTAAAAAAGTCTTTTAAATATGATATTGAAAAATTATCAGCTGAGCTTTTTTTGAGAAAGAGATGGATAAGAGGAAAGGTGGAAAGAGTAATAGACGGGGATAGTTTAATAATCAGGACAAAAAGTGGATATATTAAAGAAGCAAGAATAATAGGAATTAATTCTTATGAATTAAACAGTCTTATTGAAGAGGAGAGAATCTACGGAAGAATTGCAAAAGATTTCGCATATTATAATCTAAACAAAAAGAATATTAACTTTTCAATTGGTGGAGATAAAATTGACAAATATGGAAGAATTCTAATCTACCTCTGGTATGATAATACAAAACTTTATAATGAAGAGATTCTTAAGAGAGGTTTTGCAAAAGCTTTCTTAAGATATGATTTTAATAAAATAATGAAAAAAAGATTTGCGGAAGCTGAAAAATTGGCTAAAATCAATATGAGAGGGATCTGGGGATTAAAATATCTGAAACCAATTGAAAATTTAAAATATATGAAAAACCTTATTGGGAATATATCAAAAGTGAGATTTAAAGTTTATAAAGTTTATCAAGGGAAAAAGTACCTTTTTATAGAATCTTCACCAGACTACATGCATACTTTTAAACTTGTAATTCCTGTAATATTTGAGAGTAAATTTCCACCCTATATCTTGAACATATCAGATAAAATAATTGAAGCCTACGGGTTTGTAAGTGAATATAGAGGAGTTCCTGAAATAAGAATATATGAAAAATCTCAGATAAAGGTGATAGAATGAAAAAATTTTTCACAACCTGTTTAAGAGACTGTTATGATACATGCCTTATAGAAACAATTTATGATAAAAAAGAAATAAAGGAGATTCAAGGTTATGAGAGGCATCCGATAACATCAGGTTTTCTTTGCCCTAAGGGAAACAAATTATTAAAATATCTAAATCATCACAGTAGAATCAAACAACCAATGGCAGGAAAGTTTTTAAACTGGAGGAATGTAAGCTGGGATGAAGCTCTTGGTGAAATCGTAAAAATGATAAATAAATATCCTGACAAGGTAGGATTTTACTCATATTATGGGAGTTCGGGATTAATAAGTAAAAATTATCCTGAAAGGCTTTTCAGAAAATTGGGAGGTATTTGTTTTGAGTCCGCCATATGCGATAGAAATGGTCAGGAAATTTTAGCAAAAATGAATTATGCAGGTTATCAAATACATCCGGAAGATATCAAAGACCATAAGTTGGCCGTGATCTGGGGTGGAAATCCAAAGTGGAGTTCATTACATCATTGGTTCCTAATTTTAAAACATAAATTAAAGATAATAGGAATAGATGTTATTAAAACTGTAAGTTTAAAAGATGCATATCAGATACTAAGACCTAAACCTTCTACAGACTGGTTTGTAGCTTATGCTATTGCAAAAATAATCATTGAAGAAGACTTGGTGGATAAGGAGTATATTGAAAAAAATGTTGAAGGGTATGAATTCATTAAGAACTGGATTTTAGAAAATATTTCAGTTGAAGAAGCTGTAGAAAAATCTGGTGTGACCTATGAACAAATGAAAAAATTCATTTCAAACCTTTACAAATTTAAACCTGCCTATTTTTATATTGGTTATGGTATTCAGCGTCAAAAAAATGGTGGTGAGATAGTTAGAGCAATTGTCACTTTGGCCGCATTAACCGGCTCAAAAATATTCTTTTCAAGAATGGTAAAAAACAAAAAGGCTTCTGATTATTTAAAGGGTGAAAGCCTGGGAAAATTAAAAAAATACAATCAGATGCTTTTTCCCGAAGCCCTTGAAAAAGGGAAAATAAAAGTTCTATTCGTGTTTAATGCAAATCCTGTCTCAACAAGTCCAAACTCAAATAGAATAAAAGATGTTCTTTTAAGAGATGATATCTTTGTAATTGTATCTGATATTTTCTTTACAGATACTGCAAAACTCGCAAATATTATTTTACCTGCCCCCACTTTCTTTGAATACTTTGATATAGCAAAATCATTTTTCCACAATTATATTCAAATAAATCAAAAGGTCATTGATCCACTCTATGCATCAAAAAGCAATTATGAACAATTTAAGCTAATTGCTGAAAGACTTGGGTTTAATGATGAGGAATTTTATGAGAGTGAAGAAGAAATAGCTGAAAACTATCTCTCCTTTTATGGATTATCTCTAAGTGAACTTAAGGAAAAAGGATATCTCGAAATTCCTAAAAAAGAGAAAAAAAGAGGAAAAATCAAGTTAAGAATAGAGGGGAAAAATATTCCTGAAACACCCTTTTATGAAGATGATAGCCCTCCAGAAGGTTATCTGAGATTAATATCACCTGTACACAGAGATCTTACATCATCACAATATTTTAAGATAACAACAAACTTTCTTCCTGATAGAGCATTCATTAATTCAATAGAAGCAAAAAGACATAAGATTAAATCAGGAGATCGTGTTCGGATATCAAATGAAAGGGGGAGTGCTGAGATGATTGCGGAAATAAAGAATGAAGTTCCTTCAGGTGTTTTGTTAATTTATAAAGCACCGTGGGAAAGTATAACCGGTTATTCACCCAATTTATTTACAGAGGATAAGCCACATCCTATTTACAAAGGCTCCCAATTTAATTCATCTTTTGTCAAAATAGAAAAGGTTTCAATTAATAAGATTCAATAAAAAAAATCAATATAAAAT
>Ga0190334_1000364_pt1 | contig 23835 bp, 20 predicted proteins | sample 48720478_MG_FD_161270 | JGI IMG/M metagenome (GOLD analysis project Ga0190334, IMG submission 161270) | Hydrothermal vent sediment bacterial communities from Southern Trench, Guaymas Basin, Mexico - 4872-04-7-8_MG | ecosystem: Environmental > Aquatic > Marine > Hydrothermal vents > Sediment ... | reverse complement strand
TATTTCGGGGTCATTGAGTTCTGAAAATCCGTTTGCAAGCTCCATCTTTGCCATAAAAAGCTCAAACCTTTCGGTTCTTCCGGGTATCTTGCGGTGAGGTTTTGAAAGAGGGGAAATTTCTTCCGGATGGTTCATTACAAAGGTAGGCTGGACAAGGTTCTCCTTTACATACTCATCAAAAACGTAATCAAGAGCTTTTCCATAAGTAGGGGTAAGATTCTCTTCCCCCGCTAATTTAAGTGCATGCTTTATTAACTTCTCTTTGTCCAATATCTCCTCTTTTGAAAGTGAGGAATATTTTTCTATTGCTTCAATAAAATCTAATTTTTGAAAGGGCGGTTTAAGGTTGATTTCATTCCCCTCGAATTCTATTTTTTCAGGAGCAATCCCTTTGTCAATTAAATCTTGAAAAAGCTCTTCTGTTAACTTAATTAAATCTTCAAAATCACTGTATGCCTGATAAAACTCAAGCATTGTAAACTCAGGGTTATGCTGGGATGAGATCCCTTCATTCCTGAAATTTCTATTAATTTCATATACCCTTTCAAAACCTCCGACCAAAAGCCTTTTTAAATAAAGTTCGGGGGCTATCCTAAGATACAAGTCAATGTTGAGTGCATTGTGGTGGGTAATAAAGGGCCTTGCTATTGCTCCTCCGGGGATTGGTTGCATCATTGGTGTTTCAACTTCTATGTAGTCTCTGCTGTCCAAAAATCTTCTGATTTCCCTTATCATCCTGAATCTCTTTTCAAAAATCTCCCTTGATTCGGGATTAATGAAAAGATCCAGATACCTCTGTCTGAATCTGAGCTCTTTATCCTGAAGCCCATGCCATTTTTCAGGCAAAGGCAAAAGACATTTTGAGAGGAATTCAAACTTTTCAACTACAATTGTTAGCTCCCCAGTTCTTGTTTTAAAAAGTTTCCCCTCTACTCCTACAAAATCTCCCAAATCAAAGCTTTTGAATAATTTGTAGTTTTCATTCCCTACTATATTCTTTTTCAAATATATTTGAAGTTTATCTTTTCCATTTGTTAGGTGAAAAAAGGATGCTCCTCCCATAATTCTTTTGGCTATAATTCTTCCCGCTGTAGTTACTTCTATTTTCTCCTTTTCTAATTCTTCCTCACTTTTATCTTTATGTTTTTTGACAATATTACTTATATTTTCTTTAATATTATAGGAGTAGGGATAAGGTTCAATTCCTGATTCTCTTAACTTTTTTAATTTTTCTTCTCTTACCTTAATTTCATCTGTTATTTCTGACATTTTTTACCTCCATTAAAAATCTCTCCAATTTTACCATTTTTTTTTGATGATTGAAATTGGAAAAATTTGTTCTAAATCTTTTTACTCTTTGATAATTTTATCTCTTCCGCTTTCCTTTGCTTTATATAATCTTTCATCAGCAATTTTTATCAAAGAAGTTATTTTTTCACCATCTTTTAATTCTGATTTTGTGGAAATTCCTCCGCTTATCGTAATTTTTATTCCGTCTACTTCTTTCTTTTTTACATTATTTCTTACTCTTTCAGCTACAATAAAAGCGGTCTCTTTGTTTGTATAAGGAAGTAATAGCAAAAACTCTTCTCCCCCAACCCGTGCAGGGGTGTCATAGTCTCTTATACTTTCTTTTAATGTGTTTGCAAACATTTCAAGGATTTCATCTCCCTTTTGATGCCCATAGGTATCATTTACATTTTTAAAGTGATCAATATCAAACATCACTATGCTCAGGTCAGAATTATTTCTTTGAGCCCTCTCAAATTCAGCTTCAAGAAGTTCAAACATAGCTCTTCTTGTAAAAAGAAGTGTTAGAGGGTCTTTAAAAGATAATTCTTTTAATTTTGAATTAACTTCATTTAGTTTTTTTATTTTTTCATAAAGTTTAATTTGGAGATCAACTCTGAGATTGAGTTCTTCTTCGTAAAAAGGGATATAAAGAAAATCATCCATCCCGGAAGACAATGCTTGCAGAACTGTTTCCTTGCTTCTTGTAGCAGAGATTCCTATTACGGGTATGTTCTCTCTAATACCTTTAACCTCTTTTGAAAGGGTTAGCCCATCCATATCGGGCATGTGTATATCTGTTATTATAATATCAATGTCTTCATCCTCTTTAATGTAGGAAAGAGCTTCCGCGGCTTTTTCAAACGCGATTACCTCTTTGCCATTTTTTTTAAGAATATGATGGAGAACAGAAATTTGTGCCTTTGAATCATCAATGATTACTACCTTCCTTGTAAAAGCACTCTTTTTCAAAGATGTTAGTGTTTTTTCTACAAAGTTAAGCAGTTCTCCATGCTTAAATGGTTTTATAAAGTATTCCACTATGCCTGCTTCAAAGGCTTTTTTAATGATTAATGGATCATCTATACTGCTTAACATTATTATTGGAAGATGCTGAAAAGAGGGATTTTCTCTAACCTCTTTGGAAAATTCAAAGCCATCCATCCCAGCCATTTCAACATCAAGAGTAATCAAGTCTATTTTTTCTCTTTTTAAAATTTCAAGCCCTTCCTCCCCGCTTTTAGCTTCAAATGTATTAAAACCTCCACTCTCAAGCTCCAATTTTACTATCTTTCTTGATGTGCTACTATCATCCACTATTAGGATTTTTTCATCTTTTTTATCTTTTTCTATTAAGCTATTAATAGCATCTAAAATTTCTTCTTTTTTAAATGGTTTATGTATAAAAATGTTGGAGCCTGAGTCAAAAGCCTTTTTGATGTCGAATTTCTCCTCCACACTTGACATCATAATAACAGGAATATTCGCAAGAATTTTGTTATCTCGTATCTCTCTGCAAATCCAGTGCCCATCAATTTCATCTTCTCCAAGATAGATATCTAAAAGGATAAGTTTAGGCTCTATCTTTTCAAGTTCACTAATGATATTGTTAAATTTTTCAATAGTTACAACTTCAAAACCGCCTTCTGAAATGTATTTTTTCGCAATATTCCTTATGGTTAAACTATCATCAATTATTGCTATTTTCCCCTTCATTTATTTATATTAGCTTTTTTTGTCTTATTTTGCAATATTATGATTGACAAAACCATCTTGCCTAACATAAAATAGAGTAATTTAGGGAGGATAAGTGAAAACCGAAAAATTTGTTCTTGAGAATGGATTTGAAACTTTGTTTTTAAAAAGGAATTACAGCCCGGGTATCAGCATCCAGCTCTGGGTTAAAGCAGGCTCAAGGAATGAGGTGCCTGGAATTACAGGTATTTCCCACATGTTAGAACATATGATGTTCAAAGGCTCAAAAAAGTACGGACCTCAGGCGCATGCTCAATTGATTCAGGCTAACGGAGGAGAGCTTAATGCTTTTACGAGCAATGACAGGACAGTTTACTATGATAATCTACCTCCGGAAAAGCTATCACTTGGGCTTGATCTTGAATCCGATAGGTTTCTCCGGCTTTCCCTTGATGAAAAAGAGTTTCAAACCGAAAGGCAGGTTGTTTATGAAGAGAGAAAGATGAGAACTGATAATTCTCCCTATGGAAAAGCCATGGAAATGCTCTTTGCCCTGTCCTTTATAGCTCATCCTTACCATTGGCCGGTAATAGGGTGGGAGAGTGATATCCTTTCTTGGACAATTGATGATTTGAGGGCTTATTACAAAAAATTTTACAGTCCTAAAAATGTTTTTTTGATAATAGCGGGAAATTTTGATAAGGAAAAGGCAAAATTGTTGGTAGAGAAGAAGTTTGGAAAGTGGAAAAAAGTTGAACTTGATGATTTGAGAATTCCAAAAGAACCTAAGCAAAATGGAGAAAGGTTTACTGAGATTAAAATGAGAGTGGAATTGCCTTTTGTATTTTCCGCATATAGAACTCCTCCTTATGGTTCCAAGGAAGCTCTTGTTTTTGATATTGCGGAAAGGATTCTTTCCGGTGGGGAAAGTTCAAGGATTTACAGAAAACTCGTTTATGATACTCAGCTTGCTTTAAGTGCAGGAGGAGGAGTCTATTCGTTTTTAGATTATGGGCTCTTTTTTGTTTACGGGATTTTAAACAGAGAAAAAGATTTTAATTCAATGAAAAAAGCTCTTTTTGAAGAGGTCGAAGGCTTTTTTTCAGGAAGTATAAAAGAGGAAGAATTGGAAAAAGCTAAAAATCAATTGAAAGCTGAGCTTACAAAATCCACTGAAAAAACATTTTCTCACGGAATGTTGGTTGGGGAGAGCTATTTTTATACGGGGAATCCCGATTTTTATTTGAAAAAAGCTAATCTCTATGATCCCATAACTTTAAATGATTTTAAAGAGGTAGGAGAAAAATTTATTTCTGAGATTAAAAGAAATACTGTTATTATTAAACCAGAGGAAAAAAGATGAAAAAGAATGATATTTTCGGGAAAATAGATTTTTTTGAAAGCAGTGGTTTACGGGGAGCTGTTGTAAAAAGAGAAAAACTGGAAAGTGTGTCCATAAATTTAATGATAAAGGGTGGAGATGAACTTAACCCGATTGGCAAAGGAGGACTTTCAAATCTTTTTGCCACGATGATGTCAAAGGGCACTAAAAAGTTTGGCTCTCTTGAAATAGCGGAAATGCTTGATTTTCTTGGTGCTGATTTTTCTTTTAAAGCTGATAAGGATTCAATAATTTTTAGTTTTTGGTTTTTAAAAGAGCATTTTGATAAAATTTTTACTCTTATAGAGGAAATTTTCTTTTATCCCACTTTTCCCGAGGATGAGCTAAATAGAGAAAAATTAAAATCAGTATCCTCTCTTTATCAGATGGTAGATTCCCCTTCGGCTCTTGCCTCATATATTTTTACTAAGAATATTTATTCAACACATCCCTATGGCAATCTTCCGACTCCGGAATCAATCTCACAGATAACACGAAGTGAAATTTTAAATCTTTATGAAAGTATTTTCAGAAAAAATCTTTTGTATCTTGTGGTTTCTGGAGATCTTAATGCAAAAAATGAAGCTAAAATATTAAAACTCTTTGACAAATTACCATCCGGTGGAGAAGAAAAAAAGGTCGAAAAGGCTCTTTACAGGGGGAGAAAGTTTATTTTTTTTGATAAACCTGATTCAACTCAATCTCAAATAAGATTAGGTTTTGAGGGCATCCCGAGAGAAACAGATAGATACGAGGTTATAAATTTAATGAATTATATTCTTGGTGGAGGTGGTTTTTCTTCAAGATTGCTTCTTAAAGTGAGAACTGAGGCGGGACTTACATATTCCACCTCATCATCTTTTGATTCATACAAAAACGGAGGAAGTTTCAGAGTTTCAAGTTTTTCCAAAACAGAGACAACAGTTGATGCAATTATTTTAACAGAAAATGTTTTAAGTAAATTTATTGGGAATGGAGCAACTGATAAGGAGCTTAAGGATGCAAAATCTTTTTATATGGGAAATTTAACCCTTTCCCTTGAAACTCCTCTTGATATCGCTGGAAAATTGATGTTTGCGGAAAGGTATAATTTGGGCAATAATTTTGTTTTTAAAGAGAAGGACACTTACAAGAGAGTGAAACTTGAAGAGGTGAATTTATTTGCGAAAAAATATCTTTCATCTTCAAACAGACTTCTTGTTATTGTCGGAAATTACAATAGGATAAAAAATCAACTAAAAAAACTTGAGAATTACGGGAATGTATCCGTAATTGAGAAACTTTTTTAAAATGATAGAAATAAAAATTCCGGGATCGGGTATTTTAAAGATTAAATATTTTGTAATGGATTATAATGGCACTCTTGCCACTGATGGGAAATTAATAGCAGGGCTAAAGGAAATATTAAACAAACTTGCGGAGTATGTTGAAATTCACATAATAACTGCCGATACTTTTGGAAAGGCAAGGGAAGAGTTAAAAGGTGTGAACTGTAATTTAGAGATTTTACCTTCCGAAAATCAGATGGAAGCAAAAAGAGATTATGTGAAAAAACTTGGCAGAGAGTTTTGCGTGGCCTTTGGAAATGGTAAAAATGATAGTTTAATGGTGAAAGAAGCTAAATTTGGAATTTCTATTTTGGGGGAGGAGGGTACTTATAAAGATACTTTAATGAATTCTAATCTTTTTTTTAAAAGTATTGTTGATGCTCTCAGATTTTTTATTGAGAAAAAGCGTTTGATTGCAACTTTAAGGTCTTAAGGAACAAAAATCCGAAATATTCGTTAATCTTTTACTATTTAATTCGGAGGATAATAATGCGAAAAAAAATCGGAATTCTTTTTTCTCTCGTTCTTATAATTTTTACTTTTTATCTTAATGCAAATAGTGTCATAATAAAATTAAAGAAAACGGATTCTCCTCCTCGCATAGATGGGGTTTTGGATGATTCAGTATGGAAAAATGCTTTTAAAGCTGATGAATTTAAAACATTTGAACCTGATTATGGAAAAACTCCCCATAAAAGAACTGTTTTTTATATGACCTACGATTCTCATAATATATATTTTGCCATAAGAGCATACGATGATCCTGAGAAAATAAAAACATCTTTAAAAAAGAGGGACAATATTTATGATGATGATTGGGGTGGGGTTTTACTGGATACTTTCAATAATAATCAAAAAGCTTATGTGTTTATATTAAACCCTTCCGGAATTCAGGGAGATGGGACAATAGGATCTGATGGGAATTTGAATGAAACTCAGGACTTTGTCTGGTATGGGGCAGGAAAGATTGATGAAAAGGGATATACATTAGAGTTTAAAATACCTCTTAAGAGTTTGAGATTCCCTAAAGGCAAAAAAATTGTTATGAAAGTTGGTGCATTCAGAAATATTACAAGATTTTCCGAAAATAGCAGTTTCCCCCCCTTCTATCCTGATAGGGGTAGTCTTATAACACAGTCTGCACAGGTTGAACTCGAAGGATTAAAATATAAAAGAGTTTTTGAATTATTGCCTGCTGTTGTTCACAATAGCAATAGTGAAATTGAGGAGGGCGTTTTAAAGCCTAAGGAAAAGAGTACTGATTTTGGTATTACGACGAAATTAGGCATCACATCTGATATTACAATGGATGCAACATATAATCCTGACTTCAGTCAGGTTGAGGCGGATGCCGGTCAGATTGATATTAACTTAAGATATGAACTTTTTTACCCTGAAAAGAGACCCTTCTTTCAGGAAGGAAGCGAGTTTTTTGAATTTGCGGGAAATACTGAAAATGCCCCGTTGGTATCTGTTGTTCATACAAGAAGGATTATAAGCCCGATTTATGGAATAAAGTTAAATGGTAAATTGGGAAGAAAGGATACTTTTTTAGGATTGTTTACAAAGGATAATATTGAAAATGAAGAGGAAACTCTAAACCCCTATTTTTCAATTTTCAGATATATTCACTCTTTCAAGGATGACTCATACATTGGGGGCTTTATAACCTCTAAGGATGAGAGTGGATATTTTAATAGAGTTGTTGGCTCTGATGGAAGAGTAAGGTTAGGAAACTCTTCCATAGCGGAGTACCACTATTTTGGTTCTTTTACTAATGATAATGGGCAGAGCCAAGCTTCCTATGGTCATGCTTTAGGGCTTCGTTATAGGTACACCACCAGAAAATTTATACTTGATACAGGCTTTCAGGATTTGTCCGGTGATTTTAAAATTGACACCGGTTTTGTTTTTAGGAAGGGTCTCAGCCGTCTTGGCTTTTTGGCACTTTATCAAATTTACCCCAATTCAAGTTTTTTCAAAAAAATAGAGCCTTTTTATTGGAGTTATCACATATATGATAAAGAGTACAAAAAATTTGAGACTTTTAATTTATTTGTCTTAAGGTTTACCCTTCCTTCAAACACTCAGATAAGATTTGAAGGGAGCTTGGGAAATGAGGTGTTCCAAGGAGAGAAGTTTGATGAATCGGGTTTTGGTATTAGAGTAAACAGTCAGATTACAAAGAGAATATTCTTCTCTCTCTCTCTAAGGAGAAGTGGGAAAATTTTTTATGATCCAGAATCTCCTTATCAGGGCTATGGAAATAGTGCTTCCCTTTATCTTCAATTTCAACCATTTGATCAGCTTGAAAGTATATTCACTTTTGTGTATTCTGACTTTTACAAGAAAGCGACAGATGAAAAAATATATGATTACAGTATTTTAAGAAATAAAACCACTTTTCAGTTTAACAAATATTTCTTTTTCAGAGGAATTTTAGAATATAATAATTATTGGAAAAAATTAAATATGGATATTTTGGCATCTTTTACTTACATTCCGGGTACGGTCTTTTATGTAGGCTATGGTTCTATTTTCAGAAAGATAGAATGGAAGGATGATGAGTATATTGCAAGTGATAGATTTTTGGAGACAAAGAGAGGCTTTTTCTTTAAAGTTTCGTATCTTTATAGGTATTAATCAAGTTCGGAAAATATTTGCAGGCTTTCATTCCTGACAAACTCATAATCTTTTGAAAGGAAAAGCTCTTTTTTTCTCTTTTTTGATATCCCCTTTCCCTTTGAAAAATATCTTAAAAATGCTTTTAGTCTCGGAAGCAATTTTTCTTCGGGATAAAAATTTTCTATCAACCTGATAAATCTTTCAAGGATTATATAATTTTTTTCTCTTTCACCTGTTTCAAGCTCTTTGAAAAAAGAGGGGTTTATTACTATACCTCTTCCAAGCATTATACCGTCAACTTTTTTAAGCCTTTCTTTTGCGGTTTTAATATTAAAGATATCACCATTGCCTATAACAGGAAGATTTGTAAGTTCCTTTATTTTTTTAGAAAACTCCCACTTAGCCGGGACAGAATAACCATCCTTTTTTGTTCTGAAATGCACTATTATTCCATCTGCACCTTCACCATCTATTATTTTAATTGTTTCGGAAATATTCACTTTTTTAAAGCCAAGCCTTATTTTAACTGTAAAAGTTTTTTCCGTATTTTTCCTTATGCTTTTTACTATTTTTTTTAAATTCTCAGTATCTTCAAGTAAAAATGAACCTGCTCCCTTGTTTACAATTTTTTTAACAGGGCAACCTGCATTAAGGTCAATTCCGTCAAAGGAGGTATTATCATTTATGTATTTTACTGATTTTGCAAAACTCTCGGGATTATTTCCAAAAAGCTGAACAAACTTTGGAGTGGGAGAGGTAAAGCTCTCTAACATTTTAAGTGTTTGAGTGTTTTGTCTTATCAAACCTTCGGTTGAAATCATCTCTGTGAAAAGTGCTCCCACATAGCCAATACTATCAATCAGTTTTCTAAAAGGTAAATCCGTAAGTCCTGCCAAAGGAGAGGTAAAATATGGGTATTTTATTTTTAATTTTCCTATGTAAAGCAATCTTTTCACTTTAAAAGAGTGTTTTATTGAGTTTTAAAAGCACCTTCCCTAATAGAAGAGCTATCAAAAAACCGCTTATTATTCCTGAGAATATGCAATTTTTTATGATAATGGCATGGAGAAATGAAAAAATCATAAAGAAAATTAAGATAAAGCCTAATTTATCATTTTTCTCCTGAGAAAAGTAGAAAAAGGTAAAAATGGTGAAACAAAGTGGGAAAAATTCTTTAAGTCCATAATTAAAATTAATGAATGAATTGATTTTTGTCAAAAGAAAGTATAGAAGCAAAGAAGTTAAAATAAAAATTGCAAAAATTGAGGTTCTCTTTTTCCCATAAAGAACACCTAAAATAAAGAAAAAAACAGCTAAAAGTGAATATCTGCTTATTAATGTTGAAGAAGCGCTCTTTAAGTAAGGAGCAGAAGAGAGAAATTTCCCTATTACTTTACTTATGGCAAATTCCGATTGGAAACTAAAAAATTTTGTCGGAATGAAAAAAAGGAAAATAAGATATGCAATAAAAACTAAAAGTATTAATAAAAGCGCAACTCTCTTTTTTTTCATAGATCAAAGTAGAATGCAAACTCTGCAGGATTTGGGAAAAGACTCAGCTCTCTGAATTCTTTATGCCTCTCATTTATAAATTTATCAATCAGAGCCTTTTCAAATACATTGTCTCTTAAAAGGTATGAGTTGTCTTTTTTTAGGTTTTCAAGTACTTTAAAGGGATCAGCTTCTATCTCTTTGAATTTTTTCTTTGTGTGTTTATCAGCCGGTCCGTATCCTTTTTTTACAGGATCTATTTTGTTAAGAATTCCGTCAACTCCTGCCATCAACATTGCCGAAAGAGCTAAGTACGGATTGGCCGTCGCATCAGATGTCCTAAATTCAATTCTTGTTTCTTGAGGATTGTTTACATATCCGGGAATTCTAATTGCAGAATTTCTATTGCCAACTCCGAAGTTTATTCCCGTTGGAGCTTCAAAACCGGGCACAAGCCTTTTGTACGAGTTTATCGATGGATTTGTAATTGCAATTAAAGAGTTTATATGATAAAGGATTCCTCCGATATAATAGTGAGCTGTTTGATTCAAATTCCCGTATTCTCCCTCTTTGTAAAATGCATTTTTATTACTTTTCATTAAAAATTGATGAACATGCCAGCCATTACCCGCCTGGTTTTTCAGAGGTTTTGGCATAAAGGTAATTTTAAGCTCATTTTCAGCGGCAAGGTTTTTTAGAATGTATTTTATAATAATAGCATCGTCCGCTGCTTTTAAAAGGGTTTCAAATTTTGTCTCAATTTCCTGTTGTCCCCAGATACCAACTTCATGATGATGATATTTTACATCCACACCGAGAGATTCCATGATTGCTACTGCTTCATCCCTAAACCAGTAGTACAAATCTTCCGGAGGTGCTATATGATAAGATTTGAAATTTGACTCTTCAAGCGAATCTATTTCAATATAAGAATTTCCGTCTTCAGTACTGAATTGGGCGTTATTAAAGATAAAAAATTCGTATTCCGGTCCCCACAGAGAATAATCAGCTATTTTGTATTTTTTTAAAATTTTTTCCGCTTTCTCAGCTATGTACCTCGGGTCTCCTTCATATCGTGTCCTCTTTTTATCAGCATAATGAACAGTCGTAAGAAAGTTCAAGGTTTTTGCTTCCCTGAAGGGATCAATAAAATAATTATTTAAATCAGGAATAAGCACCATATCACTGCTCTCCGTTGGGGCAAAACCATAGGAAGAAGCGTCAAAGCCAACTCCGTTTTTCACTAATTCCTCTGAAAACATTTTTGAAGGAAGTGTCAAAAGGTGAATTCTTCCTCTGATGTCAACCGAAAGAAGAGCTATATTGGTTATCTCCTCTTCACTAATAATTTTCTTGACTTCTTCAAAATTATTCATAATTCATAACCTCCTCTTCTCCATTTAAAACTCTTAAAGCTCCTTCATTCAAAGCCTGAAGTTCATCCTCTCCGGCATAAATTTTTATTTCATTGGTTAGATGTGAAATTCTGTTTTTTATAAGATTAACAAAATATTCATTATGTGCCATTCCCCCTGTGAATATTATTGCATCCACTTTTCCTTTTAGTACAGTTGACATAGCTCCTATTTCTTTTGCTATTTGATATGCCATAGCTTCAACTACCTCTTTTGCCTTCTCGTCTCCACTGTTTACCATTTCCATTACTTTTGAAAAATCTTTTGTCCCGAGATACGAGTAAACTCCCCCTTGTCTGAAAAGCATGTTTATCACATCTTTTAAGGTGTACTTTCCGCTGAAACATAGTTTTGCTAATTTTACGCAGGGAACCGAACCTGACCTTTCAGGAGAAAAGGCTCCCTCTTCCATTGAATTTGTTACATCTATCATCTGTCCCTCAGTATGGGCTGACACAGAAATTCCGCTTCCAAGGTGGGCAACTATTAAGTTGAGTTTATTATAATTTTTACCAATTTCCTTTGCATATCTTTTTGCAACAGCCTTTGTATTTAGAGCGTGAGATAGGGATTCTCTTTCAAGACCTTTAAGTCCTGAATAATATGCTAACTTTCCATACTCATCAACGGATACCGGATCTACTATAAAAGCGGGGATATTTAATTCTGCGGTTATTTCATAAGCGATTAATGCTCCCAAGTTTGAGGCATGTTCTCCCCTTTTTGCCTCTTCCAGATCTTTAAGCATTTTTTCATTTACTCTGTATGTACCGCTTTTTAAAGGCTTCAAAAGCCCCCCTCTTCCGACAACAGAAGATAGCTTTTTTATATCAAAGTTTTTCTCTTTTATGAAATTGAGAATAACATTTTTTCTGAAATTCTTTTGTGATGCAATTGAATCAAATCTGGAAATTTCTTCATCGTTATGTCTTAAAGTTTCTTTGAATAAAAGCTTTTCATTTTCAAAGATAGCTGTTTTTGTAGAAGTTGAACCCGGGTTTATGATGAGATTGTAAAATATTGCCATAGCCACCTCCTAAAGGGATAAATTATATTATAGATAAAAGAGTTTAACAAGTATTTCTTTAAGCTGGCGCTTTTTTAATTTGAAATAAGAAAAAATTATGGTATAATATCCGACTTTCAAAGGAGGAATTTGAAATGGCTAATTATAAGAATGCGGAAAAAGCTTTAAGACAATCTCAGAGAAGAAGAATGTATAATAAGAGAAATATCTCAATGATGAGAACCTATATAAAAAAATTAAGAAAGAAAATAGAAGAGAGAGTTGCTGAGGAAGAGCTAAAAGATATGCTGAGAAAAACTGTTGCTATAATAGATAGAACAGTGAAAAAAGGTGTTATTAAGGAAAATACAGGAAACAGATATAAATCAAGACTAAGTATTCAGGTTAACAGAGCTATTTCAGAGACTAAAAAATAATTAATCTCGGTTAGTGGAGGGGAGAAAGTATACCTATTGGGGCTTTTTGTTTTTTGTGTTCATCTATATAATTGTTCTTGTTTCAATTTTATTTGAAATAAAATCTTTTTATGTGATTTTAACTTTTTCTATCCCTTTAATCTTTTATGCTTTTCTTTTCAAATCCAAAAAGAATGCAGGCTTTTTTATACTTTTGGTTATTTTTATTGGCATAGGGTTTTATTTTTATGTGAAAAGTGAAAAACAATCGTATGAAAGGGCTAAAAGTGGCTATGAAAGAATCCTTAGACTTGGTAAGTACAGAGAGATAGAGGGTACGATTGTTTCGGATCCGGAAAAGTATAAATATAACAGGGTCAGATTTGAGTTAAAAAATTCAGATAAAAGATATCCCGAAATAAAAGGTTATATTTTAAATGTTTATGTGAATACCAAAAAATTTCCCCATTTTTACAGAGGAGAGAGGGTAAGGTTATATGGGAAACTGTATCCTCTCTCTGATTATTCAAACTTTCATAAGAATTTTCTAAATTATTATAATTTTTCAAAAAAGATTATTGGGAGTATATATGTAAAAAGCGATGGTTTAATAGAAAGAGAGAGAGTTAATAATCCTGTTTTTTATTATCTTTCCAAATATAAATTAATGTTTTCGAAATTTGTTTCAGGTGTTAAAGTGGATGAAAGTAAAAATCTTTCAATAATTAAGGCTATTACCATAGGAGAGAGAAAATCTATTCCTGAGGATTTAAAATTTTTATGGAAAGAGGCGGGTATTTATCATCTTCTTGCAATCTCAGGAGCGCACATTGGGATAATAAGTTTTCTCTTATTTTATTTTTTCCATTTTGTCGGTATTTCCGAAAGAAATATTTATAAAATTCAAATAATCCTGATTTTTATTTTTATGCTTTTTATTGGGAATAATCCTCCGGTTGTAAGAGCCTCTTTTATGATTTTACTTTTTTTTATAGGAAAACTTTTATGGAGGGATACTGATCTTCTTCACATTGTATCTATTTCGGGTATTGTTTATCTTGTTTTTTCTCCTCTTTCGGTTGTTAATATTGGATTTATCCTTACTTATTTTATTACTATTTCACTAATTCTTACTCTTAGAAAAATGAAAGGAATTTTTGATGTTTCAACCAAGGTAGAGCAGTCTTTTTACATCATTCTTCTTGCATTTTTAGTCTCTTTACCTCTAAACCTGTATTTTTTCAATTATGTTTCTTTTGGCTCCATAATTTTAAACTTTTTATCAATGATTATAATTCCTGCTACTCTCTTCTTTTCAATAAACTCACTTTTGTTATTTGGGATTATTCCTTCTGTTGGAGGATTTTTGATTGAGATCTCATATTATCTCGTATTGGTTCTAAATTATTTAAGTGAAAAAATAGGAAAACCTCTTTCATTGAGAAGCCTGACACCTCCTTTTTGGTTGGTTTGCTTATATATAATTCTATTTTTTCTTCTGTTTTTTGCTAAGAAAAAGAGGGGAATAATAGCTTTGTTATGGTTTCTCTCCTTTTTTTCTTTAACTTTTTATCCTGAGAAAAGTATTAAAAAACCTGCTGTTTATTTTCTTGATGTTGGAGAGGGAGATGCCTCTTATGTGGAGATACCATTAAATTATAAGGTGTTAGTTGATTGTGGAGGGAGCTATAAGAAAGATAATTTCATAGGAGAATATATTGTTTCTTCTTTTTTGTTTAAAAGTAGAGTTAGAACGATTGATGCGATATTTATCTCCCATTTTCACCCTGATCACTATTATGGTTGTTTGAGGGTTATTAAAAATTTTAAGGTAAAGAAGTTGTACTATTATAATACTGTTGAAGGGAAAAATCTTAATGAACTCATTGATATGGCAAAAGAGGAAGGTGTGAAGATTGTGAAATTGAACTATGGGGATAAAATTAGGATAGGAGAGGCTGACTTTAGGGTGATTCATCCTAAAAAAGAAATAATCAAAAGAATAACTAATAATGATTCAATAGTTTTGAAGCTTAAATTAAAAAATTATAAGATACTTTATACAGGGGATATAGAAAAGGAAGCTGAGAAAGAAATTGTTGAGCGGGAGAAAAACTTAAATTCTTATGTTTTAAAAATTGCTCACCATGGAAGCAGGACATCTTCCACCATTAAATTTTTAAAAGCAGTTTCTCCTCGAATTGCTGTTATTTCGGTGGGAAGGGGAAACAGATATAATTTCCCTTCAAAATTCACTTTGGAAAAGTTGAAAGGAATGGGGGTAATTGTTTTGAGAACAGATAAAGATGGAGCAATAAAGCTTCTATTGTTAAAAGATAAACTTAGAACAATTATATCCAGAAGATAAACTTAAAAATCTTAAAAACCTATTGACATTTGATTTTAATTCTGGTATATTAAAACACGAGGTTTAAAGATGCCGATATATGAATATAAATGCAGTGAATGTGGGTATGAGTTTGAGGAGATTCAGAAGTTTAGTGATCTTCCGATAGCAGTTTGCCCCAAATGTGGAGGTAAAGTTTATAAAAAAATAAGTGCGCCTGCATTCAAATTTAAGGGTTCTGGATGGTATGTAACGGATTATTCAAAGAAAATCTATAAAGAGGCATCTGAGAAAAAAGAGGATAAAAAAGAACTTAAAAAAGAAAAAAATAAAACAAAATCCGGAGAAACAAGGGCTGTTTCTTCGGCTAACACTTGACCCCTTACCCCCCTTGATCAAATAAATAGCCCACTTCAAACGGCCCCCTGGAAACAGGGGGCTCCCGCCTTTTATAAGGAAATTTTAGGAGATTAAAGTTGTTTTTCTCCCCTCTTTTATACTCCTGAAAGGATAATTTTTGAAAAGTCTTGATGTTATTGCTTTCATACTATATGTAGTATGATCTTAAAAAAAAATACAAAATATTGTATTTTTTCCCTTGACATTCTCCTGTTTTTTTTTTATATTATTAAATCACAAGGAGGAAAAAATGGATTTTAACGAAAGAATGATTCAAAAGAGAGATGGTCGCTATGCAGCGTTTGATGAAACAAAAATTTTTAATGCACTTTATAAGGCGTTTAGGGCGGTAGGGAAAAAGGATGAAAATGTAGTCCTTTATATTTCAAAGGAGGTTGTTAAAAGGTTAGAGGACAGATTCTTTAATTATGGGATAGTTCCCAATGTTGAAGAAATTCAGGATATTGTCGAGAGTGTCTTGATTGAAAAGAATGAGGCTTCCGTTGCAAAAGCTTACATTCTTTATAGGGAAAAAAGATCAGAGCTCAGGGACATAAGGCAGAATTTTCTTGATGGTATTAAAGTAATTGATGAATATTTAAGTATGCGGGATTGGAGAGTTAAGGAAAACTCCAACATGTCTTACTCTCTTCAAGGACTTAATCTTCACATTTCTTCCACCCTTGTTGCCAAGTACTGGTTGAGAAAGCTTTATCCCCTTGAGGTAAGAATGGCGCATCAGGAAGGAGATTTCCATATTCACGATCTTGGTATACTCGGACCTTATTGTGTGGGATGGGATCTTGAAGATCTTTTGAAAGTGGGTTTTACCGGAGCAAGAGGTAAGGTAGAGTCAAAACCAGCTAAACACTTCAGAACAGCTCTTGGTCAAATAGTTAACTTTTTTTACACTCTTCAGGGAGAAGCAGCCGGAGCTCAGGCTTTTTCAAATTTTGACACACTTTTGGCTCCGTTTATAAGGTATGATGGATTGTCATATAAAGATGTTAAGCAGGCGATGCAGGAATTTGTCTTTAATGTAAATGTTCCCACAAGAGCTGGATTTCAGACTCCGTTTACAAACATAACAATGGATCTTGTTCCTCCTTCAACTTTGAAGGACAAAGCTGTTGTGATAGGGGGAAAGGAGATGCCCGAAACTTACGGAGAGTTTCAGGAAGAGATGGATATGATAAATTCCGCATTTGCAGAGGTTATGATGGAAGGAGATGCCAAAGGCAGAATTTTTACATTCCCTATTCCTACTTATAATATCTCAAAGGATTTTGAGTGGGAAAATGATAACTTAAGACCGCTGTGGGAAATGACTGCTAAATACGGAATTCCATATTTTGCAAATTTTGTGAATTCTGACATGAATCCTGAGGATGCAAGATCAATGTGTTGCAGACTAAGACTTGATAACAGAGAGCTCTGGAAAAGAGGAGGTGGACTTTTCGGAGCAAATCCTCTTACAGGTTCAATTGGAGTTGTTACCATAAATCTTCCGAGAATCGGTTATCTTGCAAATAATGAAAGTGAGTTCTTCAACATGCTTGAAAGAATGATGGAGCTTGCAGTTGAGGCACTTGAAATAAAGAGAAAGAATGTTGAAAGATTTACCGAAGCAGGACTTTATCCATATACAAGATTTTATTTAAGAGAAATTAAGGAAACTCATGGTAAATACTGGAATTTCCATTTTTCTACCATCGGACTTGTGGGTATGAATGAAGCAATGCTTAATTTTATGGGAAAACCGATTACTGATCCTGAGGCAAAATCCTTTTCTTTAAAAGTTTTAGATTATATGAGAGAGAGGATTCAGGATATACAGGAGGCAACAGGTAATATGTATAACCTTGAAGCTACTCCGGCAGAAAGTACAACATACAGACTTGCGAAATTGGATAAGGAAAAATATCCTGATATTATCACAGCAGGTACGAGTGAGCCTTATTATACTAACTCAGTACATCCTCCTGTTGATGCTTATGATGATGCTTTTGAAATCTTGGAGCATCAGGATGATTTGCAGATTAAATTCACAGGTGGAACTGTTGTGCATCTTTTCTTTGGGGAAAATATAAAGGATTGGAAAGTTGTAAGGAAGCTCACAAAGAGAATTACCTCTAAGTACAGACTTCCATATTTCTCATTTACTCCTACTTTCTCAATATCTCCTGTTTCAGGGTACCTGCCGGGTAAACATGATTTTGATCCGAATGTAAGGAGTAAAGAGGATATAGAGAAGTTCGGAGTTGAAGTTGAACTTACGGAAGAGGAGCTTAAAAATCTTCCGGAAGGTTCATACATAATAGTGGAGGAAGAAGAAGATAAGGATAAAGATAAAAAAGATGAAGATAAAAAAGTTACGCTTAATCTTAAGTTAAATTAAAATTTAATAAGGAGGAATAAGATGGAAAGAATCGAGGAAACAAAAGAGGTTAAAACAACGACCTCTAAGAAAAAGATTAAAGTTAAAGTAGTACCTACAGAAATTTATTCAAGGGTAGTGGGGTATTACAGACCTGTTCAGAATTGGAACAAAGGGAAAGCGGAAGAGTTCAAACACAGAGCAATTATAGATCCTGATCATCCTACTAAAAAGAGAATAGAAATTTAATTAAATATTGAAAAACTTTAATCCGCGGGAAAAGGTGATCCTTTTCCCGCTCTCTCTATTTTAAGAGGAAAAATGTTAATAAAGGGCTTCTTAGGAACAAGCTTAATAGACTTTCCTGGAAGAATTTCTTCAATAGTCTTTACAGGAGGATGCAATTTCAGGTGTCCTTTTTGCCATAATGCGGATTTGGTTCTGGATTATAAAAACCTTCCTACTTTAACGGAGGATGAAGTTCTTGAAAAAATAAAAAAAAGAAAGGGTTTTATTGATGGAGTTGAAATTACGGGAGGAGAACCACTTCTTTACAATGATACACTTGATTTTATAAAAGAGGTGAGAGAGCTTGGTTATCAGGTAAAGCTTGATACAAATGGATACTTTCCAGATAAACTTGAGGAAATCCTTGATTCGGGAATGGTTGATTTTGTTGCAATGGATATTAAATCCTCCCCTGAAAAGTACAGCTATGCCTGTGGTATTGAAATCGATTTAAAGAAGATAGAAAATTCTATTTCCCTGATAATGAGTAAAGCAAAGGAGTATGAGTTCAGAACCACTGTGGCTCCTAAAATTGTGGAGGAAGAGGATATTATTCCGATGGTAAAAATGATTGAAGGAGCTGAGATGTACGCTCTTCAGGAGTTCAGGCCTGTTAAAACAATAGATCCCGCATTTATGGAGATAGCTCCATATCCGAAAGAGGTTTTATTTCATTTTGCGGAAATTGCAAAGCCATATGTAAAAAAGATAGAAGTCAGAACAGAGGGATAGCTTTAGCTAAAAGCAACATCTAAAATCATCATAACAACAAAGCCTATCATAAGGCTCATTGTAGCTAGATCAGTGTTATCTCCTCTTTGAGATTCAGGGATTACTTCCTCAACAACAACATAAATCATAGCTCCTGCTGCAAAACTGAGAGCGTAAGGTAGGATTTTTTGAAAAGTTGTTACAAAAAAAAATCCCAGAATAGCTGTGATTGGTTCCACAGCTCCCGAAAGCATTCCGTAAAAAAAACTTTTCAATTTTTTTATTCCGCCCGCTCTCAATGGTAGTGAAACCACACTACCCTCGGGGAAATTCTGTATTCCTATTCCCAGGGCAAGAGAAAAAGCTCCTGTTAAAGCCGCAAGGGAGCTGTTTTTAACAAGTGCTCCGAAAGCAACTCCCACTGCGAGTCCTTCAGGTATATTGTGTAAAGTGACAGCCAAAAGTAAAAGAGTGTTAGTCTTTAAGTTTGTGGGAATTCCCTCGATCTCTTTTTCATCCGCGCCCCAATGCTGATGAGGAATTACCGCGTCCATTACCCTCAAAAAAATACCACCTAAGAGAAAACCGATTGTAGGTGGAACCCATTTAGGTAAGCCTAAATTTTCTGACATTTCCAGAGATGGAGAAAGAAGAGACCAAAAACTTGCGGCTATCATAATTCCGGCGGCAAAACCGAGCATTGTTTCCAGAATTTTTTTATTTGTCTTTTTGACAAAAAACACAAGGGATGCTCCTGCTGTGGTCATTATCCAGATAAAAAGAGCTGCGTAAAAGGTGTTCAAAAGAGGAGTATTATTCTTAAGATGATCTAAAAAGTCACTTATAAGCAATTAATAACCTCACATATTTTTTATAGAAAAAAGTTTCTCTGAAACTTTTAAATCCAAAATTTTCGAGTATCTTTTTCCAATCTCTTCTTATAAAATCTTCTGCAAGTGGGCATTCAAGGTTTTTTATTGCATACCTTGCGATAAAGAATGCTTTGTCAGGGTCAAATTCATTGTAATCCAATATTGCAAATTTTCCTCCATCTTTCAAGGCATTATAAGCGTTTTTAACTATTATTTCTCTTTTCTCCTGAATAAATCCATGCAAAACAAATGAAATGAAAACAGTATCAAACTCTTTTTCAAACTCAAGAGGCTCATCAATCCTTTTATTTAATAAATTTACATTAGGGTAATTGCAATTTTTTCTAAACTTTTCCGACATCTCCTCTCCGATTTCAATTCCTGTTATTTTTCCCTCTTTACCAATATATTTCAGCATTAGGCAGTCATTTCTCCCTGTTCCAGCCCCAAAATCCAGAACTGATTCTCCTTTTTTTAAACCGATGCTTTTAATAGCTTTTCTTATAAAAAATGGATATGTCCCAAGTGTTATTATATTCATCAACAAATCATAGTGTTTTGCTTCAAAGCCTGTAACTTCTACCTTTGATTGATCCTGTGTTAACTTTTTTTCCATAAAGAAACTCCTTATACCGAATTAACTATTCTATTGGTTTTTTTGATTTTTTTCAACAGCCTCTTTATATTCTTTAAGTAGTGTGTTTATGAGTTCTTTTACACTTATTATCTTGTCAACCCTATAAGCATTGGCTCCAGCAAAGGCGAATCCGTAATTGAACTTTCCTTTTTTAGCATTTGTTAATGCCAAAGAAATGCAGTAAGGAGAGCTTTTATAATCACAATGGCTCAAGCATTGCCAAGGACAGGAAAAAGGTGTTTTCATTCCCTTTTCAACAGCTTCTAAAAATTCATTTTTTATTGCTCTTCCGGGAAGACCTACCGGACTTTTTATTATTATTATATTTTCTTTTTTTGCCTTTACATAAGCTAATTTAAAAGCCTCTGATGCATCGCATTCATGGGTTGCTACAAATCTTGTTGCCATTTGGACACCGTCTGCTCCCATCCTGATAAATTTATAAATATCCTCTCCCGTATATATCCCTCCTGCGACAACAATAGGAATTTTTTTACTATACTTATCTTCAAAAACCTTTACATTTTCTATAACTTCGGGAAGTAGATTTTCAAGAGAGTATTTAGGATCTTCTATTTGTTCTAATTTAAAACCAAGATGTCCTCCTGCAAGAGGTCCCTCTAACACAACTGCATCGGGAATTCTTTCGTAATGTCTTTCCCAGTGTCTGAAAATTACTTTAACAGCCCTGCCTGAGGAAACAATCGGAATAGTTTTTGTATTTTCACTTTCTGTTAACTCTTTTGGCATCTTTAAAGGTAAGCCAGCTCCTAAAAAGACAAAATCAGCCCCCTCCTCAACCGAGACTTTTATTAAATCACTGTAATCAGTAAGGGCCATGAGAATATTTACTCCTATTAAACCATTTGTCTTCTCTTTTGCTTTTCTAATCTCTTTTCTTAAAGCACGGTTATTTGCTTCACTGTAATTTTTCCCGAAATCAGGTTCCATCATTCCAATTCCTGCCGCACCTATTACTCCTATCCCTCCTTCATTTGCAACGGCTGAGGATAATCTTGAAAGAGAAATCCCAACACTCATTCCTCCCTGAATAATAGGGATTTTTGCAATTTTTTCTCCGATTTTTAATTGAGGTATAAAACTCATAGGAAACCTTCCAAAAAAATTTATTTTTTTATACCACAAAAATGGAGAAAAGTAAAAAAGAATTTAAAATCAATAAAATGATTTTTTAATTACAGCTCACCTTTGCCTTTTCTTTCCTCTTTTAATTTAAATTTTTTTGGATGCTTTCTTATCTCTTCTTTGAGCCATGATTCTGGATAACCCACAGAGTGCGGTCTTCCCTTCTCGTCCTGAATATATCCATCATTATATTTTGTAATAAGCTTATCAGCAAGATTCCACCACTTTTTTATACCGGATTCTGCATTTTCAACACAATACCTTGTAAGGTACTTTTTCATAAGCTCCTTTTTCCCATTTTTTAAAAGTTCCATAGCTGTTTTTTCAATGTAGGGTTGAAGCTCAAATTCAGTATCCTCTATCTCTTTTTGAACTTTTTGAATATCCTTTATCATATAACTCCATCTGAGGTTTGCATAATTTGCCACAAAATTGAATGCCCACCAAGCGGAGTCTTTTGTAAATCTTCTTAATGTCCCCACAGTATAGCTTTTAGGGAGCTCTGTGATTGACGTGTAAAATGGAGCAAAAAAGTTTGTGTAAGGGTTGTCTGGTCCATACCAATAAACTCCGCCTATTTCATCCGGGATATAATCTCTTGATTGAGAGATGAACACGAAAGCCGCTTGCTGAGTGGAAATAGGCCTTTCCCATGAGTATAATTTTCCGTTAACCTTCCATTTCATCGGTCTCCATCTATCAGGAGCTCCGAAAGGGCCGGCTGTTAAATCTTTTGTCATATCGAATTGGGTTCCTTCATAATGATCTCTATGTAAAGAGATAAGGTCTCTTACCCCGAGTTTTTTATCAGGTTTTATATATAATGGATAAGGTTTTGCCCCTTTTATAGAAGAGCTATAATCAGAAGAAAAGTTTTGCGATGGAGCAGAACGTCTGAAAATGCTCCATACCCTTCTTAAAGAGTATCTTACTTGTTCTTCTGTTGGAGGGTTATACACTTTTGAAAAATTAAAAGGACCGTCTTTCTTAGGATTATAATAACCTTTTTTTATTGCAAAAGAAATTACATTTTTTGAATGCAAAACTTCTGTTTTATATCTACTAAAAACTCCGATTCTTGCCATATTTGCATGAGCGCTTATATATCCGTCAGGAATTTTAACAGCTACCCATACAGCACCTTTTCCCCCCTTACCGGTTCCAATCATCTCCATAACCCAAACCTCTTTTTTATCTGAAATTGAAAAACTTTCTCCCGGTCCACTATAACCATATTTTTCAGCAAGATCAGTCATAACTTTTATAGCTTCTCTTGCTGTTTTGGCTCGCTGTAAAGCTACAATCATCAATCTGAAATAATGGAACGCTCCATCTTTATTATAAAGCTCTTTTCTTCCTCCGAATGTTGTCTCTCCTATTGCAAGTTGATGTTCATTCATTAATCCTACTACTTTATATGTATGTGATACCTGCGGAATTTTTATTTTGACTCCGGTCCAATTCCCTACTTCCATCATCTCTCCCACCTTGTGGTCAGCCGCAGCAATTAACCTAAGATGAGATAGAAATTCACCATCACAAGAATATGTAATCATGTTAGAGCCATCTACTGAGGCTCCTTTAGTAACAAGAATTGATGTGCAGGGGAAAAGATAATTCACGGCAAAAAATAAAGTTGTAATGATTAAGAAAGTTTTTATTCTTTTTTTCATTTTTACCTCCTGATATATATCTTTTACGAAAATAATTGTTTTTAGTTATGATTTTTTTGAAGTTCTTTTTTAGTTTTTTTTAGTTTCTCAAAAAAATAATTTTTAAGGTCATTGTTTACATTTTTACATGCTTTTACAACTTTTTCTGCCCATTCCAGATATTCTTCTTTTCTTTCATAAGACCAGCCTATTGGTGGGGAGGATGTGATATCTTCTATATTTGCTATTTTATCTGCGATTCTAATTATCGTAGCTTCTCTACTTAGAAAAGGAGCTTTTTTAATTTGAAGTTTCTTTCTCTTCTGCTTTTCAAAATTTATATTATCAGTAAGTTCCTTTACTATTGATGCAATATTATTTCCAAACTCCTTTTCTATCTCTTCCTCCGATGTTTCCGTGTCTTCTATGACATCATGTAAAATTGCCGAGGAAATAATTATCGGATCATCTATTTTACCTATCTCCGAAATAATAAAAGCTACCTTTATTGGATGGTTTATATAAGGAAGATGCTCATCCCCCTTTCTTCTCTGATATTTGTGTTTAAATGCTGCGAAATTAAGTGCTTTAAGTATTAGATTTATTCCTCTCATTTTAATAAATTTATAATATTGGAAGCTAAAAATCAACAAAAGAAAACACTTCTGTCCTGAAAAATATTAGAGATTGAAGCACCTCCATGTGAAGATGTAAAATATACAATCATTTTAAAAAATCCCACACAGGAGGTGCCTCAAT
>Ga0190334_1000363_pt1 | contig 23850 bp, 15 predicted proteins | sample 48720478_MG_FD_161270 | JGI IMG/M metagenome (GOLD analysis project Ga0190334, IMG submission 161270) | Hydrothermal vent sediment bacterial communities from Southern Trench, Guaymas Basin, Mexico - 4872-04-7-8_MG | ecosystem: Environmental > Aquatic > Marine > Hydrothermal vents > Sediment ... | reverse complement strand
GCTAAAAAAGAATTTCAACCCTTCCCACCAGTTTCTCTCTAAGGTATCATTATGCCATTCATTTAGAAGATTTTGCTGGCAATACTGCTCCCCAGCTTGCTCATAAATTTTTAAGTTCATGATAGATTTCCTCCTCATTTTGCATTACTAAACAGTAGGGACCGCATAAGCTCTTCGGTAACTGCGTGGGAAAGGTACGCGCGAAGGAGAGCGCGAAAGAGCTTGTTATGGGCTCCGTGGCCGAGCTTAAGATGCACCAGCTCATGTACGATAACCTCTCGGCGAAAGGCAGTCGGCTGCACGAACAGGTCAGCGTTCAGTGTGAGTCGTCCGCGGGTTGAGATGCTGGCCCACTTGCGCTTCATTGGACGAATGTGAATTTCTTGGATTCGGTCGTTCACGCCAATACGGCTGGCCCATGCACGAGCTTCAGTCACAAGGATGTCCCGAGCTACAGCCTCCTGCATGAGCTCCTCAGGAAGTTCTGGAATCTTCTCTCTCGGATTCTTCATTGTGCAACTCTTCTGAGCAGGGTTAGCATCTCGTCGGCCCAAGCAACCACGTCCTTGACACCGGAGGCGATCAATTCCCGATAAAGCTGCTTTCGCAGCTCTCGCTCATGGGCTTCGATCAAAGCCCAATGGGGAAACTCTTTGAAAGCGGGCTCCACAGAGGCGGCCAGGCGTTCAGCCTGTTCCACCTCGAACCCCTTTTGCACCCGCAACCACCAGGCCACAGCAAAGGCTTCGGGAGAAAGTTTGCTTTTTTGGCGTTGCTCTTGGGCGTCCTTCAAATCGCGAACCAGCTCGGACAGTTCTTGCAAAGCCTGCTGACTATTGAGCTGCCTTTCCTCGAAAGCACGGCGGATAGCCTCGGCGCGCTCACCGATAGGGATCAGATGGGGCTGTTCTTTGCCCTTGTCTTTTACCAGGCGATGAAGTTCCCGGAGCAAGTTGAACACCTTGACCGTGTCGGGTTTTTCCTCCTTTACCAGCGCCAAAAGCGCCCCCACGCCGATTTCATAGGTCTCCTTCGGCTCTTGCACCGTATCGGCGGCCGTGTGTTTCTGCACGATCTCAGCGGTCTTGCGCAAGAACGATTTGTCCACCGGAATGTGCGGTTCGTAGGCACTACGTAGCAGCCGATACATCTCCACAAGCGACTGGTAATCTTCGAGGAAGGGTCGCAGGAATGAATCAGGCGATAAAATCTCGTACACCTCCTCCAGCTCGCGAAAGTACGCATAGAATGCCTCCCGGCTCTCCTTGTCCCGGAAGTGTTCCAGAACCGCCTCTGCCGCCTTGTCCACGTTCTTGCCTGAGGCCAACGGAAGAAAGTCGCGCCTTCCATGCTCCATAAGGGCCGCAAAGTGATCTTTGAGCACATCTAGCCCCTCGACCACGCCTTCCACGTCCTTCGAGTCAAAAGCAAGCGCACGCTCCAAGTTATCGAAGATCCCCACGAAATCTACGATAAGGCCGTTGGTCTTGCGGCGCCCTGCCTCGTCCTCGTAAGGTCGATTGACACGGGCGATGGCCTGAAGCAGCACATGGTCCCGCATTGGTTTATCCAGGTACATACAATACAGGATCGGCGCATCGTAGCCGGTGAGCAGCTTTTCGGTGACGATGAGGATTTGAGGCTGGACGTCCGGCTTGCGGAATGCCTTGCGCACCTCTTTCTCTGCACTGTCACTTAGATAGTAACGTCTCAGTCTGGGTTGATTGTTATGACCCCGGCTGATCACTACTTGGCTCATTTCCACAGGTAGATAACGATCCAGAGCCTCCTTGTATAAGCAACACGCTTCTCTGTCCACCGCCACCAGAAAGCCCTTATAGCCCATGGGGGCCACGAAAGTCTGAAAGTGCTCAGCTATAAAACTGGCGACCATATCCACACGATGTTGATTTTTCAGCATGTTTTTTAACGTCACAGCCCGGTCCAAAACGCGGTTCAGCTCTTCTACATCGGCCACTCCTTCCAGCTCAGCCACCGTCCAGAATTCCTTTTCCATGGCCTCTCGATCCACCACTAACTCGTTGGGTGCCATCTGGTAATGCAGAGGAATAGTGGTGCCGTCCCTGAGGGAGTGGCGAATAGAGTACTTATCCAGATAACCGCTGGGATCGTCGCTGCCGAAGACCTTGAAGGTACCTTTACCATGGGTGCTGCGGTCAATGGGCGTGCCGGTGAAGCCAACAAAAGTGGCATTGGGCAACGCCCCCATCATGTAGTTACCGAGGTCACCTCCCGTGCTCCGGTGGGCCTCGTCCACCAGCACGAAGATGTTGCTCCGCGTGTTCAAGCCAGCATCCGCGTCGTCGAACTTGTGGATCATTGAAATGATCAAGCCTCGGGTATCGTTCCGCAGCAGTTGGCGGAGGTCGCGCTTGCTCTTGGCCACGTAGACGCGTCCGAATCCCACTGCCTCCAGGTTCCTGAAGAGCTGCTGCTGCAGCTCGTTGCGGTCCACGATCATCAGCACCGTAGGATTCTCAAATCGCGTGTCTTCCAAGAGCCGCTTGGCCACGGTGATCATGGTGTAAGTCTTGCCGGAGCCCTGGGTATGCCACACGAGACCCCGCCGTTTCTCCGGATCTCGCGAACGGGCGATCACCTTCTCCACCGCCCGCATCTGGTGAGGCCGCAGTACGGCCTTGGTCAGCTCACCGTCCTTGCGCACGAAGAGGATGTAGTCGGTGAGCACTCGGAGTACGCGGCGCGGTGCGATAGACGTTTTGACCAGGGTTTCGAAATCCCCTGCCTGTTCGTCCCGCCAGTTGAACAGCGCTTTGCGGGAGAGATTCCAAGTGGGGCCGTAGAAGAATTTCACCAGGTGCGTGAGGGCAAAGAGCTGCGCCTCGGCCATCAGCTCGGGGCCCTGCTCGTGGTACCGGCGGATCTGGTCGAAGGCCTCGGCAATCCCTTCCGGCCGCGTGGCAGCTTTGGTTTCCACCACGATAACTGGAATCCCATTGATCAAAAGGACCACATCGGCGCGAATGGCTGTCCGACCGCTGACGAAGCTGAATTCGTCGGTGACGTGGAAGGTGTTCGCCTCGGGATGATCGGCATCCAGCAGGCGCACATTGTGCTCGCGGCGCTCGGCTTCCACAAACACGGTTTTCAATCCCTTGAGATACTCCCAGACCTCCAGGTTTCCCTCGATATTTGGCCGCACGCGCACCACTCGGCTAGCAACCTCTTCCGCTTTCGTCACCGAATCCACCACGCCCGGGTTCAAGCGCTGGAGCTGCTCAATAAGCACCCTCCGAAGCACAGGACTATCTTTCCCGCCGCGCAGCCTCCGTGCTTCCTCCGGCGGAAGATAAGTCCAGCCCGCTTCTTCGGTGTAACGGATGAAGGGGTTTTGCACCGCTCGGCGTTCGCTACCGATGCTCATGACGTTTCCTCCGATTCCTTTTTAAACTGCGTCACGAACTCCGCAAGCAGCCTCCGCCTGGCGGTCATGAGGTCGTGCAGCAGCGTCTGGAACAACGCCTCCAGCGCCGCCTTTCGTTGCTCCTCCGCCTCAATTTTGCGGTTGAGTATTTGAAGGATGCGGGCGATTTCATGCTGTTCGGGTAAAGGAGGGAGAGGGATTGACAATCCTTTGAGTTTCGTCGCATTAATATTCGATTGGCTAACCCCTCTTGAAGCTAGATACTTAAGGCATTGTTGTGACTTTTCCCAATTCATGTAAAAATTAAGAAACTCCGGGATTATAAATTGGGTATTCGGCTTAAGTCGAATAAGGTACGAGGCGAAGACAAAGGTGCCATCCAAATCAAACAGAGCAGTTTTGCCCACTAGATCATGGCTGTTTGTTCTATTGAAAAGAATGTCTCCCTTTTGCAAACAAAACTTTCCAGTTTCTCTTTCATCTAAATCCAAGTACTGTAAGTCACTGGTAACGATCTTGCCATCTACAAGATTATTCATGCGCAAGATGGGTACTTTGCCTTGCCGTACACCGCGGCGTGAAATGCCGTATTGCGTTTGCTTCACCACCTCCCCCAACCGCACCACTTGCCAATGCGCTGGGATCGATCCTATCTCGGTTTCCTGGAATATCACACCGTCGATGGCGTCCATAGGCACAGGCCCGTAGGTTAAAAGATACTGCATCAGGCTCTTTCTCAGCTCGCGCAGGGCAGCGATCACGCCTTCGGTGGCTTCCTTGGCCCGCTGGACCGCGCGTAGCACATGGGCAATCGCCCGCTGTTCGGGGAGAGGTGGGAGGGGAATCTCGATTTGCCAAAAGTCCCTCTTTCGAATTGAACGTCTGCGATTCACTGCCCCTGCTGCAAACTTGTTATAGGCTGCAATTGCCGGGGGGGTTCTCAGCCAAGAATCAAGGTAAAAAGAATCTGCAACTGCTTCCTTTGTCTTTAGAACAGGATACACCGGACTAACTAATCCTGCCTCATATTTTTCTAAAATGTGGATGGCCCCTTCCCAAATAACATAAGGGTTATAAACAATCTGACCACGTCGAACAACTTTGTAATTGCTAACATCATCTGTCGCGATTCGCTTCTTAAAACGGTCAGTTTGTAGAATGAGTCCCCAGTTCTTTGTGAGAGATAACACGGGTAGTTTTTTTACCGTTGGATCTTCAAAGCTGCTTACACGTCTATCTATTTCATCAAACACATATCCCAACCGCACGACCTGCCAATCTTTGGGTAGCGGACCGAATTCGGTCATACGGTAGCCCTCGGGGATATGCCCAATTTGTTGCACGACGCAACGAGACTCAGGCATTACCTTCTTCTCCTGACTTTTGTGAGCCTTGGGGAAATTTTTCATCCAACAATGGCCTTAGATGTCCAATAAATGTCCGAAACCTGTCCGATATGACCGATATATGTCCATTATCAAACCAGGGCATAGCGCCTTCCTTTCTTCTCACCAATGGCATTAAGCAAACCCTTTTGCACGAGAGATTGAAGATCACGCTGCACCGTCTTGGCAGAGACGCCTGGGAAAAGACGATGCAATTCTCCCAGCGAGGCCCTCTGGGTGCTACGCAAAAAGGTTACGATCTTGATCTGCCGCTCGTTCAGACCCAGCGTGCGCAGGCGCTCCAGTGTGTAAGGATCCTTCAGAAAGATGACCCGGACGCCACCCTGCCAATTGGCGAACTTGGGTTCCGGCAACCCCTGTTCGCGGCAGAGGAGAACGATGCGCGTGGTGCCCGTGCCCCAGCGCTCGATAACACCAGCAAAGTAAAGAACTTGCGCGATAAAGGGGTTACGGAGCACCGACGAGTGCGGACCGTAAAGCGCCTTTGGCGTCAGAGGTGAGGGTAATTCACCTGGGCTCCAGACCTCGAGGCGATCTTTTTCCAGCCGAATCTGGATGTCCGCTGGATAAGTATAGTCCCGGTGGATGAGGGCGTTTACCACCGCCTCTCTAAGGGCCTCCAGTGGATATTCCCATGTTTCTTTACGCTGAAGCCCTTCTAGGGAAGATTCTTCCACCCGAATGTCAAAGCGCACCTTGAGCACTTGGCGGAAGCGCTCCATGGCCCTGTCGAGCTGTTCCCAGAGCGTGCCCCGGAAGTCGTGACTATCCAGGATCTCTGCCTCACGAAAGATGCCAATGCGCACTTGGGCAAGGGGAAAGAGGCGTTGCGGTTCCTTTCCGAAGAGCAGTACTCCCGCGTTCTTCAACCTTCCATCTTCAAGAAGTTGAAGGTTGTGCAGGGTCTGCTCAACGCTTGATGGATCTAACTGTGGGAGTCTTGAGTGAGCCAGTCTGGCAAAACGGTCCAGGGCTTCCCGATCGATCTCCTTCAGCGTCCACTCGCTGGGCAGGGCGTCCCAACTGCGTCCCGAACGCTCCAGGAGGTGACGAGCCAGTTCGTCGGGTCGAAAGTCCCGATTGGTCGTGCCTACCCGGCACAGGTACCTCCCACCAAACGAAACAAGTCCAGCAGACGGCTCTACCCGTATCTGAAGCACCTGGCGGCCCTCGACATCTAGCGCGGAAACAGACGGCGTGATTCCAAGCTGTCCGGCGATGATGTTGGCAATCCTTTGTATCTCCTGGTCACTTGTGTCCACGCCGACGACTTCGCTGTCGTCCCGGACCCCGAGAAGAAGAGTCCCCCCCTTCGAGTTAGCAAAGGCGGCCAAGTCTTGCAAAGCCCGGTCTGTCCATTCTCGCTTGAATTCCAGGGTTTCGCCTTCCTTTTTCCCTATTTTCGGCATCTTCGTATCTCTTACAAATCCAATCCCAGGGTTCCCAACACTTTTCTGAGCGCCTGATCCGCCTTGGCGCGCTCCTCCTCAGCCTCGCGCAAGAGGACCACTGCGTCCTCCAGGGGCAGGACCTCCTCTTGATCATTACTGGCAACGTACCGGCTGGGCGACAGGTTGTAATCGTTGTGCGCAGCCTCTTCGTTGGTGATGACTGCAGAAACGCCTTCCTCCGCTTTCCATTCATGATACAGACCGGCGATCTCCTCGACATGCTTGTCGGTCAGGTAGTTCTTGGGCCGGCCCTTGGCGAAGAGCTTGGAGGCGTTGATGAGCAGAATCTCACCCGGCTGCTTCTTTTTTCGGTTGATCACCAGGATGATGCCCGGTGCTGTGGTGTTGTAGAAGAGGTTTTCAGGCAACAGCAACACCGCCTCAATCAGATCGTTTTCTACAAATCTCTTTCTGATGTCTCGCTCGCGATTGCCTCCCTGGTTACCGCTGCCGCGTGAAACCGCGCCTGTATCCAGCACGACGGCCATGCGCCCTTGGTTCTTGAGCGAGGTCAGCATGTGCTGCAGCCAGGCCCAGTCGGCGCTGGAGGCGGGCGGAATGCCAAAGCTGAAGCGTTCGTAGGGGTCGTTTTCGTACACCTCGACCGGGAAGTTCTGATTCCACATAGGATTGGCCGTCACCAGGTCGAAGGTCATCAAACCACCAGCAGCATCCTTGAAAGCCGGATTACGCATAGTGTCGCCAAGACGGATGTGGGCTTCCATGTCGTGGATGACCGCGTTCATGCGCGCCATGGCAAAGGTGGAGGGATTGATTTCCTGGCCGTGAAGGCGTAGGGGCGCGTGTTCGGGCGGCAGGCGATGGCGGCCATTTTGTTGCTCCCCGTGGGTTTCCAGCAGGCGTAGGTGACACTTGATGAGCAGGCCGCCTGAGCCGCAGGCGGGGTCGTAGATCGTCATGCCGGGCTTCGGCTCCAGGATGCGGGCCATCAGCACCGCTACCTCGCGCGGGGTGTAGAACTCTCCCGCGCTTTGCCCCTGCCCCTCAGCAAACTTCCGCAGCAGGTACTCATAGGCGCGGCCCAGGATGTCTGGCTCCACATCCCGGAGGCCCAGCCGATGGCGGGAGAGCACATCCACCAAAGTGGCGAGGTATTCATCAGGTACGATGCGCTGCCCGGCGGTGGTGGCGTTGAAGTCCACCAGATCGATGACGCCCTGGAGGCGTGGGTTCTCGCGGGCCACCGCCCGCACCGCATCTGTCAGATACTGCCCCAGATCAGTGGCTTGCCGGCGGATATTAGGCCAGCGAGCGTTTCCAGGAATGTAAAAGCGAACCGAGCCGCGGTTACTAGCAATAATCCCTCGTTGCCGCTCATCCTCGACGATCTGCGCGGCTATATCCCGGCTACCATATTCCTCGGCCAAGCGCGCAAGCTCGTCCCCAAACACATCGGAAAGTCGTTTCAGAAAGACAAGCGGCAGGATGTAGTCCTTGAACTTGGGCGCATCCACCGGCCCGCGAATCACACAGGCGGCATCCCATAACCAAGACTCCAGCGTCGTAATGTCAAGTGGCATAGTGCTGTTTCTCCTTGGCATTCGCTTTCCAAAGGTCGGCAGTTGCTTCAGGAGCTTCGCGGAACTCGTCTTCGTTTGTCTCCATCTTCTCGTACAGGCTTATCCAGTATTTGTCAAGGGCTATAAGACCTGATCGGTTTCCTAGATCATCCTGATTGAGTAATTTCTTCTTTATTAAATAATTCATTAAAAATCCCAAAAATCAGGTTTTTGTGATAAGGATCACCATATTTTTTTATCGCAACCCCACTCATAATTCAATCATATTTATAATTTAATGGCAATGATAATTGTTGTCAAAAAATAGTAAATGATAATATTCGTATATATATTTAAATGGAATAAATCTGCATTAAAATAATTAACATTAGTGTACAATTTAATTCGCAAAATTAATTTGAAGCAGTAGGTGCGCCGTAGGCTAGTATATAATTTTGTTTGTATATATTTCAAGAAGGAGCCATCGTTAGAGCTATTTAAAAAACCAATCTCCTTCGAATGGAGGAATTACTTACGATGGCCCAACGAAAAAAAATAAAGAAGTTTTGAAAAAGATTCTAGTGGAATTTATTGGCCAAGAACCTAATTTCTTAGCCAGGTTGAAATGGCTGGCTGACCCATGTGTCCTTTTCAGAAGGCTACATTTCTATGGATGTATCCTTCCCACCGGGACACCTGGACGGTCATTGAAAAATGACCCCCCCCATGGAAAGGGGGATTAGAGGCTGCTTATGAGGCAGGATTTATTTTTTCCAAAATTTCCAGCTCGGCTTGGTCGGCCAGGCGCCCCAAAGCTTTTTTTGTTTTAATTAGGTCCTTTAAGCTGATAAAACTTACTTTTATTTTTCCTGGTTTTTCTGCCACCAGAAAAAGAATTAGAAAGGGAAATAAATATTTTGTTAGTCTTTATTTCTTTCTATCAGCCAATATCTTTAATTCAAATTATCTAGTTCGGAATTGCCTGTGTTGATGACTTCTGACTTTCTACTCAGCCAATATTTATAATTCAAGCTAATGGCTGTTACTCAAGATATCACGGTTTTGAAAATGCTTGCCTCCCCCTCTATCCAGTGGACATCCCTCCTCTTTAATGGTATCTTTACTTGGAAGGAAAAACTTATTTTCTTCATGGCTCACCTCCTGTGTTAGTGTTTTTTCCATTCACAGTTTAAGGTGAGCCTCTCCTCTCTTCAACCCCGAAAAAAAAAGATACTTACATTTCACGAAAAGAAATTTACCTGAAGCCAACCCTAGTGTATAATTATCAACTTCATAGAGAGGTGAAAAAATGATTGATGAAATTGTCATTTCGCGGGCCATAACTGAGGCCTATTTAAAAGAATTTTTAGACTGCCTCGAATCCGATGTGATCATTAGTGGGGCCGGTCCAGCTGGTTTATGTGCGGCCCTTAATTTAGCCCAAGAAGGCTATAAAGTTGTTGTTTTTGAGCGCACGCTTCGACCAGGAGGAGGAGTCCCGGGTGGGGGCATGATGTTTAATAAAATCGTGATTCAGGAAGAGGCTCGTCCTCTTTTAGAAGAGCTAGACGTAACCCTTAAGCCGTACCAGGAAAATTATTATGTTGTTCAGGCCCTAGAGCTTTTGGGAGCTTTGCTAGTCAAGGCTATTAAACAAGGTGTTTACCTTTTTAATTGCATCTCTGTCGAGGATGTCTTAATCTACGATAAAAAGGTTTCTGGGGTAGTTATCAATTGGTCAGCAGCCCAAGCAGCTGGCCTTCATGTCGATCCTCTCACAGCCCGGACCAAGTTTGTGGTGGATGCCACCGGGCATGCAGCGGAAGTGGCGGAGATTGTCAGCCGTAAATCAGGATGTAAACTTTTTACCTCCACGGGGAAAGTAATCGGAGAAAAACCTATGTGGGCCGAAGAGGGGGAAAAGATCCTCTTAACTAACACCAAAGAAGTTTACCCTCACCTCTATGTGTGTGGAATGGCGGCCAACGCTGTATTTGGAGGACCCCGCATGGGCCCTATTTTTGGAGGAATGCTCCTTTCGGGCCAGAAAGTTGCTCAACTTATCGCCGCCCGGCTTAAAACTAAGTAGAAGTATCTAGAACCAATAATTAAGACCGATAGTTATGGTATAACCAGAAAGATCAAAAGGCTCAAATCCTTCAAAAGCTTCGGTTAAGTTGCCTTCAGCTTTATTTAACTTAAATTCACCCTCAAGGCTAATTCGGTTAGCGATAGGGACCATCAAGCCAGCCATCACCTGATAGCCAAAAGAAATCTTGCTTTCTTCGCGAGCATCAGTGGGATAAATAGGATAAATGGTAACTTCATTGGCAGTATCCCACCAGGGATCGCTGAAATCGATTAAGTCCCCTTGAAGGCGAACATTCCAGAGGTAAATGCCTACTCCTCCACCAATAAATGGAATAATCCTTTCGCCGCGACCAAGGGGAGCGATTTTTAAAGAAACTTGAAGAGGGGTGATGGAAACATTGAAATTATGAGATGGAGAAAATTCACCGATAAATTCATCGGGATAGGCCCAATCTCCGTCGTAGTCTTGATAGCCTACGTAACCCTCATAGACACCAACTTTGTTCTTGGAATAACCGTCAATGGTGATGGCGAGGCTTAATTGGCGGGAGAGAAAATATTCATAAGTAAAACCAAAGTTGGTATCTTGAAAATTGCTTTTGGTGAAACTCATGTTTTCGAGCTCCGTCTGCCAGAGGTCACTTTCCGCTCGAGGGATGAAATAACCAACTTTAAAAGTTACTAGGTCTGCCCGGGAAAGGGCAGGGATAATTAAAAGCATCATTGCCATTAAGGTTAGTAATTTTTTCATTTTTTCCTCCTAGAAAACATTCTGCAAAAAAAATGCCAATTTATCTTCTGAGAGAGAAACTTTGCTCTCTGTTATTTTTTGAGGTCATCTGTCCTCAATATTTCATTCTCGTTCGATTTATTCTTCGTTCTGGAGTTAGAATTGGCTCGCTTCATTTATAGTTGAGGACGAGCTATCCGTCAAGTTAATCTTATTCGCCACTGGGGAAAGGGGCGGAGAAAATCTTACTTGATAATATGTGTCTTGGGACCTACACTCCAGCTTATTCTCCCAGGAATGATGGCTTTTCTTTTATAAGTTTTATCATTAACTTGCATAATGACGAGGTAAGTTCCTGGTTCGACTAATTCTCTCCGGAACCAGCCTCTTGATCGAGGGGGAGGACTTTTACGCATGTTCCAGAGGATCCGATGGAGCCCCGCTTCAGCGGGACCTTCTCCTTCCCAAATGATTTCTCCTTCTAAGGTTTTGACCTGAAATTTAACCTTTTCAGAGATCTGCCTACGCAGGTAATACCAAAAACTTAAAGCGTTAGGTTCATTGGGAGTGCTTATGTGGCGGTCTCCTTGGAGATAATAATTACCTCCGAATGTATGAGCCATGAGTTGGTATTCAGGTTGAATGGAGCAGAAATAGATTTCTTGCTCCAGAATGTCTGCGGTTAATTCTTCAAGAGGAGCAATATTAGTTAGATAAACCCCACGGCCATAGGTAGCCACGATTAAATCCCTTTCCCGGGGATGGATAAGCAAGTCGGAAACAATGGGAAATTCAGGTAGGTTGGCCTTTATCTTTGTCCAAGATTGAGCGCGGTTCAGACTAAGGTAGAGACCGGAGTCAGTTCCCAAAAAAAGAAGAGACGGGTTTTTATCGCTTTCCACTAAAGCATTAGCCGGACCAGGGGGGAGGTTTGAGCCCAAAGCTTGCCAAGTTTGGCCCAGATCTTCTGTGCGATAAACAAAAGCCCGAAAATCGTCGCGGCGAAAGCCTGACTTTAAAACATAGGCGGTTTTTTTATCATGAGCTGAAGCTACTACCCGACTTACCCAATAATCTCGAGGGGCTCCAGCTTGAACCAGGTGGGGAGTAACCTCTTGCCAATTGGCTCCTCCATCGATGGTCACCCAAACTCGACCATCATCAGTCCCTACCCAAATTAAGCCTGGTTGGAGAGGAGATTCGGAAATGGTGGTAATAGTGCAGTAAGTTATATGACCTTGGCCCGCTATTTTTTCTTGATCGTTGGTGGTCAAATCAGGGCTTATTTCCTGCCAGTGATCACCTCGATCAAGAGAGCGGAGGAGAACCTGAGCTCCAGTATAAATGATCATTGGATTATGCGGCGAGAGGAGAAGAGGTGGAGTCCAATTAAATCGATAAGGAGCCTTATTTTCCTCACGTTCCGGGATGACCGGTGTTCGAAGCCCAAGTTTTTGGTCGACTCGATAATGGCCTCCGAACTGAAAAGTATTATATAGCCACCGGCTATCAGTTAGATCAACCACATTATACATTCCATCTTGAGCGCCCACTGTTTTCCAATCGGAGAGGGTTACTTGCCCCGACCAGCCGTTGGAAGGTCCCTTCCATGATTCGTGATCTTGCAGTCCGGCGTAAATATTGTAAGGAATTTCATTGTCAACTCCGACGGCGTAAATTTCACCTATCGGCAGGTTATCGTAGAAGTCGCATGTTTTTCCCCCGTCATAGGTTTGGTAAACTCCGCCATCGCTGCCGAAGAGCATTCGTTGGGGATTCTGGGGGTCAATCCACAAAGCCCGCACGTCCCCAAAGGCATTGCGGAATCTTTGGCGAGGAGGCCAATCAACATCATGCCAAGTTCGCCCTCCGTCCTCAGAGCTGGCGAGGCACACTCCGGTGACAAATAAGCGTTGGTCATTGCCGGGATCGATTCTAATCTGGTTAAAAGAGTAAGCTGCTTTCCCTCCGATATTATCATGGGGCGAGTTCATTTTGACCCAGCTATCACCTCCGTCATCACTCCGGTAAATTTCACCACCGATGAGGCGAGGTTGGGGATTTAAGCCTCGTTCTCGGTCTTGACGAGCCTCTTCATTGGTGGGAGGGCGTGAATTAACATTCTCGATGACGGCATAGAGGATAGAGGGATTTTTCTGGTAAATATCCAGTCCAATGCGTCCGATTTTACCTGTAGGAAGACCTTGGATAAGCTTTCGCCAGGTTTGCCCCCCATCGGTAGTTTTATAGATGCCGCTTGCTGGTCCGCCAGCTTCGAAGTGCCAGGGGTAACGGTATTTTTCGTACATGGCTGCGTAGAGAATATCGGGATTTTGGCGATTAATGACTAGATCGATAGCGCCGACATTTTCATTGACATAGAGGACTTTCTGCCAGGATTTCCCGCCGTCTTCAGTTTTGAAAACTCCTCGCTCCGGGTTGGGAGTAAAAAGATGACCCATGGCGGCTACATAGACAAGGTCAGGATTTTGGGGATGGATAATAATACGGGCAATATGATGAGTATCTTCCAAGCCAAGATGTTTCCAGGTGTGGCCACCATCAAGGGATTTGTAGACACCATTACCGGCATGTGAGCTTCGAGCGTTGGCTTGTTCACCGGTTCCCACCCAGATAATATTTGGATTAGATGGGGCCACAGCAATATCTCCGATGGTCAGGGGGCCCACCTTGTCAAAAATCGGCTCGAAGGTTGTGCCGTTATTGGTGGTTTTCCACACTCCACCATGTCGAGTGGCCACATAGAAAGTATATAAATGAGCTAAAGGGGGAGATTCCGGGACAGCAAAATCAGTTATCCAGGCTCCGGTGCGGAAGGGTCCTAAGTTACGAAATGTAAAATTTTTCAAAAAGCTTGACGGCCGAGAAGAGATAATATCAGCGGTGGCAAACTGCCCACCCCCAAACAAGGAGAGGAGAAGAAAAGCAATGATAATATTTCGTGCTCTTGATGTTTTATTTTTGGGGGATTCTATTTTCATTGATACCTCCTTTTTAGTGGTGTTTATTTGTTTTTTATTTTATTCTAATTTTGGAGAAGAAGCATTCTTTTTGAAAGATAAACAAATATTGGAATAATCTTTTTTTTCCATTACCAAAGAGATGATTCATAAAAAGTTTCTCCTGGCGGGCTATTTAAAAATTTAACCACTTGCCAGGCAAAGCTCATTCATAATCCTTCCCTTCGACAGCTTAGATGACTGCTCATAACATTAATTCTTTTCTCTAAATATTTCATCCGAAACTCCTTGTGCACTGCTTAACCTCCTTTCTTGTGAGGTTAGCTAATATTACCTGTGACTCTCATGTCTACCTTTGTTTGGTTTTTAGATGACAAAACGTTTACCTTTGGCTTAGATTTTTGATAATTTGATTTATTCTATTGACAATAATACTAATAATAATGTAAACCGGTATTTAAAAGGTGGGTTAGGTTAAGTTGAGTTTTAAATCTGATAGAGGGAGAGGAAAGAAAAAAAGAAATGAGGAGAGGTTGGTTTTTCTTGACATGAAGGGACATTTAAAGATACTTTTCCCTTAAGGACTAAATATAAAAAATTTAATTGTGACCAAGCTGTCTCCTTTCATTAAATCTCAGATGCAGATGATATTTTTTGGCTTGAGAAAATATCATTGTGGGTGAAAAACATCTGACTTGAGGGAGAATATATATGAAAAAGTTGCCCGCCATGTGAACTCGAAACCGGACAACAACGTGGCGCTTGAAGGAGAATATATATGAAAAAATTACTCATGGTTACTGGGGGGATGTTAGCTGTCTTCTTGGCCGGGGTTTTAGTCTTAACCTGGCTAAGCCAAGCTCCCCTAGTCCCGGGAGTTCAAGGACCAGGCTGCGACGGCTGCGAAAGGACGGCTGTGCTCAAAGCGGCCATTAATATTGATCGGCCAATGGAAGCTTATCTTGCAGAGAGAGCAACTTCATCCTGTTTCCACCTTGTAAACACAGACGCAGTAATCAATTACGCTGAAAAACTTAATCAACAGGGATTGCCCTCCAAATCACTAATGTTCAAAGAACCTGAGTATTATTTTACGGCTGAATACGAAGATTCTTTGGAAGGAGCGATTAAATCCAGGTTCATTATCCAGCTTTTCTTTTATAACGGAGAATTAGTCCACCAATGGGTGACGACCTCAGAGCGCCCGAGGTTCACCTTTAATGGACATTTAAATAGAATGTTTGGAAATCCCAGTGCTGTCTTCCGTCAATCTGTGCCTCTTGATGTTCACGTTCTCAATGACTTTGAAAAACGTCCTTATGATTGTGCTATAAAACCTGAACGGGAGAATGTCATCCCCGGCGAGGAAGTTAAAGTGGAAATTTCCAATATCCGGGATATCCAGGATCAAACTTCCCGGGAATTCAATCGCCTGATAGTTCAGGCCGTCCATGGAGAGATTATCGAAGGAGCTGACATAGCGGCCGACCCCAGCTTAAAAGCTTTTCAGGTGGGGGGAGGTCAGATTAATTTCACTTACCGGGCTCCAGGCGGAAGTTCAGAGGAGGAAGTCAGCGAAGATACAATCTATGTTTATAATGCTTGTGAGGTTCTTGACCCCAAGACGGTTCCCCTGGAGCTAACCACATTGAAGGATAAAATTGCCGAAAAGAAACTAAAAATAGTCAAGAAGACACCGGTTTTAGATATAAATTTCAATTCAAGCAGTGAATCTGACCTTAGCGGGCAAACTTCCCATGCAACCGTTTCTTCCAATTTTTCTGGAACCATCCGTTATTATTTGAAACTGGTTGTTTCTCACACTGATGACGGGGAAATTTATCAGAGCTACGAGTCCACCCAGTGCGAAGTGACGGGCTTTCATGGTACTTGGAAGGGATTTAAAAAGAGCTGGACGAGAAGTGGTAAAACAAGGACTGAAGTCTCCAAAATAACAATGAATTTATGCGATAAATATTGCCCTTCTTCGGCAGTCGATGTTGTCTTTGATAGAAAAGGAAAGGTAAAAGAGGTAAAGTTAGGCGGATTCAAACTCCAGATCTGCCTCCAGGGAATCATAGAAATTACAGATTATGATGGCCGGAAATATACTCAAAAAGTGCCTTTTTCCGCCGGCGAGCAGTTTAAATTACCCGAGACGTTTTACCTTGACCCTAAAAGCAATTTGGGTGTTTTCCAAATCAAAGGCTTCGACCAGGGTAGTCTTCGGTCAGGCTTGATTACCGGCACCCGAATTATTACCGGAGGGAACGAATATAAAACCACCAAAAAGATGATTACTTACCAACTAAGGCTGTAAAAATAATGTTTATTTTTTCCTAGATTTTAGATAGTTAAGAAGATTTCGGACTTCCTGGGAATGCTCTCCTTCGGGTTGTAACTCAAGGAATTTAGATAGAGTTTCTTCGGCCTTTTTAAAGTCGGCTTTATGCAGGTAAACTAAACCCAGTTTATAATAAGGAAGAGGTGATTTGGGATTAATTTGAGTGGCTAATTGGAAATAATGAATAGCCTCATCGGGTTTTTGGTTAGAGAAATATATTTCTCCTACATTATAGGCCAAGGTTTCATTGTCGGGGTAAGTTTCAATTGATTGTTTGAAGTAAGATTGCGCTTTTTCGATGTCTCCCTTTTTTAGATAACAATCTCCAAGAGCCGCCAAAGTCTTAGCCGTGATTTCTTTGGCTTGCTCATCATTTTGGGATTTTTGCACTGCTTCGGTATATAGCTCTATTGCTTTATCCACTTCCCCTTTTTCACGGTGACAATCTCCCATAAGAATCTTAATCTGGTAAACATCCGGATTTTTAGTCAATAACTCGTTTAATATTGATAAAGCTTCATCATATTTCCTTTGTTCATAAAGAGTTGTTGCCTGATCCAAAATATCTAATGTGCCTTCTTTTTTGAGTGCTTCTGCTGTGGCTACTTCTATTTTCTTTAATTTCAAAACTACCTTAGGGTTTTTTTCAATTTGGCTAACAAAAATTGTTGTTTTGGAGGGGATATATCCTTCTGCACTTGCAGTGACTTGCCAATTACCAGAACCAAGTCCAAGAATAATCCATTCGCCTTTTTTGTTAGTTTTTAGCTCTTTTTTAATTTGTTCACTGGAAAGAAGTTCTAGAACTACTTTGGCGGAAGGAATTGGTTTACCTGCTTCATCCAATACTAGTCCTTTCAATCTAGCTTTTCCTCGGCCTGCTTGAGCTAATAAATCGGGAGAGATTGTTCCAAGCCAAAAAAATAAAACACAAATTATTAAGATAAGAAAATATATTTTTTTTCTCATAGCCATAACTCCCTTTTGGCTTTTGTTTATAATCAATTCAATATCAATAATATCTTAAAGTACATATAATTTTATTTTACACGTTATTATAAAAGTTTATTATACACATCCTTAAACTTAAATTATAAGCTAAATAAAATTCTTCTTCCGATTTTTTATTCTGAGTGTTTTTGTGAAGATGATGTGGAAGTATTTACTTTGGTAGTAATAAAAATTATGCTGATTTTTCATTGTTTTGTTTGATAGAATTGACCAATTTTCTTATTTTTTCTTGATTGGGATTTAGCTCCAGCGATTTTTCCCAAGCGACAATAGCTTCTTTAAAATTACCCAATTTGTAGTAACACTCACCAATGGCGTTTAGAACATTAAGATTAGCCCCAAAATGGGTTAAGTATTCCTTATAAAAAGAGATTGCTTGGGTTAATTCTCCTAATGCCTGACAGGTCTGGCCAGACAGTAACAAAAAATCTGGGCGTCCTTTACCTTGAAGATGAGGTGAAATTATTTCTTTGACTTTGTGGTATTCTTTATTAATAAAGAGGCATTTTCCAAAGTCTAAAGAAAACTTCCGGGAAAGAGGATTAAGATGATGAGCCTCACTAAGAAGTGTTCTGGCTTTGGCCAGTTCGCCTTTTTGAAGCCATTGATTGCCTAATATGTTTAAATAAATTGGGTCAGTGGTAGCTGGTTGGGGTATTGATAAGACCCAAGGACGGGCTAATTGGGAGAAATTGCTGATAAAAAAGTTTGCATTCCGGATCAAAATTTTTTGACCACTAGAATTAAGAAGAGCTACTTCTAATTGGTAGTAATCAGGAGAAAATCCTTTCAAAGAAAATTCTTCTAAGATGTTTATCGGGTCTTTGGAGTCCTGGAGTAAACGCTTTTGTTTAATTAAGACTTTTTCTCCCCGGCTTATTTTGTACTCAAGTTCTAATTTATCCTTCTCGCCAAGATATTTCGGCAGGTTAGATATTTGAAAGAAAAGATAAAGAGTCTCCCTATTGGTGAAATCATTGCGAGGCGAAGGAAGAAGTTGCGTGTCATTGATAAGAAATGGTTTTACAGAACCTTGATATTTTGAGTTGGTGACCACTCTATTAGCTAAAATAAGAGGACTCATCCATAATGTTTTATTTTCAGGAATAATTAATTTTTGTTCCATAGAGGTGAATTCTTTAGACATAGTATTTTTGACAAGAACATCAAGCCTGTATTTTCCTTCGATTAAAGGCACAGTGTCTTGAAAGCTAAATAGTTTTTTCCTGATTTTATTCAACCGCTCTTGGTTAAACGAAATAGGAATGTTGCGAGTGTATTGGTAGATTATTTTACTGTTTTGGTCGATTATTCTGCCTACTATTTCTAAGTTGGCTCGATATTGATCGTTCACTTGAATTAAATTAAGTTTTTTGGGCTCGATAGCATAATGAACAAAATAAATTCCGGAAGGGTCTTTAATAATTTGAGCGCATGCGTCACTGGAAATATAATTGGCGGTATATTCAACTTCGATAATGTCTTTATAAGCCAGAAGTTTTTCAGCATATGAATCTTCGATCTGCTCATAAACTGCTTTTGGTATTTTGTCTTTTATTAGAATCTCGGAGGCAAGCGAAGGAGAGACGATTCGGCCAAATTCGTCTGGAAGAAGACTCAAGGAGACATTGGCCACTAAAGGGTTTATGTTATAAAGTTGATCGTAAGCGAATTGATAATCGGTTGCATCCCCTTGATAATGGATAAGTAAACTTTGAGGGCCGTCTTTAATAGGAGAGTAAAGTTCATATTCTCCCATCCCAGAGCGTTTGAAAAAAGTTACATAAAATGAGTCAGGTAAACCCAATTTGCTCATTCCCTGATAGAACCAAACTACGGTAGGGAAAATTTCTGATTCGTTTTCAAAACGACTGATTTGAGTCGGTTGACCTAAAAGAATATAAATTCTTCCCATGTCTGTTCGCCAGCCTTTGCCTGGTCCTTCTCGGCCAAACCATTGATTAACGTAGTTGAGGCGGCGATAGTGTTCTTTTTTAAATTCGTTCTCAGGAGTTAGAGGATCGGGGTCGCGATGTTTCCAGAAGGCTTCAATAAAAATTTGTCTTTCTCGGTCTGTCTCAAGGTTTAAAAAGACTTCTTTTTCTTTAGGAGAAATAATATAAGCGACTTCCTCTTCCAGCCATTTACGATATTGAGGAGGAAGTTCTTTAAGAGATTTGGTTTCGGAAAAAATAGCAGAAGAAGGCAGAAAAAGTAAAAAGATTACTATTAAAATTAACCCCTTCTTCATGCTTAATTATTATATTAACCTAAAAAAATACAGTCAATATTTTTAACTATTTGTATTCCATAGACTCAGGCCTTACCTTGTTAAAGAGGGATTTTTTGGCCAATTAACTTACCTCGTCTGTTTTTATAATTTTTTATTTGGTTTTTTGAGTCCTAGGGAGAATTTTTAAAGAATAAAAATACCGCCTGATTGGTAAATTGATGTGTAAAATAGAGCCATTTTCTTGAATTATCTAAAAAGGCCTCGAAGTAAAAAATTTTTATTATTGATTCACTTAAAGTTTAATTTTAATTTTCTTATGGACTTTGCTTTTATCCACCGTATTCATTAAATCTATGGTCATAAACAACTGGGCTTTGGCTAAGTTGACAGGGATTTCTATGATATATGGTTTTTTAATGATCTCTGTTAAATTTTTTTCTTCAATTGAGATTGGATAAGCTTGCTGAAATTCCCAGATCTTTTTTTCTTGGGAGTTAAAAATTTTTAATGATATTTCTAAAGTTGTGGTTAATTTATCTTCTTCTTGTTTGAACCAGATGTTTTTGTAGGGAATTTCTATTCTAATTATAAATTGATCGTCTCTTTGCGAGATGATTTTTATATCGAAATCTAGAACCGTGCTTTTGTCTTTCACCTGAGGTTTTTCTTCCATTTGAGCCTTATTGATTTGAGCAATTTGGTAAGCACTGAGAGCTTCTAGTTTATAATTGCCATTCCAGTAATGGTCGATAAAAACGATAGGGAAGAAGCCATAGTACCATATTTCCATTGGCTTTCCGTAGAAAGTATACCCCCTTGGATAAACTTCTTTTCGTTCTGGGGGACCAAGAAGAATGTAAACCCTTCCTCTATCCTGCAACCAACCATTGGAACCGAATAAATGGTTGGCTTCTTCGATTCTTTTAAAATATTCTTCCTTAAACTCATTTTCTTCAGTTTCTGGATCAGGATCTCTCTTTTTCCAAAATTCCTCGATAAATTTTGTTCTTTCATCTGGAGGAGTGTTCAGAAAAATTTTACGTTCTTGGGGAGTGATAATGTAACGGACAAGAGAGAGAAATTCTTTGCTTTCCGGATCTAGTTTCTTTTCTAATTTATAAGTAGAACAAGAAGAGAGGAAGTAAGAAAACAAAATTAGAATAAAGCAAAGGGAAATTATGTAATTGGGCTGGAAGGAAAAAGAAATCTTTTTATTAAAAGTTAAAAACAAAATACTCATTCCCCTTTTTTAAAATTTTAGAATTATTTAGGATTTAAGTCAACATTATTTTTTAAAACCAAATAATTTTGATTAATTTTGGGGTTTAAAAATAAAAACTTTCTTATTAAAAAAAATACAATAATTTGAATTGCTATCCAATAATTTGGATATTTTTAAATGTATTCGGAAGAACTTGCCTATATTTCTCCCTGATTTGTCTTGAAAAAAAATATTTTATATTTGGCATGAAATTTGCATTCAGTTTTAAACAGAAGAGGAGATGGTAATTGCGACTCTTTCCAAAATTCCCACATTTTATTGAAAGGGGATGATTTTTTCAGGTTAAAATAACTTAATTTTTTTTGTTGGTTAAAATTAAGAGGGAAAATGAGTTTCAATTTTCTATAAGAGGGGGGTGATATAAAAAAACCATAAAGTTAAAGGGGTAATGGTTGAAGCGAAATTATTCGCTTCAGGGCAAGGGATTGAATTAATTATAAAAAGGAGGAAATTCACTAATGAGGGGAAAAAGACTTCTTTTTATTGTCTTTATCCTTATCCTTTTTTGTAAGTTCTCCGTGGCTCAAGCTCCCGCTCCAACCGGAAAAATTTATGGAACTGTTACAGATGAAGAGGGCCTTCCGCTACCTGGTGTTGCCGTTGAAGCTACAAGTCCGAGCTTGGTAGGAAAGGCAGCTACAGTCACAGATGGGAACGGGGTTTACCGCTTATTCGCTCTGACTCCAGGAACGTATAAAATTACTTTTAATCTCCAAGGATTTAAACCTTTGATTCGGGAAGGGATTGTTATCACTATTGACCAAACAGTTAAACTAGATGTGACCTTGCAGCTAGGAACTTTAGAAGAAGAAATAACTGTAGTTGGAGAGTCGCCTCTTATTGATGTTAAGAGTACCACCAAAGGCATGACTCTTACCAAAGATATGTTTACCTTGTTGCCGCGAGGCCGCAATTTCGATTCTTTGGTTACGGCAGTTCCCGGAGTGAATTCAGAGCCGTGGGTGGGAGGTCTTTCAGTTGATGGAGCCACGGTGTCGGAAAATGTCTATTTGATTGATGGTAGTAATGTTATGAGAGTTGATACCGGTGAGCCTCAGCAGAGTGCTGTTTTTGAATTTGTAGATGAAGTCAAAATAATGGCCAGTGGTTATGGAGCTGAGCATGGAGGAGCCCTTGGCGGAGTGGTTAGTGTGATAACTCGTCAGGGAGGCAATGAATATCACGGAGAAATAATTGGTTACTACTCAGGGAACAAACTGAGAGGAACAGCCAGAGATGTTCTTCGCACGAATCCTGACGACATAATGATAGCTGAGTATGTCAACTACGAAACTGGAAAAAACCTGACTCTTTATCCAGGTAAAGACAAGAGACATCGTTATGAGGTAGGCTTTAGTCTGGGAGGTTATATTTTAAAGGATAGGCTGTGGTTCTTTGGGTCTTTCTTGCCTGTTTATCAAACACAAACAAGAAAGGGCGTTTTTCTTTCAGAGCCGGATTTTACTAAAGATTACAACCGAAAATATTATGAGTATAATTTTGCCGTAAAGTTAACTGCTCAGCCTTTTAGCTTCATGCGGACCGGTGTTTCAATTGTTAATAATTTCAGTAAAACAAGAGGGAATCTTCCTTCACAACGAGGAACAAGTAGTCCTACCGATCCTACCCTTGAAAAGTATGGTTATGATTATCCCAATTATTCTGGCAGTGCTTTTGCTGATTTTACTTTTGGTAACAATTTGATGATAAATGTCCGGGGTGGTCGTTTCGCCTATGACGAAACAAATCAACAGTATCGTTCCGATTCTCCACGTCAATATCATTCTGGTTATGGTATAGGAATTTATATCCCCCCGACTGATCCTCGCTATCGACCGCGGTACTGGCAGACTCATCCTCGAATTTATGAAACAAATAAATATCTCCATTATAAGAATTACGCTAATCTTGACATCACTTACTACCTTGATTTGTATGGAGAGCACTCGATTAAAGCTGGAATTGAGTGGGTGAGACAAGGAGAGGACGTTGACGATAAAATTAATCCCGACTATCCAGATGTCTATTTCCAATGGGGCCGACCTCTGATTATTGGTGGTGTTAACTATGGCATGGGAACTTATGGTTATTACGAAGTCAGAGGTAGTCAAGAAACGGGTCCTTTCGGAGAATTTTATAACGTTTATAACGACCGCTGGGCTCTTTATATCCAGGATAGTTGGACTATTGGCGATAAACTTACTTTGAACCTTGGTGTCCGAGCCGAAACAGAATATGTTCCTCCCTATTCTGAAGATCCATCTATTCCAGAAGGATTTAAGCCCATGGAGTTTGATTGGGGAGATAAACTTGCTCCTCGTCTTGGTTTTGTCTACGATGTTTTTGGTGATGCCAGTCTGAAAGTTTTTGGTTCTTACGGACTTTACTACGATGTGATTAAGACTTATATGGCCGCTCATGCTTATGCTGGATTTAAGTGGAAGAGTGCTTATCACGAGCTGAATACGCTTGATTGGGAAAAGATCGGATGGAATGGGTATTTTCCTGGGGAGACACTCTTAATCTATGATTGGCGGCATCCATCTTTCGAGTCGACCGATCCCGACTTAAAACCTGTGAGCCAGCGGGAGATTTCTTTTGGTCTCGAAAAACAGGTCATGGAGAATGTTTCCTTCACCGCGCGGTTTGTCCAAAAACATCTTCGCTACACAATTGAAGACATAGGCGTGATTGTTCCTGGAGTAGGCGAAGTTTATTATCAAGCAAATCCTGGTTACGGTTGGTCACGCTGGACCACTCATGGGGGGAAATTCGATCCTAAGTATCCTGAGACACCTCCAGCCAAGCGAGATTACTATGGTCTTAACCTAAGCTTGGATAAGAGATTGGCTAATAATTGGCTAGCTGGGATTTCTTATACCTGGTCTAGGTTGGTTGGGAATTATTCCGGTCTTGCCTCCAGTGACGAGTATGGGCGGGTGAGCCCTTATGTAGAAAGATCATTCGACAACTGGGCTATGTCTTATACGAAAGACCTCGAACTTGTGGATGGTCCGTTGCCCACAGATCGACCTCATAATATCAAGATCTATGGTGCTTATACATTTCCTTTTAATTTGACAATTGGTACGGTAATGAACGCTATGAGTGGTACTCCCATTACGGAAAAATGGGATATTCTTAGTACTTATTGGTTCCCCTTTAACAGAGGTTATTATCGGGATGACCAAGGTAATTTGAAACGCGAGCGGACACCGTTCTTGTGGTTTGCCAATGTTTATATGGAATACAATCTAAAATTGGGAAAATATAGGCTGAATTTTAACGTGAACATTGACAATGTGTTCAACATTGACACAGCTCGGCGGCTTTATGATTATCGGACCCTTTACCAGTTGGATGTCGACGAAGATACAATTCTCTCCAAGAATTGG
>Ga0190334_1000361_pt1 | contig 23876 bp, 22 predicted proteins | sample 48720478_MG_FD_161270 | JGI IMG/M metagenome (GOLD analysis project Ga0190334, IMG submission 161270) | Hydrothermal vent sediment bacterial communities from Southern Trench, Guaymas Basin, Mexico - 4872-04-7-8_MG | ecosystem: Environmental > Aquatic > Marine > Hydrothermal vents > Sediment ... | reverse complement strand
TGACGGCCGTTAAGGAAAGGCCTGAGACCCTTGAAGGGTTTACCACTAAGATGGTCACAGGTTACGGAAATCTCTATGTCACTGTCACGGAGTTGGAAGGAAGACCCTTTGAGGTCTTTGCCACAATTGGAAAATCAGGTAGATCCACCACTGCCAAGACCGAGGCCATAGGCCGACTGGTATCGCTGGCCCTGAGGTCTGGGGTAAGCGTAAAGGACATAGTGGATCAGCTCAAGGGAATCGGTGGTGAACACCCCGTTTTTCAAAAGGATGGCTTGGTTCTATCTATCCCTGATGCCATTGCGCGTGTGCTGGAGAGAAGGTATCTCAAGGGCAAAGATGGTAAGGAAAAGGGCAAACCTGCCAGCCGTCGGGCAGGCAGGCAGGAATACAGCCTCATGGGAGAAACATGTCCTGAGTGCGGCGAGACCATAAGTTTTGAGGAAGGCTGCATGACTTGTCATTTCTGCGGCTACACCAAGTGCGGATAAACACACCCTGCCTGCCGACGTCAGTCAGGCTGAATTTCTTGCCTTTTGATACAGCATCACATTATTATATAGGAGCCAGCTGGCATGTGGTGGTGAGAGTACCCTTTCGTCGTGACTGGCGGGAGGGCGGCTTCTTTTGGAGGTGGACTAATTTCCCGCCCCTTGGGGCGATTAAGAGGGTTTCCGATTAATACCCCGCTGCTTGCGGCTGGGAAGTTTATTACATGGGGTTTGGGCAGTGAAACGCGTTGGGTTTGTATCCACACGTATTGCGGGCACAGATGGTGTGTCCCTTGAGACCTTCAAATGGTATCAGGTATTGGAGCGCAATGGCTACGAGTGCTTTTTCTTTGCCGGTGAGCTGGATACACCACCCGAGCGCTCGCTGCTCGAACCAAAGGCGCACTTCGAACATCCAGAAATTCTCCAAATGCACAATTCCTTTTTTGGAACCTGCCAGAGAGAAGCCTCACTCACAAAACGTGTCCATGAAATCAAAGACCATCTCAAGAAACGGCTATACGAGTTTTGCGGAGACTTTAAGATAGACCTTCTTATACCTGAGAATGCCCTTGCCATCCCCATGAATATCCCCCTCGGAATGGCCATAACAGAGCTAATTGCTGAGACCTGCATTCCCGTAATTGCCCATCACCATGACTTTTCTTGGGAGCGAAAGAGGTTTCTAATCAACGCGGTGCAGGACTTCATATGCTACGCATTTCCCCCCAATCTCCGTACCATAAGACACGTGGTGATTAACTCTGCAGCATCGCGCGAGCTGAGCTTCAGGCGTGGTATAAGCAACGTGATAGTCCCAAACGTATTTGATTTTAATAACCCCCCTGCTGGGGACAATCCCAAGAGTAAACACCTCAGAGAAGAGCAGGGATTTAACGATGAGGATCTATTCATATTGCAACCCACCCGTGTGGTACCACGCAAGTGGATAGAGCGGGCCGTGGAGTTGGTCAGCCTTTTAGGTGTGGAAAGGCCCAGGCTGGTGGTTTCCCATTCACTTAGTGATGAAGGAGATCAATATGCCAATAGAATAATGGAATACGCGGAGCGCCTGGGGGTAGAAGTTCTTTATATAGGTGATAAGATTGGACCTGCCAGGTGCTTTGGCGCTGACAAGGATGACGGTTACACCATGGACGATGTTTACCAGGCGGCTGATGTGGTTACCTATCCTTCAGGTTACGAAGGTTTTGGCAACGCATTTTTGGAAGCAATATATTTCAAGAAACCAGTGGTGGTGAATCGGTATTCCATTTTCGTTGAGGACATTGAGCCTTGCGGTTTCGAGGTAGTGGCCTTTGAGTCATTCGTGAGCAGGGACGTGGTGGAAAGGCTAAAGCGATTCCTAGAGCCTCAGAACCTAAGACCGGTTCTGGAAAAAAACTACGAACTGGGAAAAAGGTTTTTCTCATATGAGGTGCTGGAAAAGAAACTTCTGCATTTGATGGAGTCTTTCATTGAACTGCAGGGGCCACGGCTTTTTTTTAAATAAAAAGGGCGGACAAAAAACAATGAGTTATGGATAAACCTCTTCGCATAGGAATACTTCATTATTCTTGCCCACCTGTGGTGGGGGGAGTGGAGGAGTTGCTTAAGCAACATGCCTTGAATCTGGTACGATTGGGGCATCACGTCTCCATCCTCGCTGGGATGGGAGAGAACTTTTCTGAAGCATTGGCAATACGCATAGAGCCTGTGTTGGGATCCAAATATCCTCAGGTGCAAAAGGCCCACTCCGAAGCAGGGAAGGGAAATTACAGGTCGCTCAAGAGACTAACCGGACGCATATTGGGAATCCTGAGATCCTGGGCCGAGGACCTTGATGTCATAATGGCCCACAATGTGCTGCAGATGCCTTTTAACCTGCCTTTTACGCTTGCTTTGAGGCGCTTTGCTGCGAGCAATGGTGTGCCAGTTGTAAGCTGGGCACATGATTCCCCATATTTCCAAGAGGTGGTGCCTGAGTATTTGGAGGAATTCCCGTGGAACGTGCTCCGCCGACCACATCCCAGTATCAACTATGTCACCATTTCCGAGTCAAGAAGGGATCTGTTCATTTCTCATGAGCCAAAGCTACATTGGGAGGTAATTCCCAATGGTATTGACCCAGTTACCTTTTTCTATCTGGATCCCAGGTCCGTAAGACTGGCAGAAGAATTGGATCTTTTTAACCGAGACCTGGTGATAGTACAGCCATCCAGAATTACCCCGAGAAAAAACCTGGAGCTGTCAATACATATTGTGAGGGGAATAAAGCTGCTGGGTTACAATGTGCTTTTTATCCTGACCGGTGCCTATGATCCCCATGAGGCAAGGGCAGTATCATATTACAGACGTCTGAGGTACTGGATAAACGAGCTTAACTTGAAAGACAACATAGCCATTTTGGCTGAATATCGTTTCAAGGATAAGACCAAGCTGGTTCCTGATCGCATATTCATCAGGGATATGTATATGATGGCCGATTTGCTGCTTATGACCAGCAAAGATGAGGGCTTTGGGCTGCCGCTTCTTGAGGCTGGAATGATCAAACTCCCCATAGCCTGCTCTGATATTCCGCCCTTCAAGGAGATCGGGGAGGAAGTTTGTTTTTTCAGGCCCACGGACCCGCCCCTTTTCACCGCTGGCAGAATAGTGGAGTACCTGGCAAGGACCAATACCCACAAGATGTTCCGCAAGGTGATGAGGCAATATGTATTGGACACAGTATGCAAGAAAGCATTGGTTCCATACCTGTATCGGGTGGTTGAGGAGCATGAAAAGATGAAATCAATGGGGATGCAGAAAGAAAAGGGATTTCGGGGAGTGCAAAACTAAAAGGGAGGAACATGTATGTCTTCTGATAAGACCAAGAAAAAACAGGAACCATTGCCGGGCCGCATGGAGGCCCTTAGAAGCCTTCCAGCTAATGTGTTGCGACGCCTTACCAAACAGGAAGTAAAGGCCTTTTTATTTAAGGAGGAATGGCCGGATTCCATGCAAGACAAGCTCAGAGAATATATGGTAGAGGATTAGGGCTGTACTGCAGGAGAACCAGGTATGCCGGCTAATCTCCCGCCACATTACTTTGAGGCTGAAAAGAGATTCAGGGAGGCAAAGACCCCGCAGGAAAAGGTAGAGGCCCTTGAAGAAATGCTGATGATTATGCCCAAGCACAAGGGCACTGACAAGCTGAGGGCCGAGGTTCGAAGAAAGATTTCGAAGTTCAAATCACAGGCCCAGCAGAAAAAGGGCGCTGGTAAAAGGGAAACTGCCTATAGCATTGAGAAGGAAGGGGCTGCCCAGGTTGTGTTGGTGGGTCCACCAAATACAGGTAAGTCATCTCTTATCTCAGCTCTTACAAATGCCGAACCAGAGGTTGCGGCCTTTCCCCACACCACCTGGAAGCCAACACCTGGTATGGCTGCGTTTGAAAACATCAAATTTCAGCTCATAGACACGCCACCCATTAGCAGGCAATATATAGATCCGTGGATGGCTGATCTCATCCGCCGCTGCGACATTCTTGCAATGGTTGTGGATCTTCATGCTGATCCCCTCGGGCACCTGGAAGAAACCCTGGAAGTCCTTGCCGATCTGAGGATTTTTCCTGAAGGAAGGCAAATTCCGGCTGAGCTCAAGAAACCTCCTTTTATAAAGAAGGCCCTGGTAATTGTTAATAAGGTGGATTCGGAAGAGGCGGAAGAAGATTTCCAGGTTTTCTTAGAGCTTTGCGAGTTGAAGCTGCCTTGCGTGCCGGCTTCAGCAAAAAATCATCGGTATCTCCCAGACCTGCTTGCCAAGATCTTTGAAGTGGCTGGGATAATAAGGGTATTCACGAAGGCGCCCGGAAAAAAGCCCGATCTCAATGCACCATTTATTTTGCCCAGAGAAAGCACTCTGGAGGCCCTGGCGGGAAAGATTCACAAGGATTTCGTCAAAAAGCTCAAGTATGCGCGTGTATGGGGCAAGGCCGTGTTTGATGGGCAAATGATCCAAAAGGATCATGTCCTTCAGGATGGGGATGTGGTGGAGCTGCATATATGAGTTAGAGGCATGAGGCAGAAGGCATTAGGCGTCAGGCGTGAGGCCCATCTTTCGTTTTCTTACCTTGTCTTTGATGCGATTGATATGACCGCGCCCGAGCCCCTTTACTTCGCAGCCCAGTTCAAAATATCTCTCAATCTTGGCATCATCGAGTATCCCGAAGCAATCGACCACTGCCAGTGGCCCACCTGCCATTTCCACAACTTCATCAGGCTCCAGGCTCAAATAAGGTCTGTGGCGCACGGCAAAGATGACTGCGTCAGAGCCATCAAGGGCTTCCTCGAGGGACTTACTCATACGGAATTCCGTGAGGTGTTCCTGATTCCGAAAAAACCTTGACCAGCTAGTGCCCCTTGCGGGGTATGTGTCCTGCTTCTCCAGCTCCCACCAGTGGTCCACATAGGGGTCGTGGGCCTTGACATCGGCCCCCATCTCAACCAGCTTCCGAACGATGATCTCTGAACCGCTATAACGGGTATCTCCCACGTCTTCCCTGTAGGATACTCCCAATAAGGTGATCTGGGAGGCCGCCACAATGCGCCCCATGTTTCGCATGGCATCGCGCACCAATTGGGCTGCATGAAGTGCCCTGGTGTCATTTATGTTAATTGCTTCAGGCGTTATCTTGAAGATATCATTTTCAAATCCCATTAAATGTTTGTAAGCCCAGAGGCCCAGGCCACCATCTTTGGGCAGGCAGTATCCCCCTATGCCGGGACCAGGGAATATGATGTTGTTGTGGGTGGGGCGCACTTTTATGGCCTCTATAACCTTTATGAGATCAACTCCATTTGTTTCGGCAAACTTGCTCCATTCATCCAGGAATGCAAGTATGGTGGCACGGAAACTGTTTTCCACTATCTTGCAGGTCTCGCTTTCAATTGGCTTTTCAAGCACAGTTAGGGGGTATTCTTCCACGTTCAGGATCTCTGACAGGAACCGTGTCACCCTTTGCTTTGCTTCTTCATTGAGCCCACTGCACACACGCCAGAAGTCCCTCACAGAACGGACGTATTCCCTACCAGGCATGACCCTTTCAAAGCTATGGGCGAGCAACGGCTCCTCATCTATGCCCCGAGACTTGAAGGCCTTTTTAAGAATGGGGTATGCTACATATTCGGTGGTTCCAGGGGGAACCGTTGTCTCTATTAGTACGAGGCATTTAGGAGAGATCTTTTGACCTATTACCTTGAAGCTGTCTTCCAGTGCGCTTATGTCTGCATACCCGCTTCGCAGGTTGCCAAGCTCCTGCTTTATGAAATCACACTGCACATCCACCACTAGCACATCAGCAAGGCATAAGGCGTCATAGGTAAAAGTAGCAGTCAGTGTCCCCTTCTCCTTCACACATCGCTCTATCAAGGGGGCCACTTCCGGGTCCTCCGCCTTTATGGGGCACTGACCTCGATTAAAAAGAGGGATTTTCCAGTAACTTCTCGTGCTAGGCCTCTGCATTCCAATGACAAACTTGTTGGGTTTTCCTGTCTTTTTATCTACAGAATCGGCCACCACACCGGCCATTACTGCGCCAACAAATCCCAGGCCCATCACCACTACTATCTCGTAACCTTGGGCCCTTTTATCCTTTACGATCTTTTCAAGTCGCTCGTATTCTTTCTGGTAGTCCGCCTCATCGGGCAGCTTAAACTGCTCGCCGTCAGGGCTAATGGAGTATTCCATGGGTTTCCTCCTCGAGACGTTAGGATCGATAGATCGGTTAGAAATTTGCTTTTTTAAAATAAACTTGTATGAATTTGGCCTTTTGAAACTACTTTCACCACAGTGACACAGAGGACACAGAGGATCTCCTTTTTTTGAAAGGACAAAATCCTCTGTGGTCTCTGAGCCTCTGTGACAGCAAAGAACGTCAATATTGATATAGAGAGAAGTAAATAGTCGAAACCCCCAGGGGTGTCAAGAAAAAGGCATTGTCAACATTCCAGATACTTTCTTCTTCCTTTTAGGTGTTGAAAGTGTTAAAACTACCATTAAGACAAATCAATCAGAACCCTCTCTAAATGTGAAAGCCATGGATCCAGAAAACCTTCTTCCTGCTGATCTTCGCCAGATGATCCGCGCCGGCCAGTGGCAACAACCCACGAGCGGTGCCTGCGCGGGATGGGTTCAGGCCAATCTCGTGATGCTTCCCAAAGACTACGCCTTCCATTTCCTCCTTTTTTGTGTCCGAAATCCCAAACCCTGTCCCATTTTGGACGTGCTAGAACCGGGCGTTTTTTCTCCAAACATTGCCAGTGGAGCAGACCTCAGGGCTGATCTGCCCAAGTACCGGATATATGAATACGGTGAGATGAAAAAGGAGGTCTCCGAGGTAAGGGATTTCTTCCACGATGATACGGTCAGCTTCTTGCTGGGTTGCAGCTTTTCTTTTGAACGGGCCTTACTGAATGCCGGGGTGCCTGTCAGGAATGTGGAAGAGGGGAAGAATGTGAGCATGTACATAACAAATAGGCCGTGCGCATCCTCCGGGCCTTTTTCTTGCCCTTTGGTGGTGACCATGAGGCCCATGACGCCTTCCGAGGCAATCAGGGCCACACAAATCACTACCAGATTTCATTTAACCCATGGCGCCCCGGTGCACCTAGGGGATCCCACAAAAATCGGGATCAAGGATCTTAGCAACCCCGACTTTGGGGATCCTGTAACCGTAAAAAAGGATGAAATACCGGTATTCTGGGCCTGTGGTGTTACATCTATACTGGCTGCCACCTCCAAACAGATACCTTTAGTCATTACCCATTCCCCTGGTCACATGTTTGTCTCGGACCTGCGGGATGAGGATTTGACAATATTGTAATTGAGAAAGATTGTTTTCCGGTAACAGGCCCGGTCATTTTAACCGGTGCCCAATTGCCATCGGACGAGTGGCTGGCCTTAGGTGCCCAGCGCACGGCATAAGGCCGACATGGATTACTTACTATGACAAGCTCCGGGGTAAAGAATGAACTTCCCCGCCGCAAGCAGTGGGGTATCAATGGGAAACCATCTTAACCGCCGCAACGAGCGGATTAAACACTCGTCCGCCTCTGGCGGATTGAGCGCAGGCCGGTGTTGTGGTCCTTTTCAGCGCTGTGTTGATCAAGTTAACTTCACAATAGGAGGTGGTTATGGCTGAGGTAAGCAAACCATGGGAGAGCCCCAGATGGCCAGAGGGCGTGGCGCACGAGATCTCGGGGTATGAGAAGCCCCTATTTTCAATGCTTGATAGTGGCGCAAGAGACTATCCCGGCAGCATCTACACAATCTTTTCGGGCTTTTCTAAAACCTTTGCCCAGGTAAAGGATACAGCGGATCGAATAGCGCGGTTTCTTGTGGATCGTGGCCTGAAAAAGGGAGATCGAGTTGCTATCTTCCTGCCCAATATCCCCCAGTATCCGGAGATAATGTTCGGCGTGGTCAAGGCGGGAGGCGTATGCGTGACCTGCAATCCCCTTTATAAGGCCCATGAGCTTAATTACCAGTTAAAGGATGCGGGAGCCTCAATGGCCTTTGTGATGGATCACCCCCAGTTCTATGCTACCGCGGTGGAGGCCTTCGAGGGTACAGACGTCAATACGGTAGTGATATGCAACGTAAAATCATACCTCCCCGGCCTCAAGGCCTTTCTCGGTTCATTATTGGGCAAAATACCCAAGGCCGAGCGTCATGAGCCGGGTCACCTGATGTATGATGATATGGTCAAGAATTCGAGACCCGAGCCCCCTGAGGTGGACATAGATCCAGTCAATGATCCAGCAGTCATCGTTTACACCGGGGGCACCACAGGGGTACCAAAAGGCGCAGTGCTCAGCCATGCCAACTTGGTCTCAAATGTAATGGTGCTGGAGGAATGGATTCGCTTGGAAGAATACCCGGGAGGGCCCTTGAAAAGGGCGGAAAAAGGAGGGGCCCATTGTTATCTCGGAGTGCTTCCGTGGTACCATAGCTTTGGACTCACGGTCTGCATGCTGGCAAGTTGCAACAGTGGGTCACGTCTTGTATGTATTCCGGACCCGAGGGCTGGCAATCCTCCTTTCACCGAGGTGTTGAAATCCATCGAAAAGTACAAGATCACCACGTTCGTGGGAGTACCGACTATATATTCGGCTATAGTAAATCATCCCCTCACGGACAAGTTTGACTTATCTTCAATTGTTGGGTGCGGGTCAGGAGCTGCCCCCTTGCCCATAGAGGTAATAAAGCAATTCGAGGAGAGGACCGGGGCCGTCATTTATGAAGGATACGGAATGACAGAGACCTCGCCCATTCTCACGCTGAACCCCACCAATCGACAACAGAGAAAGATAGGCACGGTGGGACTTCCAGTCCCCAACACGGATATTAAGATCGTAGACCTGGACACAGGGGAACAAGAATTGCCAATGGGTGAGGATGGGGAGATAGCAGCCAGCGGCCCCCAGGTAATGCTGGGCTACTGGAACAAGCCCGAGGCAAACGAGGAGTCGTTCAGGACCATTGGGGGAAAACGCTACTTGCTGACGGGGGATATTGGCCATTTTGATGAAGATCATTTCCTGGTCATAACCGATAGGAAGAAGGACATGATAATCGTGGGAGGGTTTAATGCCTATCCAAAGGAAATTGAAGAGGTCCTCTATACCCATCCAAAAGTGGCACTTGCTGCGGTGGTGGGGGTCCCTGACCCTCGTGCGGGGGAATCTATCAAGGCGTTTATCCAGCTAAAGCCAGGGGTTCAGGCCACAGAAGAGGAATTCCTGGAATTTTGTAAGGACAAGCTGGCTGGTTATAAGAGGCCACGGGAGATCGAATTTCGCGACTCCTTGCCAACATCTGTGGTTGGGAAGGTGTTGAGGAGGGTCCTGAAGGAGGAGGAGATAAAAAAGAGAAAGCAAGGTAATCCTGGCATGTCTCATGAGGCCAGGTAATTTAGAATCCTTTTTTGGAAAGTCCTGATGTGGGTTCTTATAGTGTCCTCGAGGTCCTTCAGATTTCTTTGCTCGAGGTATTTGATAACCAGTTCATGCTCTCTTATTACAGCCTTGTAATGATCTTTCAAGTCACGACTTAGATCCTGCACTCCTGCGAATGAGAGATAGGCGAGGCGGTTGACCTCGTTCCTTGGAAATCGCCGATAGGGGATATGTGCTACAGACAGGTAGAATAGTGACAGAGGGTAGTTCAAAAGAGCTTCTTGAAAGTGACCTTTTTAGGAAGGCATTCTTGGGGATCTGATGATTGTAATTGGCGCTGATACGGGCGGGACCTTTACGGATTTTGTCTATAAAGACGGGGACAGCTGGGGTGTGTACAAGGTCTTATCTACCCCGTGGAATCCAGCTGAAGCCGTTCTTAAGGGTCTCAGGCATATTGCACAGGGTAGAAAAAAACAGGTGGTCCACGGCTCAACGGTGGCTACAAATGCCATACTGGAGAGAAAAGGGGCAGTAACCGCCCTCATAACAAATCGCGGTTTTGAAGACATCCTGGAAATTGGCCGGCAAAACAGATCCTGGCTCTATGACCTCGCCTATAGAAAGGAGCCACACCTGATCCCCCAGGGACTCCGTTTTGGGGTAAAGGGGCGTATCCTTAATACGGGTGAAGAACTGGAACCCTTGGATGAAAAGGATGTGCGGGAAGCAATAAGAAAGGTTACGGATGCAGGGGCGGAGTCTGTGGCCGTATGCCTTCTTTTCTCCTATGCCAATCCCGCTCATGAAAAGAGGGTAGGAGAGCTTCTTGCGCCAGAGCATGTCTCCACTTCGCCATCCCACGAGATACTGAGCGAATTTCGGGAATTTGAGCGCTTTTCCACCACTGCAATCAACGCATATGTTTCGCCCAAGATGCGCAAATACATAGGCTACCTGATAGAGCAATTGGACCAGGGCGATATTCTCAGCATTATGCAATCAAACGGAGGTAGCATATCCGCAGAAACTGCCATGCGCGAGTCAGTGCGCACCATTTTGTCCGGGCCCGCAGGGGGTGCTGTGGGTGCCTATGAGATAGGTAAGGCCGCCGGATATGAAAAACTTATTACCTTTGATATGGGTGGCACCTCAACCGATGTGTCCCTCGTTGATGGGGCCCTGTCCCTTACGGTGGAATCAAGCATCTCGGGCTATCCACTAAAGGTCCCCATGCTCGATATTCATACAGTGGGTGCCGGTGGAGGGTCCATTGCCTACCTTGACGAAGGGGGCTCACTAAGGGTTGGGCCAGAGAGTGCAGGAGCCGACCCTGGTCCAATCTGCTATGGAAAGGGAGAGAGAATTACGGTAACAGATGCAAATCTTTACCTGGGCAGGCTCATCCCGGAATATTTTCTGGGTGGTAATATGCGGCTGGAGGCACGTCGGCTGGAGAGCTATTTTCAGGAAATGGCCGGGAAGACCGGGCTTGAAAAAATTGAGCTGGCAGAAGGGATCCTGGACATTGCTAACACGGCCATGGAAAAGGCGATTCGGGTGATATCCGTTGAACGGGGCCATGATCCCAGGGAGTTTGTCCTATTTTCTTTCGGAGGAGCAGGTGGAATGCACGCCGCATTCCTAGCAAGGCTGCTTAATATACCCAAGGTACTTGTGCCAGAGAACCCTGGTATCTTGTCAGCCATAGGCATGCTCATGGCCGATGTCATCAAGGACTACTCCTATACCATAATGAAAAACCAGTTTACCACTACAAGGGAAGAACTATCGAAGCTTTTCCAATCCTTGGAAGATAGGGGCTCGCAGGATCTTGCTTCAGAGGGCATATCAGGGGAGAAGATGGTCATGGAGCGCTACCTTGACATGCGCTACGAGGGGCAGTCCTATGAAATCATAGTGCCATTTGAAGGGGATTACATTGAGGGTTTTCATTCACTGCATGAAAAGACCTACGGGTACAGAAATGAAGACAAGATCGTTGAGGTGGTTAACGTCAGGCTAAGGGCCAGAGGGATACCGGAAAAACCCCAGTTCACAAGATATGAAGTAGGCCCTGAGGCCCCTGAGCCGGAAGCCATCGTGGCCGAACGGGATGTGGTCTTTGAGGGAAAGAACTACAAAACCTTGGTGTATTCAAGGGAGAAACTGGTAAGCGGCAATATGGTTAAGGGGCCGGCCATTATTGTGGAGTATTCTTCCACAATAGTAATTCCACCCTTTGCGTCAGTGAGGGTGGACGAATTTAGAAACTTGATTATAAAAGTGATGTGATGAAAGGCAATTCACAAAATAAGGTGAACCCAATTCTGCTGGAGGTCTTTAAGAACCGCTTCTCTTCCATATCCGAGGAAATGGGGGTAACCCTGAACCGTACCGCCTTTTCCCCCAACATTAAGGAGAGGCGAGACTTTTCATGTGCGGTGTTTGATGCCAGTGGCGATATGATAGCGCAGGCGGCTCACATACCTGTTCACCTGGGGTCCATGCCTCTTTCGGTGAAATCTGCCATTGATGCCACCAATTGGCAAGAAGGCGACATGGTGATGCTTAATGATCCGTTTAAGGGGGGCACCCATCTGCCGGACATAACCATTGTGGCCCCGGTGTTTTCAGGAAAGGATCGGCCGTCTTTTTATGTTGCCAATCGGGCGCACCATGCAGATGTCGGGGGAATGAGTTCGGGGTCCATGCCACTTGCTCGATCCATTTTTCAAGAAGGGCTCATCATACCTCCTCTCAAGATTGTGGAAAGGGGAAAAATCGACCGCAAGATCATGGGTTTTCTCTTAAACAATGTGAGGACATCCACGGAGCGGGAGGGTGATTTTGCCGCACAGATCATGGCCAATATTACAGGGGTGCGCCGGACCACGCAATTGATTGACAAGTATGGCCTCCAGGTGGTGGAGTTTTATGCTTCTGCATTGATGGATTACGCGGAGCGTATGACCAGGGACACCATCAGGCGCATTCCTGATGGTTCGTATGAATTCGAAGATTACATGGATGATGACGGCTTTGGTAAGGAAAAGATACCAATTCATGTTTCAATCGAGATAAAGGGTGATCAGGCGCGGCTTGATTTCACCAAAAGCCACGATCAAGTGGAAGGCAGCATTAATGCCGTGTATGCCATAACACTTTCAGCGGTCCTTTATGTGTTTAGGGCCCTTGTGAAAAGGGATATACCCACCAATGCGGGCTGCCTGAGGCCCATTGATGTAATTACACGAAAGGGAAGCATAGTGGATGCCGAGTTTCCCTCATCAGTAGCAGGGGGAAATGTGGAGACGTCGCAGCGCATTGTTGATGTTATCCTTGGCGCGTTGTCTCAGGCCCTCCCGCAGGAGATTCCCGCGGCCCATCAGGGAACAATGAACAACATAACCATCGGGGGAATTGACCCGCGCAATGGCCAACCCTTTGCTTACTATGAGACCATAGGCGGGGGCATGGGCGCTACCGCCCACAGTGATGGGGAAAGCGCAGTCCATTGCCACATGACCAATACCCTAAACACCCCAGTAGAGGCCTTGGAGTATAGCTACCCATTCCTTGTGACAGAGTACTCCATCAGGCGAGGCACAGGGGGCAGGGGGAAGCATCGTGGTGGAGACGGGATTGTGCGGGAGATAAGGCTGCTGGCTGATTCAGAAGTGACGGTGTTATCTGAAAGGCGGCTCATCCCTCCATATGGCCTGTTTGGGGGCGAGCCAGGGGCCGTTGGAAGTAATATAATCTCAAGGAACGGGGTTGCGGAAAAGATGGGAGGCAAGTTTTCAGTGTCTCTCAAAAAGGAGGATGTGGTGAGAGTGGAAACCCCAGGAGGTGGGGGGTACGGAAAGCCCGAGAGTTAAGATTGCTCAAGGGCCTGTTTTATGTCATCAATGAGGTCCTGCGTTGCCTCCAGACCCACTGATAATCTTATGAAGCTTTCAGAGATCCCCAGTTTTTCCCTATCCTGTGGGTTCATGCCGGCATGCGAGGTCTCTGAGGGTTTGGTAATCAGACTTTCCACACCACCAAGGCTTGGGGCCACAAATGGTATTCTGAGCTTTTTGATGAATTGATCCGCCTCTTCGGCTCCCCCCTTCAACTCGAAGCTAATCATCCCTCCGAATCCATCAAGCAGTCGCGCAGCTCGGTCGTGATCCGGGTGACTTTCTAGGCCAGGATAGTACACCTTTTTGACGGCCTGATGGTTTTCTAAGAATCTTGCTATGTCCAATGCGCTCTGGTTGTGGTATTTCATGCGCACGGCCAGGGTTTTGAGACCTCGATCCAGGAGAAAGCAGGCATGGGGGTCTAATGAGCCTCCCAGGTGGTTCAGCTTTCTGGTAATTTTTTCCACCAGATCCCTTTTACCAATTACGGCACCTGCTACAATGTCAGAATGTCCATTGAGGTATTTCGTGCAGCTGTGGATCGAAATATCAAACCCCCATTCAGGTGGCCTGAAGTTTATTGGACTTGCAAAGGTATTGTCTATTACAGAGATTATGTTATGCGCCTTGCAGAAACTGACAACTCTCTCGAGGTCTGCCACTTGAAGAAGCGGATTTGTAATGGTCTCTACATAAAACAGCCTGGTCTGGGGCTTCAGATGGGACTCCCATGATCCCGGGTCATTGCCAGTAACAAAGTCAAAGGTGATTCCCAGCTCAGGCAGATCGCGCGTGAAGAAGTCATGTGTCCCACCATAGAGGCAATCCTGGGCGAGGAAATGATCACCGGAGGCCAGCAAGGCCAAAAGCGTCGCAGAAATTGCGGCCATGCCACTAGCGGTCACAAGGGCTGCCTCTGCGTTTTCCAGGGCGGCAAGCTTTTTGTGCAGTGATACGTGGTTTGGGGTATTGTTAAGACGAATGTATTTTAGCTCATCATAGCTCTTTGCCCCTTCAGAAAGAAACGTGGAAGACTGAAACACGGGGAAGGCCACCGCACCCTCAATGGGCTCGGGAGGGTCCCCTGCATGAATCAGTTTGGTCTCAATTGCCTTGAATGGATTGTCCATTTTCTTATCACCTTCCTATCTATGGAATTGTTTTTATCTGTCGAATCGCTCTTGGGCCCATACATCTGCCCTTTTGTGGTAGCCCCTTTTTTCCCAGTACCCGGGGCGGTCTTCATCTATCAACTCGATCTCAACAACCCATTTTACGCTTTTGTAAGCATAACGGCTTGGAATAATGAGGCGTAAAGGGTAGCCGTGCTCAGGCTCAATGGGCTTGCCATTTCTCTCCCATGCGAGGATGGTATCGTCTGCCATGAGCACCTCAAGATCCACGTCTGAATCATAACCCCCCCAGGACTTTATCATGGCAAAACGGGCCTCTGGTTTTATGGAGGCCTTTTCAAGCAGGTCTTTGACCCTGATACCTTTCCACAGGTTATCGGGGACTGACCAGGTTTCAACACAGTGAAAGTCGCTTTTTACTTCCAATGTGTCCATGGATTGGATTTCATCGAAGGAGAGGGTAATGGGCTCTTCCACGAGGCCGGTTATTCTTACGGTCCAGGTTTTTGTGTCAGTGCTTGTCGGTTGTGACTCTGCAGTTCTTACAGGGAACTTCTTTATAAATTGTTGCCCTGGTGGTATATTGCTAGCCATCTGGGTACTCCTTTTCAAATTTATAGGAATCTATAACACAGAATATTATGCAAAGTTAACCATAAATGAAACCAAAAAGAGGTGGAAGAAAATGAGGTTAGAAAGAAAGGGCATCGTAATTCTGTTTTCTATGGCTTTGTTGTTCTTGCTGGGGCCTAACGGCTTTGCTCAACCAATTGGCATAATGTCGCCCAAGGCACAGAACATCAGCGAATATGCCCCCCTTTCGTGTCCTGGGGGCAGATTTGTTTTTGGCCAGATCTCTGATTCCAGCAAGGATCAGTACATGCTCGATACATGGACTGGAAGGCTTTGGCGGTTAAGTGAGAGCGGGGAGGTGGGAAAGTATCTTTCCCCTGTGCCATACGAGCTTAAGGGCGGCAAGTATGGTCCTGTACCGGAGGAGATGAAAAACGAAACCGTGCGCAAGGGGCATTCCCGCACGCCAAAATAGTTTTGAGGCTCCTTATCCCTGCTTTTTGCGAGAAAGCGATTTTTGACAAATATACGTCAGAGACATAAGGAGGTACACCCATGGATAAAGAAACCTTTCGTGAGTTTGGGTACAAGTTTGTGGATTGGGTCACAGACTATCTGGAGGATGTTGAAAAATTCCCGGTAATGGCACGGGTGAAGCCCGGAGAAATAAGAGAGAAGCTTCCCGACGAGCCACCTCAAGAGGGGGAGCCTATGGAAAGGCTCTTTGAAGACTTCAAGGGCATCATACTTCCTGGAATAACTCATTGGCAGCACCCATGCTGGTTCGCTTATTTTCCCGCCAACAACAGCCCCCCGTCCATTTTGGCTGAGCTTCTTACCGCAGGCATTGGTGCCCAGTGCATGATATGGCAGACCTCGCCTGCTGCCGCTGAGTTGGAAGAGGTGGTAATGGAGTGGCTACGCAGCATGCTGGGGCTGCCCGAGGGCATGCAGGGCTGCATACAGGACACGGCCTCAACTTCCACCCTTGTGGCCCTCTTGAGTGCGAGGGAGAGGGCAACCAACTTTGAGTCCAATGAAAAGGGCCTCAAGGTGCCCCTTACGGTTTATGCCTCGGAGGAGGCACACTCCAGCGTTGAAAAAGACGTGAAGATAGCAGGCTATGGCCGAGAAAATCTTCGCTACATACCCACTGATGAAAATTTTGCCATGATTCCTTCTGAATTGGATAAGGCCATTGCTGCTGACAAGGCCAAGGGCATGAAGCCCGCGTGCGTGATAGCCACCATAGGGACCACATCTTCAACCGCCATCGACCCCCTAGGGCCCATTGGTGAGATATGCGCAAAGCATGGTGTGTGGCTGCATGTGGATGCAGCCTTTGCTGGGACTGCTGCGGTCTTGCCAGAGAAGCGAGACATGCTCAAGGGGGCACAATACATGGATTCCTTTGTGTTTAATCCCCACAAATGGATGCTTACCAATTTTGATTGCTCTGCCTACTTTGTTAAGGATCCTGGCGCCCTGATCCGCACGTTCGAGATCCACCCTGAATATCTTAAAACAGGAGTGGATGCCAAGGTTAAGAATTTCCGTGATTGGGGCATCCAATTGGGCAGACGGTTCAGGGCCTTGAAGCTATGGTTTGTCCTGCGATCCTATGGAGTGGAGGGTATACAGGAATTTGTAAGAAAGCAGATCAGCATGGCCCAGATGTTCAAGGAGTGGGTGGAGGCCCATGAAAACTTTGAGCTACTGGCCCCTGTGCCGTTCAGCCTGGTATGCTTTCGTTACAATGATGGCAGGGGTGAGGAAGAGTTAAACCAGATCAACGAGAAACTGCTAAATGAGGTGAATAATACAGCAGAGGTGTTTCTCACCCACACCTCTTTACGAGGAAAGTACACGCTGCGCATGGCCATAGGCCAGAGGACCACCCAGGAACGCCATGTCAAGAAGGCATGGGATATAATCGTGGAAAGCAGTGAGAGACTGAGCAGGGAATGACGAGGAGGCTTCACTATCCAACAGTCCGGAAAGCTTGACAGGCCGGCATGTTTACGTGATCATTCTTGCGTAAGCATGGTCGATTGGGGGTCAATACCATGGAAAAGATATTTTCCACCAGACTTGATGAAAAGCTGATTCATCAAATAAATGTGATTGCCGCAAGGAAGGCGATTTCCAACAACTTCATCACCCTTCTCATCAGGATCCGCAATGAAGGTCTTTGTGGACACTGACATTCTCATTAAATACTTCCCACTATCCTATGCCGGAAATCTCTGTTGAAAGAGGTTGGTAGAAACCAATCAGTTTTGCAATGCCTTCGGCCAGAGACCATTCTGCACGGTAATCAACGTCAAATGCCAATCATATTTACTATCCCAAAATCTGCGCGTGGTTTTGAATAAGATGGGGTTTTGCACTTGGCAACTGGAGATCAACCCGATCCTAAAATCCTGAGTACTCTTTTAGTTTCTTTTCCCAGAATTCCTTTTCCTTTTCCCGCCAGTTAGGGCCCGTAAAGAGTCGATCATAGAAGCCGCCTAACCTTTCAAACCACCTTATCCACGGGTTCCTCTTCTTTTCCTTGGCTTCAATTACGTCTGCAACAAAAAGATCGATATTACTGATCTCGTCTTTTGGGGCATAGTACCCAGCCCCTTCCTCGGCCGCCTTTTTAAGGTTCTCCTCAGACAAGGCATGGGCGGTCAGCATTAATGCGGGGATACCTCGTTGTTTTGCGATCTGTAACAACTCAAACCCTTGCACACCCATGATGTCCAATACGGCTACATCATAGTCGTTTGTCTCCAAGAGTTCTTTGGCTTGTTCAAAGCTGGAGGCCCTGTCAATTTTACACATTTCCAATAACTCGCTCAGCGTGTTCAGGACATCTTCTTCGTCGTCAACTATAAGGACTCTTTTTCCGGTAATAATCTTTTTGGGATCCATTTCATAGGTCTCCTTATTATATGGGTTAGATAGCTTCAAATATAAGGATGTCCAGCCACCTGTCAAGACGGGATACTGGCATATAAGACCTTAAGAGTCCAGCTAATGTTAGAGTTCAAATCCTTCGTGGAATTCTTTAGGGCTTGTCCCTCTGGCTATGGAGGCCCAAACCCCGCCTATACTGAGGATAATGAAGACTACCAGCGCCGCCACTATGCTCTTCATGAGCAAAGGGTACTGCTGTTGGGTGATCTTGACCCGACCCATCACTATGCTGAATATAACGGTGGATATGCCCATGCTCAACATCATTCCCAGGCTTCGCATGGTGGCCACAGCACCTGAGGCAATTCCCAGAAATCGTTTTTCTACAGAACCCATTATTGCGTTGGTATTGGGTGAAGAAAACAAGGCAAAGCCAAGGCCCAAGACCACGTTGCACCCCACTATATAGGCCAGGGATGTTGTTGGCTTTAGGGGGCTTAGAAGGGCCAGGCCGAAAGCGGTGATAGCCATGCCAGAAGTTGCAACGATTCTTGGCTCAATGCGGTCTGACAATCTTCCAGCCCAGGGTGACAATATTGCCATTACGAGCGGTTGAGCTACCAATACCAGTCCAGTGGCTTGGGGGCTTAGTGCTTTGATGTGTTGAAGATAGACGCTTAGGAGAAATGTCAGGGCAAATGTGGCTGCATAGTTGATAAGTGCTGCAAGACTTGAAAAGGCGAACAGGCGATTTGTACTAAAGAGCCTTATCTCAAACACGGGATAAGGGGCGGTCAATTCCCACTTGATAAAGACGCCTAAGGCTATTGTTGCCCCAAGAATGATCCCTATACTTTTCAGGGCCGGAAGTAGCGAAATTCCTATGATAATACCCGTAATTGCCACCCCATAGATCACAGAGCCGAGGAAATCAAATTTTTCTCCACTTGCGTCAGCCCACTCTCCCTCAAGCCTCCAGAAAATGAGGAAAAGAATAAGGAGACAAAAAGGGATCGTGAATAAGAAAATGCTCCTCCATGAAAGGTGCTGTGTCAAGAAGCCGCCGAGAAAGGGCCCGGCTGAAAGTCCTATGTAAACAGCCGCCACATTAATACCCAAGACCTTTCCCCTTTCATCAGGTGGGTATACGGAGACAAGGATCGCCATACCTGTTGCAAAGACCATGGCGTTGCCTACGCCCTGTATAACCCTGAACACAACAAGCATGGACGTGGAAAAGGATGCTGCACAAAAGACCGAAGAGATAGTGAAGACAATAATCCCCACTGTAAATATTTTCTTCCTCCCGTAAATGTCACCCAGCTTGCCACTGGGAACGAGGAATACGGCTACGGCCAAGAGATATGCCGTGGCTACCCACGTCAACATGACTGCGTCCATCTGTAGTTCTTTTCCTATGACCGGCAGCGCCACGTTTATGGACGAGCCCATGAAGGGTGTGATGAACGAGTTGAGCGTGGCAATAACTAGTGCAGATTTCTTGGTCTGTTCTGTATCCATAGGGATAAAAGTCCAGGTGGTGTCGGATTATCTCAAATGACCTTTAAGGCTGTGGTCGGTCTTAATTGAGCTTCAGACCCTGACAAATACACCCTAAAATCTCTGATCCTCAAAGGAGGCAGGATCCCAAACAGGCCTTCTAAATCAATTTCTTCCCACTGATGCGGTGTGTCCATATCGTATGGTCCCTTTTTGAGAATTTTAGCAGTTATGAAAGGAGATTCCTTTTTGAAGGTCAACAAAAAATTTTGAGCTTCAGGGCTTGATTTTATTACGATTGCCGACTACGATTACCGATATGAATTCTGAGCTAAAAAATATTACCCGTGAAATCCTGCTTGGTTTTTGGAAGGTTCATATCCTCCACCATGCGGCTGAGGGCCCGGTTGTGGGGCAGTGGATGCTTCAGGAGTTACGTCGCCACGGGTATGAGCTGAGTCCCGGCACCCTGTATCCCCTGCTCCAACGCATGGAACGAAACGGTTGGCTGCGCTCCGAGGTAGACCCACAAGGTGGCCCTCGCGCAAGGAAAAACTATTACCTTACCCTAAAGGGCCAAGAGGTATTGAAGTTTATAAAGGATCGAGTGGAAGAACTGTGGTGGGAAATCAAAGATGAAGCAGACAAATGAAATAACAAGAGCCACAGCCAGCGCCAATACCCAGCAATCTAGAAAAGATACTCCTTGTATTGAAATGGAGGATGTCACGGTCCGTTTTGATGGGAAGACTGTGCTCGAAAAATTTTCTTTGATGGTGGACAGGGGTGAAAAGGTGGTGTTGACAGGGCCATCAGGACGAGGCAAGAGCACGGTTCTTCGCTCCATCCTGGGTTTTGTGGTACCAGAGTCAGGGACGATTCGGGTCTTGGGCGAGCCCCTGTCTTCTGGGGCAATATGGCGCTTGCGGACCTTGATTGGTTATGTTCCCCAGGAGCCAGATTTGGGCTCCGGATCGGTGCGCGACTGGCTTGAGAGGCCTTTTTCCTATCGCGCCAATAAGGAGCTCAAAAAGAATTTGGCTAAGCTTCCGGAGATGTTTCATCAATTTCTTTTGCCGTTGGACCTTCTGGAAAAGGATGTGGAGACTCTATCAGGGGGAGAAAAACAGCGTGTTACCATAGTCTCGGCCCTGTTGCTTCAAAGGCCTATTCTGCTCCTGGACGAGCCCACTTCAGCCCTAGATGAGGCGAGCCGAAAAAGGCTGACAGAATTCTTAAGCCTTTCATCAGATCTCACAGTCCTAATGGTATCTCATGAGCCAGAGCTTCTGAGGGCAGCAGACAGGAAAATCAAGCTCTCCTAAAGGAGAAATATGATGGGAGCGGTTGATCTTAGTATCGACGGATTGGTTATTTATTACATCTTGCTCATAATACCGCTTGGATTGATGCTGTGGCTTCACATACCCATGATTGGGAAAACCCTGGTTTCTATAGTCCGAATGACCCTTCAGCTTGCCTTTGTGGGACTATATCTTCAAGTGGTTTTCAAGATCAACAGCCCCTGGCTCAATTCTCTATGGCTTGTGGTTATGGTAGGGGTAGCGGATTTTTCCATTATCAGGGGGTGTGGACTGCGGCTTGCCAGATTTGCAGGTCCACTTTTTGGAGCCTTGGTGGCGGGAACAGCCCTTCCTCTGCTGTTTTTTGTTGGCCCCCTTTTAAAGCGTCCTAATCTGATGGATGCCCAATATGTGATCCCCATTGGTGGTATGATCCTGGGCAATTGCCTAAGGGCAGACATCATCGGGATCAGGAATTTCTATGAGTCTCTTAAAAAGGGAGAAAAGGCCTTTATTCTAAGTCTTGCCCAAGGAGCACGCCTTAAGGAGGCAATCCTGCCCTATTTAAGAGATGCGTGTGAGGCAGCCCTCATGCCAACTGTTGCGACCATAGCCACCATTGGTTTGGTAGCCCTTCCAGGGATGATGACAGGGGTAATTTTGGGTGGAGCCAATCCGGTCACCGCCATAAAATACCAGATCGCCATAATGATCGCCATCTTTACTGGCACTGCGATCACAGTGGTTCTAGGGATACTGATGACGATCAGGAGTAGTTTCACACCATACGGAGTGCTGGATGTGGCTTCATTCAGCAAGTGATCCTGACAGGTATGAGATGCCTATAATCTAAAACCTGAACCGAATGCCCCCGGTGAATCCGTAATCAGAGGCACCGTCAGAAAGCCCGAGTAAAAGCCCTGCGGTAAACTCAATTTCGGAGGAGAAATCATAGTTCAGAGCCAAAAACAAATCTCTTGGATTGTCTTCTCCGGCAACCAGGGCTCTCGATTCTTCATAGTACGCGCTAACCAGAAGCTCAGGCGCTAAATAGTACCCTGCGCCTATGTCAAAGAACCATTGATTTCTGAGATCAGTACCAGGGGGATCACCCAGAAAGGTGTAACCGATATCAAAGTATGCCTGCCATGAATCGGAAAAGTTTTTACTAAACTCAAATCCGAAACCTGCATCCAGTTCTCCAGTGCCAAGCCCCTTATGTTCATCGGCTGTGGGGAGTTTGATATTGCCTGTAATACCCACAAGGGGAAGAGTGTCTGTCTCTTCGAGTACATAGTATCGGCCTTTGACAAGAATATCTCCTAGTCCATCCTCAGTTCTTCTCGTGGTTCTACTTATTTGTCCGATCTTGTTGTAACTTCTCAATAAGTCTGGGCAGAGCATTTCTGCTTTCAGCATTTCAATCTGCGTTTGAGTAAGTATTCCACGATCCACAACAAGTACGACCCGTTGAAAACCAAACCTGTTACGTAACTTGCCTATTTGGTCAGGAACTGTCGTTGGATCTCCTGTGTTTCCAAGATAACCCTCTACCGCTACAGGACAACCTCCCCTATCAGTAAGCAATCAATAGACAATGATCGGTTTGCCCTTCTTCCCATCGCAATCATGTCCGAAGAAGGCCAACGGGCATTTCCGTCCCTCATAGTAACTGCTGCTCACATTATAGAAAACGAGATCCCCTTCTGAAAGATGACGAGCCGCCAACTTCTTTTCTATTCGTTTTTGCCTCCCCAATAACCAGTCCATTGCGTTATAAAGTTCATCCTCATCGGCATCTGCCACCTCAAGCTCCTCAGCCAATGTGCTCGTATGCCACAGCCGGGTCGTTGCCAGTTTTGAACATGGGTTGAGCAGTCGCTCAGAAATCATCGCAATAACAAGATCCCGTGCTCGACACCGTTGCGATGATATCACCTTATCCAGCCCAATTTTCTTGATCGTCCCCACTACGGCTTCTACGTGATCATGCGGCAGAGACCGCTAAATAACAAAGGAATCTGTTACCCCCACCATCCTTTCTCCCTTTAACAAAGGGCGCAGTGCTTCAACCTTTTCCTTTGGCCAGTTAGTCAGATTCGCAACGTTGTAAATGGTCGTGATAAACTGAGCCAAAAATGGTCGTTTAAAAGTGAGCCAGTCTGGAGGAATTCTGGGAGTGGTGGTATGTTGTCAAATTTAATCCCAGGGTGAGATAGGAGATTGGTGTGAAAAAAAGGAGACCATTTTGGACATCGTGATGTTGCGTCGAAAGGGGCTGAGCCAGCGAAAGATAGCCAGGAAGCTGGGGATAAGCCGGAACACGGTGAAGAAGTACCCGGACAATCCGGAACTGGCCGGGGAACATAGAAGGATAAGGAAGCGGAAAAGCCTCCTTGATCCCTACAGGGATAACATAAAGGCATGGCTTGAAGAGGATATGGACTATACGGCTACATGGATATATGACCGTCTCAGTGCAATGGGCTTTTCGGGCAGTTATGAGATCGTGAAGCGCAGGGTGAGTGGGATCAAGTCAGAGCGGCAAAAGATTGCCTACATGAGATTTGAGACAGAGCCAGGGTACCAGGAACAAGTGGACTTTGGAGAATTTCAGGCAGAGAGAGCCGACGGCAGTGTAAAGAAGCTCTACCTGTTCTCTATGATCCTGTGGTATTCCCGGAAGATTTACGGGGAGTTGGTAGAGCGATGTGATCTGCCCACATTCTTGGATTGTCATATCCGGGCGTTTGAGTATTTCGGCGGAGTGCAGGAACAGCTCCTTTATGACCGGATGAAGAACGTTTTCATCGGGAAGATTGCCGGGAAGAAGAAATTCAACGACACATTGTTGCGTTTTGCTCTGCACTATGGATTCAAACCGGAAGGTGCTCCTGCGTATGCAGCGTGGGTAAAGGGGAAGGTTGAAAGGCTGTAGCCCTATTCCCTGATTGAATCATGCAAGGCCTGTGATGTTAATCCCTGCCTGTCTACCGAGCCAGGTAGAGGAGTATCTCGATGATGTTCTTCGCCGAATCATGTCTTACCCCGTAAACAAGTTGAGGGAGCTTCTCCCAGAGAAGTGGGTCCCTTCGGCAAAAGACTCCCATGGTTTCATTGTCCCTGG
>Ga0190334_1000360_pt1 | contig 23899 bp, 20 predicted proteins | sample 48720478_MG_FD_161270 | JGI IMG/M metagenome (GOLD analysis project Ga0190334, IMG submission 161270) | Hydrothermal vent sediment bacterial communities from Southern Trench, Guaymas Basin, Mexico - 4872-04-7-8_MG | ecosystem: Environmental > Aquatic > Marine > Hydrothermal vents > Sediment ... | reverse complement strand
CCAACTCCTCCTTTGCCCTCTGGATGGCCCTGCGAACGGCCTTCGGCGCAGTGCCGCCTTTAAGGCTCCTGCGGGCAACCGATTGCCGAGGATCGAGCCATTCATAGACATCTTCGTCAATATCCCCGCAGATTTTCTTCATCTCTTCCAAATTGAGTTCATGGAGTTCAATACCCCGGTCAATACACATCAAAACCATCTGCCCGACTATCTCATGGGACTTTCTGAAAGGGACTCCTTTGGTAACAAGGTAGTCAGCAAGGTCGGTGGCCACTAGATACCCTTTGCTCGCCGCCTTTTCCATTTTTTCCTTGTTAAAATTAACGGCGCTTATGAGCCTTGCAGCCACCTCGAGGCATAGGTCCACCGTGTTCACGGTATCAAACAGCCCCTCCTTGTCCTCCTGCATGTCCTTGTTATAGGAAAGCGGAAGACCCTTCATCACCGTGAGCAACGACATTAAATGCCCATAGACCCGGCCTGTCTTGCCCCGCATCAGTTCTGCAAGATCCGGGTTCTTTTTCTGGGGCATAATGCTGCTGCCAGTACAAAACGCATCAGGTATTTCTACAAAGCCAAACTCTTCCGTGGACCAAAGGATTAGTTCTTCTGCCAAGCGACTTAGGTGCATCATCACCATTGAACAATCAAACAGAAACTCCAGCACAAAATCCCTGTCACTTACCGCGTCCATGCTGTTGGCAGAGACTGCCTTGAAACCCAGTTCCTTGGCCACTAGATCCCTATCCAAAGCAAAGGTGGTTCCTGCAAGGGCAGCAGACCCCAGAGGGAGGACATTTATCCTGGCGAGACCCTGCTCAAAACGCTCCCGATCTCTCTTTAACATCTCATAATAGGCCATAAGGTGATGAGCTAGAAGAACAGGCTGGGCCCTCTGCATATGTGTGTAGCCCGGTATAATGACATCCAAGTTGTTTTCTGCTTGCGAAACGAGGGCATGTTGGGCCTCGCGAATGAGGGAGATAATTCTTTGACATGCATTTCGCACATAAAGACGCATATCCAGTGCCACCTGATCATTGCGGCTCCTTCCGGTGTGCAGCTTCTCGCCCAGTTCCCCTACCTTATTGACGAGTGCCCTTTCGACCAGGGTGTGAATATCCTCGTATGAGGCTTCGTCAGGATAGGGTCCCTTGTCCAGTTCCTCCCTTATCTCTCTTAGCGCCTTTATGATGCATTGGCACTCCTCTTCTGTAAGCACTCCGGCCTTTGCCAGTGCCTTGCAGTGGGCAATACTTCCCTGGATATCCTCTTTATAGAGGTTTCGATCAAACCCAATGGATGCGTTAAAACGATCCACCAGCTCGTCGATACTCTCCTTGAATCTTCCTCCCCAGGTTTTCTCAGCCATTGTCCAAGCCTTTTACCCGCCTTTTCTCTGAAGGTCTAAGAGCCTTGCTATTTTCAACCTCAATCCACTAAGCCTTATGAAGCCCTCCGCATCCTTCTGATTGTAAACCTCATCACCCTCAAATGTTGCAAAGTTAGGATCATACAGCGACACGTCAGACTTTCTGCCAACTACCATGCAGTTGCCCTTGTATAGCTTAAGCCTTACAACACCGCTCACGTTTTTTTGGCTTTCGTCTATCAATGCCTGCATCATTTCTCTCTCAGGGGAAAACCAGTACCCGTAATATATCATTTCTGCATAACGAGGAATGAGGCTATCGCGGATATGCATCACCTCTCTGTCCATGGTTATGGATTCCATGGCAAGGTGTGCTGTTCTGAGAATTGTGCCTCCTGGTGTCTCATACACACCCCTTGACTTCATACCCACATACCGGTTCTCCACAAGGTCCACACGGCCGATTCCATTCTCTCCCCCAAGCTTATTCATATGGGCAAGCAATTGTGCAGGACTCATACGCTGCCCATCCACAGCCACGGGGTTACCCCTTTCAAACTCTATCTCAACATAGGTGGGCTTATCAGGGGCCTTTTCAGGAGAAACACTCAGGACAAACATGTCCTCTGGGGGCTCCATCCATGTATCTTCCAATATTCCGGCCTCAAAACTTATGTGTAAAAGATTCCTGTCACTTGAATAGGGCTTTTCCTTAGTCACAGGGACAGGTATTCCATGCTTCTTTGCATAGGCTATAAGATCCTCCCTTCCCCGAAAATCCCATATTTTCCAGGGAGCAATGATCTTTAAGCTTGGATCAAGGGCCATATAGGTCAGCTCAAATCGTACCTGGTCGTTTCCCTTGCCCGTTGCCCCGTGGCTCACGGCGTCAGCCCCCACCTTTTTTGCTGCCCCCACCTGGCCTTGAGCGATAATGGGTCTTGCAAGGCTTGTCCCCAATAGGTAAGCGGATTCATAAATGGCGTTGGCGCGTAATGCAGGCCAAACAAAGTCCCTAACAAACTCCTCTTTGAGGTCCTCGATAATGACATCCTCAGCGCCAGTGCTAAGGGCCTTCTCCCTTATCCCTTCTAGCTCTTCTTCCTGGCCCACATCCGCAGCATAGGCCACAACCGGACATTGGTAGGTCTCCTTCAACCAGTGCAATATCACCGAGGTATCCAGTCCACCTGAATAGGCAAGTACTATCTTATTAATCTCTTGTGACAATGTCTTTCCTCCTTGAAATGCCTATACACCGTTTCACCCCAACAACCACTCAAGGATTGCCTGATGCATGTGCATCTTGTTCTCTGATTGATCAAAAACAACGGAGTTGGGCCCTTCGAGCACGTCCTCTGCGATCTCCTCCCCCCTGTGGGCAGGCAGGCAGTGCATAATGATTACGTCGCTCTTGCAGTGCGATAGCAGTTGGGCGTTCACCTGGTAGCCCTGGAAGGCCCTAACCCTCGCATCGTGCTCTTCTTCCTGCCCCATGCTCGCCCACACATCCGTGTTTATCACGTGTGCATCTCTTACGGCCTCAACGGGATCCTCCACCACTTTTACGTTGTCGCCAACCCCTTCCATGATTTGGGCCTTTGGTTGAAAGCCCGGGGGACAGGCCAGTGTCAAATCAAAGCCCAGTATTCCTGCCGCATTGATCCAGGAATTTGCCACGTTATTACCATCGCCAACCCAGGCGATCTTTAAGCCGACAATTTTTTCCTTCTTCTCTTGGACCGTCATCAGGTCGCTGAGGATCTGGCAGGGGTGGTATAAGTCTGTGAGGGCATTTATTACGGGTATATCAGCCCACTTAGCCATTTCCTCCACAGTCTCCTGTGCATAGGTCCTAACAGCCAGCACATCTAGATACCTAGACAGCACCCTCGCAGTATCGCTAATAGGTTCATTTCTAGACATCTGAGTATCAGCACGCCCCAGATAGATGGTGCTCCCCCCTAGTCTTGTCATGCCTGCCTCAAAGGAAACGCGCGTCCTCGTGGAAGGCTTATCAAATATAAGGCCAAGGGTCTTTCCTTTCATTGGGAATTCACCCTTGCCATGGCCACCCTTGATCTCCAATGCCCTCTTGATGAGGAAATTTATTTCCTCTGCGTTTAGATCCCTTATACTCAAAATATCCCTTTTCATAATTCACCTTATGCTTTGCCCGAGATTGCTTGACCCCTGCACCCAAGGGAACATCTCTTCCCAAGCTTGACTAACCCATCCCAGCAAATATATCGTCCAGGCAATCTACCATCTGGTCAATCTCATCCTGCTCCACTATCAGGGGTGGCAGAAATCGAAGTATCTTGTCCTGTGTGCAATTTATAAGAAAACCCTTTTCAAGGCAGGAATTCACCACAGGGCCTCCTTCCACCTCAAGCTCCAGCCCCACGATTAGCCCGAGACCCCTTACCTCCTTAACAAAGTCATACTTATCAACAAGCCCTTCAAGTTTTTCTTTAAAATAGACACCCATCTGGGCACAATGATCCAGTACCCCATCTTCAAGTATGCTTCTGAATACGGCAGTGGCCACTGCCGTCACCAGGGGCGTGCCCCCGAAGGTACTGGCATGGGACCCAGGGCCAAAGCTCTCGCTCAGTTTCTCTGTCGCAAGCATGGCTCCTATGGGAAGGCCATTTCCAAGGGCCTTCGCAAGCGTCATTACGTCAGGCCTTACCGAATAATGTTCGTGAGCAAATAGCCTCCCAGTCCTGCCCATCCCTACCTGTACTTCGTCGAAAATAAGGAGGATCCCTTTTTCGTCGCAAAGCTTCCTTACTTCGCCAAGATAAGCGTCCTCTGGAACTACCACCCCCCCTTCGCCCTGTATTGGTTCCAGCATAACAGCGCACACGCTTTCATCCACTGCGCGGTCAATGGCATCAATATCGTTAAATGGGACGAATTTAAACCCAGAAAGAAGTGGATCAAAACCCTTCCTCACCTTTGCCTGGCCCGTGGCAGAAAGTGTCGCCATGGTCCTGCCGTGAAACGAATTCTCCATGCATATTATGACATACTTTCCCTCTCCCATGTTGTCCCGGGCATATTTTCGCGCAAGCTTGATGGCTGCCTCATTGGCCTCCGCGCCGCTGTTTGCAAAAAAGACTCGGTCAGCAAAGGAATTTTCCACCAAAAGCCGCGCCAAATCTATCTGGGGCTTTGTATAGAATAGATTGGAGACATGCACCAGCATTCGGGACTGTTCTTCAAGGGCCTTTGTAACAATAGGAGAGCTGTGCCCCAAGGCGCACACCGCAATGCCACCAACAAAATCAAGGTAAGACTTTCCTTCTTCATCCCACACCATGCAGCCCTCGCCCCTTACGAGGGTTATGGGGAACCTGCTGTAAGTCTTGAACATATAACGATCTGCCTGCTCTTTGGTAGAAATAGTATCCTCTTCCATGACTTTGTCCTTCCAATTTACAAGAGTTCTTTATTCAAATTTCGTCATTCGATATTCTTCGGTTTCGTTTCCGCCTCACGCCTTGCGCCTTAGGACCTACGGGCTATTTTTAGAGCACAATCTCCGTTCCAACCCCTCCTTTGGTGAATATCTCCAGCAGTATGGCATGCTCCATACGACCATCAATAATATGGGCCTTTTTCACACCACTGCGAATCGCTTCAAGGCAACAGGTGACCTTGGGTATCATCCCCCCTTTGATGGTACCGTCTGCAATAAGCTTCTGGGCCTCTTCCATGGTAAGGGTGGAAATGAGATGCCCCTCAGTATCAAGCACTCCCTCGGTGTCAGTTAACAGGACCAGCTTCCTGGCCTCCAGGGATGATGCAATGTGTCCTGCCACGAGATCGGCGTTGATATTGTAAGTTTCTCCCTCTGCCCCCCCTCCCACAGGAGCTATTACAGGAATAAATTCTTTCTCAACCAAGGTGGAAAGAACTTCGGTATCTACGGACACTATCTCCCCCACCATACCCATATCAATAATTTCCGGGGGCTGGTCTGCAGCCTTCTTCCTAACATATTTCATTTTCTTGGCCGTGATCAGCTTACCGTCCTTTCCCGAGAGGCCCACAGCCCTTCCACCGTTTCGATTTATGAGATTAACAATCTCCTTGTTCACGCTCCCCACCAGAACCATTTCCACCACGCTCATGGTCTGCCTGTCTGTCACTCTCATTCCATCCACAAACTCTGACTTGATGGAAAGCCTGCTCAGGAACTCACCTATCTGCGGGCCACCACCGTGCACCACTATTGGGTTCAGCCCCACGTATTTCATCAAGATGATGTCCAGGGCGAAATTCTGCTTCAGTCTCTCGTCAACCATGGCATGGCCACCGTATTTCACCACAACGGTAGCCCCGTTGAACCGCTGGATGTACGGTAACGCCTCAATTAATATTTTGGCCCGGTCTGTGTCACTGCTCATAGGATGTACCTGCTCAAGTTTTCATCTTCAAGGATGTCACTCAGTTTTTGCCTTACATACTCTCTGGTGATGACCACCTCCTTGGAGGCCATATCAGGTGCCTCAAAGGAAATCTCGTCCAAAAGCTTTTCCATGACCGTTTGAAGACGCCTTGCGCCTATGTTCTCCATCCGATCATTTACCATGCTCGCTATATGTGCGATCTCCCTGATGGCATCTTCCTCAAACTCCAGGTTTATTCCCTCTGTTGCTAGCAGTGCCTCGTACTGTGTAATCAGGGCATTTTTGGGCTCCGTTAGTATCCTTACAAAATCATCCATGGTTAAGGAATCCAGTTCCACCCTTATGGGAAATCTCCCCTGAAGCTCAGGTAACAGGTCCGAGGGTTTGCTAACATTAAAGGCTCCAGCTGCAATGAAAAGGATATGATCGGTCTTGACCATTCCGTACTTAGTAAGAACAGTAGAGCCTTCTACGATGGGAAGCAGGTCCCTCTGAACACCTTCCCTAGACACATCTGGCCCGTAGCCCGATTCAGCCCCTGCAATCTTGTCAAGCTCGTCAAGGAATATGATCCCGTTTTGCTCTGTCATGCGTATGGCCTTTTCCACCACCTTGTCCATGTCAATTAGTTTTTGTGACTCTTCCTGGGACAAGATCTCTATGGCCTCAGGGATCTTCACCCGCCTCTTCTTCTTCTTTGAAGGGAAGATATTCCCGAACACCTCCTTTATGTTGAACTCCATCTCTTCCAGCCCGGCAGCCGAAAAGATCTCAACCATAGGCATATTCCGATTGGTCACCTCTAGTTCAACATATCGCTCATCAAGTTTTCCTTCCCTGAGCATCCGCCTCAGCTTATCCCTAGTTGACGAAGGTTCAGCCCTGTCAGAGCGGACCACCTCCAACACCTTATCCTTGTCCCCTTCTTCTAGCTCACGTTGCTCTTCCTTTTTCCTGGGCAGCAGAATGTCAAGCAGCCTTTCCTCGGCAAGTTCTCTTGCCCGAGTTTTGACCTTTTCCTGTTCTTCCTTCTTGGCCATGCTCACTGCAAGCTCTGTAAGGTCCCTAACCATGGATTCCACGTCCCTGCCCACATAACCCACTTCGGTAAACTTGGTGGCCTCAACCTTAATAAATGGGGAATTGGCCAGCCGAGCAAGGCGTCTCGCAATTTCTGTCTTTCCAACTCCCGTTGGACCGATCATTATGATGTTCTTGGGGGCAATTTCATCCCGCAAGTCGGGTGGAACCTGCTGCCTGCGCCACCTGTTTCTCAGAGCAATGGCCACAGACCTTTTGGCTTCATCCTGGCCGATTATGTATTTGTCCAACTCCGAGACTATCTCCCTCGGTGTCAGGACCTTCATGAATTCATCTTCTGTGACCTCATTTTTTTTCATATTTCGCCTCATTGTTCGCTTAGGCTATTTGGGTTATTAGGCTGAAGGCTGAAGGTTATTAAGCCCCTGAACCTCTATCCTTCAGCCTTCAGCCTAAACACCTTCAGCCTAGTTCATGAATGACAATATTCTCATTGGTGTACACACAAATTGACGCGGCTATCTTCATTGCCTCTCGCACGATGGCGGTCGCATCGAGGTCTGAATGGTCCAGCAGTGCCTTGGCCGCTGCCAGTGCATAGGGTCCGCCAGATCCAATGGCAGCCACACTCTCATCGGGTTCTATTACATCCCCTGTGCCGGATATTATGAGTATGTGCTCTTTATCCATGGCCAAGAGAAGCGCCTCAAGCCTTCGCAGGATCTTGTCGGTACGCCAGTCCTTGGCCAGCTCCACCGCAGCCCGGGTGAGATTGCCGCTGAATGTCTCAAGTTTCCCCTCAAGCCTCTCAAACAGGTTAAAGGCATCGGCTGCAGCCCCTGCAAATCCCACCAAAACCTGGTCTTTGTACATGGGCCTTACCTTGGTGGCCTTGTGCTTCATAATGGTCTCGCCCAGGCTCACCTGCCCATCCCCTGCCATGACTGCCTTCCCATCTTTTACCACTCCCAAAATAGTTGTTGCCCGTACTATTTTTCTTAGATGAGATCCATACATATCCATACCTTCCGTGCGCATAAGACCTTAGAAAATAGTCAATTCAATTCATATGTCCTCATGCCCAGCGCCTTGCGCCTTTCGCCCATTTTATTCACTCCTCGGATGCGCCTTGTCGTACACCTCCATGAGTTTATCAAGCGTCAAATGTGTGTATTTCTGCGTGGTGCTCAGGCTTTCATGCCCCAAAAGCTCTTGCACTGCCCTCAAGTCCGCCCCACCATCCAGCATGTGAGTAGCAAAGGTATGCCGCATGGCATGGGGACTGATGTCAGAACTTAAGCCACACTCAAGCGCATATTTCTTTATGATCCTTGCGATGCTGCGGGCCGTAAGCCTTCCGCCGCGGTAATTCAAAAACAATGGAGCCCCTTTGGATTTACCCTTCTTTCTTAGATTAGATGAGGCCTCCAGATAATCTTTTAACACACCAATCGCCTGCTTTCCAATGGGCACCAACCTTTCCTTATTACCTTTTCCCATCACCCTTATGATCCGATTATCAAAATCAACATCTTCGACATCCAGGTTGCTCAATTCACTGACCCTGAGGCCACATGAATAAAGCACCTCAAGGATGGCTGCATCTCGCATTCCTTGCACCGAGTTCTTTTTCGGGATACCCAGAAGCCGGAACGTCTGGTCAACCGTGAGATGAGCCGGTATGTATTTTTTGAGCCGAGGCGTGGAGACCTCAGCAGCCGGGTTACCCTCAACCACTCTCAATCTCTCCAAAAAAGAAAAAAAAGATCGTAGAGCAGAGAGCTTTCTTGCAATGGTGGTCTTTTCTCTTTCCTTAAAAAGCTCAGCCATGTATGCCCTGATTACAAGGGGATCCACCGCTGCGCTCCCCAAGGGGCTGCCATGGTCCTGAATCTTTCCCTTGGACACCAAGAAATCACAAAACTGAATGAGATCTATCCTGTAAGCCCTTACGGTGTTAACGGAACAACCCTTTTCTCTTGTCAGGCGATCCAAAAACTCTTCCACAAGGCCCTGGATCGATCTACTATTCTGCTTCATCGCTCGGTTGTCTCGCACTCCAAACGCTTCCACACGCAGGGCCTAGCCCAATAACCCATGGTGTCTCATGGCCCGTAATGTGTTTTTCTAACCTGAAAAGCTTTAAATTTAACATATTGCTCGCAATTGGCAATCAAAAAAATTTTTTGAAACCATAACTTAGAAGTACTTTGGCTGAAATATTCAAGGCCAAAATCTGCCCATAATCCGTCATCACAAAAATCTTGCCTTGACTTTATTTCTCCTGTTGATGTAAGTTTCAAAGTCTAGTTTTGTAGGATCTATAACAGGTTATCCGCGGGGTCGAATGGCCGGTCGGACTCCACAAAGCGGGGGCAAAGGTAAAAAGAGTTGGTCATTTTTTACTAACAAGCCCGGTAAAGCCCCACCGACGATAGGAAAAACCTGGCCTGGTTCTGGGAACCTCTCTTTATGTGGCATTGGCATATTTTCTCAAAAGGTCGTAGCCAAGAGTCAAGAATTATATAGGAGCTACGGGACCTGAGGCCCCATGCGAATTTGAAAACATTGGTACAGTAACAATAGGCAGCGAGGGCCTGCCTTTAAGCGTGGTTCTAAATACAACGAATAAGAGGTGCGAATATGGAAAGAAAGACTGAAATCTTGAGAAATGTCGGTCTAATTGCCCATGCTGGATCGGGGAAGACCTCACTTGCTGAGGCCATGCTTTTTGATGCCAAGATGACCACTCGGCTTGGAAAAGTAGATGACGAAACTTCCATTATGGACTTTGAGCCGGAAGAAATCGCAAGAAAGATCACCATCAGTACTGCGATACATCATGCGGATTGGAAAAAACACGTAATCAACATAATAGACACGCCGGGTGATGACAATTTCCTTTCTGACACGAAACTCTCTCTTCAGGCAGCAGACTCTGTTGTTGTAGTAGTGGACGCCACGGGAGGAGTCAAGGTAGGGACTGAGAAGGTGTGGTCCTTTGCAGATGAACTCCAACTGCCCAGAATCATTTTTATAAACAAGCTAGATCGAGAAAGATCTAATTTCTTTAAAACGGTGGAAGACATAGCTAATCATTTTGAAAAGAGAATTACGCCACTATTCCTGCCCATTGGGATTGAAGCAGATTTTTCCGGAGTAGTAGATTTGGTAAAAATGAAGGCTTACACCTTTGCCAAGGACGGTAGCGGCAAGTTTGAAACGGGCGACATTCCGGCTGACATGTCCGACCTGGTGGAAGAATGGCGAGAGAAGATGATAGAAAATATCGTTGAGGCCGATGATGCACTTATGGAAAAGTACCTTGAGGGTGAGGAACTCTCGGCCCAGGACATTGAAAACACCCTCATCAAAGGGATGAAGAACGAATCCCTTATCCCGGTAGTATGCGGTTCAGCGTTGCTAAATATTGGCGTGTCGCAATTGATGGATCTGATCATTCACGGACTCCCCTCCCCTCAAGAGCGCCCTCCCAAAAAGGGCAATAAGCCAAATTCAGACGAGCTCATTGAACGGCCGCCATCGCCAGATGCCCCTTTTTCTGCTCTCGTGTTCAAGACAGTAGCAGATCCCTTTGCCGGTAAGCTAACCATAATGCGTATATTCTCCGGCTCTTTGAAATCTGACTCAACCGTGTACAACGCCAATAAGGACACCAAGGAGAAATTTGGGCAACTGTTTATAATGGAGGGTAAAAAACAGCAACCCGTTGAACAAGGAATGGCCGGAGACATAGTAGCCATTGCAAAGCTTAAAGAAACCCAGACAGGCGATACCCTTTGCGATGACTCAGATCCCGTGATCTTTGAGCCGGTGAAACCCCTACCAGCGGTAATTTCCTATGCAGTTGAGGCAAAGGTAAAGGGAAGCGAAGATAAGGTCTTTTCGTCCCTTGCAAAGCTGGTGGAAGAAGATCCCACACTGCGTCTTGAAAGAGACCAGTCAACATCAGAGATTATTCTGTCTGGAACCGGCCAAATACACTTGGAAGCCACATGCGACAAGCTCAAGAGAAAATTTGGCGTTGAAGTGAATCTCAAGCCTGTCAAGGTTCCTTACAGAGAAACCATTAAGAAACCCGCACAAAAGGTTATTTACAGGCACAAGAAACAGACAGGTGGCCGGGGCCAGTTTGCAGAGGTTCACTTTGATGTCTCACCCCTTGAAAGGGGAGCTGGGTTTGAATTTGAAGAGGCACTGGTGGGAATGAACGTGCCCAGAAACTTCGTGCCTGCCGTGGAAAAGGGAATCCAGGAAGCACTCCAAACGGGAATTCTCGCGGGGTATCCTGTGGTAGATATCAAAGTGCGGTTTTTTGACGGCAAATCCCATGAGGTGGATTCCTCTGAAATGGCCTTCAAGATTGCTGCAAGCATGTGTCTGAAAAAGGCCCTCCAAGAGGCCAATCCTACCCTGCTGGAGCCCATCATGAAAATGGAGATAACTGTCCCAGAAGAGGTAATGGGGGATGTAATAGGGGATCTCAACGGCCGCAGGGGCAGGGTACTGGGTATGGAAAGCAAGGGAAAGTACCAGGTCATAAAAGCACAGGCCCCAATGGCCGAGGTACTTACCTATGCCCTTGATCTCAATTCCATGACAGGTGGCAGAGGAACCTTTACCATGGAGTTTTCCCATTACGAGGAGGTGCCGGCCAACCTGGCCGAAAAGGTCATAGAGGCTGCCAAAGAAGAAAAATAGCCCATGACATCTGATAAAAAAAGCACATTTCAATCGGCAATTCTCACTGTAAGTGATAAGGGCGCAGCAGGCCAAAGAGAAGACCGCAGCGGGGATGCGGTGGAAGAGTTACTCAGCAAGAGCGGGTTCGAGGTTGTTGAAAGACACATAGTACCTGATGAGCAAGAATCAATACGCCGCATCCTCATAAGCTGGGTTGACGAGCGGAACATACCCCTTATTGTTACTACCGGGGGCACCGGCCTTACCCCGAGAGATGTTACTCCTCAGGCTACGCTTTCCGTCATAGACTATGAGGTGCCGGGTATGGCCGAGGCCATGAGAGCAGAAAGCCTCAAAAAGACTCCCCATGCAATGATATCAAGGGCCATTGCAGGCGTGCGAAAACAGAGCCTTATAATCAACGTACCAGGCAGCCCACGTGCCGCAGTAGAAAATCTCTCCGCGGTGATCCCGGCCCTTGAGCATGCCCTATCGAAGCTTGCAGGGGATCCAACGGAGTGCGCGACATAACTACACCACATTTTTCCTCAAAATCTAAGCCTTGATTATTTCATTCACTGTGTCCAGGATCTTCTCTTCAGCAATTGCCCCCCAAGTCTGCCTGGCGAGCGCCTGGCATTTTGTGGCTGTCTCGCAGACGGAATCAGGGCTGGAGGGGGATTACAGGAAGACTGGGCAGTATGGCCGAAAATCGGCTTTCGGCAAAAGGGATGCGAGGTCTAATACACTGTTAATACAGAAGGTTCCTCCATGCTCCCCCTGTCGGTGCCACAAAACAGGGGTGATTTACGGGGCTTCCCTGACCGCCCGGAATCCTCATTCTGGGCGGTAGTCATTTGCAGAAGACTCTTGAATTTTTCATAAGGCCTTTTTGCGGCGGCATGTTTCAACGGCGCATCATAATACCAGGTGCCACTGAACAACTGCCGTGCCTCCTCCTCGGGCGGGATCCTGTCAAGGGTCCCCACTCCAGCCCGGAAGCACTTTTTCGCTATCTCTTTTCTGAGCCCCTGGTGGTACCTCACTGCCTTACAAAATAGCCTAGGAGTTGTGACAGAATAAGAGATGACCATTTTACTCAAGGAGTATTACAAGGTTAGGGGCTGGGATGAGCAAGGCGTACCGCCAGAGAATGCTTAGGACCGTCCGTCATTTAGACAGCCAGGTACTTTTTGATAACCTCTTCATCCTGCCAGATATCCTCCATCTGGCCCTGGTGCACGATCTGGCCCTTTTCCAGTATATAACCCCGGTAAGAGATGCGCCGGCAAAACTTGAGGTTTTGATCCGCCAAAAGGATGGTCAGGCCTTTCTGCCTGATCTCCTTGATTACACTCATCAGGTCCCGTATGACCAGGGGCGCTAAGCCCTCTGAGGGTTCGTCCAGGAGAATCATTTCAGGATTTGCCATCAGGGCCCTTCCGAGACTCAGCATCTTCTTTTCACCGCCTGATAAATTCGCTCCCTTTTGTTTCCTACGTTCCCTGAGCACCGGAAACAGCTCCTCAATCCTCTCCTTGTTCCAGTAACCAGAGTGCCTGCTCACCCTCCTAGCAATTTCAAGGTTCTCTTCACAGGTTAGATCTGGAAAGATCCTTAGGTCATCGGGCATGTATGCAAGGCCCAGCCATGCCATTTCGTAAGGGGCCCTGCCCAGAACCTCCTGATCTTTAAATACTATGGATCCACTTTTGGGGGGCGTGAGACCCATTAAAGACCTTAATGTGGTGGTCTTGCCCACCCCATTTCTGCCCAGCAGGGCAACAACCTCCCCTGCATGCACATATAGCGAAACGTCTTGGAGCACGTGAGAATTGCCATAATAGGTATTTAGGTTTTTTACCTCCAGTATCACAGATCTACCTCTTCCCCGAGGTATACTTCGCGCACCCGGTCGTTAGTCCTTGTCTGCTCTGATGTTCCATCTGATATTACCTCTCCGTGATGGAGAACAATAATCCTCTCGGACAATGCAAATACTATATCCATGTCATGCTCTACTATGACAAAAGTGGTCTTTTTTTCCTGCGATAGCTCTCGGATACCCTGAAGAATCCTCTTGCGCTCTATAGGGTTCATCCCGGCCGTGGGCTCGTCCAAAAACAGCAGCTTTGGTCTGGCAGCCAAGGCAATTGCCACCTCCAAAAGCCTCTGATCCCCGTGGGACAAGGCATTGGCCAAGAGATCTGCATTGGCATCCAGGCCCACTTTCGTAAGTATTTCCATTACCTCTTCATGTACAGACCTTTCATTGGTTACAAGACCAAACATCTTCCATGCCCGGCGTTGAGCGGCAAGAATAGGTATTTCCACATTTTCAAATACAGTGAGCTCAGGAAAAACATCTACTACCTGAAATGATCTACAAACCCCCAACCGAACCCTCTTGTGTATGGGAAGGCTCGTAATATCTTTGCCCTCAAACATTATCCTTCCTGAGTCAGGGGGAATTGATCCAGTCATCATATTAATAAATGTGGATTTTCCGGCACCGTTTGGTCCAATAATGGAGGTAATAACCCCCCTGTGAAACCTCAGATTAATATCTTCCGCCGTTATGACTCGGCCAAATGCCTTATAAAGATGCTGAACTTCCATCAATGGCTCGGTCATGCGATCCTCTGGCTTTGGGTGTCAGAACCCAGAATAATACGGTGAATACGGGACAAAACCCCCACGACCCCACCCCTAAATCCCATGATGATTAACAGGAGAATGAGGCCAAACCAAAGCATCCAGTTCTGCGTAAACCGTTCTATGATTTCCCTCAACCATACAAAGATCACGCTTCCAATAAGAGGGCCTGTAAAGGTCTGTATACCACCAATTAGGCTGACCAATATAGGTTCGGCCGAGTGGCTCCAGTGGGCAGAGAAGGGATCTGTATTGCTTTCCAAGAGCGCGCTTAAGGAACCGGCAAGGCCCGCAAATACCCCCGAGATGACAAAGGCCGCCAGCCTAAATTTTCTTAATGGAAGGCCCGCAAATTCTATCCTGCGGTCGTTCTCTCGAATTCCCGATAAAACCAGGCCAAAAGGAGAATTGTTGATTACATATATCACAGCAATACTCAGGACGAAGAAGAATACCACCAAGAAATAGAACTGATTTGCCTTTGCTATGGGAATGGAAAAAAGCCCCAGCTCTATTGGGGCCCTCGATATCCCAACCAGGCCGTCATCTCCGCCGGTTATGTCTCTTAGGTTCCAGATCAAAGAGAAAACCATCATGCCAAAGGCCAGGGTGAGCATTGCAAAGTAGATCTCTGTATGCCTGACGCAGAAAAATCCAATAATCAGGGAAAAAATGAAGGCGAGGCAAAGCCCTGCCACGATGCATGCCAGGGGATGGGGATTTATGTGCAGAGAGAAAAGGGCCATCCCGTATGCCCCCACGGCGTAAAATGCCCCATGACCAAAGGAAAGGAGTCCGGTTTTCCCAAAAAGGATATTGTATCCCATGGCAAAAATGGAAAGGATCATTATCCTTGTGGCCAGATAAAGGGCAAAACGGGTTCCGTAAAGTCCGAGTAAAATCAGACCAGCCAGCGATAATATACAAAGAGTAATTACAAAAGCCTTGCGCATTTACTTGGCCTCTCCAAAAAAGCCTTCAGGCTTCCAAAGAAGAACCGCCGCCATGAGTATGAAGGTCAGAAACATGTCAAAGGTGGGAATGTATCTGGTACCAAAGGATGAAAGTAACCCTATTATTAGCGCCCCTAGGAATGCACCCTTCAAGCTCCCCAGCCCTCCTATAACGACAACCACGAAGGCATCAATAATAATGGACTCACCCATTCCTGGGGTGAGCAGACCAACATACGGGGCTGCTAGCCCCCCTCCCACCGCCCCTAGCCAAGTCCCGAAGACAAATACGGCAGTAAAAAGAGCCGGTACTTTTACCCCGATGGCAGAGGCCATTTCTCGATCCGAGGAAGAGGCGCGAATTATCCTACCCCACCATGTCCTCTCCAACATGGCCCACATGCCGAGGGCCACCAGAGGTCCGACCACCATTATGAAGATATTGTATACGGGGAAATTCCTTCCTAAAATAGGAACAGACCCGGCCAGTCCCGCAACACTAGGAGATCCTATTGAACCTGGCCCCCAAACTATCTTGACCAGATCATCAAAGATCAGCACAAAAGCAAATGTGAGGAGAAGCTGGTACGGCAGGGCGAGGTGATAGACGTAGCGAAGGAAATATCTCTCTATTAAATAACCCACCACGCATACGCACAGTGGGCCCAGCAACAGGCCGAGCCAAAAATTATTCCCCATTACCCTGAGAAGGGTATAGCAGAAGTACGCTCCCAGCATATAGAAACTACCATGAGCAAAGTTGAGCACTCCCAATACCCCAAAGATAAGAGTGAGGCCACTGGCTACCAGCCATATAAACATTCCGGTGGATAAACCCGCAAGACAAACATGAACGACGGAGGTAAGCATGGGTAAATATCTCTACCTTGTCTCTGGTGTAGACCTCCATGCAACCCTTGCTCTGGATGGCCTACACTCAGATAAATGGGTCTTAATCTACTCTTAGAATGGAGGCTTGGTGCCAGGCCCTTCAAAAGGCGGACGGTTAAAGCAATCCTTGGCGGGCACCAGAATCTGTTTTCCCATGATCTTAAAAGGATAACGAGGATCCGTCTTTGTTAGACCCCAAGGCACGTCATAAATGGCCTGGTGGTCTTCCTTTCGGAAGATGCGGTATCCTGCAGGAGAATCCAGCATCATGCCTTCCATGGCGTTAATAACCTTTCGTGTCTCCTTTGACCCTGCCTCTTCAACCGCCTTCTTGATGGCAAACATGGCCGAATATCCGGTTTCCGAGACATAAGCCGGATAATGGTTCCACCGTTTCTTGAAGCGGGCCACCCATTCCCTGTTTTGGTTGTTATCTGGGTAAAGGAAGAAGTAGCGACCAGAGATCCAGATATTATCCGGCATCTCTTTGCCCAGGCCTTCAAGCACATCCATGGCTGCGCCCACCGGGAACATAACATGTTTTATCTTATCGAACAGTCCCGCCTGCTTGGCCTGTTTAACAAATGTTATCAATTCGCCGGCCCACTCTGTAGAATAGAGGCCATCGGGTTTTGCATCCAGTATAGTATTAATATGCGGCCGAAAATCCGTTGTACCAAATGGTGCCCAGGACTCTGCAATAAATGAAGCCCCTGGTTTAAGAATACTCAGGGTATTCTTAAACATTCGCCAGCAGGTGTAGCCATACTCGTACTTGGGGCTTATGGTAGCCCACGATTTTGCAGGAAGATCTTTTGCTACAAAGGCTGCGGCATTTCCATCCTGGTATGTGGGACTTGAAATTCGGAAAATTTGTCTGATGCCTTTTTTGTAAACCTGTTGTTCCGTGAGTTTCTCAGTGGCAGCATGGGTTATTATGATTACCTTGTCCAGCTCAGCTATCACAGGGGCCAACGCAAGCGCTTGACCTGAAGAGTCCACACCAGCCAAAAAGTCAGCTCCCCAACTATCCACAAAATATCGAGCATTTTTTATGGCCTGGGGTTTTTTTAATGTGGAATCCCGGAACTGCACCTCAAGCTTTGCCCCAGCAATGCCACCACTAGCATTGATCTCTTCGGCCGCCATTATTACGCCCATCTTGTGAAATTCCCCATAGCCTGCAAGGGCGCCAGACATGATGGCCTGATAGCCAACCTTTATCGGGCCCTTTATCTTGGACGTTCCGGCCCATAATCCCGTGGGTCTGAGGACACCAGGCCCAAGTGCAGAGGCCGCAGCAGTCAATAGACCCGCCTTCATAAAATCCCGTCTTGTAAACCCCTTCTCTTCCATGATGCTCCTCCTTTCCCAGAAGTTGCCATTTACCTCCGATGCGGCTCCCTTAAAAAGCCACAGGAGAGCGCACGGAGAGCCCACCGATTAAACAAGCCTGTTAACACTGATCTACCATTTAGGGTGAATATAGGGTCCATAAGACACCACTGCGGGGAAAGATATTCTTTCTTGACATTAAGAAATACTAAATTTTATAGTGATCCTATGAAACATACAAACCCCTTGTCAAGAAAAATGATTTTTTTATCCTTTGTTTGAAAAAGCTAAATTGTGCATTTATTCACTTGCTATTTAATAAAGCATCTAAAGGCGCTAATTATAATTTAACATACCATGGACAACATAGGCCCTAGAATTAGACAGTTACGTGAGGCCCGAAACATGACCCAAAGGGACCTCGCGGCCCGTGTTGGATGCACCCCTGCCTATATCTCATTACTGGAAAATAACAAGGTTGACCCCTCTCTGTCTATGCTCAAAAAGATAACTTCTTGTCTGGACATAACCATTGTGGACTTCTTTAGAAAGGGTACAGAGGAAAAAATTGTCGTTCACAAAGAGGAACGCGAAATTGCCAGCTTCACAAAATCCAAAACCACGATAGAGATGCTAGTGACAAATCCCAGAGTCAGAAAGATGGATGCCAGACTGGCAACTATCCATCCGAGCGGGGGGTCCCGCGGTACATACAGGCATGAAGGCGAAGAATTCGGTTTTATTTTGGAAGGGGAACTGGAACTTTTCTGTAATGGCAAAAAGATGTTGTTAAAAGAAGGGGATAGTTTTTACTTTAGATCCACTTTGGAACACAGATTCCGAAACCCTGGGAAAAACAAGTGTGTAGTGCTATGGGTAAATCATCCGCCAAGTTTCTAGGGTTCAGGCCCTTAGGGTTTGGTGGTCGCAAATAGGGTATTGGAGGAGGGTACCGTGAGTCTTGGGATATTTGATTTGTCAGGGAAAACCGCAATGGTAACTGGCGCAACTAGAGGCCTCGGAGAAGTGGCAGCCCTTGCCTTGGCCAAAGCGGGGGCGGATGTGGCCGTATGCGGAAGAAGCAAGCCTGACCTGGAGCGCGTTCCTGAATCGATCCGCTCATTGGGAAGAAAGTCCGCAGGCTTTTTCATGGATGTTACTTCCAAGAAAAGCGTACAAGATACGGTCAAATACATCCTCGATCAGTTTGGAAAGATCGACATTCTCGTTAACAACGCCGGTGTAAATCGAAGAATCCCAGTGCTGGAGTTATCCGAAGAGGATTGGGATTTGGTGATCACGACCAACCTTAAGGGTTATTTCTTGGTGGCCCAGGCAGTAGTGCCCCAGATGATAGAGGGGGGTTATGGCAAGGTTATAAACATGAGCTCAATTCTTGGTACGGTGGGATTGCCCAATCAGGTAGCCTATGCCTCTTCAAAAGGCGGTGTAGATCAAATGACCAAAGTCATGGCCTTGGAATGGGCGAAAAAAGGGGTAAGAGTGAATGCCATTGGGCCCACCTATTTTGAAACAGAACTGGTGGCACAGCTTAGAAATGATCCCGAGCGGTTCAACTTTATAAATGACCGTACACCCATGGGTAGATGGGGTCAGCCAGAGGAGCTTGAAGGTATTGTGATTTTCCTGGCTGCTCCAGCCTCTGATTTCATAACCGGCCAAACCATTTACATCGATGGTGGATGGACTGCTTGGTGAAGATCCGCCCTCTCAAATCAACGGAGGTGAACAATGGGTTCAGTATACGAGGCCAGGCCGTGGCTTAAGAACTATCCTGCAGAGGTACCATCTGACTTAGACATTGGCAACTGGACGGCCATTGGTGACTTTCTCAATTCCGCTACTCAGTATGCAGACAAGCCTGCCGTTTATTACTTTGACCATGTGATTCCCTATAAGCTGATCAATGAATTTTCCGACTCTCTAGCAATAGCCTACCGAGACCTCGGTCTGAAAAAAGGCGACAGGGTAGTGGTTGACTTACAAAATGTTCCCCAGTTCCTGGTTGCCACCTATGCAGCGTGGAAACTGGGAGTAATAGTGGTCCCCCTCAATCCCATGTACAAGGAGAAGGAGCTGAGTTACTTCTGCAACGACTCAGGAGCCAAGCTCCTTGTCACACTAGACGAAATTGCTGCCGGGCTGGACCTATCATTCCTCAACGACACACAAGTGGAAACCCTTATTACCACCTCTGCTCTGGATTTGATCCCATCTGATGACCCTGTCCCCTCCATGCTCAAGCAAAAGGAAAAGGTTGTCGTGCCCAATGCCCTAGATCTTCTCGAGCTTGTTGAAAAGTACAGACACAGGCCTCTTAAGCCCGAAAATGTCGAGCCTGAAGACATTGCTTATTTGACATATACATCTGGAACCACTGGCCCCCCTAAGGGGGCTATGAATACTCACGGAAATATTGCCTTTAATGCCAGAGTATATCAAGTGATGCAAATGATCGATGAAAAGGACGTGGTATTGGGTGTCGCCCCTCTTTTCCATGTCACTGGCGAAGTGGCCCACCTTGCCATTGCCGCCCTAGCAGCCATTCCGGTCATTCTTTTCTACAGGTTTGATCCTGGCGAGACACTGAGGCTCATAGAAAAATGGAAAGCAACCATGACAGTGGCTTCCATTACCGTTTATATTGCCCTTATGAACCATCCGGACATTTCCAAACGTGATTTATCATCCTTTGTCAAGGCTTATAGCGGAGGGGCACCGGTATCTGCTGCGATCGTGGAGCAATTTCAGTCACTAACCGGCCAATATGTGTACAATGTTTACGGAATGACAGAGACCAATTCTCCGTCCCACATCGTTCCTTGGCGAAAAAAGGCCCCTGTAGATCCTGTCAGTGGGGCACTTTCAGTAGGTGTGCCTATTCCCAACGCGATAATAAAGATAGTGGATGTTGAAGATGGAACAAAGGAACTTCCGCCTGGTGAGATAGGAGAGATAGTGGATTTCGGCCCAATGATAATTCCTGGATACTGGCAAAAGCCAGAGGAGACCAGGCATGCCATAAAAGATGGCTGGCTTTATACGGGTGACGTGGGAAAGATGGACCAAGACGGATGGTTCTATGTTGTTGACAGAAAAAAGGACCTCATAGTTGCCTCCGGTTATAAGGTCTGGCCAAGGGATGTCGAGGATGTAATTTACCAGCACCCTGCAGTTAAAGAGACTGCGGTAGTGGGAGTCCCCGATCCTTATAGGGGCGAGACCGTAAAGGCCTTTGTGGCGCTAAAGGAGGGCATGGAGGGCTCAGTAACTCCTGAGGATATCATAGCCTTTTGCAAGACCCGCATGGCCGCTTACAAGTATCCCAGGGAAGTGGAATTTGTAAAAGAAATCCCAAAAACTCTGACTGGCAAGTTTCTTCGCCGCACCCTGAGGCAAAAGACCAAGTCATAACCCATTTAATGCATAAAAGGGAGGATAGGTATTAATGATGATGAATGGAAAGGAGTATATCGAATCATTGCGGGAGCTCAATCCTGAAGTATATTTTTTCGGGAAAAGGATAAAGAGTGTGGTGGATGAGCCCATGTTTCTCCCGCACATTAACACGGCGGCCATGACCTATGAGCTAGCCCACAGGCCAGAATACCAGGAGATCATGACAGCCACCTCCCACCTAAATGGCGAGAAAATTAACCGCTTCACCCATATTCATCAAAGCATAGATGACCTTGTAAAAAAGGTCAGGATGATGCGCCTTCTTGGGCAAAAGACAGGGACCTGTTTTCAGCGATGCGTGGGCCTGGACGGACTCAATGCAGTGTATGTCACTACATACGATATTGACCAGAAACATGGAACGAACTACCATGAAAGGTTCAAGGCTTGGCTTAAGGAGGTGCAGGAAAAGGACCTCATGCCCTCTGGTGCCATGACCGATGCAAGGGGGGACCGAAGCCTTCGGCCACACCAGCAAAAAAACAAAGACACCTATTTGCATATAAAGGAAAGACTGGATGATGGAATAATAGTCTCGGGAGTGAAGGCCCATATTACTGGTGCCATAAACAGCCATGAAATCCTCACCATGCCCACCCGCACCATGGGAGAAGAGGACAAGGATTTTGCCCTGTCCTTTGCGATTCCTTCTGATACCAAGGGCGTGACATTTGTCTTTAGCAGGCAAACAAATGATACCAGGAGGTTGGACAGTCCCTTGGATGCGGGCAATCCCAAATATGGGATTGTGGGAGGAGAGGCAATCATCATATTTAAAGATGTCTTTGTTCCCTGGGAAAGGGTCTTTATGGCAGGTGAATATGATTTTACCAATGAACTGGTGGAAACCTTTGCTGGTTATCACAGAAGCAACTATGGCGGCTGCAAGGTGGGGCTGGCAGACGTGGTCATAGGTGGATCTTATTGGATAGCAGATGCCCATGGTATAAGCAGGGCCTCCCACATCATAGATAAGCTGACTGAGATGATTGCCATGGCCGAGACCTGCTGGTCATGCACCCTGGCATGCTCTTATGAAGGATATAAGACTCCCTCTGGCGCCTATCACATTAATCCCCTGCTGGCCAATGTGGTTAAACTCAACATTACCAGGATGGTCTATGAGTGGATGCGCCTGGCTCAAGATATTGCAGGGGGAAAGATCATTACCCTTCCATCGGAATTGGATCTAGAAAACCCGGAAATAGGGAAGATCATTGAGGAGTGTTTTGTTGGGAAAGAAGGATTTTCTACTTCTGATATCATTAAGATGCTGAGGTTGATAGAAAACATGTCTGTAGGTGCGGGGCTGCCTGAGGCCATGCACGGGGCAGGGTCCCCAGCAGCCCAGAAGATCATGATCGCCCGGAGGGGAAATATAGAAAGGAAAGTAGAATTGGCCAAGAGTGTGGCCGGGATAAAGAGGGACAGGGACTTTGAAAAGATAGTAGGCAAAGATGAAGAGACGTACTGGAGGGAGGTAAAGGAAAGGATAAGGCAAGGACATGTTGCGGAGAAGTCCTGATGCTAACCATAAAGGTGAAGTACTGCGGGGGGTGTAACCCTGAGATAAATAGAGTCGGGTTAGTGGAATCTCTAAAAGAAGAGATAGAAAAGAAGGGCCTGCGAGTAAATTTTGTGGGCCAGGATTCAGAAAATGCAGATCTTCTCCTATTAGTAAATGGCTGCAGACATGCATGCCTTGAGGAACAATATCTGCCCTTTGAAAATGGGCAAAGCGTGATCTCTATAGAAGGCGAGGCCCTTAACGGCGAGCATATACCCCAAGAGGCAATACCTGCAATTCTGGCAGAAAAGATAATCGACCTGGCCCAAGGAAACGATAAAAATTAGGTCATAAGCCATTAGTTGTCTGCCGCCCCAAGCTCATGGTGGCGTCACAGTGCCCAAGCCTGCCCGTGCAGAGATAGCCCGGGCTGCCCATATTCCGCTGGCAGAGGCCTGCAGCAGGCCCCGGGTAATACCTGCCCCATCCCCTATTACAAACAGATTCTTTACGCTTGTCTCCAGCTCGTTTGAGACAGCAATGGTGTTTGAATAAAACTTCACCTCTACCCCATAGAGCAATGTATGTCTGGAGTATACCCCTGGTGCCAGTTTATCCAGCGCTTTCAACATTTCTGTGATACCCGTCAGGAGCCTGTATGGAAAAACAAAGCTCAAATCACCTGGAGCGGCATCTTTTAGGGTGGGACGGGTGAGACACTTGGAGATCCGCTCTGGTGTACTCCTACGACCAGAGAGCAAATCTCCGAGGCGCTGAACTATGACACCTTTGCCCAGGAGATTTGCAAGACGCGCAATGTAACGACCATAGGCAATGGGGTCGTCAAAGGGCTCTGTGAACGCACTGCTCACAAGTATGGCAAAGTTGGTATTTTCTGTTTTTCGTCCAGCATAACTATGGCCGTTGACGGTTATCATGTCATCACTTTTCTCAAGGACAACTTCTCCAAATGGATTCATACAAAAGGTACGAACTTTGTCGTCAAAGGACTTTGAATAATAGATCAGCTTGGATTCGTATGTTATGTCCGTTATCTCCTTTAGCACCACAGCAGGCAACTCCACCCTCACACCAATATCAACAGGACTTGCACTGGTTCTGAGTCCGAGCAGATCAGCCTGTGACTTCATCCAAGGCGCACCAGAGCGGCCCGGGGCGACTATCACATATTTGCCTTCAACGACCTCTCCGTTGGCCAGCTTCACCCCCCTTATGGTATCATCTTCTACGATAAGCCCGGTGACCTCACAGTCTGTTCTTACCTGGACAGGTCCCTCGAGAGACTCCTTCAGCCCCTTTAGTACCGCAGCACAGTTCTCAGTGCCAATGTGTCTAATACGCATTGGAATCAATTGAAGATCCGCCATTCGAGCCTTATCTGCCAGGTCCTCCACCTTCGGTGAAATATCACCATAGAGGGTCCCTGGGGCCCCATGTTTCACGTAAATCTCGTCAGCCTCTGCAAGCAGCCTTGAAAGTTCATCAGTACCGATGTATTCCCCCAGGTTACCCCCTACTT
>Ga0190334_1000359_pt1 | contig 23963 bp, 18 predicted proteins | sample 48720478_MG_FD_161270 | JGI IMG/M metagenome (GOLD analysis project Ga0190334, IMG submission 161270) | Hydrothermal vent sediment bacterial communities from Southern Trench, Guaymas Basin, Mexico - 4872-04-7-8_MG | ecosystem: Environmental > Aquatic > Marine > Hydrothermal vents > Sediment ... | reverse complement strand
TGGCCTCATTGGGTGGCCTGATGGGCCCCTGCTCGAATGTCATATTGTCGCTAATCATATCTTTAAATTCCTCCAGAATCCTCTTTTCTTTCTCAAAGAATTTTTTCGCCATTTTCCGCTAGCCGCTTAGCGCCAATGGCCTATGCACTATTTCTATCTCAAAAACTGTTGATAATATAAATGCTTATATCAAGTCAAAATAATACTCCAATCCCGGCATTTCAATCCAATCCTATTCAGAAATCGCAGATACCATTTTGAAGGACTATTCGCTTACCAATAAGCTTCTCAGGCTGGTAAATTGCGCTGGTTTGATATACCCTGACAAGGACAGCTCAGGGAAAGTTATTGCAGTGCTAATACCGCCCTATCCCTTAACCTTACGTAGCCATGGTGAGTTATTCTAAGGTGCGGGATTGCCGCGGTGCCTAGCGTGTTCAGGGTGAGTATTGGTTTTTCCCATGGCACACCCAGCTCCGCCAAAGCGCGTTCAGTTTTCTGAATTTGATTCCACGCCGTCTCCATATCCTCCAGACCTACTATGCCACATAGCCTTGCTGGATATTCTGCCAAAATCTTGCTGCCTACCGCCACAACCGCCCCACCGCCAATCACTTCCAGCCGATCAACAACCGCCCTAATAGACTCTTCATCGCAACCAGCAACGAACATGTCAGAGGTATCCCAACACATGGTAGTCCCTGCTGCGCCGTATTTTAGCCCAAGCCCCTTGATCATTCCGAGAAACATTCCACCCCTACCTGTCCGCTCTATGGCCAAGAGCAAATTGAGCTGTTTTCTTTGTTGAGGATCATCCAGATCCGCTATTCCTTCTGTTGTCACAAGCCTTGTCACCAGATCCATGACCCTCACCTTCCCTTCTTGAGGCACGGGCGGCATATCAAAGGGCTGGGGTTTCACGCTGTTAAAAAAATACTCAGGATAAGTGGAAGGTCTTATCTTTGCCGTCACCCTACTGTCTTCAAATATGAGCTTTCCGTCACACATCACCTTTTCTGGCCTATACTCACCAGGCTCAGGAATAATCACCATATCTGCCTTCTTTCCAGGACTTATTGACCCTAGCATATTATCAAGCCGAAAATGCTCTGCCACGTTTATGGTGACGCTCTGATACACCTTTTCAGGGGGTACACCCAGTTCAAGGGCCCTGCGAACCGCGGCATCAAGGGACCCTTGGTTAATAAATCGCTCAGGGTCCATACTGTCCGTGCAAATAACCACCCTGCGGGTATCAACACCCCTTGAAAAGATTCCCGCTACTGCGTCCAATTCTTGCCTGATAGCCCCCTGTCTTATCATTACCCAGTAACCAAGTCTTAGTCTGTCAATGACTTCTTGCCCGTTTATGGGCTCATGGCAAGAACTTACACCCATTGAAGTATAGGCCTGGAGTTTATTTGGCGAAGCACCTGCTGTATGACCTTCTACGAGCTTTCCGTAGGACAGTGCCATTTCAGCAAGCTTCCTGACTCGCTCCCCTTGCTCATTTTCCAACAACATGTTTGCCCAATAAATCTCCCCTAGCCCCAGACACAAGGGATCTCGCAGATACTTGTGGTATTCTTCGGCAGGAGGAGAGTGTACTTCTTCCTCCAGGGTAAGCCCGCACATGGGTGATATGGTGTAGTAAAGGCGGATGGGCTGATCTTGGAGAGCCTTAATAAAATAGTCAAACCCCTCCTGGCCAGCAACACTGGCCAACTCTATGGTCTCAGTGACAACAGTGGTGGTGCCTGAAGGGATAACATGGCGTATGAATTCCTCAGGCCCAATAAAATTCAGTATATGAGTGTGGCCCTCTATCAGCCCAGGCAAAAGAACCTTGCCCTGAACATCTATCATCATGGTGTCGGCATCTGTCACGGGATCTTCGTCTATTCCCACATAACAGATGGTGCCATTCTTCACCCAAACATTTTGGCATTCCAAAAACTCTGCAGTGATGGAATTGAACACCGTTGCGTTTTCAATAACCAATTCCACCGGCCTCCTTTTCAGGCTGACAAGATATATTTCCTCTTGCATCGCTCTTACGTTTTCCCCGTGTATCTTCCAAGACATTTTCTTACTGGACCTCCCGCATACTCACCCAAAGACTAACGCATTCCCAAAGACCTTATGCCTAGGGCCCTATGCCCTGGCACTATTTTTCAAAAGGTCTTTCACCCTATTGATGCACTGCTCAATCTCTCTGGGCTTCAATTCAATTGTCATGGTACGATCATAGCCCAAGACACTCAGGGCACGAAAAATTGCAGCAAAGTTTACAATTCCGTCACCGACTGGTAGATGAAGATCGTCATGCGGGCTAGAGCCCCCAAAATTATCGTGTATGTGCACGTGGCGGATCCTCTCAGGCAAACGTTCAACAAACTCAAAACTTTTGTTTTCTTCTGCAAGCAATTGCCCGTGCCCCACATCAAGGGTTAGCCCTAGATCTGGAAGGGCTTCAAAGACAGGTAACAAGTCCTGGGGGCTTTCACTCAGGTTTTCAATGTTTATATTGACGCTATAACTAATTGCAGTTTCCAAGACACGTTTTAAGAATCCCACCTTGTATGTTATCACCCGCTCCATAACAAACCTTGGATCCATCCACAGATGAATGGTTAAGAGCGTGGATCCAAGCTTCTGCACAAGTGGAATGGTGTCCATTAGTTTTGGAAAATATACATCCTCCAAGGACTGTATATCGTTAGGATCGCCTTCCTGGGGACCGTGGCAGAGGAAGAAAAAGTCTGAACCTCGTATTTCCCTTTTGTAATCAGGCAGGAATTCATGGAATCGCCTTACGTCAGGGATGGATATTTCTCCAAAATCAAGGCCCATTGCCCTTAATAGCGCTACGTCCTCCACAGACCTTACTGTTCCACCCAGAAACATCTAACTCTCACCAAAATATTTCACTTTTACGATTTATCCTTCAAAGTTTCCCTCAATACCTGAACAAACCATTTTCATAAATAACTTTCTCTCTTCCGTCCGCAAGAATGGCCGTGACCCTCTTGTCCTCCGTATTTACCAGATCCCAATGCAATGCAGAGTCATTGAAACCTAGTGACCCCTTTCTTTTTTTGGTAAGGCGCCTCGGATCACCGTCATAGGTATCGCTATAAGAGGCACCTAGGGCCAGGTGGCAGTTTCCATATTTTCCACCGTAGTTTTCATCGTAAAGGGTATTGGCCATAAATTTATTGATTCGCGAAAAGCGCTTGTCGGTCAACGAGAACTCCCCGACCCTTCTTGCACCTGGATCCATTGCCAATTGTTTCCTTAGAAATTCCTGTCCCTTTCCTGCCTCGGCCTTTATCACCTTTCCACCCTTGAAGGTGAGCCTTACGCCCTGGACCAGGTTTCCGCTGCGGTAAGAAGGCTGATCCGCATAGTACACACCCTCTGCACCCCTCCAATCTGGCGAAATAAACAGTTCAAAGCTCGGTATGTTATGCCCTGAAATGCCCACCCAGCGCCTCTTTTCTCCTTGGGATATTTCTAGATCCATGTTTTTGGACTCGATGCGAAGGGTCTTGATTCTTAGGCTGTTTAACCATTTCTTGATGGCCTTCGCTTCCTGATAGATTTCTTTCCACTTGGAAACCGGGTCTTTCTTGTCAAGGTAGCATGCCCTTATTACCTGTTTGGTATATTCCTTCGTATCCATGCCTGCCTGCCTAGCCAATTCATCGGTGGGAAACAAACACAGAGTCCACCCATACTCGCCTTTCTCTTCTCTCTTTTGAAGGATATCCCTCAGCGGTTTTCGGGCAACCAGCGCCTTTCCTATTTTCCTAGGGTCCACATCCCTCAGATGTGTGAGTGATGCAGGGGCATGAAGGTATATGCCACCGTTTAGGTGCTTACACAGCTCCCTTTCTCCTGGGACCTCAAATGTAAGTTGTTTCAAGTTGGATTTATAATAGAAATTATGCTCCATGGCAGGGGTCATGGTCTGCCTCATCACGGGATTTAAACCATTATCCAGTAAGCTTGCTTGGATAACTTCAGCGAGCTTGAGTGCCGGCAAGTCATAACGCACCAGCACGACATCGCCCTTGCGGTATTTCTTTCCCCGTGCTGTGCTCAGACCCCACCATAAGACATCCGCATACTTTTCTAGTTTTCCCTTGCTCATCATAGCTCATTCCCCCATTACTCCTCTTACCGTAATAAACGTAGACCACTTAAAACTTTGTATCTTCCTGTCCTATAAACAGCGTATCTAGCATAGCCGCTCGCAATTCCCTTCTTGGAATCTGAGATATCAGCCTACCCTTGTTCCATAGGCCCACGCCAAGGACCACATCGCGACCCAGCCTAATAATAACGTAGCCGTCCTCCAGGGCCAGGTCCATTTCAAGTCCATGCCCTGATACGAGGCTGGCAAGTTCCTCAGCCCGAAGCTCAACGATTGCCTTGGTCGCCTGGTTTCCAAAACATTGAATCAGCCTGGCAGTCGGCTTCAGGTATTTCCCTACTTTGTGAAAGGCCTTTATGCCTGCATATTCAATCTTCAGCCTGCCCGCCTCCAACAAATGTGGGGATTTCCTCATGAGCCACCAGCCCTTCTTCCGCTTAAACAAGAGATAGTCATCAAAGGTAGCCGAGGGGATACCAAAACGTTCTTCAATGGACCTAAGAATTTCAAGCCTCTTATTCAGGCTTTCTAATTCGGGCCATGAAGAATCCCACTGAATTGACCCTATGGGGATAGAACCTTGCTGCCCTTCTGAGCATACTGTCATATCGCCTTCCTCTCCATTGCTCTATGCCACTCTCAATTGCAATAGACTCCAAGTTAATTGGCAAGATTTCCGCATCAGATTGCTCAAGCAGATGGGATACTACCTCTTCATTTTCCTCTGGGTTATATGTACACGTTGAATAGAGAAGAAATCCACCTTTTTTCAGCACCTGGTATCCCCTGGTAAGTATCTTTTTCTGCAGCTCGGGCAAGAGTGCCTTTTGCTTATTTTCCCTGTACTCCGAGCGGCTGTGAACCCGGCGAAAAGTTCCTTCCCCAGAACAAGGTACATCCACAAGCACATAGTCAAATTTTGTCCTCAGAGGAAACTGCTGTGCCTGGTAGCTCGTTATCACACAATTGGCTACCCCAAGCCTCGAGAGGGTATGGCCCAAGGCAACGTGCCTGCTTGAATATAGCTCATTGGCAACGATAAGACCTGTGTTCCCCATCAATTGCGCCATATGAGAGGTCTTTCCGCCAGGTGCCGCACACATATCCAGCACATAGGATTCCGGTTCAGGGTTCAACACCAGAGCCGCCAGACATGATGTAAACGCTTGAGGGTGTATGTAGCCAAGAAAGTATTCAAGGAGATTTCCAGGAGCAGGGATATCAGGGGCCAACACCAGAGTCGGGTCATCTAGGTAAGAGAAGAAAAGTTTAAGACCCCTTTCCTTAAGCCGGTTCTGTACCTTGCCTGCCTCGGCCTTCAAGGTGTTTATTCGAAGATGAGTAGGAATAGGGTCCTTGAGGCTATCCTGGAATTCAGCAAAATCGGGAACAAACTCCTTGTAGTATTCAAATAGTGGCGTCATCCTGAAATGCGGAGTCCAACCCCCTAAACTATTTGCCTATCAGGTGACGAGCAATAACTCGTCGCTGAATCTCTGATGTTCCTTCGTAGATTGTTAACACCCGAGCGTCCCTATAATACCTCTCCACAGGATATTCCTTTGTATAACCATATCCCCCGTGGATCTGGAGCGCCTGGTAAGCTACTCTGTTTGCCATCTCAGAGGCAAAGACCTTTGCCATGGAAGCAGCAGCAGTGAAGTTTTCTCCCCGGTCTCTCATGGCAGCCGCATTAAAGGTGAGGAGCCTTGCAGCCTCGATTTGCGTGGCCATATCGGCTATCATCCAACGGATGCCCTGGAACTGAGAAATGGGTTTGTTGAACTGCACCCTTTCTTTTGCATATGAAATTGCAGCATCCAGGCAGGCCTGAGCAAGACCTACTGATTGAGAAGCAATCCCGATGCGGCCTCCATCGAGGGATGCCATGGCAATGCGAAATCCGTCACCCTCCTCTCCCAGCAAGTTTTCAGCAGGCACACGACAATCTTCAAATATCAGTTCTGTGGTGTCAGAAGAGCGCAAGCCCATCTTTTCTTCTTGCTTCCCCACATAAAACCCGGGGGTACCCTTTTCCACCACAAACGCACTAATGCCTCTGTGCCGCTTGTCCCTATCGGTGTATGCGGTAACAACTGTGACGTCGGAGTTTTTGCCGCTTGTTATGAACATCTTGGTTCCGTTGATTATGTAAAAATCTCCATCTCTCAGAGCCTTGGATTTCTGGCTAGCAGGATCTGAACCTGCACCAGGCTCTGTCAGGGCAAAGCACCCCAGCTTCTGTCCCGCGGCCAGTGTCTTCAAGTATGTCTCCTTAAGATAATCCGATCCAAATAAAAATATCGGCCCGCATGCGACTGAATTATGCACAGACATTATTACCGCGGTAGATGCGTCGGCATAGGCTATTTCTTGCATTGCCACTGAATAGCTCACCGTATCAACGCCAGCACCATTGTATTCAGGCGGCACATTCATGCCCATCAGTCCCAGTTCTCCCATCTTTTTTATGATCTCTCTGGGAAATTCCCCTGTCTTATCCCTCTCGGCTGCAGTGGGCATTACCTCCGTTCTAGCGAAGTCTCGCACCATCGCCTGAATCATCTTTTGCTCTTCGGTCAAATGCCAAGCCATTCGGTTCCCTCTCTTACAATGAGTGCCGGTTCCTCGGTGACAGTGATGTTCATGGGGTATATAGTACCACGAGCAGTTCCGCCTTCTTGCTGCTGAGGTTGCGCAGCTTGTGAACTATGGATGAATTGAAGTGAATGCACTGGCCTTCATCCAGCACGTTCTTGTTGTCGCCCACCATTACCTCAATCTTACCCTTGAGCACATAAATAAACTCTTCTCCAAGGTGTTGATAGCTCACACCCTTGTGGTGGGATTTCGGGTCAATGAACACCTTGAAGGCCTTTAAATGCTTGTGTCTGGCTTCAGGCGTGAGCGTCTCATAGGTATATGCCTCGGTCCTTTTTTGGTAATCCTCATCTATCTTTTTCCCTGCCTTTGCCTTTTCCTCTTGCAACAAAAGACTGGAATCGATTTCAAGGGCTCTGGATAACCGCAGAATTACAGCTACAGGAGGCATTACCTCGCCTTTTTCTATTTGAGAGATATATTGGGTGGTAAGGCCCGTTTCGTTAGCCAAGTGTTTCAGGGTCAGCTTCTTTTCCCTTCTTAGCTTGAGCAGCTTTTTCCCAATGGACTGGGATTTTTTCCTAGCAGCCATGCTACCTCCTCCATTTGTGGATTGCTATCCCAACTACCCCTCGCAACCAATCTGCATTTTCATGTTTTTTACGAATATTACTGCTTATCCTCGCCATGTGCCCTGTATCTGGCCACCATTCTAATAATGAATCCAAGCAAGAGGGTAGCACTGATAAGAATAATTAAGGATGAGGAGAAAAATGTCATCACAAACCAAAATGGATTATCCAGGCCATATGCTGCTACAAGGAGATGAATTCCAAAAATAAGAAAAAAGACACATGCTGCAGAGAGTATGCCTTCTTGTATCCAGCCGATCATAATTACCTGGGCATTAATGTAAATGAAAATATGTCATGGGCCTGGGTTCTATTTTTTGCTGCTAGAATTGGACTCTATGTTTGGCAGTACCAGGTTATCGCATGCAGTGTAAGGGTCTATTTGCCCTTCTACAATCTCATCTACTGCCCTATCAAATTCTCCAGTTTCAGTAAGCTTGCCTAACACCTCTTCAATTAGCCTACTTTTCACCATATCCAGCAGTTCCTGACTCACCTTTTCTTTCTGCCTCCGAGGCAAGAGAGTCCCATGTGTCTGCTTTAGGTATTCCCTATGCTTTTCTATTTCCTCCAACAGCTCCACCACGCCCTTGTCAAATACCGCCTCTGTCTTGAGGATCGGCGGTTTCCATTTCCCTTCCCTGTATTTGTTTTGATCCATATCCAACATCAGCCTTAAGTCAGCCAATGTCTTGTCAGCCCCTTCCCGTTCGGCCTTGTTAATAACAAAAATATCGCCTGCCTCGAGGATCCCAGCCTTTATGGCCTGGATATCGTCACCCATTCCTGGGATAACCACAATCACCGTGGTATGAGCGCTCTTTACTACATCCACCTCGTCCTGGCCTACCCCAACGGTCTCCACTAAGATGTAGTCTTTGCCCATGGCGTCCAATACGTCAATAGCACTACGGGTTGACTGGGTGAGGCCACCAAAATGACCTCTCGTCGCCATAGAGCGAATGAAGACCCCGCTATCCATGCTATGACGCTGCATCCGAACCCTGTCTCCAAGAATAGCTCCGCCACTAAAAGGACTCGTGGGATCTACCGCCAGTACGCCAACCGTCTTTCCCTGATCCCTCAAGTGGGCAACCATTTGATCCACAAGGGTACTTTTCCCAACCCCTGGGGCACCGGTAATACCAATGACATACGCATTGCCAGTGTATGGATAAAGTTTCTTTAATACCTCTCTTACCTCAGGAATTCCGTCATCAATATCTCTGATAAGGCGCGCTACTGTCCTTACATCACCAGCAATTATCTTTTTCACTATGTCGTCCATTCGTTGTTATCTCTCTCGGGGTTTGACATTTTCTTTTACCCAATTGACAATTTCATCCAGTGAAGCGCCGGGGGTAAAGATTTCTTTGATTCCAGCCTCTTTAAGCTTGGCTATATCCTCATCGGGTATTATGCCCCCACCGCATACAACTATATCATCTGCGCCCTTCTCCTTTAGGAGTTCTACGACCCTTGGAAACAGATAGCGGTGGGCACCGGCAAGGCTGGACAGTCCTATCATGTCCACGTCTTCCTGGATGGCGGCCTCAACTATTTCCTCAGGAGTCTGATGAAGGCCAGTGTAAACCACCTCGAAACCAGCATCCCGGTATGCCCTGGCTATAATCCTGGCCCCTCTATCATGGCCATCAAGTCCTGGTTTTGCAACCATTACCCTCAGCTTTCTCTCGCGCTCCATAGCCTATCCCCTCGCCTTTACGACCGTTTTACCTCATTGCCGAACTGTAAGCAGATCCCCTCGCTCCTTGTCCCTTGGTCCCTACACCTTAACACCGAACGCCCAATGCCCAACGCCTAACGCCCAACGCCTAACGCCTCCTCAATATATCCCCGGATCTCTATAAACCCCAAAGGCTTGTCTAAACACGTCACAGATCTCTTGCTCTGTGGCATAGGCTTTGACCGCATCTACAATGGGCTGCATTACGTTGCGGTTGGCCGTACATGCCTCTCCAATTGCTTCTAGCCGACGCTTGACCTCGGCTTGGTCCCTTTCCTCTTTAATCCTCCTGGTCTTTTCTATCTGCAGTCTCTCTAGCTCCTCATCTATCTCCAGTATCTCTACGGGTATATCTTCTTCCATCACGTACTTGTTGACACCCACCAGGACCCTATCGCCTGAATCGATCCTGCGCTGGAAATGATAGGCAGCATCGGCGATTTCTTGCTGGGGATAGTTCTTTTCGATGGCTGCCAGCATTCCACCCATATCATCTATTTTTTGGATTATCTCAAAGGCCTCTTCTTCCATCTGATCTGTTAACGCCTCTACAAAATAAGAGCCTGCCAGCGGATCAATCGTATTGGCTACACCGGATTCTTCTGCGATGATCTGCTGGGTCCTCAGGGCTATGGTAGCGGCTTCTTCGGTGGGAAGGGCAAGCACCTCGTCAAGGGAATTGGTGTGCAACGACTGGGTACCGCCCAATACCGCAGCCAAGGCCTCCAGTGCCGTCCTAACAACATTATTGTAAGGTTGCTGGGCCGTTAGGGAGCAGCCGGCCGTTTGCGTATGAAACCTCAGCCACCAGGACCTGGGATTCTTTGCCTTGAACCGTTCCTTCATGATCTTGGCCCACATGCGTCGGGCCGCCCTGAACTTGGCTATCTCTTCGAAAAAGTCGATGTGACTGTTGAAAAAGAAGGAAAACCTGGGTGCAAATTTGTCAACATCAAGCCCCCTGTCAATGGCGGCCTGGGTATAAGCGATACCATCGGCCAAGGTGAAGGCCAGCTCCTGTACTGCTGTAGATCCTGCCTCTCTGATATGGTAGCCACTGATGCTTATGGTGTTCCACTTGGGCACCTCGTAGGTTCCGAATTCCACCGTGTCAGTAATGAGGCGCAAAGAAGGTTCAGGGGGACACATGAAGGTCTTCTGTGCAATGAACTCCTTGAGCATGTCATTCTGGATAGTACCCCCGATTACCTTGCGGTCAATGCCCCGGTTCTCGGCCATGGCAATATACATTCCCCAAATAACCGGAGCCGGGGGATTAATGGTCATAGAGGTGGTTATCTTGTCTATGGGCAGGCCCTCGAAGAGATCCTCCATGTCTACCAGGGTGTCAATTGCCACCCCACATTTACCAACCTCGCCCCTTGCCCGGGGGGACTCTGAGTCGTATCCCATGAGCGTGGGCATGTCAAAGGCAGTAGAAAGCCCCGTTTGCCCCTCTTTCACCAGGAGATGAAAGCGCCTGTTGGTATCCTTGGCAGTGCCTAGGCCTGCAAACATGCGCATGGTCCATAGCCTACCCCTATACATGGAGGGCTGGACACCCCTGGTAAATGGATATGACCCGGGAAAACTCATGTCTTGCTTGAAGTCCTGGTCTTTTATGTCCACTGGCGTGTAGATGCGTTTTATCTCACGATCAGATACAGTGGAAAAACGCTTGAGTCTCTCAGGGCGGATTGAAAACGCCTTTTCAATCTCCTTTTCCCACTTTTGGTATCCCTCTTTGATATCCTCAAAGATCTTGGGATTAAATGTCTTTGCCATGGGCCCACCTCCCCCTCATCTATTGCCTCCGCCCTTTCTGACGGAAGACTTTACCTACCTCTTATAAGGTTTCTAGCTATGACCAGGCGCATGATTTCATTTGTCCCTTCATATATTTGACATATCTTTGCATCCCTCATATGCCTTTCCATGGGATATTCCTTGCAGTAACCGTAACCTCCTAATATCTGGATTCCCTCAATTGAGGCCCTCATTGTTACATCCGAGGCATACATCTTGGCCATTGCGGCGGCCTTCTCATATGGCTTGTGGTGATCCTCCAGCCATGCTGCCCGCAAGGTCAGCAACTCCGCTGCATCCAGCTCCGTTGCCATGTCTGCCAACTTCCATTGAATAGCCTGAAACGAGCTGATGGGTTTTCCAAACTGCTCCCTTGTCTTGGCATATTCCAGCGCCTCTTCCAGGACTGATCTGCCGATACCTACTGCCTGGGCGGCTATTCCAATACGGCCCCCGTCAAGGGTGGTAAGCATTTGCTTGAACCCTTCCCCTTGCTTTCCTAAGAGGGCATCAGCGGGCAGTCTGGCGTCCTCAAATACCAGTTCGGCCGTTCCCGAGGCCAGGATTCCAAGCTTTTCCTCCACCTTACCAACCCGAAATCCCGGCGTGTTCTCGAGGTCCACCACGAAGGAGCTAATACCCTTATAACCAGCTCCCTTATCGGTGACCGCGGCCAGTACACAATATGAGGCAACGTTGCCATTGGTGATGAACCTCTTTTCACCATTGATAATCCATTCATCACCATCCTTGACCGCGGTAGTTCTCATGCTTGCGGGGTCAGAACCGGCGCCTGACTCGGTCAGGCCATAGCAGCCCAGTTTTCCCCCCGATGCACAGGGATAAAGATATTTCTTTTTCTGCTCTTCAGTTCCGTAGGCCATGACCGGGAAGCAGTAAAGGGAATTGTTCACCGACATGATAACCCCTGTAGAGGCGCAGGCCTTTGAGACCTCTATAAGGGCCAGCACGTAGCTAACGTTATCCATTCCCCCGCCCCCATACTCTTCTGGCACAGCTATCCCCAGCATCTTTAGCTCTCCCAGCTGTTTCACTATCTCTGCTGGGTGCTGATGAGTCTTGTCAAATTCAGCAGCCTTCGGCTTTATCTCGGCCTCGGCAAAACGCCGGGCCATGTCTCTTACCATCTGCTGTTCTTCTGTCAGCTCGAAATCCATGTCAGCTCAACTCTCCTTTGAATTGGGGTTTACGCTTTTCCAGGAATGCCGAGAGGCCCTCCTTACCATCCGGGCTGGACATGCAGATACTAAAGGCGTCTGCCTCTAGGTAACAGCCGGTCCTCAAGTCCACGTCAAAACCTCTATCAATACAATACTTAACGCCCCTCATGGCTACCCTGCCCTTCGAAGCCAGGAGTTGCGCTGTTTTCATGGTTTCTTCCCAAAGTTTGTCCGGTGGAAACACCTTGTTCACCAGGCCGATCTGTTTTGCCTCTTCCGCATTGATTATCACACCTGTCATACACAGCTCCTTGGCCATGCCCTTGCCGACTAACCGCGCCAGCCTTTGGGTGCCGCCAAAGCCGGGCACAATGCCAAGGTTGATTTCTGGTTGCCCGAACTTGGCATTTTCAGAGGCGTAGATAAAGTCACATGCCATGGCAATCTCTGTTCCTCCCCCCAGAGCAAAACCATTGACGCATGCTATCACCGGGATAGGTAAAGATTCTATCTTGAATAAAAGATCCTGTCCCCGACGAGAGAAGTTATAGCCCTGAAGGGGGTTATAGTTTACCATCACCGAAATATCGGCCCCTGCAACAAAGGCCTTTTCACCCTCTCCGGTGAGTACCAGGACGCGCACCTCCTTGTCCTGCTCAATCTTCTCAAGGGCATCTTCCAGTTCATCCAAGACATCGGGATTGATGGCATTCAGTGCCTTGGGTCTGTTGAACTTTATTACTGCTACGTTTCCATCCTTTTCATAAATGATATTTTCGTATCCCATACTAGTCCACCTCCTATGCTCTCTCCAGTACTGTGGCCATTCCCTGTCCCCCGCCAATACAAAGAGTGGCCAGTCCAAGGTCGTGTCCCTTGCGCTTCATCTCATTTGCCAGGGTAAGAATGATGCGAGCCCCGGTACATCCAATGGGATGACCTATGGAAATACCACTACCAAGGACATTAGTCTTCTCAATATCGAAGTTCAGTTCTCTCATGCAGGCAATTGCCTGGGCACCAAAGGCCTCATTCAATTCTATGGTCCCGAAATCCTCTATGCTCAGGTTTTCCTTTTCCAGAATCTTTCTGACCGCCGGGATTGGCCCAAGCCCCATGTAGGCAGGGTCAATGGCGGCAGAGGCATATGCCCTTACTTTCACAATCGGCTCAAGCCCCAGCTCCTTTGCCTTGTCCTCGCTCATGAGAAGAAGGGCCGCTGCGGCGTCATTTATTCCCGAGGCATTTCCAGCTGTTACCGTGCCATCCTTCTTGAATGCAGGCCTCAGCTTAGCCATCTTTTCCACGCTAGTATCCATGGGTCTTTCATCCGTATCAAACACGATAGGATCACCTTTTCGCTGAGGAATAACAACGGGGACCACCTCATCCTTGAAAATCCCTTCTGCTATGGCCTTTCGTGCTCGCTGGTGGCTTAGTGCCCCTATTTCGTCTTGTTCCTCTCGAGTTATACCATATTTCTCCGCGATATTCTCTGCGGTAATTCCCATATGATAGCCATAGAATATCTCAAATAGGCCATCCATGATCATGAGGTCTACGAGCTCTGTATTATTCATCCTTGCCCCCCACCTGGCAGCAGGTAGGCCGTAAGGGATCATGCTCATGTTTTCCATGCCGCCAGCGAGAATCACGTCAGCCTCCCCGTGCCTAATAGCTTGGGTGGCTAACGCAACCGCCTTCATCCCGGAGGCACAAACCTTGTTTACAGTAAAAGCAGGAGTTTCCTTGGAAATACCCGCCCTGATCATGGCCTGCCTGGTAACGTTTTGGCCCTGACCTGCACCCACTACGTTACCCATTATGACTTCGTCTATTTGGATTGGCTGAGCGCCCTCATCATAGTCATAGCCTTGCTTTTCCAGATCAATCATTCCTCTTCCCTTTATGCCGTCAGGCTCAAATCCTACCAGTTTTTCGCTTGCCTGCGGCCTCAGGTTAATCTTTTTGAGGGTCTCCTTTAGTACAATAGCCCCCAATTGCACTACGGGGGTATCCTTCAAGCTACCCCCAAAAGAACCCACCGGGGTTCTCGCTCCCGAAACAATTACTACTTCACGCATGGCTTTCTCTCCTTTGCTATTTTATTTGCCCTCTCGAGCGTTTATTAACTAAGGTTCACCGTTGTCCGTTCACTGTTCACCGTCCACCGTGAACAAAAATTCATCATTCGATATTCATTATTTTTAATCACCCTATGCTGAAATCCCCCCACTGCTCCCTTCTCCAAAGGGGAGCTCTTCCCTTACGCCTTACGCCCTGTGCCTTACACCCCATGCCCGACGCCTCACGCCTTACTCATTATACACCACGAGCGTAACCGCTTCCCCACCACCCAAACAAAGGGTGGCCTGTCCTACCTCTGCTCCTTTCTCCTTCATAGCATAAATCAAGGTGGTAAGAACCCTGGCACCGCTAGCCCCGATCGGGTGTCCCAGGGCCACAGCTCCCCCATTCACGTTAACCTTCTCAGGGTCAATGCCCAATTCCCTGTTAATGGCAACCGAGGAGGAGCTGAATGCCTCGTTTATCTCATGTAGATCAATGTCTTCCACCTTCAACCCATCTTTAGCCAACACCCTTGGGATGGAATATATGGGTGCAACCAAAACGTATTTCATGTCAATACCTGCTGAACCCTGAGCACCCACCCTCACCAAGGGTTTACAGCCCAAGGCCTCGGCCTTCTCTCTGGCCATCAGAACTACAGCAGAAGCACCGTCACTGATCTTGGAGGCATTCCCAGCCGTTACTCTTCCGTCTTTCTTGAAAGCTGGCCTCAAGCGGGCCAGGGCTTCAGCGCTAGTTCTCGGCTGCCTTAAAGGCACTTCATCGGTGTCAAAAATCTTTGGATCACCCTTCCTTTGCGGAACCTCCACAGGGACTATCTCGGCCTTGAATTTGCCTTCATCAATAGCCCTCCATGCCTTCTGATATGAATTTAGGGCAAATTCATCCATGTCTTCCCTGGTAACACCATATTTGTCAGCAACTAATTCAGCGCTCATGCCCATATGAAAATCATTCACATGGTCCCAGAGGCCATCGTGAACCATACCGTCAATAACAACTCCATTATTCATTCGGTATCCAGTACGGGCCTTTTCCAGCATGTATGGACACAGATTCATGTTTTCCTGGCCTCCGGCAACCACCACATCAGCATCACCGCACTTGATGGCCTGGGCACCCAGCATTACTGCTTTCAACCCGGATCCGCAGACCTTATTGACAGTTATGGCACCGACGTCCCACGGCAGTCCAGCGCGAACCATTGCCTGCCTTGCCGGGTTCTGCCCTAACCCGTGAGGTAATACACAGCCCATTATGACTTCGTCCACATCGTCATTGGTTATCCCTGCCCTGGCAATGGCCTCGTTAATGACCAACGCACCCAAATCCGTGGCAGAAACTGTGCTAAGGGAACCAGCAAAATCACCAATTGGTGTCCTGCATGCGCTAACTATCACCACGTCTCTCATTTTCAATCCTTTCTTCTTAAATTTGGGAATAAATGGCTAAATGGATTTGACGGTGCCAATTTGAGCGTTCCTCCAACGCCAAAAACCTTGTTCTGAACCCCCCTCAGGTTTGTTGTTATATAAATGGAGCCCTGCTCTCAAGTCAAGTATAAACGGTCTGACAGTTTTACTTGACAATTGGTCCCGGAGACCTATAAGAAAACTCCATTTTCATTGCCATAAATCTTAGAAAAATATGCGAGGAATGCAGCCCATGAATCCCATAGCAAAAGAACTCAACGAAATCATCAAGGACAGTAACGTTCACATATATCAAATGCTTTCGCAGGTGGGAAAATCCCTGTTCTTTCCCAAAGGAATCTTGTCCCAAAGTTCAGAGGCAAAGCAGAAGGCCCATCGGTTCAATGCCACCATAGGCATGGCAACAGAAAAGGGACATACGATGCATCTCAAGTCTGTGATGTCTTCCATAGCAGCCCTGGCACCCGAGCAAGCCCTCACTTATGCCCCTTCATTTGGGATTCCCGCCCTTAGGCAGGCGTGGAAGGACTCCCTTTTCAGGAAAAATCCCTCTTTACAAGGCAAGGAAATCAGTCTTCCCGTGGTGGCCAACGGCGTCACGCATGCGCTGAGTGTGATTGGCGACATGTGGATTGACCCAGGAGATGTTGTGGTGCTTCCTGACAAGATGTGGGGCAACTACAACCTGATATTTGGTGTTAGAAAGGGAGCCCAAATCGTAAATTTCCCTCTTTTTGATTCTGAAGGCAGATTCAATCTAGACGGATTCAAGCATGTCCTGGAATCGGAGGCCGAAGAAAACGGTAAAATATCAACCATTTTGAATTTCCCCAATAATCCAACGGGATATACCATAACGCCCAAGGAGGCAGAGGCCATCGCTAAAATACTGGGCGATCTGGCTTCCAGCGGTGTGAACGTCCTTGCCATAACAGATGAGGCATATTTTGGTCTGTTTTACGAAGAAGATGTGCTCAAGGAATCATTATTTTCCTACCTAGCCGGTTTGGACCCAAGAATCGTGGCTATTAAGCTGGATGGAGCCACCAAGGAAGACTATGTGTGGGGACTCAGGGTTGGATTCATCACATATGGGTGTTGGGCGGAAGGGGAAGTGGCCCCCGTTTATGAGGCCCTGGAGAAAAAGACCGCTGGAGCCGTTAGAGGTTCCATCTCAAACGTTTCCCATCTCAGCCAAGAAATCATATTGAACGCCATGAAGTCACCCACTTATAATGACGAAAAGATAGAGAAATATCACATACTTATGGAAAGGGCGAAAGAGATAAAGAAAGTACTGTCAGATCCCAGGTATGACCAGGCCTGGGAGGCCTACCCCTTCAATTCAGGCTACTTCATGTGCCTAAAGCTAAAGACCGTGGAGGCCGAACCCCTGAGAGTCCATCTCCTTGACAACTACGGTGTTGGCCTCATCTCCATAGGGAAAACGGACTTAAGAGTAGCATTTTCTTGTATTGAAAAAGAGGATATTCGCGAACTTTTCGATATTATTTTCCAAGGCATAAGAGATCTGGAAACTAGGTAGTTTCCATCCATAAACTCTATACCCCTCTCCCCCTTGAGGGGGAGAGGCTGGGTGAGGGGGTGTGATATCAAGGGGTTACACCCTCACCCTAACCCTCTCCCTGCCCGCAGCAGGCAGGCCTCAAGGGAGAGGGAATTTATGGATAGGCATTAGGTAGTTTCCATCCATAAATGGCCTTTTTTGTTCTCGCTTTGCTCGGACTCCCCATCCCTGTCTGCGCCGATGCTTCGGCAGGCAAGCTCCGGATGGGTCCCCAGTTTCCTTGATCTTGCACAAAAATTCTCATTTCTGAAACCGGGAACCCGCTGCGAAGCAGTGGGACTGAGCACCCAAAAGGTGCGAAGAATTGGAAACTCTCTAGTGCCCAAAGTTGATTCCTGGATGGGTACTAGGTAGTCAGAATACTGGAGGAACTTCAAGAAATAGAAAAGACTGCATAACGCTTTTCTACGATCCCCCCTCCATGTCATACATCAAGAATTGGCCGGTCTTCGGAGCGGCTGGTCGAGGGCTATATTCTTTGGGTTCTGTCCCCTCCCTGAACGCCTGGAATACCGTCTTTTTGGAAAATGGGCTTGCAAGCAGGCCAGTTTCTGCATCAATCTTTGCGAATACCACCCCCTCAGGCACAGGAAAATCCTCGATGGGAGTATCCTTCAGGGCCTCTTTCATAAAATATAACCAGATGGGACTGGCGGCCCGTGATCCTGTTTCACCCTTTCCCATTGGTGTCTGGTCGTCATAGCCCACCCACACCCCTGTCACAAGCTGGGGCACATAACCCATGAACCACGCGTCCCTCAAGTCATTTGTGGTTCCGGTTTTTCCCGCTGCGGGCCGATGAAGAGCCTTTACCCGCCAGCCTGTGCCTTCTTGGACGACAGCCTTCAACAAATCTGTCATTACATAGGCAGTTTGCCGCGAGATGACCTGCTCTGATTCCGGCTGGTTTTCTTCAATCACGTCGCCGTTTCTGTCCAACACCCTTTCCACAAAGATAGGCTTCGGCAAAAACCCCTGGCTGGCAAACACGCAATAGGCCCGGGTGAGTTCCAACAGCGAAACCCCTGATGATCCCAATGCCAGTGACAGGTCTTCATTTAGGGAGGACTCTATGCCTAGCTGCCTTGCGTATGAAATGACATAATCGATCCCTATCCTTTTCAAAATCTTTACTGTGATCACGTTTCTCGACTTGGCAAGTGCAGTTCGAAGAATCGTGGGACCAAAAAACCTTCCTTTGTAATTTCTGGGTTTCCATACCTTTTCATCTTCTCCATTATCGGAGATAAAAGGTGCATCCATAATAACATCAGCGGGACTCATGCCCTTGTCCAATGCCGCCGCATATATTATGGGCTTGAATGCTGATCCTGGCTGACGCCTTGCTTGAATAGCCCGGTTAAATTGGCTCGTGGAAAAATCTCTGCCTCCAACCATCGCCCTGATCTTGCCAGTAGAGGGTTCCATACAGAGAAGTGCACCTTGCACGAGTGGATCTTGTTCCAGTGATGTGATCCACGAAAAAGGCCCCTGCCCCTTTTTGACCAGTTTCACCAAGATTACGTCCCCCTCTCTCAGTACTTCAGAGACCCTTTTTACGCGGGCCTTGTAATATGGAACCTTAGGGTCAGGTTTTCTTGCCCATCTCATATGTGACAAAGGCAGCACTGCCTTATCTCCAAACACCCACACCTCGGCTTCTCCCTTGGTGTCGTCTACCTTTTCCACCAGTGCCTCTACCCTGCCCCCCTCCACCAGATTAGCCTCGGACTTTTCCCCCATCATTTGCTTCTTGTAGGAAGGAATTTCGTTCACATCCAAGTGCCTTAAGGGACCCCGATATCCTTCTCTTTTGTCCAGCTCCTCTAGGCCTTTTTTCAGTGCCCACTGGGCCGCCTCTTGCATCTTAAGATTGAGGGTGGTGTATACCTGGAGGCCTCCCCTGTACAAACGGGCCTCGCCATATTTTTTCAACAGGTACTTACGAACGTGTTCTGTGAAGTAAGGTGCCCTCTGGAAATAATCCTCTTCTTTTTGCAATATTCTCAGTGGCTCATCATATGCCTGTTCCTCTTCTTCCTTTGTTATGTAGCCTTCTTCCCTCATCCGTTGAAGAACATAACGCTGTCTGGCCTTTGCCCTGTCAAAGTGTGTCACAGGCGAATACCTGGCAGGAGCTTGAGGTAACCCGGCAAGCATGGCTGCCTCGGCCAGGCCCAACTCTTGCGTGGACTTTCCGAAGTAAGTTCGAGCCGCTGCCTCTATACCATATGCCCCGTGGCCAAGGTAAATCTGGTTTAGATACAAAAAGAGAATCCGTTCCTTTGAGAAATTCTTTTCAATCTGGATTGAAAGAAGGGCCTCCCTGGCCTTCCTCCTGTATGTACGTTTGGTGTTTTTCAAAAGCAGAGATCTAGTGACCTGCTGGGTGATGGTACTGCCCCCCTGCTCTATTTTTCCGGCTGTTACGTTCCTGATTAGGGCACGCAAGATACCAACTAAATCTATGCCCTTGTGTTCAAAAAACCGTGAATCCTCGGCGGCCACAAAGGCATAAATTACATGTTTTGGTACCTGCTCAAGGGGAATGACTATACGTTTTTCCTCCCAAAAACGGCCGATAATCTCGCCGTCTCTGCTATATATGGTAGAAATTATTGGAGGCTCATAGTCCTGGAGATTTCCTATGTAAGGCAGATTGCTGGACCACAGGTACCACAACGCCGCGCCACCAATGCAAGCACCCACCACCGCAATGATAAGCATAACCACTAACCACTTGAATAGCCTCTTCACTCATGACCTCCTGCTCGGCCAAGCGTCGTTGTTACCTAATTCTTTAGTTTATCCTGTCCGAGAAAGCAAATCAAGGAAAGCGCCTCACAATAAACCCTCCCATAGAAAGCAAAGCCCCTTGGTCGGCTTCGGGCTATTTTATGATTTCCCAAAGCGTCACAAGGGGCACTTTTTACTAAACTCGGTTTATACACCCATGTATAATATTATCTTTCTTCAAATAGTATACAATAGCCAGGGGCTGAATCATGGCGAGTCTATTACTTGCCTGATTTGTCTAAGCATCTCTTCAATATTGAAAGGTTTTGTTAGAAATCCTCTTACATTATCCCTAATCACTCCTTCATGGACCTTTGTTAGTGGGTAGCCACTGGCCAGAATTATCTTTGCCCTTGGGTCTATCTTACGAATCTCCTTGAGGGTCTCAATTCCATCTATCTCGGGCATCATATAGTCGACTATAACGACGTCTATAATGTTCCCCACTTCGGTGTATACCTGTAATCCCTGGCGACCGTCAGTTGCCCTCAACACCACATAGCCGAACTTTGAAAGGGCCTTTTCGACAATATCAAGAATTGCCTGGTCATCATCAATTACCAGGACCTTTTCTCCTCGCCCCATTCGAACCCAATCCCTAGACTTCTCCTCCTGGTTAATGATCAGATCGTTTTGCTCTATGACTGGCAGGTAGATCTCAAAACTTGTCCCCTCTCCCGGCTTGCTGTAACAGCCGATATATCCGCCATGGCCCTTGACTATGCCATACACCATTGCCAGGCCCAGGCCCGTGCCCTTCCCTCTACCCTTGGTGGTGTAAAAGGGCTCAAAAATGTGATCAAGAGTCGCCTCGTCCATCCCCTGGCCCGTATCAGTAACGGTTAGCAAGATATATTTTCCTGGGCGTGCTCCAGCATGGGACTTGCAGTAATCATCGTCCAGGAAGGTCTCTTGTGTTCTTATCAAGAGGCGCCCCCCTTCGGGCATCGCGTCTTTGGCATTAATGGCAAGGTTCAGCAATACTTGCTCTATTTGGGCCGGATCGGCGTTTATTTTCTGGATCTTTTCTTTAAGTTGTAGGTCGATTGAAATGGTCTTGGGCAGTGTCCTGCCCAGAAGCTTATATGCCTGGCGGATTTGGTCGTTAAGATTAACGGGCCTCAGTTTGCTCTCTACTTTTCGGCTAAAGGTAAGAAGCTGTTGAGTGAGCTCTGAAGCCCTTGATGCTGCTTTCTGGATTTCCCTTATTTCCTCATAGCCCTTTTCTCCTTCTCTCAAATCAAGCATCAGGATGTCACAATAGCCGAAGATGGCCTGAAGAATATTGCGGAAGTCGTGTGCGATCCCGCCTGCAAGAGTCCCAACAGCTTCCATCTTCTGTGCCTGCCGCAATTGAGCCTCCAGCCTTTCCCTCTCCTTCTGGGCCTTCTTCTGCTCCGTTATGTCGGTGACCAATGAGACCATGCATTCTTGTCCCCTATAGTTGAGCCGCCTTGCTGATAACAGGGCAATAAAGTTCTCGCCGTTTTTTCGCCGGAACTTTATCTCCCTATTGGTTATTTGTTCTCCTTCCCTCAATCTCTGTACAATTATATCCCTGTCCTCTATATCATCCCATAATTTCAGCTCGACACCACTCCTGCCAATTACCTCTTCTTTGGTGTAACCGCTTGTCTTGCAAAAGGCATCGTTTACATCCAAGAGCCGGTCTTCGTTCAGTGTTGATATGGTTATTGAATAAGGAGATGCCTCGAATGTCTTGCGGTACCGCTCTTCACTTTCGTGCAGTTTTTCTTTGGCCTTCTGTCTCAACTTTTCCCTTGCTTCAACAAGGGCTGCCAACAGTTCATTGAAGGCCTTGACTAGATTACGGAACTCCAGGTGCCCGGCTCTCTTTTCGTCAATACTGGGCTTAATGGGGTTCTTCGATATCTCCAGGGCCTGTTTCGCTATGTCTTCAAGGGGACGACTCACTCTCTTGGCCAGGATAAAGGAAACCGCTACGGTAATCGAAAAGACTCCAGCGCACAGGACAAGGAGGAGAACCATAAGACTACGCTTTTCCTTACTGAGGGGCTCCGATGATACAGAATAAAAGAAGCCGGGGAAACCCTTTAGGGGGATAACAAACTTACCACCAACATTCTCTGCATGAGAAGAGATGATTGCTTCAGGATTATTGAGGACAAGTTCTTCCTGGCTGGTACAAGGGTTCACCAAGCGGCCTTTTTCAAGGACAAGCAGGCTTGAGTGGGGAAAGAGCTTCATATATGACGAGAAGGACATATCAGATGTGAGATCATAAATGAGATAGGCGGTCCCAAGTTCTTCTAGCCTTTTTTTGATGGGGCGGGAGAATATCGCCACATAATGGCCGTTCTGGATACGCTGGAATCTTATTGGCTTATGAGGTGTGATTTTCCGAAGCCATAAAAGATGCTGCTTGATTGACATAAACTGTAAGGGAAGTGGAGGGAGAAATTCCGATTGTCCTGCTTCTCGTACAAAGAAATGGGCTCCATTTGAAGCAGTGTACTTGGCCTTCAAGGTTTCCAGAACCTGGCTCTTGACCCCCAGCATCAGGCTCACCCGGATGGTGTTGTTGGTTACAATGTCAAGGAGTTGGTTACGGAGAAGCTCGACTCGGTCATTGAGGGCCATGCTGGTTTCCACCTGTCTAGCTTCAGCCCTGTGAAGAAACTCGCTTTCAATTGTCCTTGAAAGCAAGGTGTAAAGGACCCAGAGAACAACGCTCAACGAAACAGCCTCAAAAATTATGAGGGTCCAGCTCAAGAATGTAGAAAATCTTTTGGGTGAACGCATTAAGCCTCCTTGTCCTATTTGTTCACTGGTACTTTGGTTATTATCTCATCGGCTGCCAGAATTACCTCAGCCGGTAATTCAATCCCCAACTGGCGGGCTCTCACCAGATTAAACACAAGGGCATATTTTCTTGCATCTTCTATTGGTATGATGCCAGGGCTTTGGCCCCCCAGTATCTCCTCAACCATTTTACCTGCCTGTCTGCCCATGGCGAAAAAATCCACTGCTGCTCCTCCAAAAAGCCCCAAACGCGTGAAGGCATAATTGACGGCAATTTCTGGTTTCCTAGAATTCTTAATGGTCCATGCAAATATCTCAGGAGCGGTGTATGTCTTACCTGAACCATTCTTGAGGAGGGTGGCAACAGGGTATATTGCGCCAATTTCCGATATATTGTTCGCTCGCTTAATTTCCCTCTGGTAGTCTTCCCAGCTCCTGGCAATTTTCACATCCCATGTGCACGGTACTGATTCTTTGGCAAGTTCCAGATTGACCTGCCTGTAAATGGCCTTTCCGGTAGGTGAGGTATCCAGGATGATTCTAATTTTCCTTACTTCCCCAAAGAGTCTGCAGTGGACCCTAAATGCGTCGGCTATATGAAGCTTTTCATATACCCCGGTTATGTTGTGCCCTGGATGGCCCCTGGATTCCATGAAGCGCACTTTCTGGTTGTAATCCTCGGGCTGGCCGTTCATACCTGAAAAAACAATGGGCAAAGGGCTGTCCACAAGCTTTAGCGCCACTGTACGGAAGGCGTTGTCATCCAACGTGACAAGAACCGAGGGGTGTGTAGAACGGATTCTATCAAGTGCCATCTGTGCCTGCTTCCTGATCAACTCGGGTGTGTTGTTCTTGCACTTTGTATCCATGTAGTAAACAGTGAACTGTATGTTGTGCCCTTGTATGTACCCCGCCTCTTGCAATGCGGCTACGACCCCATCATGTTGGGGCTGGCCACAGACGTTGCCAGCCTCATAACTATGAAGGATAAAGATCTTTGGAATGGATCCGGGCGAGGCCCTCAAACTTGGAATCCTCGTATTGAGGATAAGAAAAACTATCCATAGACAGCAACACAGTACCTGCCGAACTCCCCATTTCATAGTGTCCTCCTTTCTGAGTGCTACCAAGCCTCCAAAGCAAGA
>Ga0190334_1000358_pt1 | contig 23993 bp, 17 predicted proteins | sample 48720478_MG_FD_161270 | JGI IMG/M metagenome (GOLD analysis project Ga0190334, IMG submission 161270) | Hydrothermal vent sediment bacterial communities from Southern Trench, Guaymas Basin, Mexico - 4872-04-7-8_MG | ecosystem: Environmental > Aquatic > Marine > Hydrothermal vents > Sediment ... | reverse complement strand
ATCATAAGCCAAGCAATTCCACGAGTAATAAGCGGTTTTATTTTCTGGTATCCCACTAACAACAAATATCCTTTCTGCCACCTCAGCAGTACTACCAGCAGTTGTATTTGTTATATTATAGTACAAGGTTCCATCAGGTTTCCAAATATACAAAGTCACATTGGTTATATTCAAGCCTGCACCAGGATCAGCAGAACAGTTAAATGTTATGATACCATCAGCATCCCATGTGCTATTGCTAGGAGAATTTAATGTTACACTAACAGCATTAACATACACCAAAAAAGACAAAAACACTATAAAATAAATCCAAAGTTTGGGCCTCATATTGTAAAATTTAAAAATTTTTATTTTTTTAAACTTTTCGCTTAATAATAGTCTCGAGTTTTTTCTTTAAGAAAAAGAAGAAAACAATTAACAGAATAACCCCAAAAAGGATCAAAACATATACCCACCATTTAACAACTTCTTTTTGAACAGGTTGTGGCATGGTTATATTTTCCTGTGGTGGTTTTTTATACAAGCTATCAAAAACTAAAAGCGCTTCATCTTCAGAAATTTGAAGGAGTTTACAAATCAAATCGTATTCACCATCTTTATCTATGTCTAGATAGTTCTCCCCTGATTTAACAACATATTGCACATTTCCAAATTCAAAAACCACGTCTTGTGAAATTTCTTTTAATTCCAATAAGTAATTCTTGTAAGAAAGTTTGTCCCCCATATGGAAAGTTGTTTCTTTATTTTTAATATCTTCAAATTTATATACTTTTGGTTTGTACTCTTCCACTATTGGTGATATTTCCTCCTCTTCAACTTCTTCAGCTTCCTCAGCTGCTCCACCCCCGCCACCACTAGTCCCACTAGGAGCACTTGGTGTAATAAATGGAATATAAATTGTGTTTCTTGCTTGGCGTGTTGTAAGTGTCTCGTTGACAAGGATTGTAGTTGTATTTGTTGCTCCAGAATAAGTTGCTGTTATTATGTGTGGTGTTTTATTAATAATATCATCAGAGTTATTAACAACATATTCTGTTAAATAAATTCTAGACGATCCACCCTTGACACCAGTTGTAAAATTACCTATAAATGAAGAGTCGTTCTCGTAAACTTCAACAGTTGCTCCACTTACTGCATTATCATTCTGGTCTCTCACAAAAATCTTTACAGACCAATTCACCATGATTCTCCATTTATTAACATCAGAAATGTTATTCAAAAATCTTAGCATTCTCGAAACATAGGCATCTCTTAAAACAATTCCAAATTCTGTTGCATTTATTATGTTATCAAAAATAGTTATGTTTGAACTTCCAATACCATACACCCCAGCAGTACAGTTTATAAAAGTGTTATTCAAAACATTAGTGCCTTCGCTGCTATAATCATAAACACCATAAGTGCAATTTTTAACAATGTTATTTTTAATAGAATTGTTGCCCTTTCCTGCATAAGTGTAAATACCATAATCAAGATTTTCAAAAGTATTATTCTCAACCAAATTACCCCCACCATAGTATATAGAAACACCACTATCACCATTTTTAACAATGTTTTTGATAATTGTGCAATTATTTTCTACAGAAATTAAATAGAGCGCGCCAGGAGCACCAATTATTGTGTTGTTAAACACATAACCTCGTGCATGTGGTAATTCTATAGCCTTGTGTAAGAATGGGTGCACACCTGTAAAAACATTATTTGATATATTTATAAATCTTGTTGAATATATATCATCAGAAACTATTGAATTTAAAAATTGATTGTATAGGACTTCTGAGCCAAATGCACTTGAATTTATGAATGTGTTATTTAGAATCCTTGCATTTCCAGAAATGCTAGAAAACAAGAAAGTATTATTTATAATTTCTAAACTTTCATTATTTGCAGAAATAGTTGTTCCGCTAAAATGGTTGCCCTTTAAAATTCCAACAGAGTCATACAAGTAAAGCTTATCAGAACCACAAGTGTTATTAACAAAACCCAAGTTATTTGCTTCAAGATATACAAAAATAGCATCGATTGTGTTGTTAATTATTTTTAAACTACCAGAAGAGCAAGATGCAAGCTCTATTTTAATACCAGGAAGTATATTGTTTTCATAAGTATGGTTAATACAAGTGCTTCCAGCTGCTAATGGATAACGTGTGCTAACATTACAATTCTTAAGTGTTACATTTTTGCCAACAGTATAGAAAAACCAAAGCCCCCAGGTAGATTCATAGTCTTCCAAATTATCTGCTAAAGAAAAGTTGGAATAATCACAATCTATAACAATGTCATCGCCATTGATAATAACAACTTGTGATAAGCCAGCCTTTTTAGTCATAACATAGTTGTCCCTACAAATTCTTGCTGATGTTGAAATAGTCATTGGCACAAGTCTCAAGCATATAGAAAGATTAATACCAATAGCTTCGCTATCTACATAAGATCTTGTTAAAAGGAATTCTTCATCATAGTTACCCATAAAGTCTTTAAATGCTTCTACCCTATATTGCGTAGTGTTATAAAATACTGAATTATTTAGATAGTATTCAGGCAAATTAAAGATACTTGTATAACCACTGGCATTTGTATTTTCCTCGTGAACAATAGTGTTGTTTGTGTCATAGATTTTTACTGTTGCATTTTCCACAGGGCCATCATTATTAAAAACATAGACTTGCAGCGACCATGCTTTCTTAAAATCTAGACTATTATCAGAAAACATGTTTGAGTTTATTTCTGGATATTGTGTAGAATTTCCATCAAGGGTTAAGATTGCTATGCCATTATTGTAGAAAGAATTTCCTGTTATATTGGTAAAGGCAGTTAAGTTTAATAACAAACCATATGAACAGTTTTTAATAGTATTGTTAAATAGATTTCCAAAATTTTTTTCTTGATGTATAGCTATGTTATAATTTGAAACGTTACAGTTTTCCAGAGTAAAGTTGTTAATAGCGCTTAACCATGTTCCAGTTTTTTGTTCTTCTGAAAATAGTGTAAAGTTACAATCAATTTCAACATTGGATGCATTTATAACAATTGCTGACATATTGTACAGGCTTGTTAAATTATAAACGCTTCTGTTTAAAGAATAATTTCCTGCTTCATTAATGTATAGTGTATAGTTAGCAGAGTTATTTGCAAACTTTATAGCATCTTCCAAGTTTGTAAAGTCACACCCTATTGAACAAACCGTTATGATCATAGGGTTCACAAATATAACATCAGTTAAACTTTGATTTTCAAAACCAAATCTTGAACACGAAACAGAATAATTATAATGTCCAACATCTTTAAATGTAAGATTTTTTACAAACAGATTCAATCCAGAATCAAAATTCATATCATAAACAGTTCCAGAAACATTAACAATGCAACTTGCATCACTTATAATTTGTGAAGATGTTATATTGGTGTAGTTTGCATAAAAACTCACATTTTTGCCAACTTCAGCATAACTTGTCCAAATTGTTAAATTGCTATTTGCCATGAGTGTATAGCTAGAGAAACTTGTAACATTAAATGATAAATTTCCTTCAGAATAGCTTATTCCAAAGCAAGCATCACAAATTTTTCCATCTTTTAAAATTACTGGTGTAAATTCATAAGATAGGTTAAACATTTCGAGTTTTGAAGAGACATTAAATTTGCTACATTCGTTTCTTGGGAAAAGTGTTATATTAGCCCAAGATAAATCAAAACAGTAATTTATCAATTCATAATCCATAGACTGATTAAATGTTACACTTCCAAAGATATTATAAGCTTTATTAGTAGTAGCATTTATTTTAAGCAATTTATCAACAGCAGCATAAACATCTATTCTTGGAAAACTTAACCCTGTTCTTGTGGCTGAGAGATCATCTTTAACAGGCACACCCGTTTCTTTCAACACGTAACGAATCTCTTTTGGTGATAAATACGCATTGTTTATTAGTTTATTATAATGTTGCAACAGGGCTGCAGCACCTGCAACATGCGGAGCTGCAAATGAAGTTCCACGATATGCATCACTATAACCAGTAGTTCCACATAAGGCACAACTGCCATTTGCTTGTGTTGTGTTAATATAACTTCCTGGAGCAATTAGGTCAAGCAAGCTTTCATGAACATTACTGTATAAATCAATATGATCCTGTTTTGTAGAAGCTCCAACAGATGTTACATTTGCAATGCAAGCAGGGTTTGATATGCCACTAGTGGAATATCCATTTCCAGAGCTAGCATCAATAAAAATTCCATGGAAAGTAGCATTATTTACAGCTTCTGTAAGCTCGGGATCCGCTGTTTCACAAGAGCTTGTATCAGAGTATACAGCAGAAGTCCCTATACTTAATGTTATTATGCTAATATTATATTCATCTTTATGCTGAATACAGTAGTTTATACCTTTAATAATATCTGATGTATAACATCCACCATTCATGTTGCAAACCTTTACAGCTATTATTCTTGCTCCAGGCGCAACTCCAACAATGCCAGGAGAGGCAGCTATTATCCCACTTACCAATGTACCATGACCATAATCGTCATCAGCAGAAGTGTCTTCTTCAAGGCCATTTGGACATAAACCAATTCCATCTGTTGTATTACTATTATCAGCAAAACAATGCTGATCAACAATTTTATCTGCTAAATCTGGGTGTGTATCATCTATGCCAGTGTCAAGAACACAAACACCAATTGTCGAACCAGTAACATTTTTGTTGTTTATCTTTATAGCATGTACGAGATTTGCCCTTATCAATGGCACTGTATCTTGTAAAGATAAATTGTATACAACATCTAAAGACACCCTTGCCTGGTTTGCTAATGCTAAAGCTTCTTTAAAAGGTACAACAGTAATGATTTTATCTTTAACAAACTCTTTTCCCTGTAAAGAAAATTCTTGAGGTGGCCTATCAACAATAATCCTTACATTTTCTTGTTTTGGTGTTCTGTTAAGCAAGTATTCTTCTCTTAAGTTTAAATCCGCTATCCATTCAACTTTTTCAACAAGACCATTTTTATTTTCATCATAAAATTTAATACTCTCCCTTAGTCCATTATGCCAAAGCTCTATAAACTGCGGAAAATTTTCCTCTATTGGCAATGAAACCTTAACATTTTTGTATGGAATTTCTGAAGTAAGAACAATTTTATCAGTAAAGTTTTCTGTAACAACACTCATCTCAGGAGCGGGTGTAAAGTAATGAATTTCATATTCTGCATTTTCTGGATTTTGAATTGTTATGTAGCTCTTTGTCGAGCCTACTGCCATTGATGTAAGTTTTAACAAAAACATGCCTACAATATTCCTTTTCAGTTCAAATGCAACTTTTTCTTTAACACTGTTTTTAATTTTGATTACACTAACATTTGTTGCTAGTTCTGGAATCTCAACAGAAATTGTTTCATTACAAATTGGCTTAACCTTCTTGATCCATTCCACAGGCTTGCCGATTTCTGCAGGAAGCTGAACAAGTTTTTCTTGAAAACATTGCTTAGCCTTAGTTACTTGTTTTCCAGTTTCAGAAAGCGTTACTTTGAATCCAACATAGGCAGCTGGAACATTTGCAGAAAAAATAACATTGTTATTATCAATAATTTTTATGCTATGCTCGCTTTGATCAAGCACTAAAGTTAAATTTTTGATATCATAATAAAAACCACTTTCATTTTGGCTAAGTTTTAATGGTAAACCCCTTGATATGTTATCTATCACAAGAAAAGCATTTGGGCTCGCAACCTTGTTAACTTCAAAAACAACAGCTCTCTGGCCATAAGTTGTATAACCAGTAAAACTAAATTTTGTAAAAATAATAAGGAATAAAAACAAAACCCCAATTAAAATATAATGTGGTATAAATTTTCTATGCCCATTATCGCTAGTTAGTTTTTTGAGATTTTCTCTAGCTTCTTTCAAGCTTTTTCCAAGATAAACACTTTTTGTTTTTCCATCAGGAGAACGAATTGTGGTATAGTAATAAAATTTTCCAGAAACCTTTTTCTTATGCATAAAAATCTGTGGTATAAAAATTATTTAAATTTATCTATACTAAAATACCATAACCAATTAAATGCCATCTTGCTTCTACTCTTCTAGAAATAGCAAATCTATCTTGTTTAGTAGCACAAATAGGTCTTTTCAACACCATTTTTACCTTATTACCAGAAATTTGTGTAACTATGCCTAATGTAACAGCAGAGTTAACATTCAACATCAAAGGCTCGTTTTTTTGGATAGGTTCTACAGGCTTTCTTGATTTTGTGCCTACAACTCTTTCAAGCAAGTGCACTTCAAGTTCTATCTCGTTAAGCAATTCTGGAAGTTTTCCAACATGGCTTACTAAATTTCCAGCAAGGTTATCGGCTTTAACAAAACTTGGATCAAGCTTAGTCTGAATAGCAACAGTTCCACCAGCTGTTGCTTTTTCTATAGCAATATTACCAGTATGGATTTCTACAATTTCTGTTACAAGTGGTTTATATGTTATGTTACCATGTTTCTCTTCTCTTAATCCTGGCTTGATTTCTATTTTATCACCAACTTTAAGTATACCTTGCTTGATTGCTCCACCAAGAACTCCACCAGCAAGCTTAACTATGGGTGTACCTGGTTTGTTGATATCAAAAGATCTTGCCACAAACATTATTGGTGTTGCTTCTGGGTTTCGTTTAGGCATAGGGATTTGGCAAAGAGCCTCTATAACAGCATCTATGTTAAGATTATATTTAGCGGAACAAGGGATAATTGGAGCCTTTTCAGCAACAGTACCCTTTACAAACTCTTTTATTTGGTTGTAGTGTTTAATAGCTTCTTCTTTACTAACAAGATCAACTTTGTTCTGGACTATTACTATTTCTTTCACACCAAGAATTGATAAAGCAATAAGATGTTCCTCTGTTTGTGGTTGGGGGCAAGGTTCATCAGCAGCTATAAGCAATAAAGCACAATCCATTAAAGCTGCACCACTAAGCATGGTAGCCATTAATGTTTCATGACCAGGAGCATCAACAAAGCTAACTTTCCTTAAAAATTTGGTTTCCTTGCCACACTTAGGACATTTTGGAAACCTTGTATAGAAATTGCAGTTCTTGCAAATATAAAAATTTGTATCAGCATAACCAAGCCTTATTGTAATGCCTCTCTTTAATTCTTCAGAATGAACAGCAGCCCATTTTCCGCTTAATCTTTCGAGCAATGTTGTTTTACCATGATCTACATGACCAACTAAACCTATATTTATCTGTGGTTGCTTAACCTCTTGCATTTTAGAATTAAGCTAAAAACAAGATTTAAAAATATTTCCATTAGTTAGCTCTCTTTTGTTTCAGATTTTTCTTGTGACACAGCTTTTTCAGCTTCTTTTGGAGTTTTTTCTTTTGCTTCCTCTTTTGTTTTTCCTTCTTTTGATTCTTTTTCTTCTTGTTTTTCTTTGCTTTTTTCCTCAGCAGGCTTTGCTTCTTCTGGCAATTTTATTTCACCTTTTATCAATTTCATGTTAATCTGTGCTATGTCGTCAGCAATAGTATTGCCTCTGAATGTTTTTCTAACTTTTTGTCCTTTGCCTTTTACTCTTGCTCCTATGCTTCTGCCAACAAGAAGTTTTTTCCTTCCTGTGCCTGCGATGTCTGGTCTCATAGGAAATCCAGCATTATCTGTTCCGCCAGTAATAAGAAGCTCGCAATTAGGCAAATTTAATATGCTTCCATCAATTTTGTCGCCTATCTTCTTGCCAGCAAGTAAAGAAGTTTCTATTGTGGTTTTGTAAACCTTACCATTAGGCAACCCTATCACTAGTTTTGCTTCCATTTTCTAAATGCTCAAGATTTTCTATTTATAAATTTTTTGAAAATAAATACGCTTGCCACTAAACACCCCACAATGGATTAGTTTTTCTCATAATAGAAGCGATTTCTTTAAGTAACCCTATCTCTTCATTACTAAGAAATTTTTTAAGTTCCTTGTATTTTCTAAATTCCTGTTCTGTTAAAAAGCTATACAAAATATCACCTTCCTTGACTTGTCTACCAGCTGTAATATCTGGCAAAGCAATAGCAACTTGTTTGCCTGCAGGAGCTTCTTGAATGTTTTCCTTTTCAAGTTGCATGCTTTTAACATAAGAAATTGGTTTTTCTGTGCTTGCTTTAAAGAGTTGTGTGTTAAGTGTAAGTTTTCCTTTCAGCACTTCTACACCAACTATACAAGGGTTGCTTTGCCTGAAAACACAATGTTCAAGAACTTTTATCTTAACAAGTTTTGGCAAATTTTCAAGTTCTTTGGCTTTTAACAACTCTTCTTGTTTTGCTCTCCATTCTTTTAAGTCATCTATGATTGTATAAATGATGTTACTTAAGATAACATGTACATCTTTTGTGTCGTCTGTTGCAAGTTTAACATTAAAACCAACAATTACTTTGTTAAGAGGATCTTCTTCAGCGGAAGCCTCAGCAATATCTTTTTTGCTTATCTCGCTTATATCAGCCTTTTTAACTTTTATTCCATGTTCTCTAAGCAAGTTTATTAACGCTTCCAACGAGCCAAGGCTATCAGCTTTAGCAAGAATTCCTTCATTGTCAAGCTGTAATAAAACTTCTTGTACTTCCTTTTGTATCTCTTTTGTATCTTGGTCAAGATTTGTAACAACTTTTATTGGCATTCCTGCTATAGCATTTTCAAGATTTGGAGCGGAAATCTTAACACCAGCTGCAGCCGCTATTTCTTTTATTCTCTTAAACTTGTTATTTTCTGGCTCAAGCAATGCACGGATCTTTGTGATTATTGGCTTATGAAAGTCGCCAATTATTATTTGGTCGCTTTGCTTGATTTTTCCGTCGTAAAGAATAACATCAATTGTCTTTCCAAGGCCTTTTTCTTCTTTGACTTCAAGAATAGTTCCTTTTCCAGGACCGCTAACATGCAAACGCAAAGATTCTTCCAAGTAACGCTGTGCTAATCCAGAAACCACCATTAGCAATTCAGCAAGGCCTTCCGCGGTTTTAGCAGAACAAGGAATTATCGCAACCTTTTTTGTAAAATCTTCTATATTGCTGTACAAATCTGCTTCAAAACCAAGATCAAAAAGTTGACCAACAACATTGTAAAGTTTTTCATAGAAAATTTTTTGTGTACTTTCAGCTTGCAAAGAAATACTTTCTGCTAAAAATTTTTCTGGATATGCTTTCCAACCAGGAATCAAATCAATTTTATTCAAAGCCACAACGAATGGTGTTTTATAAGATTTCAGAATTTCTATGCTCTCTTTTGTTTGGTCCATCACACCTTCATTAATGTCTATAACAACTATTGCTATATCTGCAAGATTTCCGCCACGCTTTCTTAAATTGTTAAAGGCAGCATGCCCAGGAGTGTCGATCACTAACAAACCTGGAATTGTTAACTTAACATTTTCAAGAAGCTTGCCACAAATTTTTTTAATAGTATCCAAAGGAATATTATAGCTGCCAATACATTGTGTAATCCCGCCTGCTTCAGCTTTTACAATAGAAATACCTTTAATCTTTTCAAGAATGCTTGACTTTCCATGATCGATATGGCCTACTAAACATATTATCGGGGCTCTAATTTCCATTTAAAAAAAGAATTGTTTTATTATTTAAATATTTTTAATTCAAGAACTTCCTTTTTCATAAAATTTTGTCCATTTTAAATAGCGGGCCTTTCTTTTTAGTTTTAACATAGCGGCCTTGCATTTTCTAACATGCAAGTATAAAATTTTTCCATCTTTTTTAACATACATCAATCCTGTTCCTGGTTTTATTTCCTTACCACAAAAAGAACATTTCATTTTTTCCTACTTTGTGAAAGTCTTCTTGCTTCGATTTCTGTTTCTCTAAGCATTAAAATATCCCCAACTTTTACAGGACCCTTGACATTTCTCCTTAGCACCTTACCAGCATCTTTGCCTTCGAGAATTTTACAAATAACTTGTGTTACCTCACCCCTCATACCAGTTCTGCCAACAAGCTCCTCAACTCTTGCTGGATATGCTTCACTAAACAACCCTGCTCCAGCTCGCTCAAGTTTTATTGTTTCTTTAGCAAGCTTTATTGTTTTCTTCTCTTTTCTTTTTACCTTTCGCTCTGCTTTTTTCTCTCTACGTTTTAACTTCTTTTTTGCCATCCTTACTCTTCTTTGGTTTTAGAAATTATTTCTTTTATTAGTTCTTTAGCGTCACCTTCTTCAACAATAGCCACTGCCGAAGCTCTAACCCTTAAGCCAGCTGCAGCTCCAAGTTCTTCTTTGCTTGGCACTGTAACTAATGGTATATTTTTTTCTTTGCAAAGTAATGGCAAATGCATTACTATTTCTTTAGGGTCAACATCTTGGGCAACAACAACAAGTTTTGCTTTTCCTCGCTCAATGGCCTTTGTTGTTTCATTACTGCCTTTCTTTATCTTCCCTGTTTTTCTTGCAAGTTCAACAGCTTCGTAAATCTTGTTTACAATCTCTTTTGGCAATTCTTTATCAAGATCCATTTTGACCTCCTTTTAAAGTCATGGGTGTAAAAATTATGTTATTGTTTGATTTAAAAACTTTACTATTCCTAAAATCTATTATTTGTGAGCAAACCAAAATACCAGTCTGTGCTTTAATTTCTTATCCAACCTACAAAATCCAAATCTCTCAAATTGTATTATGCTATCTACTTCAAGATTTCTTACAGCTGGTTCTGCCAAGCCTTGTTTTATGCTAGCATCTGGCATCATAATTTCAACCTTAACAAGATCTTTGCTAACAGGAAGCCAATGTATAAGTTTAGCATTTAACTTTGGATCAAGTTCTATGGACGAAAATTGTTTATTTTTAAAATTGAATAAATGCATAAATCTGTAAATTTTATTCTTTTCCAACTTATCTTGCACATAAAACTTTGTTGAAGTCTTAAATAATCTATAACCCCTTTCAGGAAAATCTGGATGTAATGGTATCTTTACTGTTAGCTCTGGAGCATTTTTTATTTCAACTAATTTTGGGTTTTCAATAAAGAAATATCTGTTAGCAAGTGGCTCAATAATTTCTTTGTTGTAAGCGTTAAGCAATTTAAAAAATTCATTTTTGCTTATCTTTTTATCAACTTTACTTAATCCAAAATGTTTTGTTAACTTTACAAATGCTTCTCTTTGATAGCCTCTTCTTTTAAGAGCCCTCAAGAAAGGCAATCTTGGATCATCCCAACCAATGAACTTTTTAGCTTGTATAGATTTTCTTATTTCTGTTGTGCTAATCTTTAAATCTGTAAAGTTAATTCTGCCTATATGAATAAAAACTGGTTCTTTTTTGTTAAGATATCTATACAAGTAAAGTTGCCTTTCTGTATTTACAATATGATCTTTTCCTCTGATAATATGTGTCATTCCTTGTAAGATGTCATCTATAGCAACGCTAAAATTCATTAAAGGCCATACTCTTGCTTTTGGTTTCTTTGGATGTTTTTCTTTTACAATCCTAAAAGCTGGCCAGTCCCTAACTGCAGGATTTTTATGCTTAATATCTGTTTTTATCCTTAGAACAGCCTCTCCTGGTTGAAAAGAAGAAAACATTTTTTTCCATCTGGAGAGATGCTCTTTTGGTGGCAGTTCTCTACAAGGGCATGGTTTTGATTTTGATGCAAGCTCTTTAAACTTTTCTTGCTTACAAGTACAAACATATGCATGACCTTGTTTAATTAACTTTTCAGCATATTTATAATAAATTTCAAGCCTTTCTGATTGCACAATAGTTTTATAGATTTTTGCAAGCCATTTTGCATCTTCTAGAATCATTTGATATGCTGGCAAATAAATATTTTCTGGATTCGTGTCAGAAATTCTTAGGTAAAGCCTGCCTTTGTAAAGCTTGCAATAAATGTCATTAAGCAACAAAGTATGGATATGGCCTATATGCAATGGTCCAGAAGGACTCGGTTCAAAGCGCATAACTACGCTACCTTTTACATTTGGCAAAGGCTTGATTTCTTCTTCGGTTTTTTTCTTTGGTTTTTCAATTTTAAATTCTTGCATCAATTCCCTTTGCTCTTCTAAAGGCATGGCATTTATTTCCTCAACAATGTCTGTAACTCTTTTCAAGAGCTCCTTAATATTTTTCTTTAGAGAAGGATTTTCTTGGATAAGCTTACCAATTACAGCTTTAGGATTTGCTTTGCCATTATGCTGAACAGCATTTAGAAGAGCATACTTTTTAATAAGCAACTCCATAGATTAAGCAAGAAGGTTGTGTATATAAATTTTATTAATTTTAAATAAAAGAAAAAATTACTTCTTTCTTTTAAAAGCCCAAGCAGCTATTCCTATTGCTACTATTACAATACCCAATCCAAGCAACCAGTAATAGCTCCTTTCTTGACCGCCAACTACGGCCCCTGTTGTAGCTGGAGGCTGGATTGTTTCTTCGCTTGATTCCTGTGTTTCTTGCTGTTCTTGAGTTTGTTCTTGCTCAGGTGTTTCTTCAACAGTACAAGTTCTTGTTTCTATTCTCTTCCAGTTATCTTCATCACATCTGTTTCTATCATAGCAGTATCTTGTTTGTTCCCCATCTTTACAAGATGTCCATTCAAAGCATACCCAATTTGTTCTGCACGCAGCGTGCCCTCCACCACCACCGCCACCAGTACTCGGCGGATTAGTTTGCGTACTTGTCGAAATCTGGTTACCAAAATTTAAAATTGCCTCATTTTCAAGATTTTGTGTTTCTTGGAATGAAACATCGCCTTCTTGTGTCAATTTCAAACATACTGTATCATTTACCCTACACTGATCAGCAGATATTGTTTTTCCACTCATAAAATCTTCAAGAGATTTATTAAAGTTAATTAAGTCATCATTTTCAATTATACCATCTTTATCAAAATCTAATGTTTGACAGAGATTATAGTACCACCCTGGATAAGAGCTTGTTTGATTGAATTTGGCTGTGTAATTGCATTCTTCTACTGTAATGTTATGTCCATCATTTGTTAGATTTATAATAGAACTGAATAAATTTGCATTGAACACTCTTGCTTCATTTGTGGTAACGTTTTCGTCATCGTCAAGATCTAAAAGCTTGCAAAAGTTTGTCGGATCTACATATCTTTGAGGGAATGTTTTATTTTTACATTTGCTAATATTTAAAGTATCATTAAATGTATTTTTAAGGGCTCTATTTGATACAATCTTGCCGGTACCGAATAAATTCGATTTTATGAAAGTTATTTCTTTCCACGTAATATTAGAATCTCCATCCAAGTCTATACTTTCACAAAAAGCTTGGTTAAGTCCCATTACTTTACAAGTATCGACGCTTACATTTTGACTAAGTAAATATGCTTGAAAACTATGTAAGGCTGCGAGATCGCCAGCATCAATTAAACCATTTCCGTTAAGATCAATATCCTGGGCTAATACAGCTACCAAGGAGATTAATGCGCACATCCAAATTATATTTTTTCTACTCATTTTTAGTTTTACAGAACTATTTCCCTTTATAAACTTTTCGATTTTTCATTACCAAGTGGTGAGTACTCGTCTTTTTTGTTGATGGAAGCTAGTACTCTCTTTCTAAAAGCAGCCGCCTCTTCCTTAGGAGTCAAATTTGAAGACACGCCAGAAGAAACGCTTTCTTTTTTAATTAGCACAGGTTTTTTAATTTCCGCTCTTGCTTGAATTTTCCTTTTAACATGATCTGGTTTTTTCTTGAATGTAATTTTTTTGCCAATCTTATAACCCAAAAATCCAAGTAAAAGAAGTCCTATGCCCAAGCATATCAAATAACCAACACTAGCAGCTTTTCCTTTAGATTCTTTAATCGTTGCATAACCAGTAATAAAAGCCAGTCCATCAGCAAGCTTTTCAGCAAAACTTCTTTCATCAACTATTGTTACACTTGGAAATTCTTTGTTAAGAACTTTAATTATATAGCTGCCTGGTTTGAATAATTTGTAAAGCATAAAAGATACGCTCTCATTTGGTTTAAGGTTTAGCTTTTTGGTTACTGACATGTTGTCAGCAAATATTTCTACATTGCTTTGATATGGGATATTGCCTAAATTTGTAAATATAAGCTCTTGGTTTACCAAATTTATATCTAGCATAGAATACTCCTTAACAATAAATTTGCTTTCGGCTTTTAAGCTTTCTGCACTTGCTTCTATTTTCCATTCCCCTGGAAGAGAAAACTGTTCTATTCCAAATGGTATGTCTTGGGATGTGGTAAGGTTTTCTTTTTCATAAACAACTTTTCCTTTTGGATTCTTAATTTTTATGGAAAGCTTCCTTATCAAAGGATCATTTGCTTGATCATAGAGGTTTGCTTTAATCACTACAACGTCTCCAGGCATGTATTCTTGCTTGTCTGTTTGCACTTCTAATCTTGTTGGCACTGGAATAATTTCAAATTTTAGTTCTTTTTCTCCAGAATTCCCAAATCCATCAGAAGCAATAATTTTCAAGCTATGATAATAGCTCTTGATATCTTTGGCCAAGTTCATATAAACAACAAATTTTCCGTCTTTTGATTGTGTTGAATATGTCTCGTTTTCAAGCACCACATCAACATCTGCTTCACAACTTGGACCTGTCTTTTTGTTAATACTTCCTTCTAGTTTCAGCACTTCACCAGGAAGATAACTTTCTTTGTCAGTAACAGCAGAAATAACTAATTCATTGTAAAGAGTAAAATCTTCTGCATCTTCAAACAAGAACCTGTTTCCATTTTTATCAAAAACATCAACTGCTATGCTGTACTCACCAGCAGGCAAATTTGAAAGTTGTGTTTCGTAAGATAGCTTACCATCAACAATTTCAACGTCTCCAACAACATAATTTGTTGAATTCTTTTGCAAATAAACAATAGCACTTCCTTCGATAAGTTTATCTTTTAATGTTGTAATCGTGCCTTGAAGCTTTAAATTGTCACCAAGTTGGAATTCCTCTTTGTTAAGCTGAAATTCGCCTACAAGTTCTTGCGTAATAACAAAGTTGGGTGTTGTGTCGGTGCCCAATAACGTGTTATTAAAATCTTTGACTTCTAATTCTAGTTTACAATTCCCAATCATATCAGCAAACGTTGGGATTTCAAAAGAAAATTCTTTGGTTACGCTTACCAACATAGCACCAACTTGCATTGTTTTATTTTCACAAGAAAGCATAACACTAAGCAACCCATAAAGCCCTTCCTCGCAACTTACATCTCCACTAAGCAAAACAGTCTCTCCAAGATTATAATAATCATCAAAATTTGAACCTATTGAAATTGTACAATTATTTTTTGCAAGAACAGAACAAGCAAATAATAACATAATTGAAATCAAAATTAACTTTTTCATGGTTTTTTCTAAGCAAAGATGTTTAAATATTTTTCTCCAAATGCAAAGCGAAATATTTAAATAGGAAAATTTACCTTAATTTAGTAGTAAAAAATGAAATGGAAAAAGTGGTATAAGCAAATAGCATTTGGAATTGCTGTTAATTTTTTGTCTTTATTTGGTTGTGGAGACTCACCTACAAGTCCAACCAAACCAAAGTATGGTGGATTTCCTATAGAATCGATTTATGACTCAACTCACACATGCTATTATGATAAAAATTTCCCAGAAAACATTGAAATGAAAATTGGCGAAGAATTTAGTTATGAGTTTCCAGAAGATGTAATAGTAAAGAACTCTGACAACAAATTTGTGTCTTTTGAAGGAAATAAACTTATTATTAAACCATGGCATGTTTACAATGGTGAAATAAAAATAGAAACCGGGCAAACCAATTCTTATTGCAAAGTATCTTATTCTACAAACCTTGTTGTTAATGAGCTTATAGATGAGTATGGTGTAGAATATGTTTATTACAGGCCCATAAACGAAAACACTGTGCTTGTTTGTGATCAGAGTTCTGAAACTAATGAGTATTGTCCCTTTGATGTTAATGAATTCGCTTATCTTGATGCAAGATATAGAGGTATTAAAAAAGCTATTTCTAAAGTAGAAGAGCTAACTGGCCAAACACCAAAGGATGAATTTAAACCCATAAAAATTCATCTAAATGCCAGTCCAAATGGATTAGAAGGAAAGGATCCATATCTTTATACAAAAAGATATTGGGATTTTGAACATATGATTGGTATTTTTATGGGGCCCCATATATATTCTTTTGATTATGAATGGGCTACACTTCCAGAATGGCCGGGTTATTGTTTGAATTTAGAAAATCCATTAGAAGAGCCAACTGAAGCTTTAGAAACTTGTCAATGTGTAAATAATGATGAGTTCCCATGTAATACAATAAAAAGAATTTCCAGGAACTATTTTAAGGACCCATCACAATTAGAAGCACAATTGATCGTAACACATGAATATGTACATGCAATTGACAAGCTACTAATCCCACGTTACTTATATACAAATTTTGGAACACCCTACGTAAGAAAAAATCCTATAGAGGAAGAGATGGCAGAATCACTTTCTAGAATTGCAACTAATACAAACGTAACATATAGCACGAATGGAAATATAACTGGTCCCATAATTTTTCCAAAAGATACCCAAAATTCATTTTGCTATGCTGGGCCAAATTTTTGGGGAGATGTTTGTATAAAATTTAACGGAAAATTTTCTCCAGAAACACTTTTAGAATTCTATTTTAAGCTCTCACAAGCCCGTGTTGGTAAACGTGAAAATGAAGAAAATTCTGTTGGTGATTTGAAATGTGCAATTGACCGTGCCGTGGGAGAAAATAGCTATGATTTCTTCTGTAGCATTTCTACTGGTGTTTATAGTGATTGCAGTGATGATCCAAGAGATACCTTTTATGTTCCAAGGGAATATTGTGGAGATTAAGACCTAAATTTTATAAAATTATAAAGTGCACAAAAAATCTAAGAATATTATTATATAACATCTTCGAAAAAATTTTGAAATTAATTCAATTTTTTTTCATTATTTTAGGTGGTTCTCCATCGTTCTCTTGATAAGCAAAGACGAATGACCCAGAATCGTATATCATCTCTAAAATATCATAGTTTACCACAGGAGAGTACATGGAGGACGGCGTACCATTAAGTAAAAGCTGTGGGTCTACAATCATCTCTCCAGTTTTTGACAATTTTGCATAATAAACTTTTCCCACACCAGATAAATAATTTTCATAATTGTACACCACACCAATCTCTTCTTCAGGAGAAATCGCTACTTGTGGTCCCGTCACCTGATACTCTGTTGAATCTATATTGTTTAAGATAGTATTAGATCCTATTTTAATTAGATCGCCGTTCACATCTACCCCATAAATTTTTAACACTAAAGAACCATAAACTTTATAGTATAAAAGTGCACAAATACGTGTTTTTGAATCACACCTTAAATCAAAACTCTTAATCCAACTGTCTTCACCTAAGTAAGCTACATCCGTCTTTTTCACAATGGCGCCATCTTGATCCAATACAAGTAACTTTAAATGCCTCCCCCGTGACGGATAATATGACTGCCATTCAGTATAAGCTACCACAAATAACTCACCCACGTTATCTATTTTTGTTCCAGGTTTCACACTAAAATCGAAGCTTTTATTAATAAGGATGTTACCATCTTCATCAAGAGTCGCAAAATGAAGATAACCTTCGTCTGTCCACACTACACCATACTGGTTTCCATTCCAACATATACTATTTGATATAGAGTATTGGTCAGGCAATTTGTCACAATCTGTTAAAGGAGTTATCACATCACTAATCGCATTTCCAAACAAAAATTGTGGCCCTATGCCACCACAATCGCTACCTACTGCCCACGTGATATATACATAGTCTCCATTTTTCCCTTCTCTAACCTCTGGTTCGACATAGCTTGAATAGCTTCCTACCCTATAAGGAATTATCTCCTCAATTACACTTGCTGTCAAACGTCCAATATAACTATCTCTACCAAATTCTCCAGTGCGATAATATACCACGCTGTCTTTTATTTCCTCCTCACCTGGCGTTTCACATCTTAAAGTGTTAGGATTACACATTAACCCAACTGCAGTACAATTTTCTATTACAGTAATATTACCATGACTGCATTGGTACAAAACATTTTCTACACTTGTATTTTTAGGACCACAAGAATAGTCCCTATCCATTAACAAATATGGTATACTTTGATTGTCTATGAAAACCACACCAGCACAATTTTTAACACCACTACACTCTGGCAAATCCTCACAACGTCCGCTCTTAAATTCAGTATTTCCATAAGAATAAAAGTTATTATAGCAATCAGATTCGCTTCCACCCAAACTTCCTACACAACCAAGAACTTCGTTAGTATTAACATCTCTTATTATGCAACAATGTGGTTCTGGTAATTTTAGGCTAATTTTACATTGAGCAGAAATAAAGAATATACTTACAACAACTAGTATGCCTACAAATATAGGTAGTCTCTTAAACATGCTATCATTGATTAACTTATTATTTAAATATTTTTCGAAAATAATTTTGAGAGCGAAAGTTTTAAAAACACATCTTTATTAACTATAGAGGGGTGAAAAATTTGATGAAAGTACCCAAAATAAAAAGTGCTGCTTATAGTAAGCCTGGCAATGAGGTAAATGAAGATTCTTTTTTAATAAACAAAAGAAAAAATTTATTTATTGTTGCAGATGGTGCTGGCGGTCATGAGCATGGAAAATTGGCAAGCACAATGGCAATAGAAAAATCAAAATCCTTTGATCCTAGAAATCCAATTGCTTCTCTTGAAAATATTATAAAAGAAATTCACGCAAGTTTATCTCCCCTAGGAGAAGCTGCCACAACATATACAGCAGTTTATATCTCTGAAGAACCATTTGGCTTAACTGCTACAATAGCAAACATAGGAAACACAAAAGCCTACTGGGTTTTTAATGATGAAATTCACCAGCTTACTGAAGAGCACACAAAGATAGCTGAGATTTCCAGAATAGAAGGTATCGCTGAAAAAGATACTATTAAAAAATATCCAAGTGTAAAGAATGTCCTTACAAGAGCTGTTGGTCCTTCCTATGGGCCAATTAACAAGAGTCCAGAATTAGCCATAAACAAAGTAAAGATTGGTTATGGAGATTACCTTGTTATATGCTCTGACGGCATTGATCTTGAAGAGAAAAGCATACTTGATATCATAAGGAAACAAAAAAGCCCAAGAAAAATTGCAAAAGAGCTTGTAAAAATCTCAACAACAAAAGATGATAAAACAGCCCTTGTGTTAAAAATCGAAAAGAGGTCAAAAATTGTGTTGCCTGCAATAATTTCTGGTGTTGTTGGTGTTGCTTTACTGACAAGTTTGTATCTTAATAAACAAAACCTTAATAAACCACCACAAAAAGTTGAAAAGTTTCAACAAGCAATGGCAACTGAAAAGTTAGCTGAAAAACAACAATTGCAAAAACAAGAATTGCAAGAAAAAAGTGTAAAAGAACAGGGCATAATAAAGCAAAAGCCAATGGAATTGCAATATGTTAGTTATGAAGTTAAAAAAGGTGACACGCTTTGGAATATAGTTAAGAATTTTTATGGTCTTGAAAAAGATTCAGATATTATTAAAAAGATAAATGAAATTGTTGGGCTGAATGCTGCGGCATATCCTAATTTAAAAAAAGATATAGTAAAAGTTATTAATGGCAAGTGTATTACAGGCAAAGACGGAATTCCAGGCGATTTAATATACCCAGAACAAGAATTAAAACTTCCTACAAAAGTTAAAAAAGACTCCCTTAATTTATTTCACAATACAAAATTTGCCAATCTTAACAACTACAATCTTGACAAATACAATTTAAACAAACTTGAAGAAATCATTGACTTTTATAATGAAAACGGAACTCAAAAAACATTAAAGGAATATTCATTAAACAGAGAAGAATTAAATTTCATGCTTAATTACTCCAGAAGAATGTTGAAAAAGAATGTCAGAACAAATCTTAATTTATTAACAGAATTTGAATTGCTCCAGATTTTCAACGCGTATGCTACCTTAACAAACAAAGAAGCCATTCAAAAAATTAAAGAATTAACAGGAATGGAACTAAGCATTTCAAGTTTATATAGGGCTGTTGATATGGCTTCTAGACTTTATGGATTTGAAAATTTTAGAAAAAGAAAAAATGGGAATAAAAGATTGGTTTAAAATAGGAAAAAGGGGACAAAAAATTTCGGAAGAAAATTTAGAAGGAAATAGTATTCCGACTAAGAAATTCCATGCAAGTGGGGGCGGAACGGGCGGAACTATTGTAGAAAGAGTAGACGAAAAGGAAAGGGTAAAAAGTATAAACTATGAAAATCTCTTCTCAAATGAGGAACTTGAAAAAATAACATTGAGGATAAAACAAGTTGTTTCGTATGAAGAAATAAGAGAAGATAACTACGATGAAAAATTTAACAATTTTATTCACTCTTCAAAAGAAGAATTTAAAATAGGCTCTGGCAAGTATTTGGTTGACATATTAATCCTTGGCCAAGATATAGGCATAAGCAAAATACATTGTGGTTTTAGAAAAAAAGATAATGGCTTAGAGTTTTTTGATCAAAGTGTTTCTGGTGGAATTTTAACCATTGAAGAAACACAATTTCTTCCAAAAGTTGATCAAAGATTTGCAGAAAAATCTGGTGTGGTAAAGGTGTCGTTTGAGCCTCAGTATGAAAACACAGAACCCTTAGAAAGAAAAATTAGAGTATTTCAGATTATCGATAAAAATGCCTTAAGTGAATTTAAAAATTATACATTTCCAAATGAGCCGGTATTAAAGATAAGATATCCACTTGGAACAACAAGGATTAAAATACATCCAAAAAAGTTTGACTCTGAAAAGCACTTTAAACAAGAATATCTAAACGAAATTGGGTTGTCTTTAGAAGATCTCGCAAAATATCCTGGCGAAACATATGGAAGAAAGTTATATAATTATCTTTTCCTTACAAAAGGGACAGAAGAGGTAGAAAATTACCTTAGAAGATTTTTCACCCAAGATGTGTATGCACTCTGGCTAACTGCAACAATCCCCTTAAGAATATTACATCAAATCCATTATTATGGTCTTCAACTCTTAGAAAATGAAAAATAACTTTAATGAGCTTAAAGAGAGAATAAAAGCAGAATTTCCAGATAACTTAATAAGTATAACACCATATGATAGCTCATTATTTTCTGTTAAGAACGAAACAAACAAATTGTTAAAATACTTTGACAAGCTTATTAAGAGGTTATCAAAAAAGATTCCAAAGAATATTTTTTATGGGCTTGCAAAAGAATATGAATTTGGAAAAGATTCTTTAAAGCTTGTTTTAAGACTCGATTGGAAAAATTTGTTGCTAGAAAAAGATGTTGTTTATATTGCATATGGAGATCCTTTGGTTTATGACAAACTTTTAAGCCAATCAGGCACAGACGCAAGAAGGGCTATGTGGCAAACAATTCACGACGCCTTTGGAATAAGGTTGAAAAGTAAATTCCTTGAAGAGATTCTTGAAACAGACTATCCATCAGAAATAAAGCACGCATCACCAGATCTTATAAATTCTATTCTTAGAGAAGCTTTCTCTTACCATCTTGCTGCTGTTCAACAAGAAAACAACAAAGTTGATGATACTTATCAAAAAGCTGTTGAAGAACTCTTTTTGCTAGATCAACAATATTCACCAGAAAATAAACATATCCAAGATATTGTTAATAACTCTTTATACATTTCAATGTTAGAAGTAGATAACAAATACATTATAATTGAAAATGAAATCCAAGATGGATTGCAAAGGAACTATTTTGACACAGAAAAATTTTCAAAAGAAATCTCTCTTTATCAAGGTATTATAAAGGAATTAATTAAAAATCCCAGAAAGGAAAAGGAGAGGCTGAAAGCTTATATTAAAAAACTAGTTACAAAAAAAGATTCCTTTTCCGCATTTTTGCTTATTAAGGAAATAATTGAAAATAATAAAGATAAGTATATCTTTGTTTCTCTACCAGCATATAAACCAGAAAAGCATATGCCCAATGAAAAGCACGCATACCATGCATTAAAACTTTCTGAATTCTTGAATAGCTATGACATAAAAACAAAAATAATCCCTGCAACAGAAGGAAGGATCATTAAAATTGCAAGATGAAAGAACAAAAAGAACAAGAGTTTATAAAACCAGGTTATAAAGTAAACAACGACACTGTTATCTACACAGTCCTCAGCAGAGGAAATTCATCAACATTATATTTTGGTGGCCAAACAATCAAACCAGGAAATTTGGAAGACCTCTACCATGGCTTGCTTGTAAGAGAATATGAACCATTGCACAGATATTTAATTTTAACAGAAGAGCTCGAAATAGCAAGAAGAAATTTTACTGCGCAAATGTTTAGGATTAGTAGGCTTGAAGAAGACATTAAAAATTTAAAAAATGAAATTTCTGGAAAAGATTTTTCCTTTTCTAATGAGAAATTTGAAGTAATAAAACAAGATTATAACTCGTCACTTGAAAATGAAAGCGACTTTATTGGAGCATCAATAAGGCCTGTAGCAATAAAATTTTTTTATGACTATACGGGCAGGCCAAATTACGAACTCAACAAGATATCATTTGAAAAAGAAATGGAAATCTTGCCATTACTTTCTGGACATAGCAATATAGTTAATGTTTATTTCACAACAAAAGATAGATATGGTTATTTTATGGTTGAGGAATTTGTCGAAGGAAGAAACCTTGAAGGTTTGATTAAAGATCAAAAACGCCTTGAAGATGAAAGATTTTTTCCTTTCGAGGTTGTTCTTGCTGTTGGAATAGGCATAGCAAAAGCATTAGAGTATTGTCATAGTAAAGATATTGTGCATAGGGACATTTGCCCAAATAATATATTACTTTCACATGAACCAAAGCTAATAGACTTTGGTGTTGCAACAAGATGCAAAGATTGCTATAAAACCAACGAAATTGTTGGAACTCCTGAGTATATGTCTAGATCACAAATAGAAGGTTATGTTTCAAAAGCCAATGATCTTTATATGCTTGCAGCAACATTGTACCATCTTGCAACTGGAGAAAAACCATTTTTGTTTACCGGCGATCTCGATGAATTGGCAAAGATAAAACAAAGATATAATCCAGCAAATAGAATGAGAAAATATAACCCAAATATACCAAGAGAATTTGAAGACATTCTTGCTGAATACTTTACAGAAGAACAGGAAGGAAGTGCACTAGCATTCTATGAAAAATTACAAGATTTATTTTATAAGTTGTATAAAAACTTAACACCTTCAGAAGTGCTTAAAAACTACTTAAATAAGCTAAAAATGCCACTTGAGAGCGTAAACAAAGAATTTGGCAAGACTATTATTAAAAACATAAATAAATAGTTAACTAAATTTTTATAACAAGGCTTTAATTTTATGCATAAAATACTCTAACAAAATAAAAAATGAAATAGAATCCCTTTTGGCCCTTACAGATGCTCAAAAAGGAAGTTTAATTGCAAGTATAGCAAGAAATTACTTCAACGAAGCTCTCAAATTAATAAATGGGTACAAAAATTATTTACAGGAGTTTGATAAACTAAATTATTCCAACATCCAAAACCTTAGTAAAATTTTAGAGTTGTTGAAAACTGCTGTTTTAGCGTTGTTAAAAGAACTTTCAGCTGAGCTTCAATCATCTAGAAAAGCAGCTTAATTTAAATTTGTTATATTCCAAAAATTTATAAATTCTCGGAATTTTCAAATCCCATGGACAAGGAACTAGAAAAGATAAGGCACTCTGCAGCACATATACTGGCACAAGCTGTTAAAGAGCTTTATCCAAAAGCAAAGCTTGGCATAGGTCCAGCAATAGAAGAAGGCTTCTACTATGATTTTGATAATCTTGACATCAAAGAAAAAGATCTTGAAAAGATAGAAGCAAAGATGCGCGAAATTGTAAAGAAAAATCTTCCAATAGAGCAAGTTTTCTATAGCAGAGAAGAAGCAAAGAAGTTGCTTAAGAATGAGCCATACAAGCTTGAATTGCTTGAAGAAATTCCTGATGAAAA
>Ga0190334_1000355_pt1 | contig 24197 bp, 23 predicted proteins | sample 48720478_MG_FD_161270 | JGI IMG/M metagenome (GOLD analysis project Ga0190334, IMG submission 161270) | Hydrothermal vent sediment bacterial communities from Southern Trench, Guaymas Basin, Mexico - 4872-04-7-8_MG | ecosystem: Environmental > Aquatic > Marine > Hydrothermal vents > Sediment ... | reverse complement strand
GAATAAACGAATACACCAGACCGACAAGAATAGACCAAAAAGAGGAGGTATTATCATGGAATTTGCATTGAGCGAAGAACTACAAATGTTGAGGGAAATGGCACGGAATTTTGCTGACGAGAAAATCGCTCCTTATGCGGATGAGTGGGATGAAAAGCACTATTTTCCTTACGAAGAGGTTATCAAGCCCATGGCGGAATTGGGCTTTTTTGGGACCGTAATACCCGAGGAATATGGTGGCAATGAAATGGGATTCTTGGCCGCCATGATTCTTACTGAGGAGATTGCGAGGGCATCGAGCTCATTGCGCGTCCAAATTAACATGCAGACCCTGGGTTGTGCCTATACTATTTTCAGATATGGCTCAGAAGAACTGAAGAAAAAATATATACCGAAACTGGTGAGTGCAGAGTACCTTGGTTGCTTTGGAATAACCGAGCCCAATGCAGGCTCCGACGTCATGGCATTGAAGTCAACTGCCGTAGACAAGGGTGACCATTGGCTCATAAACGGTTCCAAGACATGGATTTCCAATGCGCCCATTGCCGATGTCGTGATTTACTATGCCTATACGGATAGAGAAGCCAGAGGAAAGGGTCTTTCAGCCTTTGTTGTAGAGCCCAAGAACTTTAATGGTGTAACAACCACAGACCTGGACAAGTTAGGTACCAGGTCAACCCCCACGGGCGAGATAATCTTGGAAGACACAAAGGTTCCCAAAGAGAACATACTGGGCAAGCCCGGGGATGGGGCCAAAATCGTATTTAGCTCCTTGAATCAGACCAGGCTCTCTGCAGCTGCAGGTGGTGTTGGCATAGCCCAGGCCTGTCTGGAGGCAATCACCTCATATTGCCAGGAAAGGGAGCAATTCGGAAAGTCCATTGGCCAATTTCAGATGAATCAAGACTTGATTGCCCAGATAGCCGCTGAAATTGAGGCGGCCCGCCTCATGGTATACAAGGCGGCCTGGCAAAAGGACCAAGGCCAGCTGGGAAATACCTTGGAAGTAGCCCATGCCAAGTACCTCGCAGGAGAAGTAGCCGTCAAGGCATCGCGCGTGGCCATGAAGATCCTAGGCGCTTACGGATATTCAACTGAATATCCTGTGGCAAGGTACTACCGAGATGCACCGGCTTATGAGATTGTTGAAGGGTCCTCAAATATCTGTAAATGGATAATCGCCTTAGATCAACTGGGTATCAGAAAGGCTAATCGTTAAACCCAACCAAAATGCACCGAGGAGGATGTGATGCGACCATATTTTGAGAATATGACTCCCATAGGAAAGGCTCTGACCGACAAACAAAGGGAGTCCACAATGGACAATGTCGAACAGATAAGAAAGGTAGAAAAGGAGGTGGAAGAGGCCATAGAAGAGGTTAAGAATGCAGGCCTCCCAGGAGAGGTAATTCATAAACGCGGTCAAATGACCGTATGGGAAAGGATTGAATACCTGATTGACCCTGGCACCTGGTGCCCTCTCCATACCCTGTACAACCCACAATTCAATGAAGAAGGCACTACCGGAGTCGTGGATGGCCTTGCCCAGATCAATGGCAAGTGGGCGGTCGTGATCGGCTTTGATAACAAGGTCCTGGCCGGTGCCTGGATTGCCGGACAAGCGGACAACCAGCTTCGCGTCACCGATATTGCCAAGAGGCTTAGGGTACCCCTTGTGTGGCTCGTAAACTGTAGCGGTGTAAAACTCACCGAGCAGGAAGAGGTGTATGCCAACCGCAGAGGAAACGGGACCACCTTTTTCCGCCACGCAGAACTAGAGAAACTCGGGATTCCCATACTGGCCGGCATTTACGGCACAAACCCTGCTGGAGGTGGATATCAGGGTATCAGCCCTACCCTTCTCATTGCCCACAAGGATGCCAATATAGCCGTCGGTGGTGGCGGTATTGTAAGTGGCATGAGCCCCAAGGGTTTCTTTGATGAAGAAGGGGCGGAGCAGATCATCGAGGCCACCAAGCACTTCAAGCAGGTACCTCCCGGCAGTGTCAAGATCCATTACAACGAGACCGGGTTTTTCAAGGAGGTATATGACACTGAAACGGAAGTCCTGGATGCACTTAAAAAGTATATGGATATGATGCCCGCCTATGATCCACAATTTTTCAGGGTAGATGAGCCCAAGGAGCCAAAGTATCCTACTGAGGACATAAATCATATCGTGGCATTCAACCAAAAACGAAGCTATAACTTTGACGAGGTTCTGGCCCGAATCTTTGACAACAGTGAACACATGGAGTTCAGGCCTGATTATGGCCCGGAGGTATATACAGGCCTTGCCAAGGTTAACGGTTTCCTGGTTGGATTTATAGGGAACAGGCAGGGTTTTCTGGGCAAAGATTATCCTGAATACGCGCCTTATCCCGGAATCGGGGGCAAACTTTACCGCCAGGGCCTAATCAAGATGAATGAATTCGTCACCCTGTGCGGACGGGACCGCGTCCCCATTGTCTGGTTCCAGGATACCACGGGAATCGACGTTGGAGACATCGCCGAAAAGGCCGAGTTACTGGGTCTGGGCCAATCGCTCATTTACTCCATAGAGCAGACCGACGTTCCCATGATGTGCGTTGTGCTCAGAAAGGGAACAGCAGCAGCCCATTATATCATGGGGGGCCCAACTGCCAACAACCACAATGCCTTTACCTTAGGAACACCTACAACAGAAATATATGTCATGCACGGAGAAACCGCTGCAGTAGCCTCCTTTGCCAGACGGCTGGTCAAGGAAAAGGAGGCAGGCAGGCCGCTACAGCCCGTTATTGACAAAATGAATCAATTAGCCAAGGAATATTATGAAAAATCCAGGCCCATATACTGCGCACGAAGGGGCTTTGTGGATGAAATAGTATTTTTGCCTAACCTGAGAAAGTATATCGCCGCATTTGCTGGCTGTGTGTACCAAAATCCAAAATCCATTTGTCCTCTTAACCACATGATGATCCCGAGGATTATCAAAGGATAAAATACATGTAGAGGGTCGCGAGAACTTGATGGTGCCAGCTCTTGCGGCCCTTTTTTTTCTAGCCATAATCCCACCCATCCAGTGAGACCTCCCATGCCCCACAAAATAGTCTCAAACTGTATTCGCTGTCACAATGATAAAATTCAAAAAGCGCTCGAGTAGGTTATCCGCTTAGCCTCAAATAATATGTAACGTAAAATAGATAGATTAGTAGCCCAAAGATATCATTGAACGTAGACACAAATGGACCTGTGGCGAGGGCAGGATCAACACCTATCTTTTTGAAAAACAACGGAATGGCAGAACCTATAAGACCTGCATTAAGCATTACCGTGAGCAAGGCCAGCCCCACCACTGCCCCGAGCTCGTAGTTGCCCAACCAGGTCCCGACAATAAGACCCAGCAGTACCCCACATATTATTCCATTTCCCAAGGCAACTTTCAGCTCGGTGAAAAGTCTCTTGCCGGTTTTTATAAGGCTTATGTCACCCGTAGCAAGCCCTCTTACTACTATGATGGCGGCCTGTTGGCCAGTATTCCCTCCCATTGCCATTATTACAGGGAAAAAGAAAGATAGGGCGATTATCTTTTCCAGTGATGACTCAAACCTACTTATGACAAGCGCAGAAATAAATTCCCCCATGATACCACCTATTAGCCAAGGAAGCCTTGCCCTTGATATCTTTACTGCTGATTCCTCGGTTATTTCCTGGTCCATGACACCTGCCATGCGCGTCATATCTTCGTCCACTTCATCCTCTATCACATCTATGACATCATCGTGAGTAATTCGGCCAACGAGGCGATTTTGATCATCCACCACTGGAATATTGACCAGGTCATATCTCTTCACTAGTTGAATCACCTCTTCCTGATCAGCATGGACATTTACTGAAATAACTTCAGGATTCATTATCTCACTAATCTTCCGGTCCCTTGGCTCCACCAGCAGGTCTTTAAGCGAAACGACCCCTACCAAATGATCGTGATCATCCACCACCCAAAGGTAATAAAGGTTCTCGACTTCTTCACCCTTTTCCCGGATCACTTCGATGGCATCTTGAACCGTGGAATCAGCCTTTATGGCCACAAACTCCAAGGCCATAATTCCGCCGGCTGTATCCTCGGGATACGGCAGTAGCTTCTCTATCTCTTCAGATACTTCCCCCCTTAATCCTTTTATGATTTCTCGTGCCCTCTCAACCGGTAAATCACCGATGACATCCGCTGCATCGTCCGATTCCAGTTCCTGGACAATCTCCCTCAGGGCCTTGTTGTCCAGATCCTCCAACAGGCGTCCCTGCACAGGTGGCTCTATTTCAACAAGTACCTCTCCTGCCCCTTCGGGTTCCAGGATCTTAAATACAAACAACCGTTCATCATGATCCAAATGCTCGATTAAGTCTGCCATATCAGCAGGGCGCAATTCGTCAATGAGCTTTGTGAGAGCCTCCTCATCGCCCTTTTCAATCAGAGATTTAACATCTCTGATCAGTTTTTCATTGATTTGCCTCATTTCAACCGCCATATATAGCCTTTCCCTTAGAGCGCCCCACGGAAGGCATGTAATAGAAATTTCTCTATTTCGCTCCCCTTTGCCTCCTGCTCAATTATCTGAATGGGAACTTCAGCTCGCGCTGCCCCCTTATGCCCACCAGCACTCCCACCCATCTGTCCAAATATATTTTCTGCCAGCTTCCCCGCATTTCCCCTGAATCCCGCATTCCTGAAGATTACGATCAAGGTCTTGTTCCAAATCCCGGCCGTTATGCTCCATGTGGCCTCAGCAAGCTTCATAAAAAAGTCTGCAAGTATGACAAGGATATCCGGGTCTTGGACATCCCCCATATAAACGAATGCTGTGTTGTGCAAGATCCTCACCCTATCCATAGCGAGTTGATAGCTCGCAAGGGTTTTACGTGTCATCTCTGATGACTCAATTTTCTTGATGATGTTCATATTGGTGAACTGGTAAAGGTAACGAAATGCATTTACGTCATTGGCCAGTGATTCCCTCACAAAATTATCGGTATCCGTCTTAATCCCATAGAATAGGGCCGTGGCCAGCCGTGGAGAAGGCTTGATCTTGGCTGCCCTGAGATACTCGGTCATTATGGTGGAATTAGCCCCATACTCCACCTTGATGTCCACAAATTGCGCTCGTATATCAGGCCCTAGCGGATGATGGTCAATGATGATATCAAATGGATAGTCAGCAAACTGTTCACTGTGATGTGGTTGCGAGTCTACGATTGCCCACTTGCTGATCTTTGATGGTCTTAATCTGGTAATGGGCTGCTGGTCCATCCTTAAAAGTCGTGCAAAGGCCAGATTATCTGCTCGGCGTATCGGATTTATATGATAGATCCAAACCTTCTTGACCCTCCTCCAAAATAGCCGCTTTAGGGCCATGGCACTTGCCATGGAATCTGGGTCAGCATTTATGAGCACAGCCACCACGTCTTCCATGTTGACCAATTCCCAAAGCCGCTTAAGCTTCTCTATTGTAGGTGTAGATCTGGCAAAGGGATGGTCCATCAATGCCTCTGCATTAGTTGTCTCTTTATCTCTTTGCATCTTTCCTCAATGTCATCAGCCAGCAGAATATCTGAGATTACCGCAACCCTACTGCAACCGGCATTGATCACGCCAGAGAGGTTCTCCTTCTTAATACCTCCAATGGCAACATATGGGATCGGGCAAATATCCTTTAGCTCGGCCAACAGCTCCAATCCCACCACTTCTTCTCTGTCCTCTTTTGTAGAAGTTTCAAAAATTGGTCCAAAACCAATGTAATCCGCACCTGCCTCAACAGCCTTTTTCACTTGCCCCAAGGAATGGGTGGATACCCCTATGATCTTATTCCCTAGTAACGGCCTCGCATATTGAATTGGAATGTCGTCTTGACCCAGATGGACACCGTCAGCATCCAATATTATGGCAAGATCCACATCATCATTGACAATAAAAGGCACGCCATGGTGGTGAGCAATATCCTTGACCTTAAGGCCAAATTCCAGCTTCTCTCGTTTACTCATTTCCTTTTCCCGAAGCTGAATCACATCTGCCCCGCCAAGTATTTCAGCTTCCACCATTTTCAATGGGTCTCTTCCTACAGACAATGAACCGGGCGTAAAACAATAAAGATGAATATCCTCAATAGACTTCATCTATTACCCCAACTCCTTGATCAGTACCTCTGCTGCCTTTTTCCCAGACAAAAGCATTCCTCCAAATATGGGGCCCATACGGGGGCCACCAAACGCGTTGTTTGCCGCCATACCCACAACATAGAGGCCGGGGAATACCTCTGCAGTATTCTCCACTGTGAACTGCTCACCTTTTTCGGCCCATAAAGGCATCTCCCCCACTACCTGTCCTGTCTTGGTACGAAGTTTAACGTCCAATTTTCTCGCCACGATATGGCAGATGTCCGCAGGATGCCCTGTTCCATCCACCACGAATCTGGCCTCAATACCAAGGGGGTCAACATGAAGTCCAAGGCTTTCCACCGGAGACCAACTCACAACGAGGCCGCTCACCCGGGGACTGCCCTTTTCTTCTCGAAACAACACATCGGTGGCCTTGATGAGGTTAAAGACCCTGGTCCCTGCCTTCACACACTTGGAAATTAGGGTGGATGTAGCCTCAACACTATCCATGGTAAAGTAGCCTCCACCCTTGTCAGCTGTCCTTATACCCAGCTCCTCCACCACCTCGAGGGCATCTTTCTGGACCACAATTTCATTAAACATCATGCCTCCACCCCACATTCCTCCACCAGGGGCAAGTTTTGACTCAAAAACTGCAGCCTTAAGCCCTGCTTTCCCCAAGTAATAGCCAGCGACAAGGTTTGCTGGCCCTGCACCCACAAGTGCTACATCCAGACTTAAAGAGCCCAACAACTTTTCAGTGTATCCTTCAATAATCCGTTTCGAAATTCCAGTGTCGCTCAAAAGCATTTCCGTGACCTCCGTTTATAACGTAAATTACCTAGTTCTCAACAACAGCCTATATTAGGCATTGCGTAGGTATTAACGCAAATTTTTAGGATAATCAAATTCGTCTACTGCCTGTCAACCAAATATCTTCTTTCGGCAAAATAAGTGTTACCACGGCCAGTTATCCTCAAGCCATTTGAGGCTTGGCAAAAGATCTTCTTCTCTATGAGGTTCGAGGGTAATAATGGGTGGCTCCGTGAAATGATCCCTTAGCCATTTAAATACAAAATTGAAATCAATTGTCCCGCTGCCAATCGCCTTATGCTGGTCAGCCTTACCGTTATTGTCGTGGAGGTGAAGTTGGCCCACAAAACGGCCAAGTATAGAAAGCCACTCTTCTAGTCGAGCCTGGGAAAAGGCTGCCTGGTGGCCTATGTCCAGACAAAATTTTATGCCTGAGGCTCCAAGCTCCTCAAATAGTGGTAGGAGGTATGATGGATGCTCTTCAAATACGTTTTCAAGGCATACCATGGTATCTTGACCTGAAACGGCCCCTGCTACCCATTGCCAGGTAGCCAGACTATTTTCAAACCAAACCTCCTTTACAAACCCATAGCGCTTCTGTTCATAGCCTGCATGGAGCACTATTGAAGTAGGCTCAAAAATCTCTGCAATGCTTATCACATCCTCAAACCGCTTCATGGTCAAAGCCCTTACTTCAGGATCAGGAGAGCCCGGCGACATATCAATAAATGGGCCATGAAGTGTTACCCGCAGCCCTGCATCTGAAAATATTCTCTTCACAACCCGGAACCGCTCCATATCAGTTCCCTGCAGTGTTTGGGCATCAAGGCCAATTTCCGCGTTAAGACCGTGGCTAACAAAGGCTGACAAATAATCCTGCGAAAGCATGGCAAATGGGATGCTCACATAAACGAGCCTCTTTATGTGTTCTATATCTGCCATTTGTTGTTACCTATTGTGCCTTTTCCATCACAATATCATCGTAGGCGGCGATAGCCTCTTTCTTAGTGTTATCCGAATCTGTCATAAGACCAATGAGCTTGATATTTTTTAATTTCTTGCCCCAAAATTTCTGGTAATCATCCCTTACGTTGACCTTCTCTTCTATCCACTGGTTCAGCGGCGAGTTCTTGTTTTCCAGGACTATTATCTTCGTCTCCGAGGCATACGGACTTTTTGTAACATAGCCTTTTGGAAGGTCGCTTGCACTCCACACGTACTTTATGGCCCTGGGATTCCATTTCTTCCATGTGGGAAATACCACATATATAGCTGCAGGGCTGTCCCCCGTCTCCTTGTATCTCTCATCTCCGCCCTCGCATAGCTTATCTACACGCCACCTCCATGTTATCACCTGAAAATCCTTAAGCTCAATCTCTATCTCTTTGCCCAGTTGGATCGCCTCTCCCCTTGAATGGGCCAGCAAATAGGCGTTGTCTTCCTCAACCACCACACGATATACTGCCCTGGCCTTTTCTGTGAGATCCTCATTTCGCAATCTCCAGCCTTGGGGGAGCTTCCCTTCATCGCTCTTATTAAACCGATCCACTACCAGTTGCTGGCCAGCAAAACAGAAACCTGGCAAAGCTAATACCATTATTAATAGTAAAAGCGATTTGATGTTATTTCTCATGACCTAACCCCTCCCGTGGCCTAAAAGTTGCTTGATACCATGCAAGTAATTGACTTAATCCAAGCCCACAGGTATATTTTCAGTCAATTACTCCGTTGAATATTTTTTATTGAACTCACAATATCTAACTGGTGCCCATCCACAAATAAGATTTTGGGCACTAGTGAGTTTCCAATCCATAAATGAGAATTTTTGTGCAAGATCAAGAAAATCAAGGGATTACGCGGAGGCGTACTGTAGTACGCCGCACAAGGAATCCCGCAGATTGACGCAGATATTGCGCAAAAAGGCCATTTATGGATGGAAACTAACTGTATTTTGTTATGAAAAAAACGCTTCTTTCCCCCTTGTGTTCAGGGCTTGTAATACCAGGATTGGGCCAAGTACTCAACCATCATCTTAAAAAAGGCCTCCTATTGTTACTAGTAACCCTGGTACTCTTTATCTCCCTTATTGTACACCTCTACGGCATTGTCAAATTCATCGTAGAAAATCCCCAGGCTTATTCCCTGGACCCAGATGGTATCATGAGGGCCTTCAAGGTGCATCAGCCGTGGTTCCTTTACATCATTGTGGCCCTTTTTTCCATCACGTGGATCTATTCTGTTGTGGATGCCCTGGTATATGGGATAAAACTTGACAGGCAGGAAAAGAAATCAAGCAATGAGAGCTTATCTAATTGATGAAATATCCCGCGCGGATATGAAGAAAATCACACAATTTCTAGCACAAAACGCCATAAGATCTTCTCTGAGTAAGATATTTTGGGTAAAAATCCCTGACGATCTTCTCAGTCCAACCCAATATGCACATCATGAATGCCAACCCCATGTTTTTGCGGTAGAGCTGGGAGACCATTGGGTAAAATTGGAATTCTTTGTTCGGAGTTTAAAGACCATGCGTTGCACCTGCCCAGGTTATTGTACCGAGGGGCAGCGCAATTATGTAATAAATTTTGCCCACACCATGATCCAGCAATTGGGCATTAGGACCTGACAAGCACCTGCCTTATCTTTTCCTTTATTACGTTGGAAGCCTCCTCATCGCCGAATATACCAACACGGATAGCAACCTTTGTCTCCTTTGAGGATTTGTACTTTACCTTTATTCGGATTGGCTTTCCGTCGGCCCGCTTTGCCTCGATGGTGCCTGCAGTGAGATCATGGGCAGATTTAATCAGGCGTAGCCCCATTTCGTCCACTGCTTTGAGACATCCTTCCCATGTCTCCATAAAAGGCGCCTCATAGATAACCGTAAGAACACCATTGTGATATTTGTACCCCCCGACTCCAGCAGCCGTACCAGCCGCAAAAAAACCAAGATATACACAACTTGTCAGCATAACAGAGATAACTGCCAAGACGGCCAGCTTAACTTTTACCATGGTTTCACCCCTCTTCTCAGATTTGCTGATCACACAATTGGTGCCCCTTTTGTCTCATCCTGAACGGGAAAAGCCGCGGATGTAATTCCTTAATACTTCTAATACCTCCCCATGTCAACGCCTTACATTGGGTTTGACTTGCTAATTCTTATCTGTTAACTTGGCTGATTATTATTGAATCGGAGGCTAGTTACGCATGGACTACAAGCAGACGCTCAATCTTCCCAAAACCGAATTTCCCATGAAAGCCAATCTTGTTAAAAAAGAACCCCAGATCTTGAAAAAATGGGAAGAGATTAACCTGTATGACAAAATTCGTGAAGTCTCTAAGGGAAGACCGAAATACATGCTTCATGACGGGCCCCCTTATGCCAATGGCCATATTCACATGGGAACAGCCTTTAACAAAATACTCAAAGACATCATCATAAAATCCAAACAAATGGCGGGTTACGACTCCCCCTATGTACCCGGATGGGACTGCCATGGGCTGCCCATTGAACACAAGGTGGACAAAGAGCTTGGCGCCAAGAAGGCACAGATGAGCCAGGTTGAAATCAGGCAGTACTGCCGGAAGTATGCTCAAAAATACCTTGACATTCAGAGGGAAGAATTCAAACGCCTGGGTGTGTTGGGGGAATGGGAGCGACCTTATCTCACCATGAACTACCCCTATGAAGCGACCATCGTAAGGGAGTTTGGGAAATTCGCCCTCAACGGTAGCCTGGTTAGAAGCAAGAAGCCTATCTATTGGTGCGTCTATTGCAAGACAGCCCTTGCAGAGGCTGAAGTGGAATATGGGGATCACACGTCCCCATCCATTTATGTAAAATTCCCCATGATCTCTGATCTTGGGGAGCAATTTCCCCGACTGAAGGGGAAAAACGTCTCGGTACTCATTTGGACTACCACTCCGTGGACGCTACCCGCAAATCTCGCCATTGCCCTACATCCTGAATACGATTATGTGGCAGTGCAAACCCAGGAACACGGAGTCCTCATCCTGGCCGAAGGCCTTCTTTATTTATGTATGGATACCTTCGGAATAAGGGAATTTAAGATCCTTGCTACATTCAAGGGCAAGGAACTTGAAAACCTCGAAGCGAGGCATCCGCTATATGATAGGCCATCACTTCTCGTTCTTGCACCCTATGTAACTCTTGATGCTGGAACGGGCTGTGTTCACACTGCCCCTGGTCATGGTAGAGAGGATTATGAAACAGGTCTGGAATACAAGCTCGATACCTATTCGCCCGTGGATGACGAAGGTAGATTTACCAGTGACGTTGGCTTCTTTGCAGGCCAGCAGGTATTTGAAGCCAATGAGGCGGTAAATAAGAAGCTGGAGGAAATGGGGGCATTGGTCAAGCAGGAGGACATAACACATGAATATCCCCACTGCTGGAGATGCAAGGAGCCTGTGATATTTCGCTCCACAGAGCAGTGGTTCATCTCAATGGAAAAGAATGATCTTAGGAAAAAGACACTTCAGGCCATTAATCAGGTCAATTGGATACCTTCGTGGGGAAGAGACAGAATTTACAGTATGATTGAGAATCGCCCTGATTGGTGTATCTCAAGACAGAGGGCGTGGGGTGTCCCAATAACTGTCTTTTTCTGTAAAGCATGCAATGAAGTCTTGATTTCCCAAGAAATCATTGATCACGTAAGCAAAATGGTGGAAGAATCTGGAGCTGACATATGGTTTATGGAACCCGAGGAACGACTTCTTCCCCCTGGCACAAAATGCCCTAAGTGCGGATCAAATCAGTTCAGAAAAGAAACCGACATCCTGGATGTGTGGTTCGATTCTGGAGTGAGTTATGCGGCGGTAATGGAAAAAAGGGACTATCTTGAAAGCCCTGCTGACCTCTACCTGGAAGGAAGCGACCAACACAGGGGATGGTTTCACTCCTCGCTGCTCTGCTCGGTGGGGACACGGGGGATTGCCCCATATAAGAGTGTGCTAACCCATGGGTTTGTGGTGGACGGTGAAGGTAAAGCAATGCATAAGTCAGCGGGCAATGTCATAGCGCCCGATGAACTCATCCAAAAATATGGTGCTGAGATATTGAGGCTTTGGGTTGCTGGAGAAGATTACACCGACAATATCAGACTTTCTCAAGAAATACTGCAACGTCTTACAGAAGCCTATCGTAGGATCCGTAATACCTGTAGATACTTATTGGGAAATCTGGATGACTTTGTTCCGGAAACTGACTCCGTACCATACAGTCAAATGCAGGAGCTTGATCGGTGGGTCTTAAACCGTCTTCAGGAACTTAGCTCGCGGGTACTGGCAGCATACGAGAGGTTTGAGTTTCACATTGTGTATCACAATCTTCATAATTTCTGCGTTCTTGATCTCTCATCCTTTTACCTTGATATAATTAAAGACAGGCTCTATACATCTCCCCGCACCTCCCTGGAACGACGATCTGCTCAAACTGCCATGAATGAAATTTTAGAGACACTGGTGCGCCTCATGGCTCCTGTCTTGTCTTTTACTGCTGAGGAAATCTGGCAGCACATGAAGGGAAAAAACCGCTCACAAAGCGTCCATTTGGAATGCTTCATACCCCTAAGAAATGAGTACAAGGACCCGGAACTTGCTGCTCGATGGGAAACAATAATTTCAGTAAGAAAAGAGGTTACAAAGGCACTTGAGCAGGCCCGGAAGAACAAACAGATCGGCCACTCACTTGATGCTTCCGTGGAACTTGGTCTTGCAAATGAGCTCATGGAAAAACTAACTCCATACAAGGATGAGCTACGAAGCATATTTATTGTGTCGTCTGTGAGGCTTCTGCCACTGGAAAAACTGCAAGATGCCGTAGACAGCGAAATGGTCTCTGGGTTGAGGATAAAGGTATCGGCCTCCACTGACCCGAAATGCGAAAGATGCTGGGTGCATGACCCCAGCATTGGGCTAAGTAAGGAACACCCTACTCTTTGCCAACGATGCGTGGGCGCCCTCGCCCGGATAGAGGAATAGTGGGATTGAAAAGAACCCACCATCTTATCATTTGGTCTGCCATCGGGATTTTTGTTCTCGACCAGGCGAGCAAGCTATTGGTGGTCTCTTTCATTGACCTGTACCATGGCATCGTAGTTATTCCAGGATTTTTTAATCTGGTTCACATTCGCAACCGTGGTGTTGCCTTTGGTATCATGAATCAGCCTGGTCATTCCCTTCCTTTTTTCATTATAACCGCCATCAGTCTCGTGGTGGGGGCATGCCTTGTTCTTTGGTATTTGAGCAGCAAGCAAAAAAACCTACTCCATGGGCTTGGGACCTCTTTGATAATCGGAGGGATAGCGGGTAACGTGACCGATCGTCTACGCGTAGGGAGTGTGATAGATTTCATAGATCTTTACATCGGTAAATTTCATTGGCCTTCTTTCAACATAGCTGACTCCGCTATCACCATTGGTACCTGCCTCCTTGCCCTTTACCTTATAATTGAGCAGAGGTCGAGACATGTATCCTGAGTTAATCCACCTGGACTCCATAATTCTGCGCTCCTATGGCCTGTTGATAGCACTCGCCATTGCAATCTCCTTTGCCACCGGCTTGATTCTATTTAGAAAGCAGGGCCTTCCCTTAGAAGAAGGCCTCCGAAGCGGACTCTTCATGCTCTTTGGCGCCGTCGCGGGCGCAAGGCTTATGTATGTATTTATGCACTGGGACAGATTCGCTACTGGCCTTGATAGCATTTTGAAAATATCAGGGGGCGGAATGATATACTGGGGAGGCGTCACTGGGTGCGTCCTGGCATTGTGGATTTACTCAGGCATTAGAAGCAGTTATTTCTGGCGCCTCGGAGACACCTGGGCCCCGGCTGCCGCGTTTGGAATTGCTGTCGGCTGGATAGGATGTCTATTAGCCGGGTGCTGCTACGGATTGCCCACCAACGGCCCTTTGGCCATCACCTTCCATGACACGGCTTCCCTGGCTCCCGTAGGGACACCCCTTTATCCGACGCAAGTTTACTATGTGATGGCTGAGGTAACCATAATATGCGTGGTGTTATGGCTGAGGGACAGGAAGAAATTTGAAGGGCAGGTCTTTTTGTGGTACTTGATACTTGAGGCTAACGCCAGCCTATTGGTGGAAAGATACAGGGGAGACTTTAGGGGCCAAGTATTCGGCATGAATATGAGTCCAGGCCAATTCCTTGCCACCTTGATCCTCATCGGTGCAGTCATTGCCTTACTAATAAAGGCCCGGAACAAGTTACCACGAAAAACCCCCTCCAATTAAGTACCACATTGAAATGAACTTCCCCGCCGCAAGCAGCGGGGTATCAATCGGAAACCATCTTAACCGCTACCTATACGCCTCAAACTGGCCCCGCTCTCTGCACTCCTCTTCCCCTTTTGCACGACCGTCAGCAATCGAGCTCCGCCATTGATACAAGGCAATGCCAACTGCCATTCCTGCGTTAAGTGAATCAATATTTTTTTCCATGGGAATTGCAAGGGACTCCGTCCAGTTCAACCCCTCGGGTACGCCAGGGCCTTCCAGTCCCGCCAGCAGGCCAAAGGCCTCCGGGAATTGGTAAGTGCTCACATCTCTACCCCGTGGGCTCAACACCAACAAGGGGAGACTCAGGGTAAAGAAATTACTTAGAGATGGGCCGGTCATTAATTCTGTATGGAATATAGTGCTACCAGCAGCCCTAAGGCACTTGGGATGAAAGGGATGGGCTGCTTCCTCCAGCAACACCACCCTTTTCACCCCAAAGGCAGCCGCAGAGCGGATCGCTGCTCCCACATTTGCGGGGTCTTGGAATGGGAGAAACAATACGCATCCCCTTCGGTGTAGCGATTCATCCCATTGTCTGAATGGACCCACTTTCAAAATTGCGATAGGTTTTCCGGTCCCGTGGAAATCCAGCAAATTGAATAGCTTTCTGGGTAGAAGATAGACCGGATGGTGCAGCCTTCTTGGGACAATAAATTTAAGAAGATCCATGGAGTAGGTAACAAGCCCCGTACACCTATCGGGGAAATACTCAAGGACCTCCTTTACGTTCCTGCCTCCCGAAAGGAGAGCAAGGCCAAATTTCTTGATCCCACGAGAACCATTAAGCCTCAAGAGTTTCTTGAAAAAGGGGTTTTGCCCGCTGCTTATCTCCTTAATCTTCAATGGATTTGTTTCTGGCAAAAGCGAGCTTGTACGCAATGGATGACCCCACCGCCGTTACAGAGCTATGTCCCAGCCTTCGAAGAGGCCTGTGCTTGTCCTTTAGCCCTTTGTTTTAACCGTTTTTGTCTCCGCCGGCGCCGTCTTTCAAGCTCTCGTCTTCTTTCTATCTTCTTGTGTCTTGCCATATATTCCTCCTTATTTACTCGGGGGAGGCCGAAACTGTGGGGTGCTAGTCTTCTTCATCGAGCCGATGATGGCAACAGCCAGCTTCTGAGCTCGGAAATTTCAGGTCCTTGCCTCCCGTAAAAAAATGTGAAAAGATCAACATATCGTCGGTAAAGATTATAGTCCTCGAGGGCCTCTTCAAGGGATAACCTATCTTTCAAATCGTAAAAATCTTTAAGACGCAAGAAAAGCTCTCGAGAAAAAATGGCCTCCTCGTCCTTCAAGCGTTTGTGCTCTGAAACACGTTCCAGCAATGCGATCAGCGGTCCTGTATATTGTTTAAGTATCCTGTAATTGTAGTAATATACTTCTCTCTCTGATCGGTATTTTCTGGGCGCAAACCTTTCTATTTTTTTAATCAGCAAATCAAGTCTTGCCTCACCACCATTGGTTGGCGGTTTCTTTCTGAAAAAAAGGCCCATTTTTTTCCCCTCAATACGCTAACGCCCCAACATCATGGCCATGAGCCTGAGGCCAAGGCGATACGGGCAAGTTATAATAAATAGTATATTTGTCCAAATTCCTTTGTTCTGTCAACGGGAAATCCCATTCACATACAAACTCCGTAAAAATTAGAGCCCCTGCTTATAACGTCCGATTAATAAGTACACCCTGTTTTCTAAATATTCAGTAACAATTTGGAGCTCTGAAAACCTCAGCTCTGTGATGGCGTGTTTTATGAGTGACTAGCGGGAGGGCGCCGTACTTTTCGCGGCTTATCAATGTGGGAAACTGGGGGACCCGATCGGAGAGTGGGGACTCTAAGCTGCATAGAATTTTTATTATTGACAGGATATAGCCACCGCGTGGTAATGTTTGTCCAAAAGGGGGTGGACATGACAAGAGAAGAGTTCTCCAGAGCCAGAAAAATCCTGGGAAAAACTCAACGGGAGCTGGCCCAGCTGTTGGGCACATCCCTGAAGGCTGTGCACAGTTATGAGCAAGGTTGGCGCAATATTCCGCTCCATGTTGAAAGACAATTATATTTTCTACTATTTAATCAAAGGGGTACGCCAACTAACAAGAAGTCTTGCTGGAGCATATCCCATTGCCCCCCCGAAAGAAAGCATTCCTGCCCAGCATGGGAATTTAATGCTGGAAATCTCTGCTGGTTTATTAGTGGTACCATATGCCAGGGTACCGCTCAAAAATCATGGAAAGAAAAGATGGAAATTTGCAAAAACTGCGGCGTGCTCAATGGGATTATGCAAAAACTTAGTGACCAATGAAACAGAGCCACCAGACAGTAGCGGTTGGCCTGAGTGGGGGAGTAGATTCATCGGTAACGGCCTGGCTCTTAAAAGAAAGAGGCTATAATGTCATTGGCCTTACGATGAGAATATACGACCCGTCCTTAGGAAAGCTCCCTCCCCTTAAAGATGCCTGTTTTGGTCCCAACGAAGACAAAGATATTGAGGCGGCTTTTAGGGTCTGCAAATTACTCGGCATTCCTTTTCACTGCATTGATCTCAGAGAAGAATATCAAAGGGCAGTACTTGACTACTTCAGACAAGAATACCTGTGTGGCAGGACCCCTAATCCTTGTGTGGTATGCAATAGAAGGATAAAATTCGAGTCCCTTGTTCACAAGGCCCTCTCCACGGGCATATCTTTTGATTATTTTGCGACCGGTCATTATGCCAGGGTAAAGAAGTTGAGGGAGCGCTTCGTGCTAATGAGGCCCGTGGATACCCAAAAGGACCAAACCTATTTCCTCTACTCTCTTTCCCAGAACCAGCTTTCCAGAACGCTTTTTCCCCTGGGTGAATATACCAAAAAAGGGGTTAGAGAATTGGCAAGATCTGCAGGGTTACCAACGGCGGGCAGGCCTGAAAGCCAGGATTTCCTGAGCAGCGGTAACTACTCGGTGCTTTTCCGCAAAAACCATATAGCCCCCGGGGATATCATTGATGAAAGCGGTAAAGTAGTCGGCAGACACAAAGGGATTATTTTTTATACCATAGGACAGAGAAAAGGATTGGGCATATCAGCCCCGGCTCCTCTATATGTCCTCAGAGTGGATCCTCAAAACAACCGGATAATTGTGGGAACCAAAGACCAACTTTATAAACGAAAAGTCATTGTCTCAGAGCTCAACTATATAGCCATCAGTTCCCTTAGTGAACCTATTGAGGTAACCGCAAAGATTCGTTATAAACACAAGGAGGCACCCGCCAAACTTTATCCCTATGGCATGGCCAAGGCCTTGTTGATTTTCAATTCTCCCCAAAGGGCTGTGACCCCTGGTCAATCCGCTGTTTTTTATTCTGGAGATTACGTGGTTGGCGGCGGTATAATTGATGAGGCATACTAAACACGACACAGCTCATACAGGCAATAAGAATATATTGTTGATTTACGGCCAACTATTCCATATATTTCTGCCTTAATATGATTTCATAAAAGAGGAATTTCAAATGAGTGAAAAAGACGAACAGATAGCCTTAGTGGATTTTGATCCTGAAAAAAACCAGGTTTTGGAACTGTGGTTTCACGACAGTATTGAATTCGGCCACGGATGCCGGGTAAGTATCCGAATAAAGAATGTCTTGTGCTTCTACCGTTCAAAGTACCAAGAAATTGCAGTATTTGAGACCGAAAAGCTAGGGCGCATGCTCGTTCTCGATGGCATAACCATGCTCACCGAATTTGATGAATTTGCTTACCACGAAATGATTGCCCACGTGCCCCTCCTTGTTCATCCCAATCCGGAAAATATATTGGTGATTGGTGGAGGTGACGGTGGTACAGTGCGTGAGATAGTAAAACACCCAGAGGTGAAACAGGTTCATGTTTGTGAGCTTGACGAAGAGGTAGTGAAGGTCTCCCGAAAATATCTTCCCTCCCTTGCATCGTCCTTTGATGATCCAAGGGTCCAGATATTTTACGAAGATGGTGCCAAATTCGTGGAAAATCGGCCCAGCACATATGACATAATAATTGTGGACTCCACTGACCCCATAGGCCCCGGGCAAATCCTCTTTCAGAGGAAGTTCTATGAAGATATGAAAAAGTCCTTAAACCCAGAGGGGATTGCAGTTACCCAGTGCGAGTGCCTTTTCCTGCACCAGCACGTTATAAGCGCAGTGGGATCGTTTGCCAAAGAGATCTACCCTAAAACAAGATATTACCTGACCAGTGTACCCACTTACCCCAGCGGCTTGATAGGCTTTATGTTTTGCTCAAATAAATACGATCCCGTCAGGGACCTATCTGAGGAACGGGCAGCCAAGTTGCCTGGCCTTCGTTATTATACTCCCCGAATCCACCGAGCATCCTTCGTGCTGCCAAAATTTGGGGAGGAATTATTCTAGGCCAAACAGCCCAATGCCACGTGCTGACCAACCTCCGTTAGCCTCGCCACAGTTAAGGCCTATTTTTTTGGAAAATATGGGAAAGGAAAAAGGCAGCACCTGCAACCAGTATAATGCTGGCTCCAGAACTTAGGTTGAAGTTGTAGGAAATCCAGAGTCCTAAAGTTACGAACAGAATGCTTAGAAGAATTGAAAACCCCATCATCTTTCCCAAGGTGCTGGTGAATTGCACCGATATGTATGGTGGGATGGTCAACAGGGCAATCACCAAAATCAACCCCACCACCTTTATGAGCATCACGACAGTGAAAGAAGTGAGGGTGAGAACCAAGAAATAAAGTGCCCTAACAGGCACCCCGGTTACCTCCGCAAACTGCTCATCATAAGACATGGCTAAGAACTCTTTATAAAATAGAATCACCGTGGCAAGGGTCAATACATCAATTGTCAGCATGAACCACAGTTCCTGCTTCCCAACAGCCAGGATGCTACCAAACAAATAGCTCATTAGATCAACATTATAACCAGGGCTCAAATCAATAAAAAGAATCCCAATGGCCATGCCTATTGCCCATAAGGCACCTATGACAGCATCGCTTCTCTGTTTTTGTTTGAGGCTTATCCATCCCATAAGTAGCCCCATGACCACCGCAAATCCCGCAGCCCCTACAAAGGGGGCTATGCCAGAAAATACTGCAAGGCCTATTCCTCCATAAGAGGCATGGGCAATACCTCCCGAGATCATTGCAATCCGGTTTACTACCACCAGCACCCCTATAATTCCGCAGGATATGCTCACTAGCACCCCTGCTGCCAGGGCATGACGCATAAACTCAAATTGCAGGGCTTCCCACATTAATCTATCTCCTTGTGAACCGGAAAAACACGATGAGGAAGGCCATGAGCCACTAGATCCACTGGGCACTGATACGTCGCCTCTATCATTTCCTGCGTAATCTTACCTTCTTCGTGGAAAATCAAGGTTCGATTTATACAAGCTACCGACTTGACATAGCGCGAGATAACGCCAATATCATGTGTGATAACAACTATAGTGATGTTTTTATTCAGCTCTTTGAATAGCTCATAAAGATCTGATTCAAATTGCGGGTCAACGCTGGAAGTGGGTTCATCAAGCATCAGGATTTTTGGTTCACTCGCCAGTGCTCTTGCTATAAACACCCTTTGCCTTTGCCCTCCTGATAATTCTCCCACCTTTGCAAACCGGTAGTCCCACATCCCCACCTGGTGGAGTGCCATCTCTGCCTTTTCATGATCAGTCTTCGTATAGGGCCTTCCAAGTCTGGCATGCGTGAGCCTGCCCATAATGGCCAATTCATAGACAGTTATGGGGAAGGTCAGATGGAAATCTGTCTCCTGAGGAAGGTAACCTATATACTTTCTCGCCTCCTTCGGGGGCCTACCAAGAATCCTTATCTCACCCTTCTCGGGTTTCAGGAGCCCTAACATGAGCTTTAATAATGTTGTTTTTCCCCCACCATTGGGGCCCAATATACCAAGAAAGTCGCCCTGAGCAAGGGTAAATGATACCGCCTCTACAACAGGAATCCTGTTGTAGGAAAACCATACCTCTCTCATCTCTATTGCCGGAGGCTTATCCACCATTCATGCCTTCAAAAAACTCCAGATTTTTCTGTAGCCTCTCCAGCTTGAGGCTGAGGTTTTCCACCTTATCTTTTACATCTCTTACTATCTCTGGCGGGGCCTTCTGGAGGAAGGTTTTATTTTCAAGCTTTCTTCTTCCCAAATCAATATCCTTTTCCACCTTTTTGATTTCTTTGCGAAGCCGCCTCTTCTCTTCCTCAAAGTCAAGTAACCCTGCCAAGAGCACATGGACCTGAATAGTGCCGCAAACCGCGGTTGCAGATCCAACAGGTTTTTCCGCACTCTTACTTACGGCGATCTCCTCTACCTTGGCCAGGTTTCTTATTTGACCCATATTTTCCTTGATTATTTCAATTTCCTTTTCATCGGAGACGTCTATGGCGATATTGACCTTTTTGGCAGGAGGTATGCGCATTTCTCCTCGAATATTTCTGATGCCCGAGATGATATCCATGACCATACTCATATCCCTTACGGCATTTTCGTCATACAGGTAATTGGTGGCCGTGGGGAACTCTGATATCATGATGCTCCCCTGCACCCCGGGTATCCTTTGCCACAACTCTTCGGTCACAAATGGCATGAAAGGGTGGAGCAACCGGAGCACCGCTGTGAGTACTTCCCTTGCCACCACCTGGGTTGTGGCCCGGTTAACGCTGTCCTCTCCATAAAGGGCCTCCTTGGCCATCTCCAGGTACCAATCGCAGAACTCATGCCACACGAATTGGTAGCAAAGATTGGCAGCATCATTAAATCTATATTCATCTATCGCCTCGGCCACTGCATCACTCACCTGGGCCAGCCTTGAATAAATCCACCTATCTGCAAGGCTGTATGAGCGCTGCTCCTCGGATAACTCTTCCACGCCCTCAAGGTTCATCAAAACTAGTCTTGCGGCATTCCAGATCTTATTAACAAAATGCCTGTAGCCAAGAATTCTATCCTCTGACAACTTTATATCCCTTCCTTGGGCTGCAAGGGCTGCAAGGGTAAATCTGAAAGCATCTGTTCCATATTCATCCATGACCTCCAAGGGATCGATAACGTTGCCTTTGGACTTGCTCATCTTTTTTCCTTCAGCATCCCTTACCAGGGCATGTATGTAGACGTCCTTGAAGGGAACATCGCCCATGAAATGCAGGCCCATCATCATCATCCTTGCCACCCAGAAAAACAGGATATCGAAACCTGTAACAAGGATCGACGTGGGGTAAAAGGTTTTTAACTCCTCCGTCTCGTCAGGCCACCCTAGAGTAGAAAATGGCCACAATGCCGAGCTAAACCACGTATCAAGCACATCACTTTCCCGCGTTAGCTTAGTGCTGTTACAAGCGCTACAGTCCGAAGGAGCATCCTTTGCCACCATGACTTCACCACAGTCATCGCAGTACCAGGCAGGGATTCTATGTCCCCACCAGATCTGTCGAGAAATGCACCAGTCCTTGATATTGTTCATCCACTCGAAGTACACGGCCTCCCAGTTTCGAGGAAAGATCCGAGTCCTGCCTTCTTGCACGGACTTTACTGCTACTTCTGCCAATGGCTTAACCTTTACGAACCACTGCTTCGAAAGGAGTGGCTCGATCATGGTCTTGCACCTGTAGCAATGCCCAACGGCGTGTCGATATGGCTCGATCTTTTCCAACAGCCCTGCATCCTTGAGATCCTCCAAAATCTTTTCACGGCACTCAAAGCGATCCAGACCTTTGTAAGGGCCAGCCAGATCGTTCATCCGGCCGTCCTCGTCTATCACCTTGATCCTTTCCAGCCCATGGGTCAAGCCAATCTCGAAGTCATTGGGATCATGAGCCGGGGTAATCTTTAGCGCGCCAGTTCCAAATTCCACGTCCACATAACGGTCCAGAATTACTGGAATAGGCTTGTTTAGGATGGGCAGCAACACCTTTCGCCCCTCCACGTTGCCATATCGCGTGTCATGGGGGTTCACGGCAACCGCTGTGTCTCCCAGTAGGGTTTCTGGCCTGGTGGTAGCCACCACCAAGGCGCCCGAGCCGTCTTCAAAGGGGTACTTGATATAATAGAGGAAGCTGTCCATATCCTCGTGCTCCACTTCCAAATCCGCAAGAGCAGTGTGGCAACGAGGGCACCAGTTAATTATGTAATCACCCCTGTAAATGAGGCCTTCTTCATATAGTTTCACAAATACCTCGAGAACCGCCCTTGACAGTCCCTCGTCCATAGTAAAACGCTCCCGACTCCAATCGCAGGAGCAGCCCAGCCTCTTGAGTTGATTTATTATCAATCCCCCGTATTTCTTCCGCCACTCCCAGACAAGCTCTATAAATTTTTCTCTCCCCACCTGATGGCGTGTAATGCCCCTGGCAGCAAGATCCTTTTCCACTACGTTTTGGGTCGCAATTCCCGCGTGATCGGTACCGGGTTGCCATAGCACATTATAGCCTTTCATCCTTTTGTATCGGCAGAGTATATCTTGCAAGGTATTATTCAAAGCGTGGCCCATGTGCAATGTCCCTGTAACATTAGGGGGCGGGATTACTATACAGAAAGGTTCTTTATCTGAACCCATCTCTGGCTTAAATAGGCCGTTGTCATGCCAAAATTGATACCATTTTCCCTCAATTTTCTGTGGGTCAAACGCCTTAGCTAACACTTCTTTGTCCATCTCGACTTATTCTCCCTGATACCTAAATTTCCGAACTAGAACTTAATAGTGTATCAAAAAAGACCACACTTCGCAAAAAAAAGCCTGCCCCAACTGCTGTGAGGCAGGCATAGATACGCTTTTCAGTTATGGCTGGGAAGCTTCCTCCAAGCTCTTTTTCAAGGATTCTATAGCTTCGGAAATCAACCGTTCCGCCACCTCTGCCATCGTCTGTCGGGCCACCCTTTCTACTACTCGCTCCACGGCCTCCGTTACTAATTGTTCTAGGCGCTGTTCGTCTATGTGAAATTCTGGGGTTGGTGGGGCCTGTTCCTCTAACAACGACGCTGGCTCGATCTCTGGCTCGGAAGCCTCAGCCAAAGGTTTTTCGGCTGTTTCGCCCTTTTCTTCCCCAGTCAATTCCTCGAGATCAAAGGCCTCCCCTTTCTCTTCCACTATATCTACTAGCTCTATAATTTCTTCGTCATCGGCACTAGAGGCGGATTCTGGCGAGCCATCTCCCGAGAGATCTTCAAATTCAAACTCAAGGACTTGCTCCCCTTCTCCCATCGCTATCTCCTGGCTGGATTTTTGTTCCTCGTTCATTAAATCCCCCTTGGTTTTTTGTTGGGCGAAGTTGAAAGGAGCTAGTTTACTTCCTGATAACACAGCCCAAACTTGCTGTCAATATTTTTTAACTTATTGTAAGTAAACACCAATTTGCTAAAATTGCAATATTTTTGCCAAAATATACAATCCCACTTCTAAAGAAAAAGGTCGCGGTTTATGCCGCGACCCCTTTCATCAATGGGAGCCCCGCGATTACCGTTGCGTCACTAAGCCTGACTGTCAACCCTTTTTATGTTGATTCAGCTTCTGGACCTATCACGGGTAACCCAGCAACTCCCCTTGGTTAACAACAAATTAAGCTGGACATTTTAATTGTCAAGGGTCACGGGCTTTTTCACTGGAGCGGGTCATCTAGTTACTAATATCGGCAAACGTTTCCAGCCCTTAACAAAATTTCCTCACGGTCATTTGACCATACGGAGCTTTTTTACCTGCCTATGAGAAACTTTGTGGTTGTAGGGTTCAAAGGTGCGAACCTATACTTATAAATTCGTCCTGATTATTGACGTTGTTTCAAAAAGGTGTTAAAAGTTTTAGATGCGGGCGATTAGCTCAGTTGGATAGAGCGTTGGTCTCCGGAACCAGAGGTCGCGCGTTCGAGTCGCGCATCGCCCGCCATAATAAAATCAACCTCAACCCACAGGCAATTACCCCGATTACTC
>Ga0190334_1000352_pt1 | contig 24236 bp, 20 predicted proteins | sample 48720478_MG_FD_161270 | JGI IMG/M metagenome (GOLD analysis project Ga0190334, IMG submission 161270) | Hydrothermal vent sediment bacterial communities from Southern Trench, Guaymas Basin, Mexico - 4872-04-7-8_MG | ecosystem: Environmental > Aquatic > Marine > Hydrothermal vents > Sediment ... | reverse complement strand
ATCCCTGGCCTATGTGCAGGAAAGGTATTGAGCTGAAGTGCTTGGCGCCTCAAGGTGATTCCTCATCGGCGCCAAGCCTAAGGATCAACCGTTCTTTCTTTCGAATTCCTTCATAAAATCAGCAAGGGCCGTAACCGCCTCTAGAGATACTGCATTGTATATGGATGCCCTGCATCCGCCCACTGAGCGGTGACCTTTGAGTCCACCCAGCCCTTGGTCAAGGGCCTCTTGAACAAACTTGCCCTCCAGTTCCTCACTGGGCAAGCGGAAGGTAACATTCATAAGGGACCGGCTGTCTTTGTCTGCCGTACCCCTGTAAAAATCAGAGCTGTCGATGAGATCATAAAGCATACTTGCCTTTTTCTTGTTGATCTCTTCCATCTTGTCAAGGCCACCTATGTTTTCCTCAAGCCATTTCAATACCAGGCTCACTACATATATCACGAAACATGGAGGGGTATTATAGAGGGAGTTCTTCTCGGCAAAGGTTGTGTACTTGAGCATGGTGGGTAAGCCGTCCGGGACCCTTTCCAGCATATCCTTCCGAAGAATCACCATGGCCGCACCCGCAGGCCCTATATTCTTTTGCGCCCCGGCGTAAATTAAGCCGAAGGGCTTGGGGTCAAAAGGCCTGCTCATGATATCCGATGACATATCACATACGAGAGGAACATCACCAGCCTCAGGAAACTGGAACCACTGGGTTCCCTTGATGGTATTGTTGGACGTGAAGTGCAAATAGGAGGCATCCGGATCAATTTCAAACTCTTTAGGAATGTATGAGAAGTTAGCATCCTCAGATGATGCTACTACGCGTACATCCTTTCCCTGTATCTTGGCCTCTTTAATTGCCTTTGTGGACCACGTACCCGTGTTGATATAGTCAACAGGCTTGCCAGGAAGGGCAAGATTCATGGGTATCATGCAGAATTGGAGACTTGCGCCCCCTTGAATAAAAAGCACATCAAAATCATCACCTAGCCCTAGAAGCCTCTTCGCCCTTTCCACTGCTTCATTTATGATCTCGTCGAACCACTTGGACCTGTGGCTTATCTCAGTTACCGACATGCCGCAGCCCTTGTAGTTCAGGAACTCTTCTCTTATTTCCTCCAAGACCGGGAGCGGTAGCGCCGCTGGTCCGGCATTAAAATTATGAATCCTTTTTCCCTCCATTTAATCCTCCTAATGCCTAGCTTTTCTTTGCCATCTCAAGACAGCAATCAAATACCTTTAGGTTCATGCCCTTGAATCGATTCGGGCTAACCCTTTCTATGGTATCTCTTATCTCTTTGGCAGAGAAAGGGCCATCATCGAATCCTGCAAAATATCCCAAAAGGGCAAGATTTGTGGACATGGGCGCGCCCAATTGCACGGCCATCTTGGTAGCAGCAAGGCATCTGTGAACCATTCCATTGGATGCAATATATGGCCTCACCTCCTGCCTTGGAAATGAATTGGGCTCCACATTGACAAAGAGTCTTCCCCCTCTTGCCAGGAATGGAAGATACCTATACGCCTCGTGCTCGTCAAGGGCAAGCAAAAAATGGGCCGTACCTGACCTGATAAGGCTCCCCCCCACCTCACCAAGGCGGAGATGAGAGATCACCGAGCCCCCCCTTTGGGCCATACCGTGTGTCTCAGCGCCAACGACCTTCTGTCCTCTTTGCATCGCGGTTTCCGCCAGAATCTTGGTCATAAATAAGACACCTTGCCCCCCCAGTCCGCAAAGAACAATATTAATCGTTTCCATATGATTGCTAAGCCTCCACAATAGCACCTTTTGGGCATACTGCTATACAAACACCGCAACCTGTGCAAAGAACAGGATTTACGGCTGTGCGTCCCAGTTCCTCATCCCTGTAAAGGGCAGGGCATTCAAATCTTTCGATGCAAAAATTACAATCAACGCAATCCTCGGTGACGGTTATGCGTTTAGGCTCTGGAATGGCCTCCCCCTTATAGGCAATAACGCAGGGATGCCGCGCTATAATAACAGCAATACCCCCTTCTGGGTCTGCTACGTGCTCTGTAGCCCTTTTTACCACCTTGGTCATTGCCCTGATATCGTAGGGATCCACAACCTCGACAAAATCTACTCCACAACCCCTAACAACCTGCTCCAGGGATATCTGCCTGCCCTTAGAGCCATCAGCCCTGATCCCGAGACCAGGCGTAGGCTGCATACCCGTCATAGCGGTTATCTCATTGTCCAGAATTACGAGCACAAATCTCGACCCGTTATAGACGGCATTCAGTAGGCCCGCAGTCCCAGAGTGATAAAAGGTAGAATCCCCAATGGTGGCCACTATGGGTTGATCAACGCCGTCCTGGGCAAAGGCATGGTAGAACCCGGATGCCATAGTTATGGCGGCACCCATGTCAAGACACGTGTCCACACCCCCCAAGTTAAGCCCGAGGGTATAGCAGCCAATATCGGAAGTAAATATTGCCTTGGGTTTTGCCTTCCTTATGGCGAAAAATGATGCCCTGTGAGGGCAACCCGGGCATAGGGTGGGTCTGCGCACTGGTAGGTCAAGGCTCGCCACAAGTTCCATGGCCGAGCGGTCCATCTGATCACGCAGGGGCTCCTCGCCCAATTCCTTTAGCACCTTATCAATAACCCCATAGATGACGTCTGGTACCAGCTCCCCTTCTGATGGAACATGCCCCGAAAGCCTTCCCAGCACCTTGTACCTGTCTCTTAGAAAATATTCCATAACCGCATCGGTTTCCTCCAGCACCAGCACCTTCTCGCATGCCTCAACAAACTCCCGGGCCAATCTTTCGGGAAAGGGGTATGGGGTCCCGATCTTCAACACCGCAATGTCGTCTCTGTCCTCTTCAGCCAGCACATCTTTCACTACAGCATACGGGACCCCGCCCGCCACTATGCCCAACTTATATGTCTTACCTTCTTGAAGATTATGAAAGTTGAATTCTTTTAATGTGTCGAACCTGCGTGACATTTCCTGGAGCTTCTTGTTCAGCTTCTTGTGCAAAAGGTATCTGAAACGCGGTGTAGCAGCCCAATGCGTAGGATCCTTCTCAAAGGAAGCTTTGGCCTCGTTGCTCTCCAGTTTATTCCAGCTTATGTCTTGTCGAGCGTGGCAAATCCTTATGGCAGGCCTCAAGACCACCGGAACCTTGTATTCCTCACTCAGATCCAGCGCAAATTTTGCCATGGCCCTGCCTTCCTCTGCAGTGGAAGGGTCTAATACAGGTACCTTTGCGAGACGCGCCATGAGGCGGCTGTCCTGCTCAGTCTGAGAAGAGTGAGGACCGGGATCATCACATGAAATTATAACTAGGGCCCCCACCGTCCCAAGATAGGCAGCACTCATAAGGGAATCGGCGGCCACGTTCAGTCCCACCTGTTTCATGCAACACGCGGCCCTTTTACCTACTATGGCCGCGGCAAACGCATTATCCAATGCCACCTTCTCATTGGTAGACCATTCTGTATAAGTGTTTAACCCCTCGGCCTTTATGAGCTTAACCGCTCCTGGGAGTATCTCTGAACTCGGGGTACCTGGATAGGAAGTCAGAATCTGGCATCCTCCTTCCAGCAATCCCAGTGCAATTGCCTCATTACCCAATAATATCTGTTTTTTCATCATTCCGTTTCTTTCTTCCTTTTTTTCGCCTGTTCAATCAACTCAACCAATGACAATACCTTGGGCTTGGGCGGTCGACTCACCAGCTTGTCCCATTGATCGGGACTCAAGTGTTTTTGTAAATAGGCCTCAACATCAAAATGACGGTGCCAGCAATCAACGATCTTGAAGCATGGCTCTCCATAATTCTCCACAATACAGTACGAGAAAAAAATCTGATGACCCAATCTTGGACACCTGATGTTAAAATCATCTCCTGGAGGTTCAATTGGCTTATCCATAGCTGACCTCAGATGGGACGGGCCAGAGGCCTATTCAGGCCTCCAGCATTTATCCTAATCTAAAAAGATACCGTAATTACTTTTGTGCCTGCTTGGGTTTTGGAAGAGGCTCAATATCCTTGAGCGCCCTTTCAATTTCTTCTTCGGGCAACTCGTGGTCAGCAAGTTTGCCGTGTAGATACGCCTCATAAGCAGCCATATCCACGAGACCATGTCCGCTCCAATTGAACAGGATGGTTTTTTCTTTTCCTTCTTCCTTTGCCTTCAGCGCCTCACGAATTGCTATTGCCACTGCGTGGTCGGTCTCTGGTGCACTAATGAATCCCTCGGTTCTGGCAAAAATGATTCCTGCCTTGAAGGTCTCGAGCTGCGGAACTGCCACAGGCCTAATGAGCCTATCTACCACCAATTGGCTGATTATGGGGGCCATTCCATGATATCTCAAGCCACCTGCATGAATCGGCTCAGGCACAAAGTTATGACCGAGAGTATACATAGGAAGAAGTGGGGTCATTTGCACAGTATCGCCGAAATCATACGCAAAGGGACCTCTTGTCAAGGTGGGGCAAGATGTAGGCTCCACGGCTATGATATCAATGTCCTTACCATTGATCTTATCCCTTACAAAAGGCAGACAATTTCCTGCAAAATTACTACCTCCGCCCGCACAGCCTATGATCACATCGGGATAATCCCCTGCAATGGCCATTTGCTTCTGCGTCTCAAGGCCATTTACCGTCTGATGAAGCATAACATGGTTCAGTACGCTTCCCAGCGAGTATTTGGTATTCTCATCCATTACTGCAGCTTCTACTGCCTCACTAATGGCAATACCCAAGCTTCCTGGGGAATCAGGGTTTTCAGCAAGGATTTTGCGGCCCGCATCTGTTTCGTTACTGGGGCTTGCTACACAAGTGGCCCCCCACGTCTCCATCATAATCCGCCGATAGGGCTTCTGATCGTAACTCACCCTGACCATAAACACCTTACACTCAAGTCCAAACAATGCACAGCAAAACGATAGAGCGCTGCCCCATTGCCCAGCGCCCGTTTCTGTAGTGATTCGCTTGGTTCCGGAAATCTTATTGTAATACGCCTGGGCAAGGGCAGTGTTGGGCTTGTGGCTACCTGCTGGGCTTACTCCCTCATTCTTGAAGTAAATTTTTGCCGGAGTATCCAGGTACCTTTCCAGGTTATAGGCCCTGTAGAGAGGGGTAGGTCGCCAAATAAGGTATTTTTCCAAAACCTCTTCAGGGATATCAATCCACCTCTCCTGGCTCACCTCCTGTTCAATAAGAGGCATCGGGAAAATCGGGGCCAAATCATCAGGCCCTACTGGTTGTCCGGTGCCAGGGTGAAGTGGTGGCTCCATTGGGGTAGGCATGTCGGCAAGGATATTGTACCATTGGCGCGGCAGTTCTGACTCGGGCAATACGATCTTTTTCGGTTCCATGACTCCTCCTTGTGGTTGAAAATAGTTTTTGTTTAAGCCTGCAATGCAGGCAGCCCCAAACCCTAAGACTAAAGGTCGATCCTCTTGACCGACAATACGTCCTCAATGTCTTGAATCTGCAACAAGACCTCATCTTTTACAGGAGAGTCAGTGGCCAGAAAAACGCCGTTCTCACCCTTGCCCCTGTCCTGCCCCACATGCATGCGACTTATATTATACCCATTGCTGCCCAGAGCAGATGTAACAGCGCCAATGACCCCCGGCACGTCTCTGTTCCTGATAAGCAAATTATGCCCTTCTGGAAAGGCCTCCAGATAAAAAACACCTATCCGCAAGATCCTAGGAATATTCTTTCCGAACACCGTGCCAGACACAATTTGCTCACCTTCTGCCGTCTTAACCCTTGTTACTACGAGACTGGCAAAGTCCTCAGAGGTTTCCGTCTTGGACTCCACCACCTTTATCCCCCTTTCAGATGCTATGACTGGCGCATTTACAAAGTTCACCTCATCTTTCAGGGAAGGAGTGAGAACACCTTTTAACAAAGCGGCAGTGAGGGGGCGTGAGTCATATTGAGAAACACTCCCGGCGTACTTGATCTCAACCTCCCGGATGCCACCCTCGGCCAATTGAGCCTGGAACAAGCCCATCTTTTCTGCCAAGAGTGCAAATGGCCTCAGGATCTTCACCAGTTCGCCACTGATACTCGGCACATTAACCGCATTTGTAACCGTACCTTCCAGCAAGTAAGCCACAATTTGGTTGGCTACATCCCTTGCCACATTGTCCTGGGCCTCTTTTGTTGAGGCACCCAAATGTGGGGTGCAAATGAAATTATCAAGCTCCATTAGCTTGATCTTCCCGGGCGGCTCTGTGGAAAAAACATCAAGGGCAGCACCTGCCAGGTGCCCGGAGGCCAAGGCATCATACAGATCATCCTCGTTAACAATGCCTCCCCTCGCGCAGTTGATCAACATGGCACCCTTTTTCATTTTCGCGAGGGTCTCCATATTTATGAGATTCGTGGTTTCCGGGGTCTTCGGGGTGTGGATGGTTATGTAGTCGGAGCGGCGGAGAAGTTCATCAAATTCCACGCCTTCTGCCCCCAGCTCACTAAGAACCTCTGGCTTAACATAGGGATCATACACAATTACCTTCATCTTGAGGCCTCTGGCCCTATCTGCCACAATCCTACCGATGTGGCCAGCCCCAATTATCCCTAATGTCTTGTTAAACAGCTCTTTGCCTTGGAGCTTCTTCTTTTCCCACTTCCCCGCCTTCAGGGAAGCAGTTGCCTGGGGAATATTCCTGGAAAGCGCCATCATCATGGCGATTGCGTGCTCTGCCGTAGTAACGGTGTTTCCCTCAGGCGTGTTCATGACAACAATACCACGCTGAGTAGCAGCGGGGATATCTACGTTGTCAAGCCCAATACCCGCACGGCCAATAACCTTCAACTTGTCAGCCGCATCGATGATATCTGCTGTTACCTTTGTGGCGCTTCTAATAACCAGGGCGTCGTAGTCCCTGATAATGGATTTTACCTCTTCCGGCGGGAGTCCAGTGTTCACATCGACATCAATACCGGGGGTATTCTCGAAGATCTCTATACCTACCTTGCTAAGATTATCACTTACCAGAACTCTCATCTTACCCCCTCCTCTCTGACACTCTTATTATAAAACCATCAACAAAAAATGCGGAAGAAGCACTCATGCCCCTTCCGCAGGCGTTTGTTAATCACTTACACCGGCTAAATTTTCTCTATTAATAGACAAAAGGAATATAACGGAAAACAAAACACTAACCCTCTTCTTTCTATACCGCTTTGTAAAGGAAAATAAATACCAGATCAAGACTATTATTTCAATTATAAAATGGTGACAGAATATAACTATTCTTCCAGTGACATTAGGTATGACCTCAGGTTTATCCCCTTATTTTTCAACCCTAGTTTGGTCCTTATTTTGTAACGGTGGGTCGTAACGGTATTTAGTGCGGTCCCTAGGACCTGGGCTATTTCCTTGTTGGATAGCCCCTCTTTTACGAGGTGCGAAATGCGGATTTCCATGGGGGTGAGGTTCAACACACTAGACGAAAGCCGCTTGACCATGGGCGAGGTAATATGACCAAGGTTGTTTTCCACCATGTCAAGGAGGATTCTTTGGTCCCGATCCAGGTTACTCCTCCTTAATCGCTCCAGGTAAGGAAATACCAACTGCCTCACATTGGACAAAATACTCTCCTCATCCTCTTTCTTCTTATCTTCCATCTGTTTCAACAATACCTTTAGGGCCACATTTGCTTCCTCAAGGCGTTTTGACTGGACTTGCAATTCCATTTCCCTGCTGCGCAAGTCCTCAACCGCCGTTTTAAGGGCTGTAATATCTCTTCCTTCGGCAATAAGAAGGGCGATTTTGCCCTTAGTGTCTCGTACTGGTTTAACAGAAAAATCAAAGCTCATTATTTTCCCGTCTGCGCGACTGTGTTGGGTCTCAAATCTTACCAGCTCTCCGGAAGCTGCCGCCTTAATAGCCCTTTTCAACCGCTTTTGCTCGCGAGACGAGTGTATCCACCACGGCGTTTTCCAAAAAGGTTTCTCTTCGATCTCCTCCTCTTTGGTCTTGACAAAATCCATGGCCGTCTTGTTTACCTTGATGACACTCCCGTCCAATTTCAACACGGCAATGAACTGGAACGTCTGATCAAAAATGGCCCTGAGCATGGTTTCACTTTTCTGCAGGGCCTTCTCTGCTTTGGCCCGTACTGAAATCTCCCGTTCCAATTGCTCATTTATCCTGGTTAGGCGTTCCGTCCTCTCCTTAACCAACTCTTCCAGGTGGTCCCTGTGTCTAATGAGCTCTTCTTCAAGTCGCTTTCTTTGAAAAAATTCGGGGATGGCTATGGGTTTACCCCCATGAGACCTTGAATAGCTATGGGAACTATACCTGTTCAGGTATTCCTCAATTCGTGAAGGTGGCGCCATTATGAAGCGGCAATGTTCGTCTCCCTTTGCCTGGCACTCTATCTCAACTGCCACAAGTGGGAGCCCAAAACTTTCCTCGCACCACCCGGACGAATACCCAGCATTCATAATGCAAACCGGAAAATCGGCCTTTTCTCCGCTCTTAATCCAGGTGTCAGCCTCAAATGAAAAAGGATGATCATATATCAGGAAGTAATTTTCGTCCGGAGACGGATGAGATTCTGGCAATATCTTTACAAATGCCCAGCCTGTGTAAGCGAAATGAATCGGTCCAGCAGAAAGCTTTTCAACGGGCTTTGATACGTTCATTTTTAGATAAAAGCTTCTGGCATCTGCCTTGCCAATGGCATGGGCCATGTCAAAGAGAAACCCCGAGGCCACCCGCCGCGCTTCCTCAATGCCCCTATCTTTATATAGTGAGGTGACCAGGTCGAAAAACTCTTTTGACATGGACGCTGCCCGAACAAGGATGTAGCGCTCCCCCGACACCTCAATTTGCGCCTTGCCAGGGGCTTCCCTCTTTTGGCCAAAGTACTTGTCAACATACCTCTGGGCCTTAAGAAACACTGATTCTAGCTCAGGGGGGACGCTCACTGTTGAGAGGGGCCCAGTCAAGGGAGTCTCTTTTCTCTTGGTCTTTACTGTAGCTGCCTTTCTGGATATGGGCCTGTTGTTTGCCCTCTTCCTTGCTGGCCTCGCGCCCATACGTTTTGCCTCTTTTTCAGTGCCTCATTGGAACCACGGCAACTTCTCTCGCGCCCCCAAACTGAAAAGGTGGGAAGTTCGTAGTCACAAATACCTTAACCCTCGGCCTTTTTCTTAAGTGCTGCAAGTACCTTTTCAGGGGTAATGGGTAATGATCGAATCCGCACTCCTATGGCATCATAGATGGCATTGGCAATAGCTGGCGCGGTTGGGACAAGACCCGGTTCCCCGACCCCTTTGGCCCCAAAAGGACCCTCCTCATCAATCGTTTCTATACACTCTATATCTATAGGAAAGTCTATATCAGGTGCCGAGAATATCTTATAGTCCAGAAAATTTGGATTCAAATTTCTCCCTTTGTCAGTCTTATATTCCTCGCAAAGGGCATAGCCGAGGCCTTGAACAATCCCGCCATAAATCTGGCCCTTGATAGTCTGCTGACTCAACACTCTACCTACATCGTGTGCAGCAGCAAAGTGAAGGACCTTCACTTTTCCTGTTTCTAGATCCACCTCCACTTCCGCGCCCTGCGTTCCAAATATGTACGTTGCAGACATGTTACCCCTGCATGTCTTAGGGTCCAGCATCTCATTGCATGGGTCATAAAATGCATCGGCAACAACCATGGTGCCATCTTGCTTGAAATGAGCGGCTCTCAGGATCTCTTCCAGTGTCACCCTCAACAACGGGTTGTCAGGTTCTTCCTTGAGGAATATGTAGTTTTCCTTCATGTCAAACTCGGACGGGTCCAGTACTCTTTCATAATCCAGATCGGGTATTTCAAAGTTTGGATCCTTTTTCTTTCTCTTCTCCAGATCCTTTTTGACCCTGCGCATGAAGTGCTCAGAGGCCAATTCAAACACCTTTTGTCTTGCCTTCTGTGCTGCCATGATGGCGGCATTGCCTGCTGTAAATGCGCCTCGGCTGGCGTGAGTGCCGACATCCCATGGGCACGTGGCCGTATCCCCGGTCACAACCGTAACCTTATCCGGCGTAACCCCCAGGGCCTCAGCCGCAACAAGGCTAAGGGCTGCATTGAAGCCCTGCCCCATTTCAACACCCCCAGCAATAACGGAAACATTTCCAAAGTCATCAAGCTTCATGATAACACCAGTTCCGTCCGAGCGATACACGCGCCCGGACCCTCCAACATGGAACAGGGAGGCCATGCCTACCCCGCGAGCCACCTTTCTCTGCTTTCCTCGCTTTTCCTTCCAGTTCAATTTTTCTGCTACACTTTCAAGGCATTCCTTGTGTCCGCATGTGGAGATATGTAGCCCCATGGGGGTAATATCATTAGGAACATTTCGGTTCATCATCCTAAATTCAAATGGGTCTATCCCTGCTTGCTCAGCTAGATCATCTAGGTTGCTCTCTATTGCCCATGTTGCCTGGGGATTTCCATACCCCCGCATGGCCTGGCAAAACGTATTATTAGTGTAAACAATTGTGGTTTCGTAATGAACATTGGGCACTCGGTACATGGAAGAAACGGGGAGCATCATGACACTCGGGGTAGTGGCACCCCATGATGTATATGCCCCATTATCAAGCACCATCTTTATCTCCCTGAAAACCAACTTGCCGTTTTCATCACATCCCTGAACAATGTCGGTTTTAGTAGGTTGCCTGGGCGAGAGGCTGATAAACTCTTCCTCTCTCGTAAGCACTATCTTTACTGGTCTGCCTGTCTTGTAAGCCAAAAGGATCGCAATATATTCATAGGCGTGCGTATCAAGCCCTGTTCCAAATGATCCACCCAAAGTTGGAACAATAACGCGGGTGTTCTTTCCCTTTAACCCCATGGCCGCTAGCGCCCCATTGAAATCGTTCTGGGCAAGGAATGGGATTTGCGTCTTTGTATAAATGGTAAGGTTATTTTGGAGGTCAAATTCAGCAATGCAGCCCGCCGTACCCATACAAGATTGCTGAATAAGAGGGGTCTCATAGTGTCCCTCGGCAATGTAGGCTGCCTTCCTCTTTGCTTCTTCCACGTCTCCCGATACGAACCGCCACGGGACCGGGACAACATTATCCTTTCGAGGTCTTCCCCTTGGGTCCTCTTCATGAATCAGCGGAGCATCTTCCCGTAAGGCCTCTTCAGGGGTAAATACACCAGGAAGCTCTTCATATTCCACTTTGATAAGCTCAATTGCTTCCTCGGCTATTTCCGGATCTGTTGCCGCCACAGCCGCCACTTCGTCCCTGAACTGTCGCACCTTTCCCTTTTTAAGGGCAAAATTGTCGCGAATAAATCCAATACGAATTTCTGGGGTATTGTACCCGGTGATCACAGCTCGAACGCCAGGGAGTTTCTCTGCCTTGGAAGTGTCAATATTCTTGATCCTGGCATGGGCATACTCACTGTACTTAATCTTGCCGTATAGCATGCCAGGCCTTTTGAGGTCATGGATGTAAAGTGCCCTTCCTGCCACCTTGTCCGGTGCATCAGGCCTTGGGCTATTGGATCCTACAAAACGTAATTGACTCATTCCGTCCTCCTTAATTCATTTCCGAATATCCAGGCCACTTCTTTGCTTACATCAGCTCTCCGGCCTTTTTTATTGACTCAATTATCTGAACGTAGCCCGTACATCTGCACAGGTTTCCAGATATGGCCCTCTTAATATCCTCGTCAGAAGGATTCTTTTTTCCCTTTAGCAAGGCCACAGAGGACATGATCATGCCGGGTGTACAGAAGCCACACTGCACACCACCGTTTTCCACAAAGGCCTTTTGCATGGGGTGTAACTTGTTGCCTTCACCTAGCAACCCTTCCACTGTAACAACATCCTTGCCATCAACTTCAAAGGCAGGATACAGGCACGAATCTACATTGTACCCATCTACCAGGACCGTGCAGGCCCCGCACTCTCCTTGTCCACAACCTTCCTTCGGTCCTGTCAATTCAAACTGTTCGCGCAGCACTTCTAAAAGCATCTTATGTGACTCCACCTCTGCGGTCACCTTATTCCCATTTAATGTAAACTTCAGCACTTTCTTCATTAGCTAACCTCCGAACATTTATGCTTGTGCCATGGTAAGCGCATCGCGGATCGCCCTTTTAACCAGCACTCCTGACACCTCCCTGCGGTACTCTGCAGTGGAACGCACGTCACTAATAGGGTTTACCGCTTCACATACCATTTTCCGAACCTCTTCTAAGAGGCCCTCATCTATCTTCTCCCCCTCTACCTTTTCCTCAATGCTCTTCAGTCGGAGGGGGACCGGCGCCACTGCGCCTACCGCCAGCCTGCAGTGTTTGCACACGCCGTTTTCCATGGTCACAAGGGCAGCAGCATTGGCTATCGCAATATCCTGGCTAACACGCCCGATCTTTAAAAATGCCGTCCCTGTCTTGGCGGGAAGTTCAGGTATAACTATGCGCGTCATGATTTCTTCTCTTTCTTTTGACGTTTCGCCGGGACCGGTGAAAAAATCTTCTAGTGCCATGGTTCTTGTCCCCCCTGGCCCCTCAAGTTGAACTTGAGCTTCCATCACCAATAAGGGGGGCGCTGAATCTGCCGAAGGCGCCGCATTGCAAAGATTGCCACCCACGGTTGCTACATTGCGTATTTGGGGATTTGCCAGCACAGACACTGCTTGGTGCAAAGCCGTGTACCTCTTTAACAGCGATTCATTTCTCTCCATTTCTCTGAAAAGGGTTCCGGCACCCAGCGCCAGGCCGCCGTTTTCTTTGAGTCCCTGAAGTTCTTCAACACCCCTCAGGGATATGAGTGCCTCGGGCTGGATCATCTTTTGCTTGATCCGCACGATGACGTCCGTGCCCCCAGCAACGTACAAGGCCTCTCCCTTTAACTTCTCCATCAATTTGTAAGCCTCTTTGAGGTTTTGTGGTTGGTAATAATCAAATTTTTTCATAGATACAACTCCTATAAACCTCCGCTAGAATTGTTGCCCCACGGTACCCAATAAGCCCCTATTCCAAGATTCCATTATTCCACCGGCTACTCCCTATTATCAAAAACCCTTTTGCTTTTCCTCTCAGACCTGGGAAGAGAACCATAATCCACTACTTCTATTAAGGCGCTTACTAAAATCTGCTTTTTTATTTCCTCCTCTATTTTTCTCCTCAATTCCCTGTCCTTACTCTTACTTACCCCATGTTCTCTTTCCACCTTGATGGTCATGTAGTCTTTCCCGTCTGCCGCTCTGTCCAGAATGATTTGGTACTCGCTACCAATGCCTTCAATACCGGACAGAACATGATCAATCTGCCCAGGATAAATATTCACAGCTCGAAATATTATCATGTCATCCGAACGGCCCAAAATTCGATCATGGCGAGGAAGGATGCTACCGCAAGCGCACTGACCAGGGATAAGCCTTGTCAGATCTCTTGTCCTATAACGAATGAGGGGGACAGCTTCTTTCCTAAGGGTAGTCACAACCATCTCCCCGGTCTCCCCTTCTGGCACTTCTTCCAGGGTTTCCGGATCTAGGATCTCCAAAATATAATAGTCAGCCCAATAATGGATTCCCGTGTGATACGTACAATCCAGCCCCGTACCAGGGCCATATAGCTCTGTCATCCCAGGAATATCAAACAAATGCTCAAGCCCTAACAACTCCTTGATCCTCTTTCTCATTGCATCGCTTGAGCGCTCTGAGCCAAATATCATTTTTTTCAGGTTTATCTTATCCCTCAATCCTCTCTTGTTGACCTCCTCGGCCATCAGCAGACCCATTGATGCTGTGCAGCACATCACAGTGCTCTGAAAATCCACCAGGAACTGGCACTGCATATCCAGGTTGCCTGGCCCCGCGGGAATGGCCATGGCCCCGAATCTTTCACAACCCAATTGGAAACCAACGCCGGCCGTCCACACCCCGTAACCCACTGCAATTTGAACTCGGTCCTCCTTGCTCAGGCCTGCCATCTCATAGCAGCGTGCAAAAAAGTGGGCCCAGTCATCGATGTCCTTCTGGGTGTAACACAAGACCTTTCTCCTCCCTGTAGTGCCCGACGAGGCATGAATCCGTACCACCTTCTCGAAAGGTACAGACAAAAGGGGGAAGGGGTAGCCTTCCTGCAAATCCTGCGCTGTTGTAAAAGGAAGCTTCTTGATATCATCAAGGGTCCTTATATTGTCTGGGGTCACGCCTGCCTCCTCAAGTTTGCTGCGATAGACTGGCGATCCCTCATAACCATGCTTCACCGTCCATTTGAGGCCTTCCAATTGCAACTTTTTGATCTCTTCCATAGAAGTAAATGCGGGCATAAACGTCTCTGTCATATGTGTCTTCACCTCACTGTTATATTTATTATTTGATTCCCCTTGTGCTCAAGGGCGGCTCCCATAATGCCTTGCTCGCCACCTGCTATTTGGCCAAATGGGGAATTATCAGCACTATCTGAGGAAACGCAATCAGTATAATGATGCTTACAATACATGCCATCAAAAAGAAGCTTACACTCTTAAAAATGGTGGATAGTTCTATCTCCGGTGCTAACGCCTTTACCACGTATATATTGACTCCCACCGGAGGGGTAATTGCTCCCATTGTGGTAACCATGGTAAGAAGAATGGAGTACCAAATAGGGTCAAAACCTAGAGCCATCCCAAGGGGGAAGAATATGGGAATGGTCAACACCAGAAATCCGAGGGAATCCACAAAACACCCTCCAATAAGATAAATCAACAAAACAAGTGCCAGAATCACATAACGTGACACAGGCAACGAAGCAGCAAAGTGAGCCACGCTGAATGGGAGTCGGGTGATAGCCAAAAATCGCCCGAAAATTATGGCACCCGTTACAAGGAAAAACACCATGCTGGAAATCTTCAGCGTATCCCTGATGGAATCAATGAGCCCTTTCCATTTCAACCTTCCTGTAGGGACCGTCACAAGCAGTGTAAAGAAAACACCTACAGCTCCGGCCTCTGTGGGGGTAAAGAAACCTGCATAAAGGCCCCCAATTACCACCACGAAGATCGCAACTGCTTCCAGGATCCCCCCCAGCGAAAGGATCTTCTCTTTAAAGCTGGTCTTGGGTCCGGCCGGGCCCAGTTCTGGCTTGATTCTGCACAACAATGATATGGTAAGGACAAACAATATCCCCAGCACAACTGCGGGCAATATCCCACCCAGAAAAAGCTTGATGATGGACTGCTGCGTCTGAAGGCCGATGATAATTAGCACCACACTAGGGGGCATAACAGTTCCCAGCGTCCCCCCCGTAACAACAGTGCCGCTACTGAGCAGGGTACTGTAACCATATTTTTTCATCTGTGGAAGAGCGACCGTACCCATTGTTGCCGCAGTGGCAGTATTAGAACCACATATGGCAGCAAACAGCTCATCTGCCCCTATTGTGGCAATGGCCAGCCCGCCTCGCCAGTGACCAAACCATTTATATGCGGCATCATATAATCTCTCCGCAATACCGGAGTTAAAGGCAATATAGCCAAGGAAAATAAAAAGAGGCACCACCGTAAGGCCATACTTGGAAAACGTTGCCCAAACATCTGTGCCCACCATTGTTACTGCTGCATTGAAGGACACAACGTACCAAAAGCCACAGAAACCCACTATCCCCATTGCAAACCCTACAGGCATGCCCAGCACAAAAAGCACCACAAGAAGGAGGACGATCCCTATTATACCAACAAGAGTCAAACTCACTTCTCTCCCTCCTTATAACAAAATATCGAATTGAGGAATTCCACGAGGAACACAAATGCGAGGGCAAAGCAACCTAAGGCCACTGCATAGGTAAAAGGATAATAAACGATACGGAGGGTTTCTGTGACCTCCCCGGTCCTCCACAAATTGGTGGCATATCTCCATATCTGCCACCCCACTAGCACAAAAAAGGCAATACAGAGGACACAATTTATAGCATTTAATATACTTCGCACCTTGGAAGAAAAGCCCAGAATTACAATATCCACCGCAATGTGCCCCTTCTTTATTTGGGTGTAGCCAAGAGCAAAAGCTGTGATTACCGCCCCAAAGTATCCCATCAACTCAAATGTACCCCGTATGGGCAACCATACTAGGCGACAAAATATGTTGGCGCAGGTGAGTATGATCATGGCAGCAAGCACAATACCCGCCACGCACATAAAAACGTCATTAATTACCCTATTAATCTTATTGAGCAGTTCCATAATCCTTACCCTTGATAGAGAAGCTGCGGGAGACTTTAAAGGCCCGCAGCTCCCAATGTTCCTTCTGGTTACTTTCCACTATACATATTCATGAACGCTTTTATATCCCCAACAAGGGTCTTACCCGGCACACCTTTTGCCTCGGCTGATTTGATCCACTTGTTTACAATGGGCTCCAAGAGCTTGTCCCACTTTGCCTTTTCTGCCTTGGAAAGACGAATAACCTTAACGCCCTGCTTTCTCTTAGACCAAGACATTGCCTGCTTCACATGCTTGTCCATATAAACACCGGTCCATGCCGCCTGCTGGGTCCTCAGTTCTTCAAAGACTTGCTGGACGTCTTTTGGCAGGGAATTCCATTTGCTCATGTTCATGACAACGGCAAACGGGTACACTACGGCATCAGTTATTGTGACATATTTGCAAAGCTCGGCGTATTTGAAATCCTTCATGACCTCAAGAGAGGAAAAAAGTCCCTTGACAACGCCCTTTTCCAGGGCTTCTGGAGTTGCCGACATGGGCATTCCTACGGCATTGGCTCCCCAAGCCTTTAAGATCTGGGCGGCACCGCCCGATGCTCTCAAGTTAACCCCCTTTATGTCTTCGAGTGTCCGGATGGGAATCTTTGACATAATGTTCGAGGGGGCAGTGGTAAACATGGTGAGAACCTTTACCTTTGAAAAGGCCTTAGGTTGGTATTTCTTGTAGATATCCCATAGCACCAAGCTTCCCACTAGAGAGTTGGGGATACCAAGAGGCAGACTTGTGGCATTGGTAATCATAAAACGACCCGGTTGATAAGCCATACATAGGCAGCCAATATCTGCCTGACCGGCAATGACCCCGTCCATCATGTTCTTGGGTCCAAGCAGCGTGCTACCGGGAAACGTTTGAATAAGAACCTTTCCATTTGTCCTTTTTTCCACTTCCTTCTTCCAGCGCTCCATTTGCACACATGGGAAAGTTGGAGCAGGCGGGAAATTTGCATATGTTAATTTTATGGGGCCCGCATTAACTACACCTGGAGCCATGCCCATCAGCATAAGCATGGCAACGAAGAAAACCGAAAGGACAAGCGCTATCTTTTTCATGGCAAAACCTCCCTTTTAAATGGTTAATAATTAAGCACCCTTTTCAGTTGAAAGCCGACACTCACCTCCTTTCCATTGGAATCCTTTTATTCGCTTGTAGGAAGTTCGCTAACAAGCAGGTGCTTTCTAACCTTTCCCAGTGTAGTTCGGGGGAATGAAGAGACAAATGATACACTCTTAGGCCACTTATACCGAGCCAGCTTTCCATCACAAAAAGCTATGATCTCTTCACAGCTCACATTATGCCCATGTTTTCTTATTACAAATGCGTGTCCCACTTCGCCCCATTTCTCATCTGGCACCCCGACCACCGCTACGTCGTCGATAGCCGGATGCTGCTTCAATACCTTTTCCACCTCTGCAGGATATACATTTTCTCCACCAGAAATGTACATATCCTTGGCTCGGTCCACCAGATAAAAATACCCTTCCTCGTCCATTCGGGCCAGGTCACCGGTGTAAAGCCAGCCGTTTCTAATGGTCTCCCTGGTTTTCTCAGGGTCCTGCCAGTACTCGGTCATCATAATAGAGCCCCTAACCACAATCTCTCCAACCTCTCCGAGTTTCACGCTTCGGCCCTGCCTGTCCACCAAATCCACTTCTGCATGGAAGACGGGTCGTCCGACAGTACCCGGTCTTGCTAGAGACTCCTCTTCGGAGGCCCACAAAAGGATAGAGGTCTCGGTCTGGCCCATTATCTGCCGCACTGGAAATCCGGCCTCATTGCATCTTACCAGAAGCTCATGGGTGGTCTTCTCTCCTCCTATAGCACACACCTTGAGAGAGGAGATGTCACTCCTTTGATGCTCTGGGAAATCCAAAAGTGCCCTATATATAGTAGGTACCCCCAGAAACTTTGTTATCTTGTAATGCTCTATGTCAAACAAGGTCTTATGGGGATCAAAGCGCCTATGAATTACCATTGTACCCCCCTTGTAAATACATGGCGAGGCCTGTATAAACAGACCGCCCGAGTGAAAGAGGGGTAAGATTATCAACATAATATCATCAAAGCTAAGCTTAAAAAATATGTCTGCATTCAGGCAATTAAAAAAGGTTTTTCTATGAGATAATACTGCACCTTTTGGCTCACCTGTTGTACCAGATGTGTACATGATAACTTGGGCCTCCTCAGGGCTACTAGGCCCCGTGGATGCTGTGAGAAAGGGCTCTTCTCCGATGAATCTGTCCACAGTTTTATGGTAATCCAACGAACCTTGCCTGATACCACCGTTTGCCACCACGGCTGTTAACATGGGGGGAAGATAGTCCTGAAAATTGAGCTCCGCCAGTGCTCTTGTAAACTCTTCACCAAAGACGAATACCCTAGGTCTACAATTGCGCAAGGTGTATTCCACTTCCTTTGCCGCGAGGCGAAAGTTAATGGGCACAAATATGGCTCCAAGTCGGGAGCAAGCGAGATACAACTCTATAAATTCGGGACAGTTGTCCAGCATAACCGCCACCCTGTCCCCCTTTTCTATACCAATGGACTGGAGCCAGGTGGCTACAGCATTGAGCCGACCGTAGAGCGCCGAATAGGTAATAGTTGTACCCTCGAATATTATGGCTGGCTTTTCCGGGTGCAGCTCACTCCATCGCTGCACCCACCATGCCGAGTTCATTGATGTCAGCATTAGTAAGGAACCCTTCTGCCCCCAAATGAATTTCCTTTTAAATCTTAGAATATATTTGGCTCCACATGCTCCCCAAAGGCGTCTCGGAAGACATTGGCCATCTCACCTACCGTTGCATAGCACTTGCAACACTCCACCAAATAGGGCATGACGTTTTCCGTTCCCCTGGCCGCCTTTTCCAGCGCCTTCAAGGATTCTTTGACGGCTTTATTGTCCCTTGTCCTGCGTAGTTCTTTTAGTCGCTCTATCTGCTGGCGGGCCCATTCTTCATTATATTCGTGAAGCTCCACTTCCATGTCCACGCCTTCGGTGTATTTATTAACACCTACCTTTATCACCTTTCCCTCTTGCAGCTTCTTCTCATACTCATACGCCTGCCGTGCCACCTCCCTCTGCACATAACCTGATGAGACGGCCGCAATCATACCACCTATCTTCTCCACCTTTTCCATCTCTTCGAGAATCTTTTCTTCCATCTCCTTTGTTAGTGTCTCCATGAAATAGGAACCAGCAAGGGGATCAACAGTATCCCGAAGTCCTATCTCATCCATCAATATCTGGAATGTCCTGAGTGAAAGAAGCGCAGCCCGTTTGGTAGGTATTGTGTATGCTTCATCAAAAGAACAGAGGGCTGTGGTTTGGGCCCCTGAAAGAGCAGCGGTCAAGGCATAGTACGCACCCCTTATGATGTTATTTTCAGGCTGCTGTTTTGTCATTCCCGAGCCCCCTCCACCAAAAATCCCGCGGAGGAAAAGGGCCCGCTTATTTTGCACATTGTATCGTTCCCTCAGGAGCTTGGCCCAGAGTTTTCGAGCTGCCCTGAATTTGGCCACGTTCTCCCACAAGTTTCCATATATATTGAGATTAAATGAAAACCGCCCCACAAAATCTTCTGCCTTGTAACCCCTAGCCACAACGTTATCTATGTAGGCAAAGGCTATCTCGAATGCATAGGCAATTTCCTGGGCAGGAGTACAACCTGACTCACGAATATGGTATCCACATACTGATACAGGGTTACATCTAGGCAGTTCCTTCATGGAGTACTCAATTGTGTCCCCTATAAGCCTAACTGAGGGCTCCACGGGATATATCCATGCGCCCCTCCCCACCATCTCCTTAAGAATGTCATTCTGTGGCGTAGCTGAAATCACCTTCTTGTCATAGCCAAATTTCTCGGCTACTGACTGATACATGGCAAGCATCACAGAGGCTACCGCGTTTATGGTCAGCCCACTTCCTATCTTGTCCAGCTCTATGTCCTTAAAGGCGATTTCAAAGTCCCTCAGGGAATCAACCGCCATTCCCACGCGGCCCACTTCTCCCTCTGCCATGGGATCATCAGAGTCATAACCCATTTGAGTGGGCAGATCAAATGCCACATTCAAGCCCGTCTGGCCATGGGAAATCATTAACTTGAATCGCTCATTCGTCTCCTCAGGGGTTCCAAAACCGGTATACTGACGTGTGGTCCAATTACGGCTTCTGTAACCAAGAGGGTAAAGGGCCCGGGTAAAAGGGAATTCACCTGGATCACCCAGATCCTTTTCATAGTCGAAGCCAATCCTTTCAAGATCCTCCGGCGTATACACCGGCTTAACCTCGATGCCAGATTGCAGGATAACCTCCTTAATGGCATCCTTTTCATCCTTTATATATGTTGCTACTCCCATGGCTATCTCCTTTTTCCCCTATTTTTTTACTTTATCTTGGATAAATTTAACTATATCCTTGAAATAGCTCCCACCAGGAAAAATCCCATCCACACCCATCTCTTCGAGCACGCGAATATCCCTGCTTGGAATGACCCCTCCAACTACAATGAGCTTATCCTCAATTCCTTTTTCTTTCATAAGGCCCATGAGTTTTCTGCAAATGGGAATATGAGCACCTGACATGATGGAAAGACCAATTACGTCTACGTCCTCCTGAATAGCCTGGTTAGCTATACTGGGAACCGTCTGATGAAGCCCGGTATAAATCACCTCCATTCCCGCCTCACGCAGGGCGTGTGCCACAACTTTCGCCCCACGATCATGGCCATCTAGACCTGGCTTGGCCAGCAATACCCTTATTTTTCTCTCAGCCATTTTCCATCTCTCCTTCCTGCTTCCTTGAACCGAATGCCCAATGCCTAACGCCTAAAGCCTAATGCCTGACCCTTAGCTTATCTCCCCTTTATCAAACTGCCTAAGCACAACTTCCTTACCCCTCAGAATATGCTCTTTGACAAGGACCTCCACGTTCTCGGCATCCCGTTTCCCAATATATTTCAACATCGCCTTGTGGTCTTCATTGCTACGCCTTGCCATTTCCTTCACTCTTAGAATAACTCTCCGATAGCGATAAATTTGATCCCTAAGATCATTTATCATTTTGATTAGCTTAGGGCTCCGGCTCAGCATGTATAGTAAGTCGTGAAATTCCGTATTTATTATAAATAACGCCTCAATATCGCCCCTGTCCATGTGCTCTTGATACTCCTGAATTTTTGTCTCAAGTGAGGCAAGATCATCGTCAGTGTGGCGAAGTGCAGCGAGCCTCGCTGCGTAGCTTTCTAAAGCCGCCCTGATACCGAATGTTTCCTCCACATCCTCCCTGCTCAGCCCTGACACAAAAAAACCGCTGTTTGGCAGGTGTCTGATCCATCCCTCTCTTTCCAATTTGTGAAAGGCCTCGCGCACTGGCGTTCGGCTGATTTTCATAACCTGGGCGATACGGCTTTCTGCTATCCTCTGGCCAGGGGACAGCTTTCCGTTAATTATTGCTCCCTTGAGCTCTTCATAAACAAACTGGCCAAGGGGCTTTTTCTCTGGGGCTTTCTTAAAAAGGTCCACGCAGCCCTCCTGAGGCCTCAACGTCAACCTCGTTCCTACAGACCTGCCCATCTAGCAATATTAGTCAAGAGGATTTCGTGAGTACCTCCACCATAGAGCAAAAATCTATTGTCTCTATAGTACCGCTGCGCACTATACTCCATGGAGTAACCATATGCTCCAAAGATCCGCGTAACTTCATCGCCCGCCAGACACGCAGCCTCTGTAGCAAAGTACTTGGCCATTGAAGCCTCTTTCAAACATGAAACGTTATTGTCAATCATCTTAGTAGCCTTGTAGGTTAGTAGCTTTGAAGCCTCAAGGTTGGTTGCCATCTGCCCTATCTTAGCTTGGATCAACTGGTACTTGCCAATAGGTCTTCCAAACTGGACCCTCTCATGGGCATAGCGAATGGAATCAGCTAAAGCCGCCCTTTGAAGCCCAATGGCAAGGGCGGCAGTCATGGTCCTGATCTCCGCAAGGATTGAAAGCAGATTGTTGAGCCCTTGCCCTTCCCCACCTAGTCTATAATGGTGAGGGATTTTGACATTTGTCAAAGCGAGTTCTGAGAGTTGAGAGGTCCTTGTGCCCAGAAGATCAAAAGGCTTGCTCACTGATACACCAGGCGTATCTCTGGGGATGAAGAAGAAATTTAGCCCTCTGAGCTTCTTGGCCGGGTCAGTCTGGCAAAGCACCGTGTAAAAATCTGCTACCGGCCCATTGGTAACCCACGTTTTCATCCCATTTATTATAAAACCATCTTCTGTCTCGGTTGCCAGAGTGTTTACGTTTGCAAGATCAGATCCTGCTTCAGGCTCAGTAAGGCAGAAACAGGCGACTTTTTCCCCACGCATTGCAGGGAGGAAGTATTTTTCATGCATTTCTTCAGTTCCATAATGGAAGAGAAAATTCGTCCCCATAAGACACTGCATTGCGGTAATGGCAGCAACGCTCATGAGGCCCCTGGCCAATTCCTCGCAAATAATACAGTAAAGGGTTGTATTACCTCCGCTACCTCCTTTGTTCTTGGGATATCTGATCCCAAAGACCTTCATTTTCCCTATCTTCTGAAACATCTCCATGGGAAATTCGCCCTTTTCATCAATTTCCTGGGCCCTTGGTATCAGCTCGGTATCCACGAATTTTGCCATGGTTTTTCTAATCAACTCTTCTGGATTCGACCTTAACATGCGTTCCTCCACCTCTACTGTTGCTCTTTCAATCGACTTATCATTTCGGGAATGACTTCATGCAGATCCCCCACAATTCCCCAATCCGAAACCTGAAAGATAGGGGCCCTGGCGTCTTTGTTCACAGCAATGATATATCTTGAATTCATCATTCCAGCCCTGTGCTGAATCGCTCCTGAAATCCCACAGGCAATATATAGCTCAGGCCTTACTGTTTGCCCTGTCTGGCCTATTTGGCGCTCTTGAGGTATCCATCCCTCCTCAACTGCCACCCGGGTACCTGCCACTTCTCCTCCTAGCAGCTCAGCAAGTTCTTCCAGCTTTTTGAAACCCTGGGCATCTCCTACTCCCCGACCTCCTGCCACAATTACCTTGGCCTGTGCCAGGTCAACCCGTTTCTTGTCCTCCCTCACTGACTCCAGGATCTTTGTTTGAAGACCCTTGGGAGATAGCTGGACTTCATGTTTAATGATCTGGCCATTCACTGGTTTTTTCTTCGCCTCCATTACACCGGGCCGCACTGTGGCCATCTGAGGTCTTGAGTAACGATTCGCAATGGTGGCCATAACATTTCCGCCAAAGGCGGGCCTGGTCTGCAGCAGAATCTTTTCATCTGGATCGATACTCAGCTCAGTACAATCAGCGGTAAGTCCCACACCAACCCGTCTTGACACCCGGGGAGCCAGGTCCCGACCTATATGGGTAGCTCCCATGAGTAAGATATTTGGCTTATACTGCCTTACCAAGCTCTCTATGACATCGGTGTATGTTACGGTCCTGAAGTTTTCCAGTTCAGGATGATCAGCAAGATATATCTTTTCCGCCCCGTACTCGGCCAGTTGATCGCACAGACCAGAGACATTGTGCCCAAGCAGCACAGCAGCCACCTCTTGGCCGAGATCAGCAGCCAATTCCTGGGCCTTGCCCAGGAGCTCCAAGGAAACACGTTTCAGGTCTCCACCTCGCTGCTCCGCAAAAACCCAGACGCCTTTGCGGTCACTAAAGTCAGGAATTTCCTTTGGTTTTACATCTGTCTTGATTGCCTGTTGCTTGCACACCTCGATACAAGCACCGCATGAAGTACAGCGGTCGGTTACGCGTGCCACATTATCCTCGAACTCCATTGCCCCATAAGGGCATGCACGAATGCAGCGTTTACATCCATTACACAAATCAACTTCAACCCATACTGCCATACCTATATCTCCTTTGTGTATTAGGCACTAGGCTTTGGGCTTTAGGCTTTGGGCTTTAGGCGTCAGGCTTTGGGCATTAGAAGCTTTGTCTTCTTTTTAATTTATCCTTTTGCCATTTACTTTCTATTACC
>Ga0190334_1000351_pt1 | contig 24240 bp, 22 predicted proteins | sample 48720478_MG_FD_161270 | JGI IMG/M metagenome (GOLD analysis project Ga0190334, IMG submission 161270) | Hydrothermal vent sediment bacterial communities from Southern Trench, Guaymas Basin, Mexico - 4872-04-7-8_MG | ecosystem: Environmental > Aquatic > Marine > Hydrothermal vents > Sediment ... | reverse complement strand
TAATAAAATAAATTTTTATATCAGAAAAAGATATTATATTAAATATCTATCATTTTTAGTAATTTGAATAATTTCTATAATTAATTAAAAATTTAGATTGAGGATAAAGATATGTTATTTCAAGGAACATTCACGCAATTTGACATTTTTGATGCAATTGAGTCTGGATTATATTATATAATCATTGGATATTACGTGTTGATCTTCTTTTACTTTTTGTTAATGAGATATAGAACTTCAAGGAAATTATATTGGCTATATTTTTCATTATTATTCCTTTGTTTAGCTGCTGGACGATTTTTCTTTATAGTGTATTATTTTTATGCCCCAGAACTTGAAGGATCGATTTCCAATGCTGAATTAGTAGAAATTTTAATGACATATTATAGATTTGCAACTTTCTCTACTTGGCTGGGAATCGCTTGTTTAATGGGTGTTTTAGGGGTACTAATCTTTCCTCCTATTTCCGATGAGGATGTCAAAAATTTAGATAATACAGGGTTAATTGCTAAAATAAAAAAGTTTGTTTCGATTAAAAAAGTAAGGATTACTCTAAAAATATTATTAATAATAATTCCCGTCATTGTTGGCATGTGTGCGTTAACATTACCAGATTCATTATTCATGGACCCTGATTTTATTGATAAATACGGCGTTGACCCCAATACATTGATAACTATTTTTGGTTATCCAGCTGGTAGAGCAGTACTTAATTTCGTGCTATTACCTATATTTGTTGCATTTATTCCATTTTTATTCTTGAATTTAGCAATCAGAACATTCGGAGTCTTAAGAAAATCTTATGCTTTAAATGCCATTGGATTTTTCATTTACTTCATTGGGCGCATTTTGCAAGGATTATTAGACACGATTGGATGGCATCATGTCAGGGCAATTCTTCCACCATTATTAATATTATTAGCGCTTTTAATCATTGTGATAGCAAACAATTACGAACAATTACGCTAATTTATTGATTTTTCTTCTTTAATAAAATATAAGTATTTATTTTTTAAAATTACAAAAAGTATCATAAAAAAGGGCAAAAGAAAACCTCCCAATTATTTATTTAAAATGTTTATTAGTTATAAGTTATTACCAACAATATAAGTAAAATCAAAATAAAGTTAAAGGCGAAAAATAATGTCTATTCATGGAGACCAACACATATTACCCATATTTCTTACATCTGCAGATGTACCTCCTATAAAAGATTACGATGAGTTAGCTTTAGCTTTTTATGTTTTATTTCGTGAGTTGAAAAAGAATGAAAAGCCAAAAAGTTTTTCAAGATTATTATGGCCATTTTTATGCATTCAAGGGGTTGTTAGTACTCATATTATTTTAGATGGATTGAAAGTTTTTTCAAAAAAGGGAAAACTTTCAAATCCCCCAAGGCAACCTCTTATTGGACATGTATTAAGAAACATTGATAATTTATCTAGAATTGATCAATTAAACAGGATTCTTGATATAATAACTTACAAAGATACTGAGGCTGAAGAAATAGGTGAAAGTGCTAATGCAGAATATCAGCCAATAAATATTGAAGCCTTGGTTAATCCAGATTTTCTTCAAACTTTAATTAAATTGATTCCTTTGGCAGAATATAAATCTGTATCGGAATATCAGCCTTTAGATTCAAATTTAACTACAGAAGAGGCTTTAGATATTTCAGAATTATATAGAGAGACTATCAATCAAATGAAAGGCAATAGTTTTAGATGGAAAAGCCAAATAGAATTAATAGGCGAAGAAGTAGAAAAATGGTTAGTAGATTTAAAAGTTCAAATTAAAGATATTGAATCTCGATATTCATCTCAAATTAGTAAAACTTCTGAAGCTATAGATGAAGAACAAATAAGAGAAAAATTAGCCTTTGAAAAAGACAAAATAGACCAATGGAAAGTAGCTGAAAAAAATAAACTTATAGAGAGCATTCTAGTATTATTCAAAACTGCTGAAAGTAATTTAGAGGAAATTATAAAAAGAAACAAATTTTTCACTCGAATAGATTTCTTGAAAGGAAGAGTTTTTGAAGAATTAAGTAGCAAATTCGAGAAACATTTTGAATTCCTTAAAGAAAAGGGCAAATCCTTTTTAGAAACACTTGAATCACTACATGAAAAATATATTGAGATAAAAGAAAATGCTAAAGAGATTGATTTAGAAGCTGAAAGAAAAATCTCTAACATAAGATCTGAATTAGAGGGAAAGTTAATAGAAAGAAATCAGTTCATATTACAATTTGAAAAAGAAAAGCAAGATAAACTTAAAGAACTAGAAGATTTAAAGAGACAAATTGAAAAATTATTCACGGAAATTAAAAACATGATCTTAAAAAAACATGAAAACTGTTTAAGAGAGGCAAAAGAATTAATTAGTTGGTCTGTAAGCGATGATAAGGCAGAAATCTTTTCTAGACCAATTCAATGGGTATACATGCCACTTTATGGTATGATTATCGAAAATGAAGAGTCAATGGAGGAGAATATAAAATTATTATTTCCTGGTTATGTTGAACGCGAAAATGACGGGTTATATAGAGAATTAAGTGAAGATCTCATAAATTTAAAGGAGTATTTATATGAAAAAATGGAAGAGGATATGGTTTTAAGATCAAATTTTGAATTTTCATGTGAAAATAAAAATTTATTAGAAGATAAGAACCTGATTAAGAAGCTCCAACAAGGAATCTCAATTTTACGTAATAAAAATTTGTTAAATGAAAAAATTGAAAAAGAAATGAGAGAAATTCTTAATTTAATATTACAATAGAGATGATTTTTTAAAAATATGGTTGAAATTCGGAGAAAATCAGGAAAAGAAAAGTTAAATTTCAAGAAAAAAATTTTAAGGACTCTTTTTATACATGTAGAAAAGTTTAGAAAAGAAGGAAAAAACGGAGAATTATCTCAAGAATTAGAAGAAGGTTTAGCATATATTCAAATGAGATTACCTATTAAGAAAATCACGAAAGAATATGAACAGAAAGTAAAAGCAAAAGTCGAACATAACATTTTTAACGCTAAAATTCGAGAAGCAACGGAAAAAGACCTTGAAACAATAAAGAACATTTATAATAAAGCTTGGTTAACTTCAAACACCCCTTTTCGACCAATCGATATTAATACATTAAAAATTATTCATGAAGATCCAGATACTGTCATATTAATCGCAAGGGTATATGGTATTGATGCTGGATTTGTAATAATAGATTTAGAAGGTGAAAATAAGGAATATGGAGTTATTGCTGGATTGGGCATTCTACCACGATTTCAAAGGAAAGGTTTAGGAACTGTCTTAGGATTAGCTGCTTGGAATTATCTGAAAAATAAGGGTATAAAAGAAATCAGGTGTGAAGTCTATAAGGAAAATAAAGCATCCTATAATTTCATAAAAGGCTTGCAGTTTGAAGAATTTGGAGAAAAAGTTTATAAGAGAGAAGATTTTGAATTTGATGAATAAAGCATTCTAAAGTTATTTATTTCATTCTTATTTATTCAAATTATCTTATTTAAAAAATTAATTGAAGAAAATGCCAAAACAAAAATTCAATCTGAAAAAAAGGCTTATTAGAAAATACTTCTTAGCTCAAGAAAAGGAAAGTAAGAAGAAAGAGGTCCCTAGCACGGAGTTATTGGAAATTGGAATGGAGTACATCCAAATGCGTTTACCTGTAGAAAAAATAACGAGAGAATTCGAAGATAATATACAAAAAAGAGTAAAAGCAAACTTTCTCAGAGCAAAAATTAGAAAAGCAACTATCGAAGATTTAGAATCAGTCGCATATATTTATAATCGTAGTTGGATGACATCAAATACACCATTTACCCCAATTACAGTTGAAACGTTAAATGAGTTAATAAAATATCCAGAAATTACCATATTGATTGCTAATGTTTATGGAACCGATGGGGGTTTTGCAATTTTAGATTTAGATGGTCCTAATAAGGAATATGGCATTATAGCAGGTTTAGGGGTCTTACCTCGCTTTCAAAGAAAGGGATTAGGAACTATTTTAGCGGTTGCTGCTTGGAATTACTTCAAGGAAAAGAAAGTTAAAGAATTAAGGTGCGAGGTTTATAAAGAGAATAAGACTTCTTATAACTTCATAAAATCATTAGGATTTGAAGAATTTGGAGTAAAAACCTACAAGCCAGAAGATTTTGAACTTGATTAGAAATTTTAAACGTTTTGATGAGATTAAACAAAATCCTCAAGTGATTTTATTTTTTCTTCCAGTAAATTTGCACTATATTCATCTTTTAATTCGCTATAGTAATTTTTAGCTTTAAGGAAATATTTAATTGCTAAATCGTATTGATTTTTTGAAATATGAATATTTGCAATTTTCTCTAACATAATAGCAATCTCTTTAAAATAATCTAATTCTTCGTAAATTCTCAACGCGTTTTCATATGAATTAATAGCCTTTTCTAAATCATTAGTAAATTTATTGTAGATATCTCCCATTTTATTTAGCAATTCAGCAATTTTCAATTTTTCTCCGAATTTCTCATGAATTTCCATTGCCTTTTTGTAAAATTCAATTGCTAGATCATCTTCACCCTTTAGAGCATGCAATTCGGCTAAACTCTCGTAAACTTGACCATTTTTAAGATTATTTTTTAGGTCAATTTTCTTAATCTCTTCCAAACTCTTAGTTAAGAAAAGTTCAGCATTTTCATCATCATTCCAAGATAAATAAATATTACCTAAATAAAGGTAACATTCCCATGTGAACCGTGCAATATCCTTATCAGAAAGAGTCGATTCAATTTTTTCAATTAGTTTAAGCGCTTCATTAAAAAATTGAAATGAACGATCAAATTCGTCTTCTCCCAATTCATAATAATATTTTCCAAATTTTATTCTTGTATGGATTAATCCAATAATATCATTGGTTTTTTTGAAATAATTTTCATTTGATTTTAAAATTTTGAGTACTCGATCACGATCTTTTAAAATTAGTAATATATCTATCATATTATTAGCAGCAACGGCAGCCTCATACGATAATTTCGCTTTTTCTGCTAAGGTTAATGCCTCCTGATATTTTTGATATGAATTTTCGATATCTGAGATATTTAAATACAAATTTCCCAAATTAATTAAAACGCTTATAATCTTGCGAACATCATCAATCTCTCGTAATATTAAAAGAGCTTGCTTAAAATGATAAATTGCTTGCTCAAAAACACCATTTTCCTCGTAGATTAACCCAATTTCGTTATGGCATATTGCTTCTTCAAGTTTTTTGTTTTCTTCTTTAAAGTTTTCTAATGCTAATTCGAAATTTTTTAAAGCTTCTTCTTTTTTCTCATATTTTTCAAATAGGATGGCTTTTTTTAATAATAACTCTCCCATTGGATCGCCATATTTTTCTCTCAGATTTAATTCTTCTTCAATTTTTTCAAGTTTATTTTTTAAATTTACATCATATTCAATATTGTACTCTTGATAATTATTTATATCATTTTCAGGAGTTTCTTCAAGATTATCATCAATGATGGGAGATATACCTTCTCTTAGATGTATGTTATTGTCAATATTTGAAATAGTTCTAGAAATTAACGGCTTGCTACAGTTAGGACAATACTTCCAATGTGGTTGAACGGGATTCTTACAGAATGGACAAGTAAGCATGTTTATAACGCCTTAGATTTTTCCTTGCTTTAAAATTATTATGAAATTTTCATCATTTAAACTTATTTGTTTAAAATATGAACAAAAGCATTATTTTGAAATTAAACTTAAAAAACAATTATTCATTATTTTGGTTCCTTTTCTTACCATATTCATTTAATTTTTTCTCAATTTCGAAATTATCAAGTCCCATTGAATTTAATAACAATTTTATTTGTAAGATCGCATTTTTTGCTTCTATTTTATTAGCAACGTGTAATGCTTTAATATATTGTTCAATAGCTTCCTTGATTTTACCTTGATTAAATAATATTTCCCCGACATATCCTAAACCCTTGATTATTAACTCAGAATAATTAGAATCTATGGCAACATTCGTCCCTTTCTTGAAAAAATATAAAGCATCTTCTAATTCTGAAAATTTCTTTTTGATTATTCCTAAATTAAAGCAGGAAATAATTGTTCCTTTCTGATCCTTGATTTGAGTAAAAGCATCCAGAGCTTTTTTGTATAACTCTAAAAGGACGTCCCAATCTTTTTTTGTTTCATAAATGTGTATTAACATTTCAAGACAATCTAATAGACTATAAATATCATTGTTATCTGATGCTACAGCACAAGCTTCGAGGAGATAATCGGAAGCTTTGTCAAAATCTCGCAATTTAATATAACAATTGCCAATTGATTTTAAACAAACAATTTCCTCCTTGTATTGGTATAATCGCTTATAAATTTCATAGGCTTTTTTATAATTTTCAATAGATTCATCATACTTGCCTTCTTTAAAAAATAAAGTCCCCAACAGCCCAAATGTAGCAGCTTGACCAATTCGATCACGATTTCTTTTAAAATAAGAAAAACACTTGTCTAAATTTTCTTTAGCTTCAGAGTATCTATCAATTTCTATTTGTAATAAGGCAATATCTGTTAATTCTTTCATATAATCTGATTTATCACTTTTCTTTTTTAAACTTGGTAATTTTTTATTCTTTTTTTCAATTAAATCTTTAATTTCTTCCTTATTAAGAAAAATATCTTTTTGAAAAAGAATTGGAAATATTCACCGTTATATATGATGTTAGAATTATAATTAATAGAGAAAAAATCTCATTATCTCCAAAAAATTAAATAATATTTTAAAAATAAAATTTTTTATTATGCGCCATAATTATTTGAAATAGTACATTGTTTAAAGATTGGAAGGGAAATTTTAATGAAAAAAAAAGCAAGATTATATGACACTCTTGAAGATGGCAAAACAAGGTGCCACGTGTGCGCAAATGAGTGTTTAATATTGCCCGGCAAGAGAGGAATTTGCAGAACGAGAAAGAATTTTGATGGAGTCTTATACACGCTGATTTATGGTTCTTTAATCTCAAAAGGATCCTTAGACCCGATTGAAAAAAAACCTTTATATAATTTTTGGCCTGGAGCAGATGCATATTCTATCGCATCAATAGGATGTTCTTTTAGTTGTAAAAATTGCCAGAATTGGCATATTAGCCAAGCAACTCCTACCGATGATGGTAAGGAAGGTTATTTTACTCTTGATGGTCTAGAAGGTAGGAAGATCAATTTAATTGAAATGACACCAGAAGAATTGGTTAAGAGAGTGGTTGATAGCGGTGCAAAAACATTAGCTTACACGTATAATGAACCTTTAATTTGGCATGAATGGATTTTAGATACAGCAAGATTATTAAAAGAAAAAGATATCAAGACCATACTTGTAACTAATGGTTATTCGACTCCAGAAGCCACGAAAGAATTATTAGAGGTAGGAATTGATGCTGCAAATATAGATATAAAAGCGTTAACAGATGAATTCTATAAAAATATTTGTGGTGTTAAATCAGTGCAACCGGTACTTGATACAGCAAAAAGGTTTAAAGAAAATGGTGTACACGTGGAGATAACAAATCTTGTCATACCTGATTTAAATGATAGTGATGATGATTTAAAAAAATTAGCAAAATGGGTAGTGGAAAACTTAGGAAAAAATACACCTGTTCATTTTTCAGCTTATCATCCAGATTTTAAAGTGCCTTCCGTGAAAAGAACTCCTTATGAAACCTTGGATAGAGCTTATGAGATCGCTAAAGAAGAAGGATTATATTTTGTATATGTAGGAAACATTTATCACGAAAAAGGAAGCAATACTTATTGTCCGGATTGCGGGCATTTATTAATTGGTAGAAGTGGGTATAGTTTTACGAAAATAGATATTTCTGAAGATAAAAGATGCCCTGAATGCAATCGAGATTTAAAAAATGACATAATAGGAGATGTAGTCTTGAAGCGAAGACATAGGTTCTCCATCTTTTAAATTTCATTCATTTTATAAAATAAAAAAATTTTAAAATTTTTAAAGAAGGTTATAGTAATCCTGTAATTGAAACTCCAACCACAACGATTAAGAATCCTTGTAAAAAGCAAAATAAGGCGATTATTGTAGCTAATGGGGGCCAAGAAATTGCCTTGGAAATTGACATCAATCCACCTATGTAAAATTTTACTGTAAGAGCCGAAATTGCAAAGACAACTATGAAAAGGATGGTCAAGAATAATTTTGGATTAATGAAAATTCCTATAATTTCAATAACTTTCTCTGGTAAGGCTACTATTATTATTATTACCACTAAACTTGCCGCTAGCAAACCGATAACGCTTGCGATTGGTAAATCATTTATTGGTTTTAAAAATGTAATCAAACCTAAAATTATTAAAAAAGCAGCAGTAAAAATGCTCACTTTTGGCTGGGTGTTTGTTGCATAAGCCACGCTTGGGGGAATATTGAGCATTAATTCGCTAATACCTGCCAGCAAGCTTAAGATTCCTACCAAAAAACCTAAATAAGTTAGAAATTTCAAGAATTTAGTGATATCAAAATCCCATTCTTCGACTTTTCTCTCCTTGAATGAACCTCTTCTCCTTGCTTCATACATGGCAAAAATAATCCAAATTATGCCAAGAATTAATATTAAAAATCCACCCATTTGTCCTAAAGGTCTTAGAAAATTTTCTACTATATCAAACTGGAACAACATTATAAATCACGCTCAAATCATGATAAAAATGTATATTATTACTATGATATTTTTTGTAAAATAAATAATTGTTGTAGACCAAACTTTATATTTTTATTTTCATGGATCAGATTTAATTCGTGATGAATTCAACAGTCTTTTTCACGTAATCCAAATATTGTTGTATCTCTTTTTCTTTTTTATCATCATCCCAGGAATATTCTTTTGCCATTATTTCAGCAACTATTTGCGCAGCTTCAGCAGCTTTATAATGCGGAATCCAAAGTGACATTTCGGTTCTTCTGCAAAATACATCAATCAAGTGAAGCGTTAATTCATAACGAAGACTATAAACTATTTCTGCTTTGATAAATTCATTTTCTTCCATAATTCTTTCCTTTAGTCTTGGATCTTCCTTGATTAAGTCCAAAATTTTAAAGGCTCCTTTACCATACTGCTGATACAAGTGATCTAAAATCTCCTCATCCAATTCAATATCATATGTTTTAACTCTTTTATCCCATTCTTCTCTTTCTAATCCAATAATAAATTTCTGGCGTGAAAAATGTTTTTCTCGCTTGGCTTCTGGAAATAGGCCTTTTTCATTAATTTTTTCAAACAGATCTTCAGCCATTGCACGCCATTCTGTCAATTTACCACCAGTTATAGTAAGCAATCCATCATCGGAGAAAAAAATAATGTGTTTTCTTGATACTTCACTTTCAGCTTTACCTTTTTGCATTACCAATGGACGAATTCCTGCATATGTAGATAATATGTTCTTATAATCCAATTCAGCATTGGGAAAATAATATTTCACTGAAGTTATCAAATAATCAGCATCTTCTTTAGTGCAATATGGATTAGCAAGATCACCTTTATAATCTGTATCTGTAGTACCAATAATTGTATATTTACTATCCCTAGGTAATACGAAAAATCCTCTATTATCGATTCTTGATTGAATTATTGTCGCCATTCTATTTTTCACGTGTTCTCGCCTGAATTGCAAGTGTACTCCTTTTGTAGGTCTTATGACTGGTTTAGGAATATTATCGGGATAATTTTCTAACATTTCATCAGTCCAAACTCCAGTAGCATTCACTACAAGTTTTGCTCTCACTTCAAAATCAAAATCCTTTTCCAAATCTTTACATTTTACTCCTACAATCTTTCCATCTTCCTTAATATAACCTACAACCTTACAATAATTAATGGCATCAGCTCCTCTTATTACTGCTTCTTTTATTGTTTCAATAGTTAATCTTGCATCATCAACATTATTGTCATAATAAATGGCACCACCTAAATTTCCCTCTCTTCGAAATTCTGGTTCTATTTCAAAAATTTTTTCAGGAGGGACCCATTCATGGGGCTTAAAATTCTTAAATTCAGAACCTTTATCGCTCAAAAAATCGTAAATTTTAACAGCTCCAAGGATATCTCGCTTTTTATACTTCCCATCCTTTAATGCCACGAATAGGAATGGAATAGGTCGAACCAAGTGAGGAATATGAACCCTCATCCAATTTCTTTCTCTTGTTGCGCTCTTCACTAAGTCCATTTCCCCATAAGCCAAATATCTTATTCCACCATGGGCTAATTTGGAACTACGGGATGAGGTACCTGCTGCGAAATCCTGCATATCTGAAAGCGCTACTTTCAAACCCCTCATTGCTGCTTCTCTTGCCACGCCAGCACCAGTTATTCCACCACCAATTACAAATACATCATATGTAGTTTTTTGAAGTCTAGAAATTATCTCATCTCTAGATTTTAAATTCCAATTTCCATTAAATAATTTTTTCTCTAAAACTTCCATAATTATCATTTTTTTTAATGTAATAGTTATAAATAATATTATCCTAATTTTGAAAATTTTCTTCGTTACAACTTGCTTATTTTAATTAATATGGAATTATAATCGATGTTATAAATCAATTTTTAAAAGGTAAAACAAGGATTATCTTTTTCAAGATAATTCAAGTATTCTTGGATAAATTTTAATAATTGTGGAATGTTGGGAGATTTGCCTGTCCTAACGAATATGGCCGTTAAAGCATTGCCTATTAAGATTGCCTCTTCAGGTTTAAAGCCACAAGATAAACTCGCTGCTACACCAGAATGAAAATGATCTCCAGCTCCCGTCGTAAATTTGGCTTGAGATGTAAAAGCTTCAGAAACCCAGTAATGATTAGTTTGTGTTGTAATAGTGGCGAAATGAGGAGCGTGAATGACTAAATAAGAAAAGTCTAAATATTCATTTAGCTTTTTTCCAATATCGAAAAAAGTGGTAATTTCATTTTTAAGATGTTTATTGTGATAACCCGAAATTATGATTTTCGAAAGATCTATTGCCTCTTGATCATTTAATGAAAGTAAAACAGGAATTTCTTCTTGAATCGTTTTCAATATTTTAACCATTTCTAAAATATCATCATTAGTTCTTTTTTTAATATCTGCTAAATCAACAAAAAAGAGTTTATTTTTAAGATGACTTATTGTTGGAAAGATATTTTCCATTAACTTTATCCAAATCTCATTCATTGAGTAAACTAAAGCCCAATGTCCAAATCCCAAGCAATTAGATTCAGAGATTTTAGAAGTTAATTTTTCTAATCCAACACGTTGGAGGAGTAAATTCCAATTAATGTTATAAATGTTTTTAAAATCCGTTATCATGACTTTTCCATCATTAAACTCTAATCCAATCGTGCTTCCAGGATTTTCAATTGAAATTAGATTTATCTCTTTATTTTCTTCAAAATATTTAAAGTATTGATTTATACTTGGATAACCAGCAGCAGCGATTAAGTTTACTTTAAAACCCAAGTTGTTTATTGCTTTACAAGTGTTAGGTGCAAATCCTCCAGAAGTCTTTCGCTTTAAAACTCTTTCGACATTAGTAGAACTTCCGGCTACATCAACTAATCGTTGTCCAAAATTTTTCATTGAATCAATTTTTTTCCAATCTGAAATGCTTGTTCTTTTTAGAACTAAAGAATACAGAGAATCTACATATCCATCTAGCCCAAGGAAAAAGGTTTTCTTCTTCAAATTCTCTTTTAAAAAATAGAACTTACTAAGCACTCTCTCACGAGCTTCAATAGTAACATCAAATTGATTTAATGGTTCATGCATTATACATCATTATTAAAAGATGTAGGAATAAATCTTTTAACTAAAATAATTAGGATAAGAGTTTGTTTCTTGATATTTAAATCATTCCTTTAGTAATTTGCTAAATATTAATGGTAAAGAATAAATATCCCAATAATTATGTTCAATGCAAGCTTTAATTAAACCAGAATATTTTGAAGGATTTTCTAAATACATTCGATAACATGTTCCAACTAAATTGCTAGGTAAGTCATTTTTTCTTTTAAAATTAAGCAATTTCTCTTCAATATTTGTTAGTGAATAACTTGAAAATTGATTTTTATATTTTCTACGACAGTTAAAATAAAGATCAATATGATGATACTTTAAATCATGATAATTTAAAATATTAACTTCATCATTCATTAGGGGGTTTCTTTCAAAAAAATATAAAAATCGATTTATGATATAAGGAATATCAAAACTTTTACCATTATAACTAACAAAACATTTAAATTTAGGAAGTATGTTCTTTTCTAAGTATTGCAACATTGATATTTCTTCTTCTAAATTCCTAATGAAAAGCTCTTCGATTTCAAAAAATTCATTTACAAAGTACCCTAAACCAATAATAATGATGGGGCTATTGTATAGATCTAAAGTTTCAATATCAATAAATAGAAGATCATTCAAATCAAAACAAAAGCTAACATCTATGTCTTGCACATAACGATTTGAATATAATAACTTATAATTTTTCTCTTCAATTAATGATAAATACCATTGTGCTGGCTTGCTATATTTTAACATGTATTGTAAGTCTAAAAGTGACTTGATTCCCCTCTTTTTCAATTGTGCTTCAATATTGTATCCAATATAATAAATAACTTTTAAATTTTCCATTAAATCTTGTTTAGATCTACTTAAATCAATATCACATGGAAGCTTAATGTCTTTCCATGAAATTTTCATGAATTCTCCCATTTCATTTTTCATAATGGAGTGATTTGGGAACAAATCTCCCAAAGACTTTCCTTCGTACTTTTTAATGAAAGGGGAGATATTTAATTCATCATGATATTGGTAAAAATCCATTTTAAATTTAAAAGAAAATCATTATTTTTAATAATATAAACACTATTGATTTTTTAATAATTATATTAACTATTATTTTTTTTCTAATTATTTTTTTTAAGATTTAATTAGGCATTATTTAGAGACTACTTTTTTCAAGTATTTTCGGTATCGTAAAAGTAAAAGTAGTTCCAACACCTGGCTTGCTTGTAAATGAGATGTCCCCTCCATGCAAATTAACTAACCTTTTTGTTAGTGGTAAACCTAAGCCTGTACCTGGAATAGAGTTTGTATAGGGATTTTCAACTCTCTTAAATTCTTTGAACACTATATCGAAATCTTCTTCTTTTATTCCAATACCAGTATCTTTCACGTGAAAGATCCATTCTTTTTCGGTTTCTTCAATTTTAAGGGTAATTCCTCCTTCTATTGTAAATTTAATTGCATTACTCAACAGATTATATAAAATTTCTTTTAATCTCACGGGATCAGCATGAATGAATTTCTTTTCTTCCAATCCTTCTACTTTAAAATACAAGTTTTTTTCTTTGTAAAGTGATTTTAAAGATGAATTTATTTGATTTATCATAGTTATTAATTCAATTTTCTCTATATTCAACTTTAGCTTACCAGATTCAATCCTAGAGATGTCAAGGATCTTGTTAATCATCTCTAGGAGGTGTTCTGAAGAAAACTTAATGTCTTTAATGAAATCCAACTGTTCGGGGTTAAGAGACCCGTATGAACCATCTAATAATAAATCTGAGAAACCAATGATTGCGTTCAATGGTGTCCTTAATTCGTGAGACATTAAAGATAAAAATTCTGTCTTAAATTGAGAAGCTTTTAATAACTCATCAATATACATGCGTTGTTGAATTAATAAATCCTTTCGTTCTTTATCTATTTGCTTGCGCAAAGTGATATCTCGACAAATAAATATCAATCCCTCATTGTAACCATTTTTATCCCGGATTTTTGAAGCAGATATGGAGAAAGGTAATTTTTCATTATTAAAACTCCTAAAATTGATTTCAATATCTTCAATGTTGTCGATTTTTTCTACTTCGGTAAGTAATTTGAATTGAAACTTAAATCTTTGAATGTCATCTTGATTATAAAGAAAATCTTCAATTTTTTTACCGATAAATCTCTCAATTTCAAAGCCTAGTAGGTTAGAAGCAGCAGGATTAACTTCCATAATTATCCCATTTACATCAGTTAAGAATAATGCATCTGAAAGGTTATATATGATATTCTCAGCAGTATAATTAAGATTTATGATTATTAATCTGTATTTCCAGATTGTAAACCCCACTATATATAAGGCAAGATATATCCCATTGAGAGTATAAGCTTGAAGAATTACATTGAAATGGTAAGGTAAAATGAATTCAATCACAAAAAAACATCCTAAAGCAAAACTAAAAGAGGTTAATACAATTTTTCCACGTCTTTTTTTTATCATGCTCGCTTGTTTTGATTGATAAAACCACAAAATTAATATGGATATTATTATCGTAATTGTCAAGTATGAAACGAAACAAAATAAAATTATTGATTTAATATCGCATGTATAAAGTGTGGTTAAGAGATTTTTTGTAAATAAAACATAATTTGAATCAAAAACAAAATCCAAGGCATAAAAAATCATGCTTGGGAGAAATAATAAGAATTTTTTATATTTTATTGAGAAAATATCTTGTTTCTCCACTAAAATCAATGTAAAATATAAAATGAAACTAGGAATGAAAGTGATTAATGAATCTATTCTTTTCCAAAATAATAATATAAAAGGGTCACTTGTCAATTCAATTTCTAATCTTGCAAGATTCATTAGAAAAAATAAGTAATATAAGATGACAAGAACTAAATTAAGTTTATTTTTTGCGCTCCTCAATAGAAAAACTGTTCCCAAAAAGAAAAATATTAATAATGAAATTATTAAAAATTGTAGGGTCAAGAATTCCATTTTTTTTAAGTTCTTGTAGTTTAAAGTAAATTCTAAATAAAGTCTTTTTATATATAATAGGTTAGATACTTTTAAACATATTTTTTTGGAATAATATAAATTTTCCTTCTGTTAAACAAAGAATTATATAAAAAATAAAGAGAATATTATAATTCAATATCGAGTAAAATAAAAATAATTTATTATAAAAAGAAACCTAAATGTTAATTCTAGGGATTATATCTTCGAGTTCACTTCGAGTAGGTTTATATTTGAAGAATCTCCTTGATTCAGAATCTTCCAATACATAATTACTTCCACCACCATGAAGCATGCAATATGGATCTAAGAGCCCTATTTCATTAGCATACTGTCTCGTGAATCCTCTACCACCTAATGTCCTAAAACAATGTATCGCGCTCTCAAATCCCAATTCGGTTGCACTAATTTTCAAGCCCATGGCATTGGCAGCCATTAATTTAGAGCTAGCTAATTCGGGATGCTCGTCCATTTTTCTAGTGTATTGAATGAGGGCAGAAAATAACAAGTTTAATTCGCGAATTTTTTGAGATATGGGAAATCGTATGACTTGATATTGATGCAAGCGTTTCTCAAATTGCCTTCTTTGCAAGGCATATGCGTGAGAATATAAGAGTTTTTTCATAGCATCACCTAATGCTTCAGCACTGATAATCAAGCGTTCTTCCGTTAGTTGATGAAAAGCAATGTCCAAACCATGTCCTTGAAGTAAATTTTCTCGTGGTATTTCAACTCTATCAAAAATTAAGCGACTTACAAAGGCGTCAGTCATTCCATACGTATGAACTCGAGTTGACCGAAAATTTTTTAATTTTTGATGTTCAGTATCCACTATAACGGCCCCTAATTGCCCATTACTCAGCCTTCCATATAATATTATGTAATCAGCAATCATTCCATTTGTTATGAATAATTTTTTTCCCTTAGCAATTATTTTTCCATTCCTCTCGTGTAGTGCCAATTCCATTCTTAATATATCTGAACCAGCATTAAATTCTGTCATTGCAGAAGCACCTATGGCACCATCTCTTGCAACAGGTATGAGAAATTTTTCTTTTTGCCATTCATTAGCAGCATAATTAACTGGATTGCAATATAGCGTCCCACCTGCAAGTCTTCCCATTTCAATACTATAATTGCCAGCAATATATCGTTCACTATATTCACTCCACCTTCCTCCACATATAGCATATGCTATTAAGGCATTCCGAGTAATCCTTCCAATTTCATATTCTTCTTCATTTAAGATCGTTGAATAATAGCCCCTTTCAGCAAGCTTTTTCATTATATTAATGACAATTTCTTTTTTTTTATCTTGAATAGGTTCTTCAATACGATAGTTCAGTTCTTCTAGCTTCCTTAAGTCTTGATCGAGTTCATTTTCCATGAAGTCATAAAGTTCTGCAAGAAATTCTTTTTCTTTTGGATTTAGTACCGGATTATTGAGGAGATCTAACTCTGGAACATATTTTGTAATTTTAATCTTATGAAATTCTGAAATTCTTATGTCCATATAATCACTTGAAAAATTTCTTGTTTTCTGTTTTATGTTTATTAATAGTTTAGCTGTAATAAAACTTTTTTAACAATAAAATCCTTCAATGATTATAAAAACTTTATAGTGATTGGAATGATAAAATTTACTGATAAACAATTAAAAATTCCTAAATTAATGCGTCCAGTATATTTAGTTACCGCAGGAATGTCTAAATTTGACCGTTCTTTTCCAGAAATGCGTACTGAAGAATTATGCATTGAAGCATTTAAAGCAGCAGCCAATTTTGTCAAAATGACTCCAAGTGAATTAAAAGGGTTTATCCATACTTGTTATTATGGTCATTTTGCTGATCACTTTGGAGATCAACTTTTAGGGGAAGCTGTAATACATGATAGATTAGGACTTGATCCTCTTGGAAATATTGGCATTAAAACAGGGGGAGCAACAGGTGGATCTGCAATGTGGGAAGCAGTTAAAGCGGTAGCATCAGGATATAGTGATTGTGCTCTTGCTTTAGGGTGGGAAAGAATGGATGAAGTTCCTACTGATGAAGGAAATCATTTAATTGCATGTGCCGCTGATAAAGATTGGGAAACTCCTTTAGGACATATATATACTGGTTATTATGCCGTAATGGCTCAAAGGTATTGGAAAATATTTGGAAAAGAAGAGGAATCCTTTAGAAAAACAATGGCAGAAATAGCTGTAAAAAATCGTGGATATGCAAGAATGAACCCTCATGCTCATGGACCAATGAAAATTACCGTTGATGATGTTTTAAATTCACCCATAATAGCCTATCCATTAAGAGCTTTGGATTGTTGCTTAATGAGTGTTGGTTCGGCGTGTTGTGTTGTGTGTGATGAAAAAACAGCATATGAAATAACAGATCATCCATTAAGAGTCTATATAGCAGCAGGAAGTCATACTTTAAGGGTTGCAGATAGAAGAGATATGAAAATACCTTTATTGCCAAATGAAACACCTGGTCAATATGATGATTTAGGTAAGAAATTTCCTGGAGGAGATAGATATCCAGGATTCACTAGCTTTTTGGCTGCTCGAATGGCTGCATATTATGCATATCATATGTCAGGAGTAGTAGATCCTACTGAAGATCTTGATTTAGTTGAACTTCACGATGCATTTACCATTAGCGATATACAAACATATGAAGATATTGGAATAAGGCCATATGGTGAAGGACGAGATTATATTGAATCTGGAGATGCCTATTTTATAAATCCTCATACTAAAAAACCTGGTAAATTGCCAAGCAATTTAAGTGGAGGATTACTTGGATGCATGCACGCTGTTGGAGCTACAGGATTAATGCAAATTGCAGAAGTTGGATATCAGATCTGGAATAGATGGGATGAAATTCATAAACCAGATGAAAAATGGAAAGCTTTTAATCGTGAAAAACCAAAAGATTGGACAAGCTTACAAATAAAGGGAGCAAAAAGAGGGTTAGCTATAAGCCATGCAGGAGTTGGATCTCATGTAACCTGTACTATTTTAATGGATCCTAATTATTTATTAAAGGAGGAATAAAAATGCCAAAAATAGAAGAAGAGAAGGGATATGTAGAAGTTGTTGGTGGCCGATATAAAATAAAGGGCAAATTTCACATTATAGAGCCAAACCAACCCATTTTTAATAAAGATACAGGACGTTTAGCTGGGATCACAAATCCTAGAGATATGACATATATTCATTCATATGGTGGAGAAGCCCCATTTTTTGAAGCTTTAGGTAAGGGAAGATTGTTAGCTACTAGATGTGATAATGACAAATGTGAGGCAAAAGGCTCAATATTTGAACCTTTTAGAATTTTTTGTCCTGATTGCTTACAAAGAGCTTCAATTATAGATATAACAGAAAAAGCACGTAATACAGCAAGGATTCATTCATTTATTATAACTCACCGTTCAGGAGCATTTAATACGTTACCTTTACCAATAAAATTCATAAATGTGGAATTTGATAAAGAAGTAGTTACAATTTTAATGAGCGTTCTAGCAGTTGGAGAGCCAAAAATTGGATTGAGAGTAGTTCCTATTTTCAGGACTAAAAACCCCACTTATACAATCACAGACTTGATGTTTGTTCCAGAGGGAACTGAAGAATTAGAATTACCTAAAGACTTCACATTTTAAATATATTTTTTTTCAATTTTTGAAATTTAATTTTAAAAAAAGAAAAAAATTTCATATTATTTTAATATTAGTTGCCTTTAGTCCCCTAAATCTACATCTTTTCTCTTGCAGTTAAAAATCTTTAAAGCTTCTTCTCCTTGAGCAATCTCTCTTCCAGCAATTTCAGCGACTTTTCTGGCCCATTTTACTTGTTCCCAACTTCCTTTTGCTAATTCACCATTCGGCATTCTAATGTTATCTTCTAGGCCAACTCTAATATGACCACCTATAGGTGCTGCGCACATTCCTGCTTGAAATTGTTGTTTTGCTACACCACACACGCTCCACGTGGCATTTGGAGGTTTTAAATTCAAGAGAGTTTGTAAATTTCCAGGACTAAAGGGCATTCCTCCCAATACACCAAATACGAATTGAAAATGGAGTGGTTGTTCAAAAAGTCCTTCTTGCTTGTTTAAGAAAAGAATGTTGTACATTCCTCCGAGATCATATATTTCTAATTCTGGTTTAGTTCCTACTTTTTTCATGTGTTTGGCAAAATTTTGTATCATGCTAAACGGGTTTTGAAACACGTTATTAGCAGCCATTACTACCTTTCCAGTTCTAAAATCTCCAATTGAAAAATTCATACTGTTTGTATTAAGTGAAGCTAAAGGTGGTTTATATTTCCTAACTGGTTGAATGCGTTCTCTTTCTGTTGCTACAGCGCTGATTGCTGTACTTAGATTTATTATGACATCAGGAGCTTTTTCTTTAATTGCTTCTATTGTAGCTTTAATGATTTCTAAATCTGCTGTAGGAATTCCACCTTTATCGGCATCTCTAGCATGAATATGAACAATTGCTGCACCTGCTTCATAACATTTTTTTGCTTCTTCAGCAAATTCTTCTGGTCCATAAGGTACGGCAGGATTTTGCTCCTTTCTTGTAGCTGCTCCTGCAAGAGCAGCTGAAATCACCAATTTATTTTCAGGATTTGATTCTGAAAAATATGACATGATATACACCTTTCTCTTTAAAAATTTTTTTGATTATTTTTATTATTTAATATTCGCCAACAAATATATATAAATTTTTAATTATGACTAATCTTCAAGAAGTTAAGAAAACACGCATTATTATAAAACTATCTCAATGAACCTTATATGTTGATTTAAAAAATTGGATTTTATATTAGATAATACTTTAAGTAAATATATAATTAAATTAATTGAAGTAAATTAATATTAGGAAAAATTAAAATGAGTGAAAATTTAGTTTTGATTGAAACAAACGAAGATAATACAGTTACCACTATAAAACTCAATAGATTAGATAAAAAGAATGCTTTTAATTTAGATTTATTGAACGCTTTCAGAGATGCTTTACAAGAGATTAGTCAAACAAATACAAGAGTAATTATAATAACGGGTCAAGAAAATGTTTTTAGCGCTGGAATTGATTTGAACATGTTAACAACTGCAGATTTATCCTCAATTGGCATTAAGGACATTAAAAAACCACCCAATTTTCGGCATTTTGTAAACACTTTCATTCAGCCCATAATCAACAAGATTGAAAAAATTGAAAAACCAGTTATAGCTAGGATAAATGGGTATTGCTTGGGATTAGCATTTGAAATGGCCTTGGCATGTGATTTCAGATTTGCATTAAAATCTGCTAAATTTAGCATGCCAGAAACAAAAATAGGGATGAATCCCGATGTTGGAGGGACTATTCGTTTAACTAGAATCGCAGGCATCGCTAATGCAAAAGATATTATCTTAACAGGAAGAACTTTTGATGGTGAAGAAGCCTATAGATTAGGAATTGTAAACAAGTTCGCAGATTCCATTGAAGATTTAGACAAAATCATAAAAAATTATGTAGATGAATTAATAGATAGCGCACCATTAGCAGTTGGGCTGAGTAAAAAACTAATTGATGATTGTTATGGGAAAGATATCAACTTTGGTAATGAATTAGAAACATTGGTGAGTTCTCAGCTTTTACAAACGAAAGATTTCTCCATTGGAGCCGCAGCAAGATTACAAAAAGTTAAACCTAAATGGAAAGGTAAGTAATTAGCGAAAAAAAAATTCTCTTTTTCATTTTTTAATTTCTAAATCTTGAAAAAAATAAAAAAATTTTGTTAGATTTTCATTCTATTTTGTCTTTAAAACTATAGTAATTGCCCGTGTAAGGCGTATTATATCCATTACTTTTCCTTTAACAACTTGAATCTCTTCTCTCGAAATTGCATGAGTAAAATCTCCCTTTCCTTCGCAGATTTTAACAATGGCATTTGGATCGCCTTCCATTATTATATCTGGATTAGAATATTCTCCAGCAACTACCCTCGCAATTTTATCTTGTATTATTAAATGAAATGGATCTTCGCCGCTTAAATTAAATTGAAATGTTTTATTCCAATTTTCAACCTTTCCTCCAATATCAGTTGTAAATACCAATTGAGCTTTTGGAATTTTATTTAATTCCTCCATTACAACTTTAAGCTTTTCCATGGCTTCACCCATTTCATTCACCTCCTTCAAAATCTGGTTTATTTATCCAAGTTTCATATTCTTCTTCTGGAACGAAGAAAAAATCTGTCATTTTGCCTTGTCTTTCCTTTTGAAATACTACTCTTACTCTCTTTCCCTTCTTTATTTTTGAAGGTACCAAATTTTCTGAAAATATGCCTTGTAACATTGCTGTATCCGCACCATCTAATTTTATGAAGGCTATAGCATAAGGTATATTTTTAATAAAGGCAGAAGTTGAAAACCAAACAATTGTGCTTACTTCTATCGTGCCAGTTTGTTTCACTTCTATCCAACTCGTAGGTTCGTAACAATCAGAACAATTGATTCTGGGAGGTAACCACACTTTACCACACTTATTGCATTTTGTACCAAAGATTTTCTTGTTATTCATTAATTCAATGAAAAATTTTGATTGACCCCCCATTGAGTACTTGTAATTAATCTTTATGACATCTCTAATCTCGTGAGCCTGGAATTGATTATTCATTTCTTTAATCCCTCCTCATTTGCCATTACAATTACAGCAGCATAAGCTGCCCCAGGACCACCAATGGAATGTGAAATTGCCCTTCCTTTTTCAATTGTTACTTGATGTTTACCAGCATCACCTCTCAATTGTAAGGCAGCTTCTCCCGTTGACATTATTCCAGTTGCTCCAACAGCATGGCCCATTCCAATCAAACCTCCACAAGGACAACATGGTAATTCTCCATCCATCATTGGACCGCCTTCTTCTATCCACTTGCCACCTTCTCCAAATGGAACAAACCCAAGTTCTTCATATGATATTACTTCTTGCCCTGAAAAAGCATCGTGAAGTTCAGCACAATCAATTTGACTTTTAATTTTATTATAATCTAAACCAGCCATTTTGTATGCTTTTTTAGCGGCATAGATATTTGAATATAAACGGCCCATATCTTCTCTATTTCCAATGAAACAATCTGTATTTGCTGCTCCAACTCCAGTTATCCAAATTGGATTCTCTACTTTTAATTCTTTTACTTTCTCTTCACTTGCTAATATTAATGCCGCCGATCCTTCTGAATATAAGCAGCAATCCAGCAACTTAAAGGGATAACATATTATCCGAGAATTCAATACATCTTCTACAGTTATTTTCATTGGTGATTGCGCCCGAGGATTGTTCATGGCATTACCGTGATTTTTCACGCTAACTATAGCCAATTTTAACTAATTGTTAAAATTTAAAGCCATTTGTTCTTCAGTAGGGTTCCCAAATTCCTCAAAATGCGCATTCACCATGATAACATAGGAAGATGCTGCTAACATTCCTAAAGGATACTCATATGTCATATCAGCAGAATAAGCTATGGCATTAAGAACTTCTGGAGTTGTAGTGCCGGTTTAAGCTTAATTTGGTATTCCCAAATTAATTTGCTCGTCATAACAATCATTGCACTTTTCAACTCCTAAACATAAGCATAAATCTGTCAGTCCAGAAGCTACCTCTGCAAAAGCCATTCTCACGGTATAACCTCCTGTTGCGCCTCCCGTAGCTACTCTGGTACCAGGTTTATTGTTCATTCCAATATAACTATTTATAAAAATATCTGGCATGAATTGTCTTTCAAATAATTCATTATATATTCCATAAACTGTTGATTGCAAGTCTTCATGAGTTATTTCTGCGCCATTTTTATTAGCATCTTCTAAAGCTAATTTAGTAGCATCATAAGCTAATTCAAAATAAGTTTTATCAATATACCGCGCTTTAAAAGGCGTTATGCCAACTCCTATTATCGCTACTCTTTTCATATTTACACCTTTCTTATTTTTAAAAATTTTTACTTATAGGGTAATTGTTTATTAATTATTTAATTATTTTAATCAAGTTTTTCAAGTTAAAAATTTTTTTAAATTATGGCAATAAGAAAGAGTTATTAACTAAGGAAAAAATATGAATTTTAAAATTTATTTATCTCGATTTAAGTGAAATTTATTTGTTTCTTGAAAATTAAATCACTTTTCTGGATGTACATGAGCTTTAGCTACTAAATTTTCATCATGGATCCAAAGCACGTATATATTAAACGGAACTGGTTGCTTTAAAAACTGTTCTTCAGGAACTCCGCACTCTCCTAACACGATATTTAAGCTTTTAACAACAAACTCCGGAATGCTGGTTGCGGGATCGATATTTAATATCTTCTTGTTAGTTATTGTTAGTAATCCTTGAGGATCGTCATAAAATTCGAATTCTAAATTACCAAGCTTATAAAAACCATCTTTTAAATTAAAAGGAGGCTTCGCTTATAATAATACTTTAGTTATTACCGAATCTTCCGGCAATCCGTCCAGCATCTCTAAATTTCTGTCTAAACTGGTAGAAATTTTCATTTTTATTCTATTAATTTAATTTTTCTAAATAAAATAACTTTTTACTTATTTATTATTAACTTTTAATTTATTTTGTAAAATGGATTTTAAAAACAGAATGTTAATGGATTTTTCGAGAAAATAAAATTATTAAAATTAATTATAAAAATATTCTCACTTTTAATTTCTTCCTAAACAACATCGCAAGACCATCATTTTCTCAATTTAATAAGAGCAGTAATAAATTATGATTTTCCATTTTAGTCAAAAAATCAAACTTTTATATTTTAAGAGTTTAATAAAATAGCATTTTTATTATGAGAAGTTTAATTATATTATTAAAAGTATTAATGAGAAATGTGAAATATATGATAAAAACAAAAATTACTGAAAATTTTGGGATAAAATATCCCATTATTTCTGCCCCCATGGGACCATTCTACACTACAGAACTAACAATTGCTACTTCTGAAGCAGGAGGGCTTGGTGTCCTCAGTCATGTTACTTTAAGGGGAAAGAATCCAGTAAAGGATTTTAAGGCTCAAATTGATTATGTTGTAGAGCATACTGATAAGCCATTTGGGTTAAATGTTCGTACTGCAAGGGTGCAAACAGACCATAAAATCTTGATCCGGAAAATAGCACAATGGCGTAAAGAAAATCCAAAAATACGAGAACAATTGATATATGGGGTAACAAGTGCCGGATCGCCTAGATTTGCGGCAGAAATTTGGAAGGAAAAAGCACCAGACATGTATCACTTTCATGTAGGACCAGCAATTTGGTTAGTAGATAAAATTGTAAAAGCGGGATGTGATGGAATAGTCGCAACAGGAACAGAAGGAGGTGGCCATCAAAGCTATGAAAAGATTACGACTCTTGT